>Ga0075424_100001375_pt1 | contig 21279 bp, 12 predicted proteins | sample SoiMethybrSBSTD3_FD_75301 | JGI IMG/M metagenome (GOLD analysis project Ga0075424, IMG submission 75301) | Bulk soil microbial communities from a Populus tree surrounding site in Tennessee, USA - Soil MetaG P. TD hybrid SBSTD3 | ecosystem: Environmental > Terrestrial > Soil > Tree plantation... | reverse complement strand
CGTCGACGCCCTCCGGCACGGCGTTCTACGCGTGGAGCAAGGTGACGCAGATCGACGCGTCGCATTTCGACGTGAACACGGCGTACGCGTCGGTGTCGTTCTTTCGCACCGACTCGCTCGAGCCGATCATCGTGCGCACGCACGACGGCGGCCGGACGTGGGCGCGAATCGGTCGCGGGCTGGACGGCAACGGCTCGATCAACGTCGTCCGCGAGGATCCCGTCGTCAAAGGTCTGCTCTACGCCGGCAGCGAGCACGAGGTCTACGTTTCGTTCGACGACGGATGGAGTTGGCAGCCCATCACGCTGAACCTGCCGCACACCTCGGTGCGCGACCTCGTCGTCCACGGGAACGATCTCGCCGTCGCGACGCACGGGCGCGGCTTCTGGATCCTCGACGACATCAGCGTGCTGCGGCAGATCGCGCGCATGGGCGATCCCGAACGTGCGTCGCTCAAACGATCTCCGGCCGACGTCTCGCGGCCGCCGTGGGATGTCCGACTGACCAATGCGGTGGCGGCGCCGATCCTCTTCAAGCCCGCCGTCGCCTATCGCCTCCGGCGCAGCCAGAACCCCGACACGCCGCTGCCGCCTGAAGTGCCGGCGGCGGAGAATCCACCAGACGGCGCGGCGATCGATTACTGGCTGCCGGCCGAGGCGAGCGGTCCGGTGACGCTCGAGATCCTGACGCGCGGCGGCGCGTCCGTGCGGCGCTACTCGAGCGCCGACGCGGCGCCGCCGTACGACGAGAAAGCGTTCAACGTGCCGATGTACTGGGCGCGGATGCCGCGCGTGCTGCAGGCGTCGAAGGGGATGCATCGGTTCGTGTGGGACCTGCGCTACCCAGCGCCGGGCGCCGTGCAGCGCGACTTCCCCATCTCGGCGATCCCGCACGATACGCCGCTCGAGCCGCTCGGCGTGCTCGCCGTGCCCGGCGTCTACACGGTGAAGCTCACCGTGAACGGCAGGACGCTCACCGCGCCGCTGACGCTGAAGATGGATCCGCGTGCGTCGATCACGGCGGCCGGCCTCGCGCGCCAGTTCACGCTCGCGACGAAGATCGCCGATCTGATGAACCGGACATATGCCGCGGCGCGCGCCCCTCAGGTCGACGCGCTGAATGCCGACCTCGCGACGGCGTACGACGCCGTCGAGGGCGCCGATCGCGCCCCGACGGTTCAGGCCGCGAAAACGGTCGCGGTGCTCGACGCGCGGGTACGCCGCTTGCTCAGCTCGTCGGGTAGATGAAGAAACCGGCCGTCTTTGCGCTGTACACGGTGGCTGCCGTCACACTTCTGTGGCCTGGGGTGGACGCCAGCGCCCGCGCGCGCCGACAGCCGCATGCGCCGCCGCCTACGTTGGAGGTGAAGCCGGAGACTCGGCTGCTCGTCGTCGCGCCGCACCCCGACGACGAGACGCTCGCCGCCGGCGGCCTCATGCAGCGCGTGCACGAGGGCGGCGGGCGCGTGAACGTGGTCTACCTGACCGACGGCGACGGATATCCGGAAGGCGTGGCGCACGAGGGCCACGTCGAATCGCCGACCACGGCCGATTACCGCGGCTACGCGCGGCGCCGCCAGCGCGAGGCGAAGCAGGCGCTCGCGACGCTGGGGCTCGATCGCGCGTCCTACACGTTCCTCAGCTTTCCCGACGGCGGGCTGTGCAAGCTGACGCGCTCGTACTGGTCGGAGCGGCGCGCCGCGTACCGGTCGCCGTACACGCGGCTCGATCGCCCGCCGAAGGCCGAGCAGATCGTGCCCGACACGGAGTTCCGCGGCGAGGATCTCACGCAGGAGCTCGCGCGCATCATCGGCGACTTCCGGCCGACGATGATCGTCGCGCCGAGAAAGGAGGATCAGCACGCCGATCACTGCGCGGCGTGGTTCTTCCTGGGCGACGCGCTGACCGACGTCCGGCGCGTCCATCCCGACTACACCGTCGACGTGCTGAACTACGTCGTGCACTTCTACGCGTGGCCGTTCGAAGAGGACGGGCCGCGGCTCGATCCGCCGCCGGGCCTGCGCGGCGGCACCTCGGGATGGCTCCGCTTCGCGCTGACGCCGGCGGAAACGAAGACCAAGCGCTCCGCGCTCAGGAAGTACGAGACGCAGATGCACGTGATGGACTGGTTCCTCACGGGCTTCGCGCGCAGCAACGAAGTGTTCTCCCGCCCGGCGCCGTTCCGCGTCGTCCTGCCGTCGCGCCGGAATCTCTGCTGCGATCAATGACGCCCGTGACGGCATGACTGACGCGCCGGCGCGTCTCGATTCGCTCGACGTCTTTCGCGGGCTGGCCATCGCCGGCATGATCGTCGTCAGCACGCCCGGCACCTGGACCAGCGTCTACACGCAGCTCGATCATGCGGCGTGGAACGGCTGGACGATCACCGACCTCGTCTTTCCGTTCCTGCTCTTCGCGATGGGCGCGGCGGTGCCGTTCGCGCTCGCGCGGCGCCGCGCGGATCCGCGGCGCGTGCGCATCCACGTGGTCCGGCGCGCGGCGATTCTGTTCCTGCTCGGCATCGTCCTCAACGCGATCGAGACGCCGCCGCCGCTCCTTCTCGACACGTTCCGGATCCCCGGCGTCCTGCAGCGGATCGCGATCGTCTATCTGGTCGTCGCCGGGCTGACGGAGTGGACGACGCGCCGCACGCAAATCGCCGCGGCGGCAGCGATGCTGTTCGGGTACTGGATCGTGCTGATCGCGGTGCCGGTGCCGGAGGTCGGCCCCGGCGTGCTGACGCCGTCGGGCAACATCGCGTCGTTCATCGATCGATCGCTCCTCGGCCGTCATCTGCTGACGCCGGCGTACGATCCGGAGGGGCTGCTCAGCACGGCGCCGGCGATCGTCACGGCGCTCATCGGCGTCTTCGCCGGCGACTGGCTCAAGGAGCGGCGCGTGGTGCACCGCAGCGCGTCGCTCTTCGCGGCCGGGGTCGTCATGGCCGCGCTCGGGGTCGCGTGGGGCGCGCTGTTTCCGATCAACAAGAACCTGTGGACGAGCTCGTTCACGCTGTTCACGGCGGGGCTCGCGGCGCAGACGCTCGCCGCGTGCCACTGGATCGTGGACACGCGCGGCTGGCGCGCCTGGTCGCGTCCGCTCTCGGCGTTCGGCCGCAATCCGCTCGCGGCGTACTTCCTCTCGGTGGGCTTCGACGCGATCCTCACGCGATGGACGGTGCCCGGTGGCGGCTCGCTGAAGGGACTGTTCTACCGATCGGCGTTCGCCTCGTGGCTCGCGCCGTGCTGCGGCGCGGAGGCGGCGTCGTTCGCCTACGCGATCGTCTACGTCGCGCTCTGGGGCGTCGTGCTGTTCGCGATGTACCGACGGCGTGTGTTCATCGGCATTTGATCGGTCAATCGCAAGGCAGGAAGGCAGGAAGGCAGAACGGCAGAAGTTCAAGGGGGAAAGGCAGGAAGGAGGGAGTGACGAAGGCTGGCTGGCTGGAGGGATGAAGGCCGGCCTTTCCTTCCACCCTTTCCTTCCAGCCTCACCCGTTTCAGCCTTCGCGTTCCAGCCTTCCGCCTTTCCACCTTCGTCATTTCCGCCTTCCCGCCTTCCAACCTTGAACTCCTGCCTCCCTGCCCTTCTGCCTTCCTGCCTTGCTCGCGCGCCAGAGTAAGATCGCGCGCGGCATGTCGCATCCAGCGATCGACAGTTCGGCGCGCGCGACCGGCGCGTGGTATCGCGACGTCACTGCCACGCAATGGAAAGCGTTCCTCGGCGCCTATCTCGGCTGGGTGCTCGACGGATTCGATTTCACGATCATCACGTTCCTCCTCGTCGACATCCGCCACAGCTTCACCGTGGACGCGGCGCTCGCGGGGCTGCTCGGCACGATCACGCTGATCTTCCGCGTCGCGGGCGGCATCGGCGCCGGCACCGCCGCCGATCGCTGGGGCCGCAAGGGCCCGCTGATGTTCTCGATCCTCTGGTACTCGCTCTTCTCCTTCCTCGGCGGCTTCTCGACGTCGTACCGAATGCTGTTCGCGATCCGCGCGCTCTTCGGGATCGGGATGGGCGGCGTGTGGGCCGCCGGCATGCCGCTGACGCTCGAGCACTGGCCGGCGCACCTGCGCGGCACGGCGTCGGGGATGATGCAGAGCGGCTACTCGCTCGGCTTCCTGCTCTCGTCGCTCGTGTTCGAGTTCGTCTACCCGGTCGTGAACCGCGGGAGCGACATGGGCTGGCGCGTGATGCTGTGGATCGGCATCCTGCCGGCGTTCCTCGTCTTCTTCATCATGCGGGGCGTGGAAGAGAGCCCCGTGTGGCTCGAGCGCCAGCGGCACCTGCAGGCGCACAACCGGCGCGACACGCTGTCGCTGCCGCGCCTCTTCGAGCGCGATCTGATCGCGACGACGGTGCACACGTCGATCCTGATGGGCGCGTTTCTCTTCATGTATCACTCGATCACGTACTGGTATCCGACGCTGCTCGGCCTGATGCACCGGCCGACGCTCCCGTACCTCGCGGCGCTGAACTTCGGCGGCATCACCGGCGCCGTCGTCTTCGGCCGCGCGTCGGAAGGCGCGCTGGGACGGCGCGGCTCGGCGACGATCGCGACGCTCGTCGGCATCCTCGCCATTCCGTTGTACGTGTTCTCGCAGAACACGGCGCTGCTCGTCGCGGGCGCGCTCGCGATGGGATTTTTCGGCGCGGGCAATTTCGGGATCGTGCCCGGGTATCTCACCGAGCGCTTCCCGACCGCCGCGCGCGCCGTCGGCGCCGGCTTCGCGTATCACGTCGGCGCCGGGCTCGGCTCGTCGACGCCGACCATTGTCGGGATGATGCAGGATCGCGGCTACGCGCTGCCCACGGCGATGGCGGCCTGCATTGCGGGGTCGGGCGCGCTCGTGATTGTGATGCTGTGGCTGGGGCCGGAGACGCGCGGCACGCACTTCCGCGCGGAGCACTAGCGCGCTCCGCGCGGGGACTAGGGGCTAGGGGCTAGGGGCTAGCCGAATGGTGAAAAGGTCGCGACGCCCTTCACGATCCAGCTAGCCCCAAGCCCCCAGCTCCCAGCCCCGACAGGCGCGCACAGCGAAGCCGCGCGCGATCAGAAGTGCAGCTGCGCGCCGATCGTCAGGATCCTCGGCTGCAGGGCCTGCGTCGCATTCCCGAGCGCCGACCCGTAATTGGTCGTCACCGCCAGCAGCGGATGCGCGTTCAGCGCGTTGAACAGGTCCCCCTGCAGCTGCCAGTAGCCGCGGCCGGCCGGGAGCTTGAACTTGCGCGCGAAGCGCAGGTCCACCTGATTCCACCGCGGCAGATACAGGCTCCCCGGGGTGTTCAGATTCACCGTCTCCTGCGCCTGCCCCGGCGTCAGGAGCGCCGCGGGCACCAGATACGTCTGCTGCAGGTAGTCGAAGTTCGTCGCGCCTGATCCGTAGTTGCGCGTGCCCGGATAGCTCTGGAACGTGCCGCTGATGTTGAAGCCGTACGGCAGCGGATAGGTCCCGCCCAGCTTGAACTGCGTCCGGAACGGGATGTCGAACTGCGTCTGGTCGCAGTAGATCGTGTAGTTCGGGTCGGACGTCTGCGCGAAGGAAATCGTGCCGGTGCCGTCGGCCGAATCGCACAGCCGCGAGATCTGCCGCGCCGTCAGGAAGCCGCCGAACACCTGCGCGCCGCCGCCGAGCCGCGCCATGAACGACCCCTCGATGCCGTTGTAGACGCGGAAGTTGTTCGGCGAGTTGCGATCGACGACCGGCGCGCCCTTGCCGATGAGCGACGGGTTGATCTTGTAGAGCGTCAGCGTCTGCGGCTGGTTGCCGCCACACGGCAGCGACCCTGGCGTCAGCGCGTAGCACGGGTTCTGCACCGCGATCGGCGTGAACGCGTCGGGCACGTCGAGCGCCGTGTTGGCGGTGTAAATCAGGTTGTAGTAGTGGCGGTGGAAGTAGCCGACGCTGGCCGACATCCCCGGCCTGATCTCGCGCTGCGCGCTCACCGTCATCTCGACGTTGTACGGCCGCGTGATCCCCGGGTCCGGCGTACGGGTGATCAGCCCGAACGACGCGTTCGTCGACGGCCCGAGCTGGCTCACGCCCGGCACGAAGATGTTGTTCGTCGCCGCGGGGTTCAGCCAGTTGCGCGTGTCGGTCGAGAGCACCATCGGGTTGTAGGCCTGCGGGAACGTGACGGTCGAGAACGCCGTGTTGTAGCGCGCCACGCTCGCCTTGATCGCCGTCTTGCCGTCGCCGAACAGATCGTAGGAGGCACCGAACCGCGGCGCGAGATCCTTGAACGTCGGCATCGTCTGCCCCGGGAAGAGCGGGCGCTGCGTGTAGCCCTCGGCGAGCATCAGCGCCTGCTGCTGCACCGACACGCCCTCCTCGGGATAGCTCGCGTTGAAGTACTCCCAGCGCAGCCCGGGCGTCAGCGTCAGCTTCTTCAGCGTCCACGTGTCCTGGACGTAGACGCCGAGGTCGGCGTTCAGGTTGTCGAACTCCTCCGTCGGCGTGTTGGAGATCGTCACCTGGAACGGCGCGGTGACGCCGTTCACGGTTCGATAGCGCTCGTAGAAGTTGATGTTCGGGTTCTGCCAGCGGCGCTGCAGCCCGCTCTTGCCGTGCGAGAGCTCGAACCCGGTCTTGAACGCGTGCGACCCGGTGACGTACGAGAGCGACGTGATCGCCGTGCCGCGCACCGGCAGGTGGACGTAGAACGGCGTCGGCGGCGCGCCCCACTCCTGGCCGTTGGTCGTGTTGAACTTCGGAATCGGGTTGCACGTGCCGGCGGCGAGGCAGTCCTCGAGGCCCGGCTGCAGTTCACCGGTCGTGTACGACTCGTTGTTGATCCCGACGCCCGCCTCGAACAGCAGCCGCGTGGACCAGACGCCGGTCCACTTCGCCTCGGTCATGTAGTACTGCTTGGGCTGCCGCGTGCTGAAGGTGTCCTCCGACCACACCGAGACGGCGCCTGCGACGGCGCTGTTCTGCTCGTGGCCGCGGAACTTGATGATTCTGTCGAAGTAGAACGCGAACTTGTTGCGCGGGCTCACCTGCCACGTGAACCGCGTCATGTAGCTCTTGATCAGGTTGTTGTCGACCGCCTGCCGCGACAGATCCGGCGTGAACCCCGTGTCGGCCGGCGAGAACGGGGTCGTCGAATAGAACGAGTTCGCGAGCGTCTGGTTCACGCCCCAGTGCCGCGTCGATCCGAAGAACCACAGCTTGTTCACCTTCAGCGGTCCCCCGGCCGAGACGTTCAGATCGTGAATGCTCTCGAGCGCGTTGCCCGCCTGCAGCCCCTTGGCGGCCAGGTCCGGCGTCAGCGGATCGGCCTGCAGCGCGAGGCCCGTGGCCGAGAAGAACGCGTCGCCCTTCAGCGTGTTGCCGCCGTCCTTCGGAATCATGTTCAGCCGCACGCCGCCGCCCGACGACTCGGCGGAAATGCCGCCGGTCTGATAGCTCATCTCCGAGAACATGCCCTCGTTGAAGTACTGCTGGATCGCGCCGTCGCCCTCGATGCCGTTGAGGCGAATGCCGTCCACCATGATGTAGTTGTCGCGCGGATCGCTGCCGTGCGCGGCGAGATACGTCTGCTGCATCCCCTGCGCGCCGCCGACGTCGGGCTGCGACTGCGTCACGCCGACCAGCGTCGCGCCGATCGACTGGATGTTGCGTCCGCCGGTCGGCACCGCGTCGAGCAGCGCCTGCGGCAGCACCTGCTGCGTCACCGCCTGCTGCACGTCGACGACCGGCGATGCGCCGGAGACGGTCACCGTTTCCTCGAGCGCGCCGACGCGCAGCTCGGCGTTCACCGGCGCCGTGAAGTTCGCCGGCAGCTCCACGCCGTCGCGCTTCACGGTCGAGAATCCCGGCAGCGTGAAGGTGACGCTGTAGGTGCCCGGCCGCAAATCGAGAATCTTGTACTGACCCTGCGTGTCGGTGACCGCCGAACGCGTCTGCTCGATCAGCGCAGGGCTGGAGACTTCCACGGTGACGCCAGGCATGACCGCGCCTGTCGTGTCTTTGACGACGCCCGCGATCGCGCTCTGCGCGCGCGCGGCCTGCGGAACGAGGAGCACCGAGAGGAACGCGCCGACGAACACCCGCCGAACGGATCGTCCGATCGCCATATCTCCCTCCTGCGCGAGCTACCAGGGTCGATCGCGCGCATCATACGCCCCGTTGCGTTCGATCGGTCATCGTGAGATGCTCGGCGCCGCTCGCGGAATCGCGTCGGCTCCAACATTCCGGATCGATAAGGAGGCTCGCCATGCGCGTCCGGCTCACCGCCTTCCTCGCCGCGTCCGCCCTCGTGACGCTGTCGGCCGGCGCGTTCATGCAGGAAAAGGGGGGCGACGACCGCACCGGCCCCTACGACGTCGTCACGGGATGGCCCCAGCCGCTCGCGTTGGCGAAGCCGGGCTACATCTGGGGATCGACCGGCGGCATCTTCGCCGAGACGCCGAACCGCATCTTCATCGCGAACCGCGGGGAGCTGAAGGTGCCCTCCACGCTGCCGCCCGGCTTCACCGGCTTCTGGGGTTCGTTCGGCGAGCAGGCGACGACGCCCACCCCAGAATTCCGCAACTGCATCGTCGTCGTGGATCGCAACGGGAAGGCGCTCGAGTCGTGGACCCGGTGGGACTACCTCTTCGAGGACGGGCGCGGCCCGCATTCGGTGCTCATGAGCCCGTACGACCCGGAGCACAACGTGTGGGTCGTGGACGACATCCACCATCAGATCTTCGAGTTCACCAACGACGGCAAGCAGCTGTTGATGACGCTCGGCACGCGCGACGAGGCGGGCAGCGACGGCGCGCATTTCAAGCGGCCGACCGACATCGCGTGGCTGCCCGACGGGACGTTCTTCGTGAGCGACGGTTACGGGAACACGCGCGTCGCGAAGTTCGACAAGAACGGCAAGTTCCTCCTCACGTGGGGCACGCGCGGCACAGGGCCCGGCCAGTTCAACACGCCGCACTCGATCACGATCGATCGCAACCGCCGCGTCTACGTGTCCGATCGCGCGAACAACCGCATCCAGGTGTTCGACGAGAACGGCACGTACCTCGACGCGTTCCCGAACATCCAGCAGCCGTACAACATCCGCATCAGCGACGATCAGTTCCTGTGGGTCTTCTCGGGGCCGCTCGACAAGATGCTGAAGTACGACCTGCAGGGCCATCTGCTCTACGCGTGGGGCACGCACGGCACGGCGCCCGGCCTCTTCTGGGCGGTGCACGAGTTCGGCGCCGATACCGACGGCAACCTCTACACCGCGGAAGTCTTCGGCGGGCGGTCGCAGAAGTTCCGTCCGCGGGCGGGCGCCGATCCGACGCACGTCTACAAGCCGCAGCCGCTCATGCCCCGCGCCGCGTCGACGACGACGCAGACCGGAATCCCAGCGCCGACCAACGATCTGCCGAGCAAAGGCGGCGGCGCCGCGTTCAGCGGCACGTGGACGCTGGCGAAGACGGAGCCTCCGGTCGCCGCCGGCCGCGGCGGCCGCGGAGGTCCGGGCGGCGGCGGCATCGCCGGCCCGTACGCCGACACGCTGTTCGCGCAGGCGCCGGCCGCGGTGACGATCACGCAGACTGGCAGCGCGGTGTCGGTCGAAATCGGCGGCAAGGTCGCCAGCTACACGATCGACGGCCGGACGAAGGCGGCGCCGGCGGGCGACGTGAACGCGCTGAAGACGCGCGCGCACTGGGACGGCGCGACGCTGCACCTGCATTTCAAGCAGGGCATGAACTGGGGCCGCGACATGCTGACTGTGAGCGGCAGCTCGCTGACGATCGTTCGAGATCTCGAGTCGGGCGGCCAGTCGACGACGCGCACGATGACGTACTCGCGCACGTCGTAGCTCGCGCTGATGCCGTACCCCGTTTCGTTGACGATCGAGCCGCGGTACGGCAACCGCGATCGGCTGACGGTCGCATTGCGGCTGCTGCTCGCGATCCCGCACATCATCCTCGTCGGCGGCATCGGCCTCAGCTTCGCGGTGCGCAACGGTCGCACCGACATGACGTCGCTGACCGGCGAGACGGGTCTCCTCGGCGGCGTCGCGTGGCTGCTCGCGGTCGTGAGCTGGTTCACCATCGTGATCGCGGGGGAGCACCTGAACGTGATCCGGCGCTACACGCGCTTCTATCTCCGCTGGCGCGTCCGCGCGATCGCGTACATGATGCTGCTCGAGGATCGCTACCCGCCGTTCGGCGACCAGCCGTATCCGGCCGCGCTCGTGCTCGAGGATCCGCCGGCGCCGCGCGATCGGCTGACGGTCGGCTTCCGCCTCATCCTCGCGATCCCGCACTTCATCGCGCTCTTCTTCGTCCTGTTCGCGTGGTGGGTGACGTCGTTCGTCTCGTGGATCGTGATTCTCGTCACCACCGAATACCCGCAAGGTTTGTACGACTTCGGCGTCGGCGCCTTCAGGTGGCTGATCCGCGTCGAGGCGTACGTCCTCCTGCTCGTCGACGAGTACCCTCCGTTCTCGCTGGAGTAAAGGGCGATAGAGCGGGAAACCAACCGCAGAGACCGCAGAGCACGCAGAGACGAAAACAACCACAGAGACTCGGAGAAGCGCGACATACCGACCCCGGATGCCGCGTCGCGCGACGCGACATCCGACAGCGGCAGTCTTATCGGAGACTTCGCGTCTTCGTGACTCTTCGTGTCTTCGTGGTTTCGGCCCGCCGATGGTTACTTCAGCGAGATGCCCGCCGCGATGATGAGGAGGTTCGTGCGCGGGCTGCCGAGCGCGCCGGCAAGAAAGGGCGTTCCCGGGCTGATCACGTAAATCCGGACGTCGAGGCTGAAGGCGAGGTGCGATTTCGCGAACCAGCGCGCGCCGCCGCCGTAGTTCAGGGTCTTGAGCCGCTCCGAGTCCGCGGGAAAGCCTTCCTGCCCCTGGGGCACGACCGCCCAGTTCGAGGTCCCGAGCCCGCCGCTCAGATAGCTCCACCCGTGGCCCGTGCCGAAGTTGAGCGAGAGCTGCGGCGCGAACGTCGAGAACCGCTCCTCCGCCGGCCGCAGCGTCGTCGTCGACGCCGCGCTGGTGTCCGGCGTCTGACGCGCGCGGCCCGCGGCGAACTCCGCGCCGATGCCGAACGTCACCGCCTTCACCCGCAGTAAATAAACGTGCGCGCCGACCTGGATGCCGAGCCCGCTGCCCGGCAGCTCGGCGAGCTGCATACCGCGGCTCTGCGCGAGCTGCGGATCGTCGCTCGGAAAACGCGGGACGCTCGCGTGGAGATCGAGAACGAACGGCCCGATGCGCGGCGGCGGCTCCTGCGCGCGGGCGGCGGCCGCGGCCAGCACGAGCGCCGCCGCGGCGGCCGCGGCGACGAGGCGCATGCGAGCCGTCATTGTACCGTGTTGCGTAGACGCGCCTGCAGATCGTCGACGACCACGAGCCGCGAGATGTCGCGCGCGCGCCCGGCGGCCGCCGTCGACGCCGCGCAGTCGGCGGCCGGCGCGGCGATGCGCGCGCGCAGGGCGTAGCAGACCGGCGCGGCGCCGTGCGCGACGAACAGATGCCGCGCGTCGAGCCAGTCGCCGTAGGGACGCGGCACCGGGCCGTCGCCCGGCGCGCCGAGCAGATTGCGTCCGACGTACGGGAGCGGCGCGGCGTCCACGCCGAGCAGCGACAGGATCGTCGGCGCCAGGTCGGTTTGTCCCGCGGGCGTCGCGCGCGCGCCCGCGAATCGCTCGTCGCTCGCCGGCGCGCCGCCGACGCGCACGAACAGCGGCACGCGATCGTTCAGCGTCCACGCGACCTCGTCTTCGGGGATGCCGATCGTGCGCGCGAGCGCCGCATCGCGCGCGAAGCCGGCGTCGTGATCGCCGAAGACGACGAAGACGCTGCGATCGAGCAGCCCGTCGCGCGCCAGCGCCGCGCGGAAGTCCTCGAGCGCCTGATCGAAGAAGCGCATCGTGTGAAGGTAGTTGCCGAACGACGTCCCCTCGAGCGCGCCGAGCGTCAGCACCTTGTGGGCGTCGGGAAACGACTCGAACGGATGATGCAGCGACAACGTGATCATCCACGCGGCGAACGGCTGCGTGAGCCGCTCGAGGCGCGGGACCATCTGCTGCAGGAAGTCGCGATCGTTCAGCCCCCAGCCGATCTGCTCGGTCAGCTGGAAATCAGGCTCGAACAGGCTCTGCTGAAAGCCGTACGCCGGGTGCATCACGCGCCGGTTCCAGAAGCCCGCCTCGAACGGCACGGCCGACAGCGTCGCGTAGCCGCGCTCGGCGAGGACGGCCGGCAGCGCCACGTAGTGATTGCGCGGAAACCGGAACGCCGCCGCGCCGTGATCGAGCGGCAGCAGCGAGGCCATCGTCGTGAGCTCGGCGTCCGAGGTGCGGCCCTCGCTCGTCTCGTCGGTGACGTTGGTGAACCGGATTGCCTCCGTCGTCCACCCTCGCAGGTGCGGCATCACGTCCTGGCCGCCGGCGCGAAAGTCGACCGCGAAGTCCTGCAGCGACTCGACCTGCACGACGATCAGGTTGCGGCCGCGCGCCGTGCCGAACGCCGCGCCGCCGGCGCGCAGCGGCGCCCGCGCGCCAAACCATTCGGCGGCGTCGCGCACCTGCGCGTCGGTGGCGGGCCGCCGCAGCCACGACGCGCGCGCAAACGTCCACGCGTCGTAGGCGTGGTAGCCGAACGGGCCGAGCTGCTCCACGACCTGTCGCGCGCGGAACATCTGATCGAGCGGCGCCGCCGCGAGCGCGCGCGGCGCGGCCAGCAGCAGGCCCGACACGGCGAACGCCGCGATCGCGCCAGCCGCGGCGATCGCCCGCGCCTGCGGCGCCGGCCACGCGCGCACGCGCATCGTCCGCGCGGCGAGCCAGCAGGCGAGCGGCCAGTCGACGACCAGGAAGACGAGGTCCGGCGTCACGAGCGCGCCGACCGATCCCCAGACGCGGCCCGTCTGCCGCGCGGCAAGGAGCGCCGGCGTCGAGAGCATGTCGCCGAAAAAGCGGTAGTAGACGACATCGGCGAGCAGGAGCAGCGAGGCGAAGATGCCCGCCGCGAGGAGCAGCCACGGACGGATGCGCTGCGGCAGGATCGCGAGCGCGACGAGCGGCACGAGCACCGCTATCGCGAGCACGAGCCAGAACGACACCGCCGTCGGCTCCAGCAGCGCATCGTGCTCGACGATGAGCGGCTTGGCCGCAAGCGTCGCGGCGCACCACACGACGTCGGCGAGGGCGGCGAGCCGCGGCGCGCGCGGCGCGCGGCGCCCCGTTCGTCGCGTCGCGAGAAGGCCCGCGACCGCCGCGGCCAGGGGGAGCGGCGCGAGCGCCCACGCGAGCGGCGGCACGACCACGACGAGCGATCGCGGCTGGCGCGGCGACGCCTGCGCGAACCATTGCACGCCTTCCTCGACCATGTCCCACTGCAGCCAGTAGATGCCCGGCACGGCGGGCGCGAGCAGCCGTCCCTCCAGCGAGACGCGCGCGCCCGGCGGAAGCACGCGCTCGCCGAGCTCGGTGCGGATGCCGTCGTGATACGGCACGGTGCGCGAGCGCCGCGCGAGCTCGCGCGGCACGAGCCAGAGCCAGTGATAGGAGAAGTGGATCGAGGATGGGTCCCAGGCCCGCTCGCCGGCGTTGACGATCGTCGCCGGGACGACGATTTCCTCGCCCGACGTCAGCAGGCGCGGCGATCGAACGTCGACGGTGAACGCGAGGGGATACGGCGGCTTCGGCGCCGGCGCGCACGCCGCGGCGAGCGCCGCGACGAGCAGCAGCGGAACTGCGGAACGAGGCAATGGATCGATTCTACGCGGGCCGGGCAGGCCTGGCAGGCCGGGTAGGTCAGGCGGGCGCCAGTCAGCGTTCGTCGTCGTCGTCGACCGCGGATCGGGACGACGGCACCACGAACGCGCTGCGACGAGGCGGCGGCATCGGCGAGTTCGCGCCGCGGATCGACCGCCAGAGGATCTCGTTCAGCAGCGCCTCGGGCGCGCGATCCTCCTGCGAGAAGTCCATGAGCATCGACTGAATCGATCCATACGCCGTCGGCGAGTTGCGCTCGTCGAGCGGCACGCGCGAATCGATGTGGCGGAAGGGCGCGAGGTTCGGCGTCCCGACAAACGCGTTGTACATCGGCGTCGCCGCCGCGTCGTACTGGCTCATCGGCGGCAGGCCGAGGATCAGCTCGATCGTCCGCAGGACGCCGGAGGTCGTGTAGAACGTGTGATCCGCGCTCGCCCGCCGCGCGAACGGGCTCGCCATCAGCAGGATCGAGCGGTGCGAGTCCACGTGATCCGGCCCGCTCTGCGCGTCGTCCTCGACGATGAAGATCGCGGAGTCGCGCCAGTAGACGCTGTTCGAGATCGCCTCGACGACCCGGCCCAGCGCCACGTCGTTGTCGGCCATCATCGCGCGCGGCGTCGGCGCGCCGGCGCGCGTGCCGGCGGTGTGATCGTTCGGCAGCCGGATGATCGAGAGCTGCGGCAGCGTGCCGTTCGCCTCGAACTGGCGGAACTCCGCCAGCCACGCATCGGCGCGCCGGGCGTCGGCGACGTCGAGATCCCATCCGGCGTAGGCCGGCGCGACCGCGCCCTTCAGCCCCGGCACGGTTTCGACCGCGGAGATCTCGCCGTTTGCAGCGCGCGTGTGCGCGACGAACTCGCCGTAGCTCCGCACGGTGACGCCGGCGCGCCGCGCGTAGTCCCACAGGTAGCCCATCATCGGCGCCGTCACGTTGCCGAACGCGTTGCGCATGAACCCGCCGCCCTCGGCGAGATACTGCACGCCGCGGCTCATCAGATTCGACTGCCACAGCTTCTCGATGAAGTCGGTCGCATAGGCCGCCGTCGAGTACGCGTGCCCGTTGTAGCTGACGTCCGCGTCGACGTAGAAGTTGTCGAAGACGACGAAGCTCTGCGCGAGCGCGTGGGCGTTGGGCGTGATGTCGCGGCCGAAGATCGCCAGCCGCTGATCGCCGTTGCCTTCGGTGAGATCGCCGAGCACCTGATCGTAGGTGCGGTTCTCGCGGATCACGTAGAAGACGTGCTTGATCGGCGACGCGCCGCCGACCGTCTGCGGCACCGGCGATCCCACCGGGACGCCGATCGGCCGCATGCGCGCCGCATCGGTGTACGGCGTCAGCGAATAGACCTTGCGCGTGTAGTCGTTGAGCGTCGTGCGGTCGGGCACCGGCAGGATGGACGCGACGCCGAGCAGCCGCGTCTCCATCCCGCCGCTGAGCGGGTTCGCCGCGCCCGCGAGTCCTTTGCCCGACAGGATCATCATCTGCCGGCCGTCGCGCGTGAACACGGCGCCGGTCGGATACCAGCCCGTCGGGATGAAGCCGTCGACGAACGCGCGCGCCGCGTTGCTCACGTCGATCGATGCGACGCTGTTGGTGTCGGCGTTCGCGACGAGCAGCGTGCGCCCGTCGGGCGACACCGCGACGGAGTTCGGCGTCGAGGTCGGCGGCTGCTCGGGGTAGAGGCTCGTCGAGATCTGTTCGATCGCGAGGTTCGAGAAGGTGTCGAACACCCACACGCTCGCGCTGTTGCCGCAGGCGACGAAGAGACGCTTGCCGTCGGGCGAGAGCGCCATCGCGTTGGGGTGCTCCGCGGTGAACATCTCGGTGACGAGCGTCAGCGAATCCGCGGCGAAGACCTCGACGACCGCTCCGCCCCACAACGAGACGAACACGAAGCGCCCATCGGCCGACGCGAGCGCGGTGTACGGCTCGGCCTGCAGCGGCACCGTTTTCGTCACGACGCCGCTCGCGACGTCGATCGACGACAGCGTCATCGCGAAGAGCCGCGTGACGTAGAGGGTGCGGCCGTCGCGGCTGATCGTGAGGCCGCTCACGAAGGTCTCGGCCGCCGCCGCGGGCAGCGCGAACGCGCGCGTGCGCGCGATCACGCCGTCGACGAAGGAGAACTCCTGAACATTGTTCTGCCCCGCGCCCGACGAATACAGTTTCGTGCCGTCGGGGCTGAAAACGAGCCCGAGCCACGCCGCGTCGATCGGGGCGGTGCTCTTGACGGTCCATGCCGCGATGTCGATCACCGACAAGGTCGGCCGGTTGACGCCGTTGTTGGTGACGACCGCGTATTTGCCGTCGGGCGAGGTGGCGATGTTGAGGGGAAGGGTCCCGACTTTCACATGGCGTCCGGCTGGCGCCAGACGCCACCCGTTGGGCAGGAGCGTTGTCCCGTCGCCGAGCGCGCCCGGCAGCTGCGACGGCGCCGCGGCGCCGGACTGTGCGCGGACGAACATCGCCGATCCAACGAGCGCGATCGCCAACGCCGCCAAACCCAGCAACCGCCGGCGACCCATCGTCGCGGGGGAAACGACGATATGCACCATGATGAGACTATGTGCGCCCTTGGTATGGATGAACTGGCCGTAACCCTAGCATTTACCGTTCCATAAGTCCATGTATCCTTCGTGTGTTTCGCAAAGTTCTCGCTGACAAAGCATGCCACTTTGTGAACAAACAATAAAGCACGGACAAAGGGCGTGTCGCCGCAGCGCGATAATGCGCCATGCAAATGCCGCTCGTTCACGACATGTTCGCGCTGCCGCTGCCGGTCCTCGAGAAGATGCTGCGGCCGATCCTGGTCTACTTCTTCCTGATCGTCCTGCTGCGCCTGGCCGGCAAGCGGGAGCTCGCGCAGCTCAACCCCTTCGATCTCGTCGTCCTGCTCACGCTGTCGAACACGGTGCAGAACGCCATCATCGGCGAGGACAACAGCGTGACCGGCGGCATGATCGGCGCGGCGACGCTCCTCGTGGTCAACTACGCGGTCGTGCGATTCCTCTACGGCCACGAGCGGCTGGATCAGATCGTCGAAGGCCGCTGCGACGTTCTGATCGAGGACGGCGTCGTGCGGCGCGATCGGCTCCGCAAGGAGCTGATCACGACCACGGAGCTGGAGGCGGCTGCGCACAAGCAGGGGTTCGCGTCGCTCGACGAGATCGATCGCGCCGTCCTCGATCCGGGCGGCACGATTGCCTTCTTCGCGAAGAAGCCGACGGCCGACTCAACGCGCCACGACGAAGTCATGAGGCGGCTCGATCTGTTGTCAGCGCAGCTCGCCGCGCTCCGCCCATGAACGCGCAAAGGCCCATCCCTTTCTTCGCACTCTTCGCGCTCTTTGCCCTCTTTGCGATCTTCGCGTCCGCGCAAGCGGCGAAGCCGCGAGCGCGCGATCTCGGGATCGCCCCCGGCGTCCATCCGCCGGGCGCGCTCGACGCGATCACCGACGTGGACGGCGTGCGCGTCGGACATACGACGATCGTGGAGGGCGATCGCGTGCGCACCGGCGTGACGGCCATCCTGCCGCACGGCGGCAACGTGTTTCAGGACAAAGTCGCCGGCGCGGTGTTCGTCGGCAACGCGTTCGGCAAGCTCGCCGGATCGACGCAGGTGGCGGAGCTCGGCACGATCGAGACGCCGATCGTCCTCACCAACACGCTCAGCGTCGGCACGGCGGTGGACGCGGTCGCGCGTTACACGATCGCGCAGGCAGGCAACGAGCAGGTGCGCTCGGTGAACCCGCTCGTCGGCGAGACCAACGACGGCGGGCTGAACGACATCCGCGGCTTCCACGTGACGCGCGAGCACGTGCTCGACGCGATTCGGAGCGCGAAGAGCGGCCCGGTGCCGGAAGGCGCCGTCGGCGCCGGCGCCGGCACGATCTGCTACGGCTGGAAGGGCGGCATCGGCACCGCGTCGCGCAAGCTGGCGCGAACGGGCTACACGATCGGCGTCCTCGCGCAGACCAACTTCGGCGGCAACCTGACGATCGCCGGCGTGCCGATCTACAAGTCGCTGCAGCCGCCAGCACGCCGGCTTGCCGGCGTGCTGCCCCGAGCGCGCTCGCTCGACACGTCGGCGAGCGAGTCGAGGGGCGACGGCTCGTGCATGCTCGTCGTCGCCACCGACGCGCCGCTCGACGCGCGCGATCTCCGCCGCCTCGCCGCGCGCGCGGTCTTCGGTCTCGGCCGCACCGGATCGTCGTACAGCAACGGCAGCGGCGATTTCGCGATCGCGTTCTCCACGGCGCCGGAGCTGCGCAGCCGCTTCAACGAGACCGCGCCGCGCGCCCGCAGCGTGCTGCCGCCCGACGCCGCCTCCCCGCTCTTCGAAGCGGCGCTCGAGGCGACCGAAGAAGCCGTCTACAACTCGCTCTTCCAGGCGACGACGGTGCGGTCGGCACTCGGCACCGCCGAGGCCATCCCGATCGACCGGGTCCGCGAGCTTCTCCGGGCGCGGTAACGGACGCGTTCAGCGTTCAGCGTTCAGCGTTCAGGGTTCTCGTTCAGGTTCTCGTTCAGGTTCTCGTTCGGTTCGGCGTTCGCGTCCGGGTTCGGAATTCCCGTTCTGGTTCGCGTCCAACGAGAACCACAACCTCAACGAGAACCCGGAACGAGAACCCGGAACCAGAACCGGAACTCTGAACCCTGAACTCTGAACGCTGAACTCGATTGACGCTCGTCAACTGAGGCGGCTACGATCCTCGCCTTGGCCATCACGTTGTCCGACCGGCACATTCCGCTCGCGGCCATACGGGATGCCGCCACCGCCGTGTACGGCGCCGCCATCCGGACGCCGCTCGTCCGTCTCGAGCACGACGCCCCGCCGGGCACGCAGATCTATCTGAAGCTCGAGACGCTCCAGCCGATCGGCTCGTTCAAGATTCGCGGCGCGCAGAACGCGATCCGTCAGCTGACCCCGGAGCAGCTGCAGGAGGGCGTCTGGACGGTGAGCGCCGGCAACGCCGCGCAGGGCGTCGCGCTCGCGGCGAGGAAAATGGGCGCGCGCTGCTCGGTGATGGTGATCGACACGGCGCCCGAAACCAAGATCCGCGCGATCGAGCGCCTGGGCGCGACGATCGTCCGCGCGAGCTACGACGACTGCTGGAAGACGGTCGAAGCGCACGGCTCCGATCGCATGCGCGGCCACTTCATCCACCCCTTCGACGACGATCGCTTCATCGCCGGCAACGCGACGGCGGCGCTCGAGATCCTCGAGGATCTGCCGGGGGTCGACGCGATCGTCGCGCCGATCGGCGGCGGCGGGCTCCTCGGCGGCATCGCCGCGGCCGTGCGCGAGCTGAAGCCCGACACCCGCGTCTACGCGGCGGAGCCGGAAACGGCGGCGCCGCTCGCGGCCTCGCTCGCCGCCGGCCGGCCGATCTACTTCGACAACTGGACGGCGTCGTTCGTCGACGGCGCCGGCGGCAAGTCGGTGCTGCCGACGATGTGGCCGCTCCTCTCGCAGATTTCCGGATCGATCGTCGTCACGCTCGACGAGGTGGCGCGCGCGATGAAGATCGCCGCCGAGCGCGCGCGCGTGATTGCCGAAGGCGCGGCCGGCTGCGCCATCGCCGCGGCGCTCAGCGGCCGCGCCGGCGCCGGCAACGTCGTGGCGGTCGTGTCCGGCGGCAACATCGATCTCGCCCGCTTCGCCGCATTGGTCGGCGCCTGTCACCCATGACGCGATATTCCAATCCGCTGCCCGAACGCATCGCCCGTCTCGAGGAGCTGGCCGTCGATCTCTGGTGGAGCTGGCACGCGGAGGCGCGCGAAGTGTTCCGCCGCCTCGACTACGGCCTGTGGCGCTCGACGGCGCACAACCCGGTCCGCATGCTGTGGCTCATTCCGCACGACAAGCTCGAACACGCGGCGGCCAGCGGCGAGTTCCTCGCGATGTACGACGCGGCGCTCGCCGCGCTCGACGACGCGCGCGTCGCACGGAACACCTGGTGGTCGCACCGCTACCCGCAGCTCGGCGGACACTCGATCGCGTACTTCTCCGCGGAGTTCGCGCTGCATCAGTCGCTGCCGATCTACGCCGGCGGCCTCGGCGTGCTCGCCGGCGATCACTGCAAGGAAGCGAGCGACCTCGGCGTGCCGCTCATCGGCGTCGGCTTCATGTACCCGCAGGGCTACTTCCACCAGCACATCTCGGCGGAAGGCTGGCAGGAAGAGAGCTACGAGCGTCTCAGCTGGGCCGACGCGCCGATCGAGCCGGCGCTCACGCCCGACGGCAAGCCGTGCATCACGGCCGTGCCGCTCGGCGATCGCTCGGTGCTCGTCGCGGTCTGGCGCGTGCGCATGGGCCGCGTGAAGCTGTATCTGCTCGACACCGATCTCGAGGAGAACGCGCCGTGGGACCGCGAGCTCTCGGCGCGGCTCTACGGCGGCGATCGCGAGACCCGCATCCAGCAGGAGATCATCCTCGGCGTCGGCGGCGTGCGCGCGCTGAAGGCGCTCGGATCGGATCCCGGCATCTTCCACCTGAACGAAGGGCATGCCGGCTTCGTCGTGCTGCAGCGCATCCGCGATCTGATCGAGCACGGCGCCACCTTCGACGCCGCGCTCGACGAGATCCGCCAGACGACGATGTTCACGACGCATACGCCGGTGCCGGCGGGGCACGACGCGTTTCCGTTCCACCTCGTCGAAAAGCACCTCGCGGGGCTGTGGGGCACGCTCGGCGCGAACCGCGATCGCTTCATGGCGCTCGGCGCGTACGACAACGGCGGCGGCATGCAGTTCAACATGACGGCGCTCGCGATCCGCTCGGCGGGATCGACCAACGCCGTCAGCCAGCTGCACGGCGAGGTGACGCGCGCGATGTTCGCGCCGATGTGGCCCGACATCGCCGAGAAGGAGCGTCCGGTGTCGGCGGTGACCAACGGCGTCCACGTGCCGACCTGGATCGCCAGCGATCTCGCGAGCCTGTTCGCGAAGCACCTCGGCGCCGACTGGCTCGAGCGGCACGACGACCCGGCGCTCTGGGAGGGGATCGCGTCGATTCCCGACGAGGCGCTGTGGGCGTGCCGCCAGGGGCTGCGGCGCTACCTCTTCACCTTCGTGCGCGAGCGCGCGCGGCAGCGGTGGATGGAAGACCGCGTCGGCATCCCGCGCGTCGTCGCCGCCGGGACGCTGCTCGATCCCGACGCCCTGACGCTCGGCTTCGCGCGCCGCTTCACCGGCTACAAGCGGCCCGAGCTCGTCTTCCACGATCCCGAGCGGCTCGCGCGGATCCTGAACGCGCCGGGCCGTCCGGTGCAGATCATCTTCGCCGGCAAGTCGCATCCGGCCGACGACATCGGCAAGCACCACCTGCAGCGCGTCTACAAGCGCGCGCTCGATCCGATGTTCGGCGGCCGCGTCGCGTTCGTCGACGACTACGATCTCCACGTCGCGCACTTCCTCGTGCAGGGGTGCGACGTGTGGCTGAACAACCCGCGCAAGCCGCTCGAGGCGAGCGGCACGAGCGGGATGAAGGCGGCGATCAACGGCGTGCCGCACCTGAGCATCGGCGACGGCTGGTGGGCGGA
>Ga0075424_100001373_pt1 | contig 21289 bp, 21 predicted proteins | sample SoiMethybrSBSTD3_FD_75301 | JGI IMG/M metagenome (GOLD analysis project Ga0075424, IMG submission 75301) | Bulk soil microbial communities from a Populus tree surrounding site in Tennessee, USA - Soil MetaG P. TD hybrid SBSTD3 | ecosystem: Environmental > Terrestrial > Soil > Tree plantation... | reverse complement strand
AGTGCGGCGATCGCCTCGTCCTCGCTGCCGCCGTCCTCCAGCACCAGCGCAGCGACGCCGAGTAAGTGCGCTATGTACGGCGTCCGGCTTCCCTTTCGAGTCTGCGAACTGTGGAGCTGGCTGGCATAGCTGAAGGCCTGATCGAACCGGGCTGAGAGTTGACGGTTCTTGTCGAAGGTCGGCATGTCAGAACGCCTTTACGGTTACTCCCAGCTTACCCGGGTTCTTCCGAAGGTCGGCCACCAGTCCCTTCATTGCAGCTGTCAAGTCACGCAGCTCGTAATACAACGTGGTATCCGTCGCGAACTTTCCGATGGTCCCCCGCCCTTGGTTGACCCCGCTCAGGAGCGTATCCAGTCGGGTACTCGCAACCGTCAGCTGCTGGGACAGCCGGCTCAAATTCTGGGTGAGCGTGTCAGTGTTGTGTAGCAGCGATCCGATCGACGGATTGGCCAGTGTGGTGTCGAGCCGCGCGCTCAACCGTTGAAGCGAAAGCATGGTCTGGGTGAGCTCTCGGGCGGCTCCGTGGTTTTCGTCCCCCAGCGATTTGAGCGTACGTTCCATCTGCGCCATCGTCTTCTGAAACGACTGGAGCGCGCTCCGTACATCCTGTGCGGTCTCCTTATTGGCAAACTCCTGAAGCCCGATCATCAGGCTGTCGGCTCGGTCGCCCAGGCTGGCGGCCCGCTGCTCGAATCCGCTCTTGGTACTCCCGATGACAACCCCACCTTTCGGCAGCGGCTGTGGATCCCGTCCCGGATTGAACTCCACCGAGTAGTCACCAACCAGTCCAACCGCAGAGATCCTCGCGGTGGCATCGCGGCGGGGCCGGAAGGCAGGTGGGACACTGATCGCTACGATCACCCGTCCCACGTCCTGCAGATCGATGCGCTCCACCCGGCCCACCTGCACGCCCGAGATCCGGACTGGCGACGCGCGCTTCAACCCGCTCACGTGCGGGAAGCGGACCAGCACCAGCTCTCGGTTCCCCAGCGAGCGGCCGCTGAGCCACATCGTTCCCAGCACGAAGATCACGATGGCGACGATGACCAGCGTGCCGACGACGGCTTCCCGTCCGTAGCGAATGTCCATGATGGGCTCAGGCGGCGAATGAAGGGTTGTCGAAGTCGCGCTCTAGGAATTCCTTCACTTGTGGATGCTGCGAGGCCAGGAAGTCCTGTGGGGTGCCCTCCATCACGATCTTTCCACTCGTCAGCAATGCCAGGCGATGGGCGACCCGGAACGCGCCACGTACGTCATGGGTCACCATCACGCTTGTGACGCCCAGCTCGGCAGCCAGCCGTTGCACCAGGCTGTCGATGATATCGGCATTCACCGGGTCGAGCCCGGACGTAGGCTCGTCATAGAGCAGGTATTTCGGCTGACCCGCAATCGCGCGGGCGATGCCCACCCGCTTGCGCATGCCACCCGAAAGCTCGGCCGGATATTTGAGCGCCACCTCGGGCTGCAGGTTCACCAGATTCAGACACTGCTTCACTCGCTCCACCACGTAGTCCATATCGTTGAATTGGTCTTCGTTCGAAATGCCAAGTCGGATGTTTTCCGAGACGTCCATCGAGTCGAACAGGGCGCCGTTCTGGAACACGTACCCAATTTGGGAGCGGAGCTCGGCGAGATCCCGCCGCTTCAGATGGCCGACGTCCTTGTCGTCCACCACCACTGTACCGGCATCGGGCTTGATCAAGCCGATGATGTGCTTGAGCAGGACGCTCTTTCCCGTCCCCGAGGGACCCATGAGCGCTACCGTCTCGCCTTCGGCGACGTCGAAGTCGACGCCGTCGAGCACCACCTGGGAGCCGAACCTTTTCTTCACCCCGAGCAGCTGGATCATTGGTTGAGCAGAAGCCGGGTGAGGACAGTGTCCAGCAGCAGAATGAGGATGGAGCTCACCACGACTGCGCCGGTGGTTGACTTGCCCACGCCTTCGGCGCCCTGCTGCGTACTGAACCCCATGTAGCACGAGATCAGTGTGATGGAGCCGGCAAAGAAGAAGGACTTGATGACCGAGTACCACGCGTCCCATGGACGCCAGTAGGACTGGGCGCCATAAGTGAAGTCCGCATCGGTGACGGGGAGCACTAGCTTGACCGAGATCCAGCCTGCAAGGATTCCGGTGAGATTGGCGAGAACGGTGAGGGTCGGAATCATGATGAGGCCCGCGATCACCCGGGGCACCACGAGGTGCGAGGCAGGCGAACGGCCCAGACTCTCCAGCGCGTCGATCTGCTCGGTCACTCGCATGGTGCCGAGCTCCGCCGCGTAGCGGGCGCCGATCCGTCCTGCGAGGATGAGCGCGGTAAGGACGGGGCCCAGCTCGAGCACGATCGACGAGACTACCAGGGTGCCGACCACGTAGTAGGGCAACGAACCGGTGAACTGGTACCCCGTCTGGAGCGCCGTCACAGCACCGGCGAACGAAGAAATGAGGAGCACGATAAAGAGGCTCCCCACGCCGATATTCCAAGCCTCCGTAATCATCCGCGGCCACCAGATCCTCACCTCGGCCAGTCCGCGAATCGAGTCCAGGGTGAAATAGGTCAACCGGCCGACGTGCGAGGCGCTGTCGAGCACCCGGTTGCCGACGATGCGTTCGATGCTGAGGGCACGGGAGGCCATGTGCAGGGTATCCGCTATCCGCTATCCGTTCGCAAGCTTGGCTATGGCGCGGCTCGCCGTATCTTGACCCTCCATGCCCTCAAAAGCTACCCCCGAGCGATATCTGCGCTTCCGCCGGCTCGTCGTCCGCTGGTATCGCAGGCACGGGCGTGACCTCCCCTGGCGGCGCACCCGCGACCCATACCGCATCCTGGTCTCCGAGATCATGCTCCAGCAGACACAGGTATCTCGGGCCCAAGCCTACTACCACCGTTTCCTGGAACGCTTCCCGTCGGTTCAGCACCTGGCTGCGGCACCGGCACCGATGGTGCGCGAAGTATGGGATGGTTTGGGTTACTATCGGCGCGCTTCCAATCTCCATCGGCTGGCCTGCGAAGTCGTGCAGGGACGCAACGGCGTGATCCCGGCTGATCCTTCGGAGCTGATCAAACTCCCGGGAGTCGGCCGATACACGGCAGGAGCTGTGGCCAGCTTTGCCTATGAGCGCGCCGCGCCCGCCGTGGATACCAACGTCGCCCGGGTGATCCGCCGTGCGTTTCACCCGGGTAACGACGGCCACGGTGGGGATCGCCGGATCTGGGCCACGGCCGCGTTGCTGGTTCCACGCCAAGGCAAGGCGGCGTGGGCATTCAATCAGGCGATCATGGAGCTGGGAGCAGTCGTGTGCACCGCGAAAGTGGCGAAGTGTGGGCGCTGTCCGGTGCGAGAGAGCTGTGCAAGCGGGAAAGCGGGAGAAAAGGAGAAGAGGGCAAAGGGGGAAGAGGGGTGAGGCGCCGCCTGTCTCTGCTCCCCCAGGCGCCCATTCCTCCCTTCTCCTCTTCCCCCTTTCTCCCGCTTTCCCGCTTTACCGCACCAGCGTCCCTCCCACCAACGCCAGCAGTCCCAACGACCCCCAGATCATCCCCACCACTTTCTGGCGTTTGCGAAGCTCGTCGAAATAGGCTGACTGGCTCCCGGTGGGGTCGAGCCGGCTGAGACGAGTCGCGGTAGGCAAAGCGATGAAGAGGGTGAGCAACGCGGCCACGAGCCCGGCCCCTTGCATGATCATGAGCCACACATTGGCGCCGGCCATCCCGGCCAGCGCGAACGTCAGCATGAGTCCCGAGAGCAGCGTGAGAAGTGCCCCGGGCGCAATGACCATCCGCTGAACGGCCGATTGGGCCCGGACGACAGCGCCCAGGCCGGCTCGACTTTCGGACTTCGAGGCGATGCCTGCGAACATGGACGCGATCCCGCCGCCGAGCCACATCACAAAGCCCAGCACGTGCAGGAACACCCAGAGGTGGCTCACGTAGACACTCCGGAGAACGAAGAGTCGATAGGCTGTCGGCCCGCAAAGCCGGCGTCGACCTCGTGCCAATGACTCACCCGATCTTCGCCCAGCCGCCAGCACAGAAACACGACGCGATCTTCCCGCAGGGTATAGAAATCGACCAAACCCGCATCGAAGCCCTTGAATACGCAGCCGACCGATTCGAGCTCCTGGAGGTATTGATTGATTCGCGCTGCGTGCTCGGTCACTGCATCGCGCGCGGCGACCAGGTCGCGGGTTTCTCCCCAGTCTGCCCGTGCACCGCCGGTGATGATCTCGAACCGGGCGACGGCTTGTCGCCAGCGGGGGTATTCCTCGAGCAGATCGTTCACGATCCGCCGCACCAGCGGCAGCGTGCGATTCGCTTCGTCAAGCGTGAAGAGTTTGAAGTCGGGCATGTGGTAAGAAACCGCGTGACCGGTGAACAGTAAACAGTGAACGGGGGTGCGCTGCTGACCCCCGTTTACCGTTCACCGTTTACCGTTTACGCCGTACCCTCATTCCAAATGATCTTGACTCCCTCTACCAGTTCCGGATGGCTGATGAATCCCACCACGCACCCTTCCTCCAGCACTGTGATCGTGGGACGCAGGTGGGACTCGCCCGGCACGAGATCCATACGCACCTCGTAACCGGTCAGCTCCTCGTCCGGGCCGATCACCGGCGAATTGGTTCGCATGAGTGAATCGGCCCGGGTGTGCCAGGGATGCTTCCCTTCCGCCAGACAGCGAGTGACCAGGTCGCGGTCGCTCAAGGTACCCAGAAACCGCCGGGTCCGATGATCGTCCACCACCGGGACGACCGAGATGTTTCTGGTCTTCAGCATGATCGCGACCTCGCTGGCCATGGCGCCTGCCACAGCGACATGAGGATCGACAACCATGACGTCTCTCGCTCGCAAGGAAGCTCCCGGTCCGAGGGTGGGGTCTGCAATTTGGTGCCGTCAGGAGGCGGGTCAAGTCCGAGCGCGCGTCTCTCGGCTCGCAAGCACCTCCACCGCCGCACGATAGCCGTCGTCGGCATACTCACGGGCGCGATCGACCCGGAAGGTCGCCTCGCGCTCGACGCGAGGGCGCACGTACAACAGTTCGGGTCGTCCCGGCTCGGCGCGCCAGCGCGCCAGCTCGGCCATGGTGAGAGCCCCCATCAGAATGCCAGTGGCGCGGTTGTGAGCCTCGATCAGCGCAGGATAGCTTGCCGCCGTCGGAGCCTCCGCCTCGTCGAGGCCGGGGCCGACGTCGATCGCCACGACCAGGTCCGCTGTGATTCCCGCGGCGCCGCCGAACGGCACCACCCCGCGCAGGCCGCCGTCGACCAAACGGCGGCCACCGAGGAGAACCGCAGGATAGAAAACCGGCAGCGCACATGAGGCCCAGAGGGCATCGACCAACGAAGCGGCTTCCCCGCCGGCTCCGAAGAGAACCAGGCTCCCTGAATCGACATCGACTGCTGTCACGGTAAGCGGGATGATCAGCTGGTCGAATCGGTGTACCGGAAGCAGCTCGCCGATGGCGGCCCGGAGCGGCTCTCCTCGAAGCAGCGACCGGATCCACAGTCCACCCCACGGCGCCCACGGTGAGCGGACAATCCCCTTGGCACCCACCCGCTCGGTCCGCGCCAGAATTTCGTCCGGCGCGAGCCCAGCGGCGAAGCACGCTCCCATGACGGCGCCCATCGACGTGCCGACGATGTGGGCCGGCGAAAGCCCGGCCTCACTGAGCGCCCGAAGCGCGCCGACGTGCGCGGCCGCCTTTGCTCCACCACCGCTCAGCAGCACCAGCACGCGTGATGCGCTCACGGGCGTCGCATCCGGTCACGATGCTCGCGGGCCCGTCCGTAGCGAGCTTGCTCTTCGGGAGTTTCGGGGACGAGCCGCGGCACCCGCCTCGGCCGCCCCTTATCGTCGATGGCCACGAAAACCACGTGCGCGGTGTGGGTATGCCGCCGGTCCCCCGTACTCGCGTTCTCCGCGAACACTTCCACCGTAATGTCCATGGACGAATTGCCTACGTAGTCCACTGTTCCTACGCAGGTCACCAATGCGCCGACCGGAATCGCCTCACGGAAGTCCACTCGGTCGATGCTCGCGGTCACGGCTGGGCCGCCTGCGTGACGAATGGCGGCCACTGCCGCGGCCTGGTCCACCAGCGACATCAAGTGCCCTCCGAACAGATCCCCTCGGACGTTCTGCATGTGAGGCATAACGAAGATCGAGATCTCACCGCGGGAATACGCCATGGGACGGGAGTCTGGGGGCATGGGATCTCCGGAAAACAGCGTCAACGGTAAACGGTAAACGGTGAACGGGAAGATCGCCGTTCAGCGGCACCCCGTTCACTGTTCACCGTTCACGCTTTTTCTAGTAATCGACCGGTCTGAGATAGAACTCGCCAATCGCCGTCTGGCTGAGCATCGCGACCGTAGGCAGCCGTCGCTTCCAGTGGGTGGACTCGAGCCGGTGCCGCACCAGCTCGATCTCTTCGTCGGTGTAGCCGAAAGCCGTGATCTCCGCCGGGCGGTACCCAAGCAGCAGCCAGTGCAGGATCCCATCGGCCTTGGGATAGGAAATCCCGAAGTCCCCCTCGTCGGTCTGTCCCTTGACGAGGTCCGCGCTAGCGGGTTTCGCGACGATGACCTCAGGCACTCCGACGTGGCGAGCCAGGGCCCACACGTGCGTTTTGAAGAGATCTCCGATCGGGTTGACCGGCGGTGAGTCGTCCGCGTGCCAGGTGAAATAGCCCAGCAATCGCTCAGTCTTGTTCCCGGTACCCAGAGGGAGCGCCCGATGCGCGGCCGAGAGATCGAAAAGGGTGATCATGCGCGCCCGGGCCATGACGTTCCCTTTGCGAGCCGGGTCGCTCTCGCCGCCGATCGCCGCGACCAGCCCATCGACGGCTGCGCTGATGTCCACCGTGAGGCCGCGAATTCCCAGGGCGTCGATCACGAGTTGCGCGTGCGCAAGACTTTCCGGGCTCGACGTGCGATAGGGCATCCGGACACCCAGCACGTTGTCCCGCCCGAGCGCTTCGACGGCGAGGTAGGCGACGAGGGAGCTGTCCACTCCTCCCGACAACCCGATCACGACCTTTTCGAACCCCCGACGGCGGACTACTTCGTCCTTCAGGAAGTGCACCAGCCACCGTCGCGCCAGCTCCGGGTCGATCGGCAGGGGCGCGGGGGTTGCAGGGCGCGGACGCGAGCCGGCGGTTGACATCGGCGCCGAGGATGTCGCAATCGCTTCCTGCTGAATGGCTCCCGCTTCCCCTCGCTCGCGTCCGATTCCGTCGGCTCTCACGCGCTCCCGCCCATCGGTGAGCGAGCCAAGCAGGTGAGGCAGTCTCATTTCCAGATCGGACAACAGCGGCAGGTCGGCCCGTGCTCGCGTGATCTCCTCGAAATCCAGGACAACGGGGATGAGCCCCTCATCGAAGAGCGGCCCCTGTGCGATGAGGTCGCCCCGCGGACCCGCTACCAATGATCCACCGGCGAACGCCTTTCCACCCTCAAAGCCGACCAGTTGCGCCAGCGCTACGTAAACACCGTGCTCGCCGGCAATATCCTGCACGATGTGCTCCCAACGCAGGACACTCACCGGGCGACTGGTCCCAGCCACGGGCTGAATGCCCCGTGCCGGACTCGCGCTCGGGATAATGATCACCTGGGCGCCGTCCAGCGCAGCCAACATCGGCGTGATGGAATGCCAGGCGTCCTCGCAAATCAGCACCGCCGCTCGGCCCCAGGTCGTCGGAAAGGCTTCGACGCTCCGGCCGGCCTCGACGAAGCGCTCCTCGTCGAACACGCCATAGGTCGGAAGGAACACCTTGCGATGCACGTGGCGGATGCCGGCGTTCTGGCCGCCAAGCGTAGCATAAAGGGCGGAGTTGTGGAGCCGGTTCTGGTAGACCTCGTAGAAGCCGATCGCGATATCGAATGGCGGGGCCCCGGCTTCTTGATGCTGCTTGGTGAGATCCTCGTACAGTTGCTCGGCGGGCAAGGCGAGGTCGCGCACGCCGCCTTCGAGGAAGTATCCGGTTAGCGCGCTCTCGGGCGCCACGATCAGACCAGGTGGCTCGGCCCACCTGGCCGCCTCGTGGAACATCCGACCCAGTCGGCAAAGATTGTCTTGATAGGCGCCCTTGAGGGGGCGCATCTGCACAATGGCGACGGGAAGCCGCATGCGGGAAATGTATCCCCCTAGATCCCGTCCATGACCCAGATGTCTCCGCCACGCCGTGTGCTTCCGAACGACGCCCAGCGGTCGGAGGGTGATGGACGTCCCGAATCGGGAGCCTGGTCGCGCACGGCGAAAACGACTCGGCGTCCATCTGGAGCAACGACCGGCTCCACCTCGTCTCCCGCTCCCGTGGTCAACCGTTCCGGCGGACCGATGGGTCGCCCGCCGGAATCCACTTCGATGCGCCACAGATCCAGACTTCCCGCGCGAGACGAACTGAAATAGACCTGCCGTCCGCTGGGCGACCACGCCGCATCCGTGTCAAGCGCGGTGTCGTCAGTGAGTTTGACCGTTGCACCGGTCGCGAGATTGAGAACAACCAGATCCGTCTGGTTCTGGTCGGTCCGGCGGAACACCAGCTTACTCCCATCCGGTGACCATCGAGGATCGACATCCGCCACGGCGCTGTCGGCCGCGTCGCTCACAGGACGGGCATTCTCACCATCCGGCGACGCCACCCAAATCCGTCGTGAGCCTTGCCGCGAGGCATCGAAAGCCAACTGGGTGCCGTCGGGCGAGTAGGCCGGGGCGAATGCGTCACCGACCAGCTTCCGCTCTTCACCAGAGGCGAGATCCACCGCCCAAATGTCACCCCTTCGAATATTCCCCGCGTTATCCCCGACGTCGTTGCGCTGGGGCGCCGCTCTCGCGGCGCGAACGAACGCCACATATTGTCCATCCGTCGACCAGGTCGGCTGGAGTTCGTCCGCGGAGTCCTGTGATACTGCACGGTCAGCCCCCTCCCCGAGCGTCCGTACAAAGACCTGCTTGTGTCCGCCGGCATCGCCGACGTATGCAAGCCGACGACCGTCAGGTGATAATGCCGGTGACTCTTCCACCGCTCGAGTCGCGATCAGGCGGGCAGCTTTTCGTTGCGACCCCATGACCATGGCCGCCTCCGAAACGGCGCCCACTGACGAACTGCGCCGCGCTGCCCAGAAGGACGCTGGTATGAGCACCACCGCGAGAAGGGCAGCCGCGGCGGCGACACGGCTGCCTTGGAGACCCCACGGCCCCGGCTTGGCCGTGCCGACTGAGGCGGGACGCCGAACGGGAACCGGACGATCCGGGGCGGCCCACGCCGCGCTTCGGCGCCCGAGCAATGTGAATAGCTTCTCGTTTTCCTCGGCAAACAAGTCGTGCAATCGAGCAATCGTTTCGAATTTCGGCTTTTTCTTCTCCTGCGGCAGATGTCGATCGAGAAATCGGGCGAGGGGCTCTGCCTTCTTGAAATAGTAGGTGACCGCTAGTCCCGCCATCGAACGATTGAACTCATTGATCGCCTGATTGACCGCCCCAAAGTTGAAACCGGGATCGACCCCCAGAAATCGGCAGACCTGGGCGAGAGTCTCGTGCGGTGTTTTGACGACATCTTCCTCAAAAAGCAAAAACAGAAACTGATCGCGGCGGAAAAGTTCGAGGTAAGCCTGAATCTGCTGGTAGTACCGACCTTTCTGAATGACTCCGTGTGCGTCGATGAGGTGCCGTTTGTTCCCGATCAGCAGCTCATCGATGCTGTGTAGAGGCGAACATCTGCCGGTCCGGATGACGTGGTTCACGGCCGAGACCGCGCGCCGCACCGGGTTCCTCATGACGACGATCAGCCGTGCGGTCGGGTAATAGGAGTGCAGGTTACGGTGGACATCGGGAAGGTGACCTTCAGCTCCAAGACCATTCGCCCAGAGGTAGTCGGGCGTCTTCTCCCCGATGGCGCGCTCGGTACTGGCGCCAGAAAAGTGAGATTCATACCAGTCCCGGCCGCGCGCGAAGTTGAACTCCTTATCGAAGAAGTGGATCTCACCCCTCGGCATGAACACATCGGGATGATTGCGCAGGTGTCGGGCAAGCCAGGAGGAACCGGATTTTTGCGCGCCAATGATCAGAAAGTTGGGACTTGGCATCGAACCCGCTTCCGCATCGAGAAGGATCGGTTCAACATACCAGCAACATCTCTGCGAGAGTCACCCATGGCGAACACGCCTGGCACTCCATACGAAGCCCTGGCGGGCATACCTAATGCATTTCAGCCCCTGACCGACATCGTCACCGGCGGCCAACCTACCGAAGCGCAGCTCGAAGCATTCCGAGCAGCTGGCGGGGCGGCCGTATTGGACATCCGCTCTCCCGACGAGCCACGTGCCCTCAACGAACGTGCAGTGACACAACGGCTTGGCCTTAGTTACCAGGTCGTCCCGGTTGTCGCGGGGACCGTCGGTGACCAGACCATGAACCGGGTCCTCGAGGCTGTCCGGCAGGCTAGGGGTCGTCCATTGCTGTTCCACTGCGCCAGTGGAAATCGGGTAGGCGCAGCCATGATCCCATATTTTATGCTGGACCAAGGCATGGACGAGGAGACGGCGGTCACAAAAGCCGTCCGAATAGGGCTCAAGAGTCCGGATCTCATGGCATGGGGCGTGGAATACGCCCGTCGCCACGCGGGTTCTCGGAGCGAGACCCGCTCAGGATAAAACAAGGGGCTCCGATGGTTCGGAGCCCCTTGTTAACATGATCTCGAATACTAACGGTGTCTGCTGGGAACGCTCATTCCACCGCCACCACCGCGGGGGCCGCCGCCACCGCCGCCGCCACCACCACCGCCGCCGCCCCGAGCCGGAGGCCCACCTCCCCAGCCTCCTCGACCGCCGCCACTCCATCCATCGCCTCCCCGACCGCCATCCTCTCCCCGACCGCTCGGCTCCGATCGCGCTTGCCCGCGAGGCTCTGCCCGGGGCGCGGGTGAGTCATCCCTCGGCTGCGCCCGAATCGGCGCAGGATCATCGCCACGCTCCATGCGTCCACTCGGCGCCTGCATTTGCCCCCGTTCGATATTAGGCCGGGAGGCGGGTCGATCGTCCTCCGCCTTGCGGGCCTCAGGTGCCCGCGCCGGGATGACCCGCACCCCCTCGTATCCGCTGCGATCGTCGCCTCGAATTACCTGTACGTCGTTGCCGTCCCGAGCGGCCGGCTCTGGGTTGGCTGGCCGTCCTTGCGGCACCCGTTCCGGCATGTTTGACGGCCTGGCGGCGACCTCGACCCGAGCCGCATCCCGGCCACCCGAATTGACGCGCTGAGGCTGCTGCGAAGGGCTGGTTCCTGGCCGGTCCACAGCGCGACGACCGACCGGTGCGCGCTGAGGTTCGTCCGAAAGGGCCGTTCCCGCCCGGCGAGCCTGCTCGGTGCGACCAGGCGTCATGTCCAACGACCGTCGTGGCGTGGCAGTGGCTGCGGCAGGTTCACGCGTCCGCATCGGAGTGGATGCGACGGTCGCCGGAGTGCGGGCCGAGTGGGCAACCGGGCTCGTGACGGGACTCGCCTCGGCAAAGCGACCGCGGTAAGCAGCGCCCAGCGCCCCATTAGTGGGGGTCCGGACCGCGACCTCGCGCGCTCGCCATTGGAACCCGGTCGTTGGAGAAACCGGAGTTGGCACACGCTGGCGCCAGGGGAACGAGCCGGCGTAGCCCGTGTAGGGGACGGGCGTGCGCCAAGGGAAGTACGGGTAGTGAACCGGGTAGTGATACCCGGGATAGTAGTACCGGGGATAGTAATACCCGGGGTAGTAATAGTGAGGATAGTAGTATGCGGGGTAATAAAACGCCGGGTAATAGAACGGACTATAGAAGAACGGGCTGTAGTAGAACGGATACCCAATGCTAAGGAAGAAACTGGTCCCGCCGTAGCCGTACCCGCCGTAACCGTAATAGCCCGAGTATGCCGGGCCGTAGTTGTAATAGTTGTTGGTAGTGCCCTGCCCGTACACTACGTTCTCGTAGACCGTATAGCTCAGGATGTCGTAATCGAAGTCGCTCCGGGCAAGCCGCTGCACGAGCTCATTGAGGTCGGTCTCCGGCTTGGTGGAAATCCGCACGTTATCCAGAGCTGCATAGTCCCAGTGATCACTGGTGACGTAGCCCTCGAATCGGAACGGATCATGGGAGATTGCCGCATACACCGCTCCCTGGCCCGATCGACTCGAAACGGTGAACGCTTCATGCCCGCCGCGATCAATGATCTCGTACTTCTTGCCGCCGTCTATGTGCGCATTGTCATTGGGGTCCAGCGGGAAAAGAATCCGCAGGCGCCCCTCAGGATCGACGTGGAGGACGAGCAGAAATCCGTCGTCGCGCGATTTGACCTCGACCTTGGCCGCGTCGCCTCGTTGATAGTGACCGTCATTGCTGAGCCAGATACGGATGGCGGGATCGCTCTGAGAAACCGCGGGCGGTACAGGAGCACCGACCGGGTTACCGAGAACCAGGGCTGAAAACACGAGCGCGGAGAGCATAACACCTCCCGACACCTTACAACTCTATGATGCTCGACGGGCACGAAGGGTCAAGTACCCGAAAAGCGAGGGTCGTGCCACTCGGAAACCATCCGTTCCTTACAGAAATCTCGGAGGATCCGGCGGATACGAACGTCCTCTTTTTGGTACAATCCACGATGGCCGGTGGTTCCCGCGAACACCCGTTATGGCTTGCCCGTCTCCCTACCCCCGTTCCACCGATGCCAATACATGCGCATCTCCGTGATCTTCTCGCCAGCTGTTTCACAAAACAGCGCTCCCCGCGCTTCGACCCATTCGCCGGATCGGCGCCGCCGAAAGGAGCACTTGAACTCCGCGGCAAACCAGGGTCCCACACTGAAAATCTCGCCCGAGCTGAACCGGACTTCCGACTGGTGGTAAGGGACATCACCCCAGTATGACCGAATTGCCTCGATTCCGTTAATAGGAGGTGAGAAGGGAGTTTCGATAAACACCGCGGCGGGAGCAAAAATGGAGACCAGCTGCTCCACGTTTCCGCCAGCCCAGCCCTCCCCAAACATGTCCACCAAGCGCCGGCCGAGAGCGCGGGTAGCCTCAGAGGACTCCGTGAGTGAAGTCATATCGAAAGGTACGCCTGGTCAGGGGACGTAGGTCTCGAAGAATCCGCTTCCCGAATCGGCTACCGGCTCCCCGGAGATACGACCCGTCAGCCCGAACCGGCCGCGCATCTGAAGAATGTGGCGGTCGAGTCCGGCAGAGCCCATCCGGCTCGCCAGGACATCCTCCACGCGAACGTCGAGCCGGAGGGAGTCTGAGCCGCGTGCGGCCGCGATGTCGAATCGCGTTGGAGCACTCACCCTTCCGCCGGGGCCTGCCCGGCGGCTGCCGGCGTAGCGAATGGATCTAAACCGCAAGATCTGCCGTACCCCGAGAGAGTCGATCACCGTGAAGAAGAACGGAACTGCCGCGCTGTCGGTCTTGGGCGAATAGATCCCGCCATACAGTAACGCCAGGGAAGCGCCGCGCGCGGCTCCCCATTCCCAGCTCACGCCCCGCCAAACGCCCCAGTTGTGATCGTGGTATGCCGGGACATCGGTCACCCGCCGGCAACGGTCCAATACGCAGACCCTCCCGGTAGCGTTGGCCGTAACTCCAGGTACGACATACCCGGATAAGAGCGGCTCCTCGCGAAGCTCGACGGCAGGGAAGTACCGGTTAGGAAGCGGCTCAATCTCCAACTCTACCCTCGCGTCGCCGGATGCGCCGTGCGCGCGAGCCTCGAGACGATAGATCCCATCGCTCTGTCGCACGCTGCTCGAGCCGATCGAGAGGTCCGCTCGCGTGGTGTCGAATCTGACTTGAGCTGCCGGCACTTGAGTTGAATACCGCTGGTAGCGGCCATCCGGTGAGCGCCGCGTTATGAGCACCTGTCCGCCCCAGTGACCCGAAGGGAGGGCGCCCCCGACCAGAAGCGTGATATACCACCACTCTCCGTCCCCCGTCACCACGTTGAAGTAATCCCATTCCCCCCACGTCGAATCCGGCTTCTGCGGGACATGAAACCGGTCCAGTTCGTCGTACAGGCGCGACGCATTGGGGGAAATCCAGGTCGAGTCCGCCGGTGAATCGTGCCAGGCCCCCGCGAGAAGTTCGAGACCAGCGCCAACGGTCGCCGCTCGGCTCGGGATTTCCCCTCCGGCCCGTACTGGAAAGCTCACGCCGCTTCGCTCGAGATACAGGATTTTCTCTTCGATGCCAGGGGCCACGGCCCGCACCACGTCCGCGTGCCGTGGTCCACCGAGCAGCTGCCGTGTGAGAAAGCGAGCATGGTCGATTCCGAAAAACATCCCGCTCACGCCTCCAGTGCGCATTGCTTCCACGTCGATCCCCAGCGGAAGCACCGTCACCTCCCCCCCGCCCACCAGCGAAACGTCGCGGGATTGGTCCAGCATCGCCTCCCCGACCGACAAGAGCAGGATCATGACCCCCACTCCTAGCGCGAAACCCAGGAGCAGCAAAGCGGAACGTCTCTTCTTCACCCAAAGGTGTCGAAGGGCGAGGGTCAGAATCATTTCGACCGGCTTATTGGGAGTTGGCTCGCAGCAGGCCCGGCTCCGTTGCCGACGATTCGCCCGTCCAGCATGTGCGCGATGCGTCCGGCCTCCGCTGCCAATCGATCGTCGTGGGTCACCACGATCAGAGTGGTGCCGTCCGCGTGCAGTCGCTGAAAGAGATCGAGGATCTGCCGACCGGTTACGGCATCGAGCTCCCCCGTTGGCTCGTCCGCGAGAATCAACGCGGGGGCATTCGCCAGGGCACGCGCGATAGCGACTCGCTGCATCTCACCGCCCGACAGTTGAGTCGTGCGATGCTGCTGGCGATGAGCCAAGCCGACATAGGCGAGCAGCTCGCGAGCCCGGGCGCGTCGGGCGGGGCCGGCAAGGCCGGCTTCAGACATCGGCAGCTCAACGTTTTCCCTCGCGGTCATTACGGGCAGTAGATGAAACCGCTGAAACACGAATCCGATCCGAGTGAGACGCAGGCGCGTCAGCTCCCGGTCGTTCAGCGCACCCAGCGCGACCCCCTCGAGCTGGACCGTGCCGGAAGAGGGAGAGTCGATACCGCCGAGGATGTGAAGCAAAGTGGATTTCCCGCAACCTGACGGGCCCGCAATCGCGAGGTACTCGCCCCGCGCAACCGTCAGGTCGACACCACGAAGCGCCTGGACCGGTTCGCCGTCCAGCTGGTAGTCTTTGCGAATCGCTTCGGCGCGAAGGAGGCTCACGGTGCCTCAGCCCGCAGTGTTGCTGCGATCGGCGCCTTGCTCGCGAGCCAGGCCGGATAGATGCCAGCGACAATCCCGGTCAGCACCAGAATGACTGCCGCCGTTGCGATGGCTCGCGGTTGGACCACAAAAAAGGAGAGGGCCGCCGGCAGTCCCGGGAAGCTCTTCAGAATGGCATCGAGGTACCGGGCGGTGGCCAATCCAAGCAAGACGCCGAGTACGGCACCGCTACCAGTCAGGGCCAACCCTTCCCCCAGCATTTGCCGGATGATCCGGCTTCGGCGAACTCCGATGGCTCGGAGCGTGGCGATTTCTCCCAGCCGTTCACTGACCGTAATAGTCAAGAGAGTCGCCACCAGAAGAACAGTGACTACGAGACTAATCGCCCCCAGGATGTAGGAGAGTTGCCGGAAGTACACCAGCCGTTCGCGGAAGTGCACCACCAGCTGCGCAACGCTATTCACTTCCACGCTTGGAAACTCGACTCGCAGGCGCGCGGCAACAGCGGGTACGGCAGAATCGGCTCGGACCTTCAGCACGATCAGCGAGGCTCGATCGGTTGCAAGCGGCCCGAGGAGTCGCTGCATCAGAGGGAGTACGACACCGACGGAACGCTGGTCCTGATAGTCGTACAGCCAGCGAACCAAGCCACGAACAACGACCGATCGCTCTACGGCCGCAGCACCAATCTGCGGATCCAGACGGCCCACGATCCGGATGGTGTCGCCCGGCCCGGCCTGAATGGCCCTGGCCGATGCGCGGCTCAGAAGAATTCCCAAAGTGTCTTCGGCGCCCAGGTCACGACCGGCCTCCACCTGATACAGGAATTGGGCGGCCGGATCGATGCCGTAGCCGAAAACAGTGAGAAGAGAATCTGCGCTGCGGGCGTAAAGCGATCCCCCGAGGACCGGTGCGACCCCGACGATCTCCGGATCGCGCTCGAGCCTCTCGATCAGCCCGCTCACCCGGCTCACGGAGGCCTCGGTGTCGAACGGAAGAGTCCCCTTAGGGCTCAAGCGAATCTGGTAGCCTCGGCCGAGCAGCATCTGTTCGAACGACCGCTCGATGCCGCCGCTCAGCATGACCATGTCCAGCAGCATTGCGGACGCTACGGCGACCCCACCGATGGCGAGCGCCGCTCGCAGAGGTCTGCGGGCCAGAGCCCGCAGGCTGAGTGGAATCATCCGGCGCGCCCCCAGAGCGCAAGGGGCGGCGTCCGCACGAGACGCCACGCCGCGACTGCGCCAGCGCCGAGGCCGAGAACGAGGGAAAGAACGACGCCGAAAATCAGAAGCCGGGGAGTGACCTGCGAAAAGATCAGCTGGGTATCGAACAAGCGACGGTAATAGGCGTTCGTTGCCGCGCCGGCCGCGAGCGCCATCGCGACACCGGCTGCGGAGCCCAGCAGCGCAATGAGGGCGGCTTCGATGACGATGGCAAGAAACACTACGCGGCGACGTACCCCCACGAAACGCATCACTGCCACGTCGTTCCGCCGCTCTTCGACTTTGAGCAACATGATGCACAGGAGAAAAATTGCGCTAGCGACCACAGTGATCAGCGCGATGGCGCGGTGAAACCGACTCACTACCAGAAAAGTCTGCGAGGATTTCGACGCGATCTCGTCCGACTCGAAAGCGCGGAATCCGAATGCGACCTGATTCAGCTTCTCGGCACCTCGGCGTGGGTCCGCGCCGGGTTGAATGCCAATGCCGAATCGATCCACCCGATCCTGCGCTCCCAGCAGGCGGGACAGGTCGGGCAGATGAAGCCGGACATGGAAGTCAGGTCGGATGATCCCGGAGGGATCCCGTCGCGGCTCGTAAACGGCAGCGACAACGGCTGGCGTTGAGACCGAGTCCAGAGTGGGGCCTAGCCGGACGGTATCGCCAACCCGAAGGCCCAGCTCACGGGCAAGCCGGCGTTCAACGGCAATGTGAATGAGAGAGTCGGTATTGGGACTTGGGGCCTGGATGGCCCCGCAACGCGGGGCGCCCACGCCCAGGACACCAAGGACAGCTAGGGCAAGCAACGGAGGTTTCTCACACACAAAGGAGCGTCTCCCACCGAGTTCTATTATCCTTATCCTACACGCATACCTTCCCTCCCTCTCAAAGGGACGGCATGGCCGATTCTGACCGACCGCGGGTTGCCGTGATCGGTGCGGGCCACCGCGGGCGCGGCTGGGCTGCGCTGGCGTTGAGCCGCGGATGGCCGGTGTCCCTCTACGATCTCGACTCAGCGCTGCTTCAGCGTGCCAGCGCCGATGTAGCCGAGCGAGTGCGTCGACTCACAGATCTGGGTCAGGCCGATCCGCTTGCCGCGGCCGGTGCGCTGGACTCACTTCGAATCGGACGCAGCCTGCTCCACGCCGTGGGTGACGCCGAGCTCGTGCTCGATGCAATGCCGCTGGACCTGGCAGGCAAGCAGCGTCTAGTGGAACAGATCGAGCAGGTCTCGCGCGCAGCTTCGATCACCGTGAGCATGACCGGCACAATGGCTTCGAGCGCTTTGTGCGCCCGACTCCGGCGGCCTGAGCGCCACGCCGTCGCCTATGCGCTCGATCCTGTCGAGATGACGCCACTGGTGGAGATCGTGCCGAGTCCGTTGACCGATCCCGCCTGCGTCGAGCTGGTCTGCGCGTGGTTCGAGGAACTGGACCGCCAGACTGTCGTCCTCAAGAGAGAGGTGCCCGGCAACGCCACGGGGCGAATCCTCGCCGCCGTCTGGCGCGAGTGCATCGATCTGGTGCTGGAAGGAGTGGTGGATCTGGCGGACGTCGATCGACTGGTCTCCCTTGGGCCGGCCATCGAGTGGGCGGCGGCCGGGCCCCATCTCACTCAGGTCATGGGCGCTGGTGCGAGAGGTACCGGAGTCTTCCTGAGCGAAGCACTTCAGGAGTACGAACGAGTCTGGGGGCGCCTGGCATGCTGGGAGTCGCTCTCGGGAGAAGATCGGCAGCGGCTGATCCGTCTCATCGAACGTGTATACGACGATGAGCCAAGTGAGCTCCGGGCCGAACGCGACAAGTTTCTCGCGCGCCTGTTGCGCGTTATCGAGCCGCCCACCGAGATCGAGCTTGCGTTCGAGGAAAACCCCGACTCACCGCAGTCGCCGGAGGCGGCGCCGTAAGAACAATTGGCCGGGTTAATTCGCCTGGAGCTTACGGAAAGGATGCTCGAAGCTGAGATAGAGCAGTAGCGCGTCCGGGTCCGCGTCGGTCAGGCTTACGGTATAGGCAATTCCGGGCACGACCTGCAGCCCTCCGCAGCAGTTGATCCCAGCCCGAATCCCGGGGTTCAGAAAAACAGAGCTGTGTCGCTCGGCCACGCCGGCTCCTACAACATCGTCGTTGCCCACCCACACCGCTTCGAGCAGCAGGTTGAACAGCGGGCGCACCAGCCAGACGACGCTCGCGCCGGCATTGAAGGTCGTCGTTGTCGCCTCCTGCCCAAGCGGGTTTTCAGCGGATGGCAGAACCGTGACGCCGGCATTCAGGTGAGTGGAGATGGTCGGCGCCAGCATGAGGGTGAGCGGCAGGTTGGTCTGAAAGCCGAACGACCCGTTCCCCCGACCGCTTTCCGGGCGTCCGGTTGGCAGCACGGCGCTCAATCGCGGAGCGAAATAGACCTGCCCACCATTGGCGCCCAGAGCCTGGAATCGATAATTGATCAGCGCATCACCGAGTCCGGTGCTGCTGAAGTCTGACTCGTGCTGAAAGCTGAAGCTGTAGCTCAACTGGTGGCGGACGCCACCAAGCGGCCACTCCTGTGTCAGCACGTAAATCCAGTTCCCATCCTCCAGCGAGTGCCCGAAAGTGCTGATCTCCTGAACCACCCCGGGCTCCTGGTTATACGCCTCCTCGATGAGGAAGCTGTTGTCCTGGAGAGGCTCGGGTTCCTGGGCAGAGAGCCGCAGGGCAGGACACACCGCCGCGGCAGCAGCGATGAGCAGGCGATACATGCTCTCACGCCGCCGCAAGAAGGCCGGTCGCGTACATGAGGAGCAGACCGGTTATCACGCCGGCAGAATTGAGCGGCGTCAGGATACGCGTACCCGGTTTCCGAAGGAACAAGCGCACTAGCTCCGCGACGACCTGTCCGATTGCTCCGGCGCCGATGGCGAAGAAAAGCGTCGTCCAAATGGGGGAAACGGCGAAGCCGCCTATCCAGCTGCCGATCACCGTCGGCACGCCTGCGAGCGCACCTAGCGCGGCAAGTTGGCCCAGTCGGGGCCGCTCGGTCGCAAGGGGGGCCACGATCCCCAGGCCCTCCGTCGTGTTGTGGATGATGAAGCCAATTACCAGAAAGGTCCCGAGCGCAATCTCGCCGGTGGCGTACGATGCCCCAATCGCGAGCCCTTCTCCGAGATTGTGAAGGCCGATGCCGAGCGCGATAAGGATCGCCACGTACCAGGCGGGGCGAGCCAGGGTGCCGAACCGGGCAGAGCTGCGGCCGAGTATGGCCATGACCAGGGGTGCGCCGAGCAGGCCGAGCACCACCAGGCCGACTCCCTGAAAGGCGCCCGGGACCCGATCCGCGCTTTCAAGTGCTTCTGCGAATGCCTCTAGGCCCAGGAAGGCAAGGAGGCCCATCGTAAGACTCAGGAAGAAATCGACCCAACGCGGCTCGAGAGCACGCAAGAACGGGAGCCAGAGAAGACCGAGGAAAACAGGGATGACTCCAGCGTAGATGCCCAGCAATGCAAAGGTCGAGACGTAGCGGGGATTTACGGCGGGGGTCTCGGTGGCGACTGCGACGTCGCCCGAGAAAGTCAGGCCGGTACGGGTTACGACTTTCACCTGATGCGGCTCACCCCGCACCCAGGGGTATGGAACCGTGATCACGCGGCGGCTGAGACGATCGACCGTCTGGTCGCCGTCGATCGTATAAGTCCACGCGGCGTCGTCCACCAACACTTGTGCTATCGTCACGGGAGACGGGCCTCCGTTCACCACCTGAACGCGTAGCTCGCCGGCCCGTGGAAGCGTGATGCGCTCGACTGTCAGTTCCTCGAGCGGAGGGAAGGCCTTTCGAAACACTCCGACTGGTCCGACCTGCACGAACAGCGCTACCAATAGCACCAGGACCACCAGCGGGGCGATTCCCTTCGCCCAGGTCGGCACGGCAACCCGATGAGAAGCTCGATCAGTCGCCGTGAGCGGCTCACCTTCAGACATTGGGGCCCCGGACGTTAAACACGCCAACCCAGCCCAGCTCCGCGAATTCGCTCTGATGCGCGTGGAACAAATAGGGCCCGGGATATTTGTAGGTGAACTCCAGAATCGCCCGCTCGCCCTGGCACAGTGTTACCAGATCGGTCCACTCGAACCGGTGGAGGTCCGTGCCGGTGCGATACAACCGGTAGAGGTTGCCGTGCAGGTGAAAGGAGTTGATCGGGTCGAACTCGGTGATGTTGACCAGGTAGATCCGAGTTAGCTCGCCCGCGCGGAGCTCGATCGGATGTTTCTGGTAGTGGAAGCCCACGGTGTTCACTGCATACACCTCGTTCTCGCCATCGAAGTTGGTGTCGAAACCGTTCATCACCATCACGAGCTCGCGCGCGGGCGGTCTGGGGGTTGGCGGATCGACCAGAAACACCCCGTACAGTCCCTTGTGCAGGTGCCGCTTGGGTGGAACCGTGTGGCAGTGGTAGAGGTGCAACCCAAACGGCTCAGCGTCGAACTCGTAAGTGAATCGACCGCCCGGTGGAACCGACTCGAAAGCCCCGTCCATCTCGGCCGGGTGGGTGCCGTGAAAGTGGATTGAATGAGGGTGCTCGGTGGCATTCGTGAGCTGGACCCGGATTCGGTCTCCCTCGGTGCACCGGATCGTCGGGCCCGGAACCTGCCCGTTGTAGGTCCACGCCGGGTAGAACACTCCCGGCGCCACCTCGATCTCGCGGTCCTCGGACACCAGCTCGTACTCCCGCAACACCTGGCCGGAGGCGAGGCGGGAGACCTGGCCTCCGTCGAAATGGGTGAGGAAGGCGCTGGGATCGAAGGAGCCCGGCGCGAGCTGGCCGACGGTGGTCATGTCGTGATGCGAGGCCTGAGTC
>Ga0075424_100001370_pt1 | contig 21304 bp, 15 predicted proteins | sample SoiMethybrSBSTD3_FD_75301 | JGI IMG/M metagenome (GOLD analysis project Ga0075424, IMG submission 75301) | Bulk soil microbial communities from a Populus tree surrounding site in Tennessee, USA - Soil MetaG P. TD hybrid SBSTD3 | ecosystem: Environmental > Terrestrial > Soil > Tree plantation... | reverse complement strand
GCCGTCGGGGTGTATGGCGTGCGGTCGTTTGCCGTCAGCCGCCGCACCAATGAGATCGGCATTCGAATGGCGCTCGGCGCGACGCGGCTGGGAATCCTGACGCGCGTCCTCGGTCAGGGCCTGGCGGTGTCGCTGGCCGGCATGGCGATTGGGCTGCTCATCACGATGCCATTGACGCGATATGTCGCCACGCTGCTCTTTCAAGTACCCGAGCGTGATGGCCTCACTTTTGTCGGCGTGAGCGCGGTGCTTGGATTGGTTGCCGCGCTCGCGTCCTACGTGCCGGCGCGGCGCGCCACGCATGTCGATCCGGTGGTGGCTCTCAGAGCCGAGTAGAGGCGGATCTTTAGACCCGCCTGGAGCGAGTGTCATGCCGATCTGGCTAAAGCGGGCGTTGTCGATGTTGTCGCGCGATGGTCTCGAGCGTGACCTCGACGATGAGATCCGCACACATCTCGATCTGCTGGCCGCTGATTACGTGAGACGCGGCATGACAGCAAAGGACGCACGCGACGCGGCTCGCCGTGCGTTCGGAGGCATCGAGCCAATCAAAGAGGCGCGACGCGACCTGCACGGTGGACGCGCCGTCGAGCATGTGTGGCGCGACACGCTCTACGCCTGCCGAGCGCTTCGAAAGAGTCTGGGCTTCACGACCGCGGTCGTTCTCACGTTGACGCTCGGCATCGGCGCCAACACCGCCATCTTCACGCTCATCGACGCGATCAGTTGGCAGAATCTCCCGGTGCGCGATCCGGAAGGGCTGTTATTGGTGACCCGCTTGCGCCTCGGCCGGGTCGAAGCCGGATTCACGTATCCGCAGTCGCGCGCGCTGCGCGATCAGGTGAACGGGGCGCGGCTGGCTGCGTATTCCTCGTCCGCGTTTCCGCTGCTGCTCACCGCGACGACAGGCGGCGGGCTCGAGCCACCGATCAACGGACAGTTGGTCTCGGGCAACTTCTTCGATGTGCTCGGCATCGTGCCGCAGCGCGGGCGGCTGATCGATGACAACGACGACCGCGTTCCGAATGGCCATCCCGTCGTCGTCATCAGCGACGGATACTGGCGCCGGCGATTTGCACGAGACGAGGCCATCGTCGGGCAGACGCTCATGCTGTCCGACACCAGGTTCGAGATCATCGGCGTCACGCCGGCGGAATTCTTCGGCGTGGAAGTGGGCCTGGCGCCCGATGTCTTCCTGCCGATCATGATGCAAGGCGCGGTCATGCCCGTGGTTGGCGATCTGATCGTGAAGCCGAACGTCAATCGCACCTGGGTGCAACTGCTCGCGCGGCTCGATCCGGACGCGCGCGGCGAGTCCGTGGCGGCGAGGCTCGAGCCGATCTATCGGCAGCAGCTACCGGATGTGCCCCCGTTGTTGCGAGCACGGGCCGGTTACGAAGACACGATCGTCCTGGCGCCCGCCGCCCGCGGTCTCTCGGATCTTCGCGAGCAGTTCTCGACATCGTTGTTCATCCTGCTCGGCATCGTCGCCATGGTGTTGCTGATCGGGTGCGCCAATACGGCGAACCTGCTGCTGGCCCGCGCGGCGGCACGACGTTCGGAGCTGGCACTGCGATTGGCGCTCGGCTCGAGCCGGCTGCGGCTGTTTCAACAGGTGCTCGTCGAAGGCGTCGTGCTCGGGGCCCTGGGTGGGCTTGGTGGTCTGCTGCTCGCTGGACTGCTGACGAAGTTGCTGATCGCCTACGCCTCCCTCGGGCGCACGCCGATCGCCATTGAGCTGACGCCCGATCTGCGCGTGCTCGCGTTCACGCTCGCGATCTCGCTGGCCTGCACGCTGCTCTTCGTGCTTGCGCCTGCAGTGCGGGTCGCGCGAGTCGATCTGCTCGTTTCCATCAAGAACCTTGCTGGGGCGAGACACGTCGCGAGGCTGCGTCCAGGTCGGCTGCTCGTCGTGGTGCAGGTGGCGCTCTCGCTGGTGCTGCTCGTTGCCGCCGGATTGTTCGTGCGCACGCTGGTCAACCTCTCGGCTGCCGACCGCATAGCGGGGCGCGACCGTGTGCTCGTGGTGCGCGTGGAGCCGCGAGGAAGCAACCAGCGGGGCATACCCGGGATGAGCGATCGGCTCGATCGTTTGTACACGGACTTGATATCGCGTGTCGGACGCGTGCCGGGCGTGCGATCCGTGAGCATGAGCAACGTCTCGCCAGGGAAGCCGGAGTCGGGGGCCGGCATGGCCATCACATCCGCGGGCGGCGTCAGGGTGGATGAGGCGATCAATCGTCCGACCGCATCTGGGCAAGCGATCTATCGACACTATTTCGACACGCTCGGGATTCGTCTTCGAGGTCGCGACTTCGAACCAGCCGATCTGCGGCAGGAGGCCGCCCCTGTCTGCATCGTCAACGACGCATTCGTACGCATCGCATATCCGAATGAAGACCCGATTGGCAGGACGTGCGTGATCGTCGGCGTGCCGCGACGCGCCTACTCGATCGTCGGTGTGGTCGACGACTCCAAGTACACCAATCCACGCGCGCCGATCCAGCCGGTGGTGTATACGCCCTTCCTTCATGCCAATACCGGCCGCGGGCAGATGATTCTCTACGTTCGCGCTGATGGCGATCCGGGCGGTCTGATTGCCCGCGTTCGCGACGAGGTGTGGAAGACCGATCGGACGGTGCCGCAATACGAGGTGCGTACGCTCGCCGAAGAAGTGGATGGCGTCGTGATGAGAGAGCGCCTGCTGGCCACGGTGTCCGCATCATTTGCTGTCGTTGCGCTGCTGCTGACGGCGATCGGCCTGCACGGCCTGTTGTCGTTTCTCGTCGTCCAACGCATGCGCGAGCTGGCGATCCGATTTGCGTTGGGCGCGCAGCGAGCGGAGGTGATGGGCCTGGTCGCACGCGAGGCGATGATCCTGGCTGGAAGCGGTGCCCTGATCGCGGTTCCGCTGGCGATCGCTGCTGGCCGTGTGTCGTCGAAGTGGCTGTCGGATGTGTTGTTCGAGCTCACGCCCACCGACGCGGCGAGCTTCGTTGCGGCCGCGGCCGTACTGATCGTCGTCGGTGTATGCGCGACGGCTCTCCCGTCGCGGCGAGCCTCGCGCATCGATCCGATGGTCGCGTTGAAAGAGTAGAGGCGCGTGATGACGTGGTTCAAGCGACGTCGCCGTGACAGTGATCTCGATGAGGAGATTCGCGCGCACATCGATCTGCTGGCGGCCGAGCACGAGCGCCGCGGCATGGCGCCGTCGGAGGCGCGCTACGCCGCGCGGCGGGCGTTCGGGGCGGTTGAGCCGATGAAGGAGAGCTATCGCGATCGACAGCGGCTGCGATGGATGGAGGTGTTCGGTCAGGATCTTCGATTCGCGCTGCGCAGCCTGAGACGAAGCCCAGGGTTCGCGTTCATGGCGGTGTTGACGCTGGCGCTCGGTATCGGCGTGAACACCGCGATCTTCAGCCTGGTGGATGCCGTGCTCGTACGCGAGCTCCCGTATCAGCATCCCGATGGTTTGGTATGGGCGTGGTCGGTGCGGCCGGAGAACGAGGGTCCGTTCGGCGTCGCCGACTTCATCGAATACCGCGATCGGAACCGGTCGCTGGCGTCGATCGCGGCCTACGCGGACACGACCGCGATCCTCACCGGTCGCGGCGATCCGGTCCGGCTGCGCGGCGTACGCGTCTCAGCGAACATGTTTCAGACACTCGGTGCGTCCGCCAGGCTCGGACGGACGCTCGAACCCAACGACGATCGAGCGGACGCGTCGCCAGTCGTCGTCATCACACAAGGCCTGTGGCGCGAGCGCCTGGGCGGCGATCCGAATGTCATTGGCCGGACGCTGGTGCTCAACGGCTCGCCGTACGAAGTGGTTGGCGTGTTGCCATCGACGTTTCTGTTTCCCAGAACGACGCCGGACTATGCGACGCCGTTGGCGGTCGATCAAGATCCGGCGCGGACCCGCCGCAACTCGATCAACCTGCTTCGCGTCGTCGGCCGCTTGAACGCTGGCGTCGGCATCGGTCAGGCGCAGGCCGACCTCACGGCGATCGCGCAGCAGCTTCGTCGCGACTATCCGTTGTCGAACGGGTTGAAGCTCGGCGTGCGCCTGGTGCCTCTTCGCGAAGCGGCGCTGGGGGCTGCGCGAGATTCGCTCGCGATTGTCGTGGTCGCGGTGTCGTTGCTGCTGCTCGTGGTCATCGTCAATGTCGCCAGCTCGCTGGTCGCGAGGGGCGCCGCACGCCGCAAGGAGCTGGCGGTGCGAGCGGCGCTGGGGGCGAGCCGTTGGCGGCTGCTCGCGCAGCCGGTTGCCGAAAACGTGCTGTTGGCGACGACGGCCGGGGCGATCGGTGTCGCGATCGCGAGATGGTTGTTTCCGATGCTCCAGGCGTGGAACCCGACCACGTTTCCGCGCGCGGAGCTTGCCGCGATCGATGGGACCGCGGTGTGGTATGCGGCGGTGTTGTCGATCGTCGTCGTGCTTCTCATTGCCATCGCCCCTGCATGGCAACTCCCACGCGATATCGCCTATGCGCTCCGATCGCGCCGGGCGTCGTCACAGCTCTCGCATCGCGCGCGGAGGGTATTGATCGTCGGAGAAGTCGCGCTTTCGTTCGCGTTGCTGCTGGGGGCCACGTGGATGTCGCACACGCTCGTCCGATTGCTTGGCGCCGCACCCGGGTTCGACAGCGACTCCCTGCTGACTGCGGCCGTGACGTTGCCGCGTGGGCGCTACGATGACGCGCGAAGCGTGCAGGCGTTTTTCGATCGTGTGAGCACGCGGCTGCAGGTCGAGCCTGGGGTGCGGTCGTATAGCGCGATCTCCGTGTTCCCGCTGTCGGGTGCGGGAGGGCAGGTGCCCTTCATCATCAGCGGATCCGGGGTGTCGCTCGACAGGCGTCCGTTCACGAACTATCGGTTCATCGAGCCGAACTACTTTCAGACCATGCGGATACCTGTGCGTGCGGGTCGCGCCATCTCCGACGTCGACACGTCAACCAGCCGCTCGGTTGCGCTCGTCAGCGAGCAATTCGTCCGCCAGTTTCTCGCCGGCCGCGATCCGCTGGGGACGCACGTGCTCATCAACGACAACGACAAGGGGCCTCGCGACGTGGAAATCGTGGGTGTCGTCGGCAACGTGAAGCAACGCGATCTCGACGAGCCGCCCGCGGCCGACCTTTATGTACCGCTCCAACAGGTGGCGACCGAGCCAAATGGGTTCATCACGCGCGGCCCGACACTGGTCGTTCGCGGCGATGGCGGCAACCCGGCGCGGCTTGCGGCATCGATCGAGCGTGTTCTTCACGAAGCCGAGGCTGACGCAGCCGTCACGATCGATTCGGCAGCCGACGTCATGATCGCCTCGCTGGCGCCGCGCCGCTTTCTGACGACGATCGTGAACGCATTCGCCGCGTTCTGCGTGCTGCTGGCTGGCTTTGGTCTCTACAGCGTGATGTCGTACATCACGACGCAGCGCGTTCAGGAGCTCGCGGTGCGAATGGCCATGGGCGCGACGTCACTGCGCATCGCGCGCTCAGTTATCGGCCAGGCAACGGGCATGGCGCTGTCGGGCATGGCCATTGGTACGGTGCTGGCGATCGCGGCGCGCCAAATGCTGGCCATGCCGCTCGCCGTGTCCGGCACACTCGCGCTGCCGTTTCTGTCGGCGGTCGCATTGCTGCTGGCGATTATCGCGGCCGCGGCGTGGCTGCCCGCCGCGCGCGCGGCACGCATCGATCCCGCCGTGTCATTGAGGGCAGAGTAGCGGCGGGTCTTGAGACCCGCCGGAGGTAGACGTGCGCATGTTGCTCAAACGCGTGTGGACGACGTTGATGCGCCGCAGTCACGAGCGTGATCTTGACGACGAGATTCGCGCGCACATCGATCTGCTGGCAGCGGAGTACGAGCGCCGCGGGATGTCGCCGACCGAGGCACGCTACGCAGCGCGGCGGGCGTTCGGGAGTGTCGAGCCGATGAAGGAAACCTATCGCGATCGGCAGACGCTGCGGTGGATTGAAGACGTCCGTCGCGATGTGCGCTACGCCATTCGCGGTCTAAGACGGAGTCCCGCGTTTGCCTCGGTCGCCGTGCTCACGTTGGCGCTCGGCATCGGCGCCAATACCGCGATCTTCAGTCTCGTCGACGTGGTGCTGCTGAAATCGCTTCCGGTGCGACAGCCGCGCGACCTCGTCCTACCCGGGTATCTGATCGCTGGCCGGCCTCAGCGGCCATTCGCTGCGTACCAGTTCCGTGCGCTCCGCTCCAACCGCGATGTGTTGACCGACCTGGCCGCGTTTCGGCCGCTCCCGATGACCGTCACGTACCGCGGGGAAACGATCATCGCCTCGGGACAGCTGGTGTCGGGCAGCTATCACGGGCTGCTCGGTGTGGACGCCGTCCTCGGCCGCACGCTTACCGAGGTCGACGACTCCAGTTCCGCGGACGTCGCCGTGCTGGGGTATGGGTATTGGCAGCGGCGCTTCGGCGGCGCGACAGGTGTCATCGGCGAATCGATCGAGGTCAACGGCCATCCCTTCACGATCGTGGGAGTCACTGCCCGCGGCTTCTCGGGAACGGAAGCTGGTCGTGTTGTCGACGTCACGGTTCCGCTCTCCAAACAGCCCGGAGTCTTTGGTGCGCGGTTACTCCTCGACGATGCCATCGAAGCGAGATGGCTGTATCTGATTGGTCGACTCGCGTCTGGCGTGCCGCGCGAGCAGGCCGAGGCCGCATTGGCGGTGGCGTGGAATCGTGCATACGCCTCGCGCGCGGGGCCGCGGCGGCCTGCGGCGGCGCCGTCCTTCGAGCTGCTCGACGGATCGCAGGGCCTGAACCAGCTGCGCGAGCAGTTCGCGATGCCGCTGCGGCTGCTCATGGCGATGGTGATCATTGTGCTCGTGATCGCCTGCGCGAATCTCGCGACGCTGCTTCTTGCGCGCTCGGGCGCTCGCCGTCAGGAGATGAGCGTCCGATTGGCCATCGGCGCCAGCCGTGGCCGGTTAGTGAAGCAGTTGCTGACCGAAAGCGTGTTGCTGTCGGGAATCGGAGGCACGCTCGGGGTTGGCCTCGCGTATCTCGCCGGCGATGCGCTCGTGCAGATGATGTCGCGTGGGGCGCCGCTCCCTATCGCGCTCGATCTGTCGTTGAATTCGCGGACGCTGCTGTTCACGGCGCTGGCGAGCCTGACGGCCGGCATCGTGTTCGGGCTCGCTCCCGCATTTCGCGCCTGGCACCTCGGTGCGATCACCGCAGTCAGGACGACTGTTGCCGCCAGCATGAGCAGTCGCTGGAGCCATGGGCTGATTGCGGCGCAGGTCACGCTGTGCGTGGTGTTGCTGGTGGAGGCGGGTCTGTTCACCCGTAGTCTCATGGCGCTACGCGGTCTGGACGCCGGATTCACCGACGCGCACGGCCTCGTGCTCGCCGATGTGCGCACGCGCGCCAACGACTCCTCCAATTTGGTGACGAGGCAGATCGATCTGTTCAAGGAGCTGTCGGTTCGCGATCAGGCACTGCGCGCCCGCTCGATGAGCTTCTCGATGGACATGCCGTTGGCGGGCGGTTCATCGTTCAGCCAGAACATCGAAGTGCCGGGGCGCGTCCGCGAGGCGAACGAACCGGGAGTGTCGTTCAACTTCGTGGGACCACGTTTCCTCGAGACGATGGGGATCGCGGTCGAAGGTCGCGATATCCGCGCCGACGACAAGGAGGGCAGTCCACCAGTCGCGGTGATTAGCCGCTCGCTTGCGAAACACTACTTTCCGGGCGAGAGCGCAATCGCCAAACACATACGAACGGGGAAGGAAGATGTCGAGATCGTCGGTGTCGCGGCGGACGTGAACTACACCACGCTGCGCGATATGCCGACCGAGATGATCTACCTGCCGTTCGTCCAGAGTCGCAGTGCTGCGGGCGTTGGCGCCATCACGATCGCCATTCGCGCGGCCGCCGACGCAACCGACACCGAGGCTGCGCTGAGAGCGCAGATGCGCGGCATCGCCCCCGAGCTTCTCATCGCGAGACTGAGCACGCTCGACGAACGGAGAGACGGGACCCTCGCACGAGAGCGCATCGTCTCGGTGCTGTCGATCTGCTTCGGGACGCTCGCGCTTCTGCTGGGCAGCATCGGCCTTTACGGCACGCTGTCATATGCGGTCGCGCGTCGCACTGGAGAGATCGGCGTGCGCATGGCGCTCGGCGCTCAGAGGTCGAGGCTCATGACGATGGTCGTTGGCGAATCCGTCAGGCCGGTCATCGTTGGCGTCGTGCTTGGCCTGCCGCTCGCGTTTGGCGCGGCTCGTTTCTCGGAGCGCCTCCTCTTTGGCGTACGAGCCGGCGATCCAATTACCTTCGCGCTCACGGCAGCGATCCTTCTGTACTCGGCCTGCTGTGCCGCCATTCTCCCCGCACGGCGCGCGGCCTCGGTCGATCCCGTCATCGCGTTGCGGGCGGAGTAGGGCACCCAACAACCAAAAACCCACGGGCGGTGTCTAAGGGGGCGTGGAAGCCTTCCTCCAAGACCTGAACCACTCGCTGCGCATGTTCCGCCAGCATCGCGCGTTCACGGCCGCGGCGATCGCGGCGCTGGCGCTCGGCATCGGCGCGAACACGGCCATCTTCTCGGTTGTCAGCGCCGTATTGCTGAAGCCGCTCCCGTATCCAGAGCCTGCGAATGTCGTCACATTCCTGACGACGTCGCCGCAGGGGTCAGGTCCGGGCGCATCGCCGGCCAAGTTTCAGCACTGGCGAGAGCAGGCGACGGTGGTTCGCGATGTGACCGCATATCGCGGCTACGTGATGAACTACACCGGTGGCGCCGCTCCGGAGCAACTCAGGGCCGGCCAGGTCAGCGTCGACTACTTCCGCCTGTTTGGCGCGCCGGTCGTTCTCGGCCGCACATTCAGCGCCGAGGAAGATCGGCCGGGAGGCGAGCGCGTTGCCATCCTGAGCTACGGTCTCTGGCAGCGCCGGTTTGGCGGCGACGCAAACGTTCTCGGTCGATCGATCTCGCTGAGCGGCGATCCGTACACAATCATCGGCGTGATCGGCTCGAGCTTCGACATCTCCGAATTTGGTCCGGTGCCTGAGTTGTGGGTCCCGTTTCAACTCGATCCCAACACGGTCGATCAAGGTCACTTCTTTCAGGCAGCCGGCCGTTTGAAGGCGGGCGTCTCTCTCGAGCAGGCTCAAGCCAGGCTGAAGCTGTCTGCCGATGATTTCCGACGCAAGTTTCCAAACGGCTTTCCCGCCGACAACGCCTTCAGCCTCGATCGGACGCAGAACGTCTTCGTGAGAAACGCACGTCCCACGCTCTACGTGTTGAGTGCCGCCGTCGCCCTGGTGCTGCTGATCGCCTGCGCCAACGTTGCCAATCTGTTGCTCGTTCGAGCCACGGCGCGGAGGCGCGAGATTGCGCTTCGCGCCGCGATTGGCGCCGGCCGCGGCCGTATCGTCCGTCAGTTGCTCACCGAAAGCGTCGTGCTCTCGGTGGCCGGTGGTGTCCTCGGGCTCGCGCTTGGAACGCTCGGAATCAAAGCCCTGCTCTCGATCAATACCGCAGGTCTTCCACGAGTTGGCGAGAACGGGGTCGTGGTTGGACTGGACTGGCGCGTGCTGCTGTTCACCGCAGTAGTGGCGATCGGCACCGGCGTGCTGTTCGGTCTGATTCCGGCATTGCAGAGCGCACGAACGGATCTGAACGCATCCCTCAAAGATGCGACTGGCCGTTCGGGCTCGGTGTTCCGCCACAACAAAGCTCGTTCGCTGCTGGTCGTCGTTGAAGTGGCGATGGCCTTGCTGCTCCTCGTCGGATCGGCGCTGCTCATCCGAACGATCGTCGCGCTGCGGACCGTAGACCCCGGTTACGACACGCACAACGTACTCACGATGCGGATGTCGCTCACCGGCGAGCAGTTCGCCAAGACGGCCTCGGTCGAGCGGCTGGTGAAAGACGGCCTCGACAAGCTGCGAGCAATCCCCGGCGTGGAGGCGGCCACGGCGACCTGCTGTGTGCCGCTCGAAGGCGGCTACGGCTTGCCGTTCAGGATCCTCGGTCGGCCGCTCGAGAAGGGTCCGTTTCACGGCGGCGGCGCGTGGCTGACGCTCTCGCCGGGCTACTTCGATGTCTTCAAGATGAAGATGAAACGCGGCCGCGCCTTCACCGAGCGCGACGATGCGTCGGCGCCGGCCGTCGTGATCATCAACGAGACGATGGCCAAGCAGTTCTGGAAGGACAAGGATCCGCTGGCCGACCGCATCATGATCGGCGCCGGCGTGATGAAAGAGCTCGCGGCCGAGCGCGATCGGCAGATCGTCGGCGTCGTGAACGACGTGCGCGACGGCGGCCTCAACAACGATCCGCAGCCGCACATGTACGTGCCGAACGCACAAGTGCCCGATGCGCTCAATGCGCTGAACGTCCGTATCACTCCGGTGGCGTGGGTGGTGCGAACGACGACGGACCCGTACGCCATCAGTAATACGATTCAATCGGACTTGCGCCAAACGACCGGGCTGCCGGTGTCGGACGTCCGATCGATGGACGAAGTGGTGTCGCGATCGATCTCGCGTCAGCGGTTCAACATGTTTCTGATGACGGTGTTCGGCGCGTCAGCGCTGCTGCTCGCGGCCATCGGGATCTACGGACTCATGGCCTACTCGGTCGAGCAGCGCACGCAGGAGATCGGCATTCGCATGGCACTCGGCGCCGAAGCAGGTCAGGTGCGCAAGATGGTGGTGTTTCAGGGCATGCGGCTCGCGATCGTCGGCGTCGTGGTGGGCCTTGGCGCGGCATGGGGACTGTCGCGTCTGATGGCCAGCTTGCTGTACGGCGTGAAGGCCACCGACCCCGCCGTGTTCGCCGTGATGCCCGTGTTGCTTGCCGTTGTGTCGTTCGTCGCCGTGTGGCTGCCTGCCCGCCGCGCGAGCACTGTCAATCCGCTTGTCGCGTTGCGGTACCAGTAGGGGCCACCTTTTAGGTGGCCCAGCCACGCTCAGCGCGCCGAGAAGTAGACGTTGATCGTGATGGTCGCTTCGACCGGCACGTTGTTCAGCAGCGTTGGCGTGAACTCCCACTGACTCACCGCATCGAGCGCCGAGGCGAGAAACGCCTGATGCACGTCGCTGGAGCGACTCCCTGTGACGTCGCGAAGGTCGGACATGTAGCCATCGATCCCGATCCGCCCTTCGAGCAGCACGTTTCCTGACGCGTTGTTCGGGAGATTCGCTGGAAACAGCGGACTGACGTGGACGATCTTGGTTGGGACGCGGATTTGTCCGCCGACGCCACCGGAGAAGAACGTGCGCGGCTCTGGAGCGCTGCGGGTTTGCACCGAGCGCCGAGGCGCCGTTGACGACACGATCCCGGGACCGCTCGGCCCTGTTACGCTGACGGTTTCCTGCAGCGTGCCGATCGGCAGCGTGATGCGGCGATCGAGCGTGGTGCCGGCGTCGATTTTCACGCGAGTGGTGACCTGCTTGAAGCCGGGGAGCGATGTGCTGAGGTCGTAGTCGCCCGGCGGCAGCAGCGTGAATCCGAATGCGCCGTTGCGATCGGTGGTCGTGTCGTAGCGTCCGCCGTTGGGCTGCTGCGTCAGCGAGACGTTCGCGCCCGGCAGCAGTCCACCCAATTGATCGTAGAGCACGCCGTTGAGCGCGCCAGGCCCTGACTGCGCGGCTGGTGCCGAGGGCATCTCGAGACGCATGTGCTCCGCGGTGATTCGCACATCAGGACCGACCAGTGTGACGTTGCCGGAGAGGTCGAGATGATCGACGGCTGGCGGCGGAGTCGAGTTCGCCTGCCTTGCAGGTGCCGGCGGCAGCGGAACCGCCGGTGCCGCAAATGTTGATACACCGGCGCCGGCGATCACGACTGTCACCGTGAGCGCGAGGAGTGCCGACGTCCAGCGCGCAATGGCGGTCATCGGTCGTCGATTCAATCGTGCGTTCAACATGGCGCGGACTCTCCCTTCGAGCGTCGACGGATTGGCGATGGCTGTGGCCGCGGCCCACACGTGGCGGCGGCCGATGGTGTCACGCGCGACGGCGAGCAAATGCGCGGCGTAGTCCGTCGGCGTGATCCCCGACTCGAGGACGAGATCGTCGCAGGCCTGTTCGCTCTCCTGACGCAGCCGGCGATGACCCATCCAAACGATCGGGTTGAACCAGTGAATCGCGCGAAGCACGCTGGCGGCGACGAGCATCGGCCAGTCGCCTCGCGTGATGTGTGCGAGCTCATGACGCAGCACGACCTCGATCCGCTCGGCCGGCCATTCCGCTGCGGAGGCGGGCAGCAGGATGCGAGGCCGAAGGATGCCCCACGTCACCAGCATCGTCGGGTGCGCGCTCTGGAGGAGCTCGATCGGTTGCCGGATCTCGTATGCACGGGCGATGCGATCGGTGATGTCACGCCATGGACCAGATCGCAGCGGCAAGGCGCCCAGACCAAGCTGCCGCATGCGCCACATGCCGGCGACGACGACACCGATTGCGGCAAGCACGCCTACGAGCCAGATACCGACGATCATCCGCAGCGCGTCTGGGCGAGAGGACGCAGACCCGGCCGATGCACTCGTCACGATGGCCGCGGCAGCGGGAGACGAATGACCGGGATCACTCGAGATCGTGATCGGCGTCGACGCATCGAACGAAAGCCACGTGGTCGGGAGTGGTACGCGCCAGGCCGGTGCGACAAACCTCAAGAGAGGCACTGCCACCGCGCACATGAACGCCAGCGCAAGCACGCCGTGCCGGATCGCCGCTGATCGCGAGCGGAGCAGTCGAAGCACCGCAAACGCCAGCAGGAACAAGGCGCTCGTCTTGATGGCGATTTCGAGAACCGCGCTCATGACGTGCCCCCTTTGCGGGCCTTGGCGATGAGATCGGCGATGCGCTCGAGCTCTTCGGCGGAGACCTTGGCCGCCTCGCCGCCAAGCAGCGCGGCGACTGCCTTTTCCGCCGAGCCGTCGAAAAACGTGTCGACCAGATGCTTGAGCGCCGACTTGCGTGCGGCATGCACGCGGACGACGGGCGTGTAGACGTAGCGCAGCCCCTCTTCCTCGTGGCGCACGTGTCCTTTCTCCTCGAGTACACGCAGCTGGGTGCGCACGGTGGAGTAGCTGGGATTGCCGGGCAGCTCGGACATCACCTCGGCGGCGGTGGCGCGTCCGCGGCGGAAGAGGATGTCCATGATCTGGCGCTCGCGGCGCGTGAGCAGGGTGTGGAGGGCTGAGGCCATATGTGCTATGTCTCTCGCAGTAGTGTTATAGAAATAGCACGTCTCGCTGAGGCGCGCAAGTGGACGGTCAGCGTGGGGTGTGGACACGGCGAATCGCGGTATCCTGATGATGTGCAGCTGGCACTCCCGTTCACGTCGACCAGCGAAACATCATCGGCATCGGCGTCGGTCTACTTCGTCCGCCATCGGCGGGCGCGCCGCTACTTGTTGCGCGTCGATCAGGATGGACGCGTCCGCGTGACGATTCCGCGCGGAGGATCCCGCCGCGAGGCCGATACGTTCCTCAATCGTCATCTCGACTGGGTTGCGCGCGAGCGGTCGCGGCTCACGCCGTCAGCGCTCTCGTTCGAGGATCGTCATGCGCAGCGGCAGCGTGCGCGAAAAGAACTGCCGCCACGTCTGCTCGAGCTTGCCGCCGCGCACGCCCTGAGCGTGACGCGGGTGAGCATCCGTAATCAGCGGACCCGATGGGGTTCGTGCGGGCGCGACGGTCACATCTCGCTCAACTGGCGGCTGGTGCTGATGCCGTCAGAGGTGCGCGATTACGTGCTCGTGCACGAGCTGATGCATCTGCGCCGGCTGGATCATTCGCGCGCATACTGGAAGCTGGTCGCCGCCGCGTGCCCCGGCTATCGCGAGGCACGCCAGTGGCTGCGCACGTATGGTCCGTCGTTGCGGTAATGGCTCCGACGTATCGTCGAAGATGTCGCCTGAACGTGAGTCCCGACCAGGTGTTTGCGCATCTAACAGGCTAGGGAGGCAAAGGAGATGGCAGCGCGCCGACAGTTCCTCGCGGTCCTGGCCAGCGCCTGCGGTCTGACACCGCTGATCGTATGGCTGGTCAGCCCATCCCCTGGTGAGACGATGGCCGACACGTTTCCGGTTCACAAGAGCGATGACGAATGGCGCCGCGAGCTGACGCCGGATCAGTATCAGGTGCTGCGGCATCACTCGACCGAACGTCCATTCACGAGTCCCTTGAATCAGGAGAAACGTGACGGCACGTTTGAGTGCGCCGGCTGCGGACGTCCACTGTTCGACGCCGGCACGAAGTTCGAGAGCGGCACCGGATGGCCCAGCTTCTGGCGCCCGCTCGATCGCGCCGTCGCCACGAGGATCGATCGCAGCTGGCTGATGGTCAGGACCGAAGTGCATTGCGCCGATTGCGGCGGTCACCTCGGACACGTGTTCGAGGATGGTCCTGCACCGACTGGATTGCGATACTGCATGAACGGGGCGGCGCTGAAGTTCGAACCGAAGAACTCGTGAACGGCGAACCTCGAACCTCGAACAAGGAACCGCAGTATGCAACGCTCAATCTGGATTGCCGCGATCGCCATCAGCGTTGCCTATGCCTGGGTCCGTGGCGGCTTCGTCTTCCCGGGGGCCGCGGCACAGGCGCCGGGGATGCAGGCGGGATGGCAGAAGGCCACGTTTGCCGTCGGCTGCTTCTGGACGGCCGAATCCGATTTCGACAAAGTGCCTGGCGTGAAGGCGACGACCGCTGGCTACACCGGCGGACACGTCGCGAACCCGACCTACGATCAAGTGGTGCGCGGGGGAACCGGACACGCCGAGGCGGTGGAAGTCCTGTTCGATCCCGCGGTCGTAACCTACGACCAACTGCTGGACTACTTCTGGCATCACGTCGATCCGTTCGTGTCGCATCGCCAGTTCTGTGACGTCGGGGCGCAATACCGCCCCGCGATTTTCGTGAGCTCCACACATCAGCGCGAGGCGGCGGAAGCATCGCGCGTGCGAATCCAGGCGCGATTCCGCGACCCGATCAAAGTGGCCATCACCGACGCGGACGCGTTCTTTCCAGCCGACGAATCACATCAGGATTACTACAAGAAACATCCGGTGCAGTATCAGTACTACCGGTGGGCCTGCGGGCGCGACGCCCGTCTTGAATCCATTTGGGGAACCGCCTCCTGATGGCGTCGGTTCGACATTGGAACGCGGCGAGTGACGGCGAGCTCTCCGAAGCGGCGATGCGCAAGCGGCTCGAAGCGCTCGGCTACATCGTGATGCGCTACGTCTATCCACCGGGCACGTCATTCCCCGAACACACGCACGGTGTCGACAAGATCGATGCGGTGGTCTCGGGCCGATTCCGCCTCAACGTCGCCGGCCACCGCGTCGTCCTCGGCCCCGGCGATTGGATCGCCGTGCCTCGCGGCGTCCGCCACACCGCCGACGTAGAAGGCGACGAGCCGGTCGTGAGCCTGGATGCGGTGAAGGCCCCGTAGAGAACTGTGCGGCGCGTGTGTCTCAAGCGCCCGCCTTCGATGCCGATTGTCCTCCTGTGAGCCGTGCGCGTGTGACGGCCACGCCTTGCACATGCCTGCACTCCGTCCGCGCCTGCTCGTGGTCGACGATGACCGCGCGATCCTGACTCTGATCGGATCGATCGCGCTTGGTGAAGGCTTCGATGTGTCGACCACCGTCGACGGCACCGATGCGCTGCAGCAGTTGAGCGTGCGTCCCGCCGATCTCGCACTCGTCGATCTGAAGATGCCGGGCGTAAGCGGTCTCGACGTGTTGAAGGCGATTCGCGAGGTGAGCTCCGAGTGCCGTGTGGCCTTGATGTCGGGTCACGCCACCATCGACAGCGCCGTGGAAGCGGTGAAACTCGGGGCGATGGACTATCTCACCAAGCCATTCGATCTGCCGCGGCTGCGCGAGCTGCTGTCGACCGTGCGTCGCGAGGCCGAGGAGCGGCGCACCGTGCTGCGCCTCGAAAGCGATCTCGCGCATCACCTCGAGTTCTGCGGGATGATCGGCCGCGGCACCGCGATGCAGGAGGCGTTCGGCTTGATCCGACGTCTGGCACCGCACGCCCGCACCGCACTCGTCACGGGAGAAACCGGTACCGGCAAGGAGCTCGTCGCGCGCGCGCTGCATACGCTGGGTCCGCGGAGCACGAAGAAGCTGGTCACCGTCAACTGCTCCGCGCTGGTCGAGACGTTGTCGGAGAGTGAGCTGTTTGGACACGTGCGTGGTGCGTTCACTGGCGCGGCCGAGACGAAGGCTGGTCTGTTCGAAACCGCCGACGGCGGCACGATGTTCCTCGACGAAGTGGGCGAGCTGCCGTTCGCGGTGCAAGCCAAGCTGCTGCGCGTGATCGAAAACGGGGAAGTGCAGCGCGTCGGCTCCGTCGACACCCGCAAGATCGATGTGCGCGTCATCGCCGCCACCAATCGCGATCTGGTTACCGAAGTTGCCGCGGGCCGCTTTCGCAGCGATCTCTATTACCGGCTGAACGTCGCCCAGATCTCGCTGCCGCCGCTGCGCGAGCGCCGCGAGGATATTCCCTATCTGACGGCGACGTTCGTGCGGGCGTTTTCGCAGCGATTCGGCAGGCCGGTCGGCGGACTGACGCCGGGAGCCGAGCGCCTGCTGATCGAGGCGACGTGGCATGGCAATGTTCGGCAGCTGCGCAACGTGCTCGAGCGCGGATGCATGCTCGTTGAAGGCGAGTTCATCACCGAAGGCGATCTCGCCCCGGCCCTCGATCGCCCGACGCCGGCGATCGGCGATCGGCCGGTGCCGATTCGAACGGTTCCCGCACCCCTGCACGAGATCGAACGCGAGCACATCATCAAGACGTTGGAGCAGGTTCGCGGCAATAAGGCGGTGGCAGCCCGCTTGCTCGGCATCAGTCGACGTGCGTTTTATCGCCAGCTCGAGCGCCATGGCCTTCACCACCGGGTGCCGATGAACCGTCCAGATCGCGGACAGGTCGTCGAGGAACGTCCGGCATGACGACCGCCCGGTTCACCCCTGCCGTCCGACGCAGCCGAATCCTCGTCGCCGACGACACGGAGAGCATCCGCTTGCTGTTCGACAAGCTGCTCACCAGCGACGGCCATGAAGTCGTGAGTGTGTCGGACGGAATCGATGCGCTCGAAGCCGTGCATCACCATCGTCCGCATGTCATCCTGCTCGACGTCGACATGCCGGCGATGAACGGACTCGAGGTCTGCCGCCGTCTGAAAGCCGATCCGGCCACGCGCTTGACGCCGATTGTCATGGTCACCGGACAGAGCGATCTGAGCGATCGGCTCAAGGGCATCGAGGCCGGTGCCGACGAGTTCTTGTCGAAGCCGGTGCACCCCCAAGAGCTGCGCGTGCGCGTGCGTTCGCTGTCGCGCGTCAAGCATCTCATCGACGAGCTCGATTCGGCGGAGGCGGCCTTCGTCGCCCTCGCGCTGGCCATCGAGGCGCGAGATCCGTCCACCAACGGCCATTGTGAGCGGCTGGCGCAGCATGCGGTGCGGCTCGGTCGCACGCTCGGTCTTGGCGGAGAGGACCTCGACGCGCTGCATCGTGGCGGCTTCCTGCACGACGTCGGCAAGGTCGGCGTGCCCGATGCCGTACTGCTCAAGGCCGGTCCACTCACGGCCGACGAGTTCGCGATGATGAAGCGGCACACCGAAATCGGCGATGCCCTGTGTGCCCCGCTGCAGTCGCTGCGTCGCGTGCGCCCGATCATCCGCGGCCACCATGAGCGGCTCGACGGCAGCGGCTATCCCGACCGGCTGCGCGGTGATGACGTGCCCCTGTTGGCGCACATCGTCGGCATCGTCGACGTATTCGATGCGTTGACGTCGCTGCGGCCGTATCGCACGGCGCTGTCGAACGATCAGGCCGGCCGGTATCTGCTCGAGCAAGCCGCTGCGGGCAAGTTCGCGCGGCGCTACGTCGAGGCGTTTCTCGACACGCTGAACACTCATGGTCTCTGGGCGCACTGAACCGTCGGGGCGCGTGCACCGGCCGGTGGAACGGCATGACCAGATCACGACACGTGTGTCGGGCTGCCGGCACTCGTCCGAGCACCATTTCCCAGTACGGCGTGCGACCGGCGCGGCAACCTTCTTGCTCAGAGGAGTGACTGCTTGCGGCGCGGATTGCACGACGGAACGAGTGGCGAACCGATGGCAGTAGTCCCTATGACCCAGGATCGTGGCGCCAAGCCGAATCGCAGCGGTGCGGTAGTGCGGCGTATGCCGCTGCTACCCGTACGCGTCCGCGACGCGTTTGGCGACGCGCTGATTGCCCAGCACCTCCTCACACCAACCGCGCTGCGGTCGGCGATTCAGCGATCGGCCCAGGATGTCACGCCGCTGCACGAGACAGTGGTGACGCTTGGCTTCGTCGATGAAGAAGTCTCGTACTCGCTGCTCGCCACGACGGCGAAGATTCCGTTGCACACGCAGGACATCGAGCCCAACCCGCTTGCCGTAAAGCTGGTGCCGGCGAAGCTGGCGCGGCGACACGAGCTGGTCCCGATCGCCGTCGACGACAAGACGATCACGTATCTGACCGCGACACCCTACGATGTCGACGCCGATCGCGATCTCGGCTTCGCCACCGGCCGGGCGCCGTCTGCAGTGATCGCGCGTCGGTCGAGAGTGCGACAGGCCCTGGATCGGTGGTATCCAGATGCCGCGCCAGCTTCTCCTGCGACGATGGCTGCGGCGATGTCAAAGCCTGTGGACACACGCGATCCGCTGCCGGTCGACAGCTCCTCCGACTCGGCAATCGTGAACCTGTGTCACACGCTGCTCGCTCGAGCGATCGATGCCGGTGCGAGCGATCTGCAGCTCGATCCGATCCCCGAAGGGTTGCTCGTGCAGGTCCGCGTCGCCGGCTCGCTCGAAAAAGCGATGACGATTCCGAACGAGCTGGTGTCGGCCGTCGTGAATCGCTTCAAGGTGCTGGCACGCGTCGCGACCGCAGTACGCAATCGGCCGCAAGAGGGAACCTTCTCGGCGCAGGTGGGCGCGCGGCGCATCGAAGTGCGGCTGACCACGCTGCCGACGACGACCGGCGAGAAGCTCGTGGTGCGCGTGATCGACAAGGAAGGCGAGCTGCCGACGCTCGAGACGCTTGGCCTCGAAGCGGACACCCTGGCCCAGTTGAAGCGCGCCTTGGATCAGCCAAGCGGGCTCGTGCTCGTGGCCGGGCCGGCAGGATGCGGAAAAACGACGACCATCTACGCCGCGCTGCAGTATCTGCGCACGCGGCGCACCAACGTCGTGTCGGTGGAGGATCCGATCGAGCGCACCGTTCCGGGCATCAATCAGCTCTCGGTCAACACTCGCACCGGAGCGACAGTTGCCAGCACGCTGCGGACCATCATCAAGCAGTACCCCGAAGTGGTGATGGTTGGCGAAGTGCACGATCGCGAGATCGCGGAGATCGTCGGTGCTGCGGTCGACGCGGGCTGCCTGGCACTGGGCACGATGCGCACGCAGGAGTCGGCGTCGGCCGTCGCCCAATTGACGCACCTGGGACTCCAGCCGTACCGGATTGCGGAAACGCTGCGTGTTGTGGTCGCGCAGCGGTTGGTCCGGCGCACCTGTTCAGCCTGTCGTACGGCGACAGCGCCCGAAGGCGAGATGGTGGCTGCCTGCGCGCAGTGCCGCTCAACGGGTTTCGTCGGTCGAGTTCCGATCGTCGAGTTGCTGTCGCCAACCGAGGCGATTCGCACCAGCATCGCCCGTGGCGAAACGCTGATTCAGCTTCGTCACGCTATCGAGACCGCCGGCATCCGATCGCTCCGCGACCACGGAGCGTCGATGGTGGCATCTGGCCTGACCACGCAGGACGAGCTGGTCCGGGTGCTCGGCGGCTATGTGCTCGATCAGCCGGTCAGAGCCGGCACGCGCCGGTCCGTCCTGATCGCCGACGACGAGCCGATTACGCGGACGCTCGTGAAGCTGCTGCTCGAGCGCGATGGATTCTCGGTGATTGAGGCGCACAACGGACGCGAGGCCGTCGATCTCGCCGTGCGTCACACGCCGAGTCTCATCGTCATGGACCTCAACATGCCGGAGCTGGACGGCTATGAGGCCATCTCCGAGATACGCCACGTCGACGGACTCCAGCACACGCCCATCGTGGTCGTCACCACCGAAGACGGCCCCACCATTGCGCAGCAGGTGCTCGCGCTCGGGGCCGACGACTACATCCTCAAGCCGTTCGAGCCATCGGTGCTGACCGCCCGCGTGAAGGCGGCCTTCAGCCGCCAGCACATGGCCGCCTGACTGTAAACAACCTATCTGCACTCGAGGACCATAATGTCAGAGACGCGAAGTGCCGTGGCAGAAGACATCGTGACACCCTGGACACCCGAACGCATGCTGATGCGCTTGGGCGGTGATGAAGCGCTCGCCAAGCAGTTGGCGGCGCTGTTCATCGAGGAGTGTCCGCTGATGTTCGGACGCGTCCGCGAGAGTGTGCAGCAGAGCGACGCCGACGTGGTGCGACGCGCGGCCCATGCCTTCAAAGGGTCGGTGGCGAACTTCGTCGACGGCGGAGCGGCCGCGACCGCCTTGGAGCTCGAAACGATGGGCCGTGACAAGAACCTCGCGGATGCGCCGAAGGTATTCGCACGCCTCGAGCGCGAAATTGCGGCGCTCCTCGTCGACCTTCGGCGATTTGCCGAGGGCGCCTGATGCAGATTCTGATTGCCGACGACGACCCGGTGCTCCGGCACGCGCTGCGCGTGCATCTGGAGCGCTGGGGCTACGAGGTCGTTGAGAGCCCCGATGGCGCATCGGCGTGGCATGCGCTGCGGACCACGCCACCGCCGCCGCTCGCCATCATGGACTGGAACATGCCGGGGGTCGACGGTCCCGCACTGTGCCAGGAAGTGCGCGAGACGCCCGGCCTCTCCGGGATGTACGTGATTCTGCTGACGTCGAATTCGTCGAAGAAAGACATCATCACCGGGCTCGAGAGCGGCGCCGACGACTACATCGTCAAGCCGTTCGACTGGGACGAGCTGCGCGCACGCGTGCGGATCGGCAGCCGCATTGTCGGTTTGCAGCAGGTGCTCGGGGCGCGAGTCGAGCAGTTGCAGCAGGCGCTGTCGAGCGTTCGCAAGCTGAGTGGTCTGTTGCCGATCTGCGCGTACTGCAAGCGGATTCGCGACGATCAAGACTACTGGCGGCAAATCGAGCATTTCGTCTCCGAGCACTCGGACGTGCGCTTCAGCCACGGCGTCTGCCCCGCGTGCATCGAGGACTACATCAACAAAGAACTGCCATCGGCTCGCGTAGCGGGCGGTACGTAGAGGCCGTACGTAGAGGCCGCCTTCAG
>Ga0075424_100001368_pt1 | contig 21316 bp, 19 predicted proteins | sample SoiMethybrSBSTD3_FD_75301 | JGI IMG/M metagenome (GOLD analysis project Ga0075424, IMG submission 75301) | Bulk soil microbial communities from a Populus tree surrounding site in Tennessee, USA - Soil MetaG P. TD hybrid SBSTD3 | ecosystem: Environmental > Terrestrial > Soil > Tree plantation... | reverse complement strand
ACTATCAGCATCCGCACGATCTCTTCATGGGCCTCGGGATCGCGTATCGGAGGACCGCGGGCGCGTGGAAGCCGTTCTGGGGAATCGATGCGGTCGGTGCGCCTGCGCTCGGTCCGCAGCCCTTCATGCACCGCGCGTCAGCTGAAACGAATCCAACTGTTCCGCTCGCGCATCACATGCTCGACGCGACCCACACGACACCTGGGGTCGTCACGCTGGGGCTCCAACGGGGGTCCGGATCGATCGCAGGATCGTGGTTCCGAGGACTCGAGCCCGACGAGAATCGCAAGGACATCGATTTCGGCGCGCTCGATTCCTGGTCGCTGCAGGGGCGATGGCGCCGTGGGCCCTGGGACGCGCAGGTCAGCGGCGCGCAGCTGACGACGCCGGAGTGGATCGACCCGTTCAACAACGTCACGCGACTCACCGCGTCGATCGCATTCACCGATCCCGGCGGACGCCTCGCGATGACTCTGGCATGGGGGCAGAATCGCGAGGTGCACGGGAATCTCGACGGCTACCTTTTCGAGGCGGTGCTCAGACAGCATCAGGGGCGCGCGTGGTATGGGCGGGCCGAGCTCGTCGCGAAGGACATCCTCGGAGCCGGCGGGCGGCATCCTCGCGGCTTCACCCATTTTCATCCGCTGTCCCGCGTCGGCGCGTTCACCGGCGGGTATCTGTTCGACCTCTCGGCGACACGCGCCGGCCTGCTGTCGGTCGGCGGCGACGCGACGGTCTACTACGTCGCGCAAAACCTGCTCGACAATTACGGAGCGCCTGCGTCGTTCCACGTGTTCCTGCGCTACGAACCGACGCGGACGCGGCGACAGCCGCCCATGCATCACTGACGGCTCAGAACGTCAGCCGCACGCCGACCTGAAACGCGCGTGGATCCGAAACGCCGGTGATTTGATTGAACGTCGACAGCGGGCTGGCCGGGTACGGTCCGCTTCCGAAGTTCGCGTTGCGGGTCAGCGCGTTCAGGTGATTCGTCAGGTTGAAACCCTCGACCATCCCTTCGAGCCTGATGTGACGCGCGAACTGGAACATGCGATTGAGCCGCACGTTCAGGCTGAAGAAGTCGGCGCCGATACCCGAGTTGCGCGGGATCAGACCGGCGGTCCTCACGTCGAAGTTCGCGCTGGCCGGCGTGCCATTCGCGAATGGTCGTCCGGTCGCCCCTTGAAGGCTGCTGACGCCCGAGGTGATGTTGAACGGCAGCGCCGAATAGTATTGCAGCATGCCGCTCAACTGAAATCCGTACGTGACGCGCTGCCAGGCCGTCGTCGCGCCCGACATCGGTGTATTCAGTGCGCCGGTGAGGACAAGGCGGTGCCGCTGATCGTCGTCCGATCGCGCCCAGTCGCGCATCACGTTCGATGGATCGATCGGTGAGCTGAAGAACGCCTCGCCGACGTCGTTCATCGCCTTCGAAAGCGTGTAGCTCACGCGCACGTTTGCCCAGGGCGCCGGGCGCTCCACGAACGAGACGTGCAGCCCGTGATAGCTCGATTCTCCGGCTGAGGAGTACTGATTGTTGTTTCTGTACGACGGATTCGGGCGACACCCGTTATTCGTACCGGCGGCCACGCAGGTTGCGACGTTCTGGTTGATCTGCATCAAAAGGCCGACGCCGCGCATGTACTGATAACCGACGCCGACGGTGCCGCGCGCGCCGGCGGATCGCTCGACCTCGATGCTCGCCTGCTTCGAGTACGCGTTCTGCAGCCGTCTGTCCATTGTCGTGAAGTCCACGAGCGTGGTGGTCAGGATTCGCGCAGGCAGAATGTCTGGAAACGCCGGAGCGCCCGCCTGCGTTGGAATCAGTCCCGACACGCTCGGCTGGTGCAGTTGATTCAAATCCGTCGTGTTGCCCGCGGAAAGGATCGCGTTCGCGACCGCGCGGAGCGGCACGCGATCGAAGAACAGTCCGGCGCTGCCGCGGACGAGCAGATCTCGCGACGGGGATGGAGACCAGACGAACCCGAGCCGCGGCGAGATGTTGTTGGTGTCGGTGTTCACCGTTTCCAGGAACTGGAGGTCGTAGCGGAGACCGGCGTTCAGCGTCAGTTCCGATCCGACCCTCCACTCGTCCTGCGCGTAGACGCCGACGTTCGGATTCTTCTGCGTCACGACGGGATCGCCGAACGTCTGCGTGAACCCGCTGTAATTCCCCACGAGAAAGCTGCCCAGCGTCGAGAACGTGTAACTGCCGCGGCTCGACCGAGGATATGTAATGCGGTCGCCGTTGACGACGAGGTCAGCTCCTGCGCGCAGCGCGTGCGAGCCGGCCTGACGTGAGAGGTTGTCGACGAACTGGAACATCCGGTTGACACGCCGCGTCGGGGAACCCGACAGCGTCCCGAACGCCGCCACACCGGCGATGCTGACGGCCGGCCCGACGGCGTCGGTTGGCGGCGCCTCGAGATCGCCGTAGGCGATCTGCAGTCTGGTCTCGTTGACGATCCTCGGCGAAATCGTCCACGTATTCCCGATCGCCAGCGAGTGGTCGATGTCGTCGAGGCCGGCGGACGCGGTCGCGGCGTTCAGCGCGCCTGCACCGCGCGAGTTGCTGGAGGTGACGCGATACAGGCTGTAGCGTGCCGACAGTTGATCGGAGCCGCTGACGCGATGATCGATCTTCCCCAGCACGTTGGTACTGTGGACCGGGTTCGGATATTCGCCCGTTGCGATCGCAGATCCCGGGTATCCAACCGCGGCGAGCCGCGCATTGATGATCGGCACATTCTCCGGAAGGATCGTGACGAGCCCCGACTGATCGAGCAAACGCTGCTCGACGTTCGAGAAGTAGAACGTGCGATCGCGCCGCAGCGGGCCGCCGATGCTTCCGCCGAACTGATGCTGGTTCATCGGAAGCGTCTTCCCCGACAACGGGTTCGCGCTGTTGAGCGCAGCGTCTCTGACGAAGTCGTACATCGCGCCGCGGACGGTGTTCGTCCCGCTCTTCGTGACGATGCTGATGTAGCCGCCGAGCGCGCGGCCGAGCTCCGCCTGCGCGCCCGACGTCACGACCTGGAACTGATCGACCGCGTCGACGGCGAACGGAATGCCGCTGAGTCCGGCGGCGTCATCGTTGGCGGACACGCCGTCGACAATGAAGTTGTTCGAGAGGTTGCGCTGGCTGGCAATCGAGATGCCCTGTCCTGGCACGGCGGACGTTTCCGCAAAGAGCTGGGTACTGCCGATGTTGGTCGGCGACACACCGGGAATCAAGAGTGCGAGATCGAGAAAGTTCCTGCCGTTCATCGGCAGGGTGCGGATTTCGGTATCCGGGACGGTGCCGGCGATCTGGCTCCGGGCGGTCTCCAGGGTCACTGAGTCCGCACTGACAGTGACCGTCGCATCAACCGCCGCGACCGTAAGCGACAGGGGAATGTCGAAGGCGGCGCCGACCGTCAGGGTGACCGTCCGAGTGAGATCCGCAAAGCCTGACATGCGAACCTTCAGCTCGTACGGACCGACTTTCAGGTACGGAAACCGGAACCGTCCCGTCGTATCGGTGACGGTTTCCGCCGTCACGTTCGTGTCGACATGGCGAGCCGTCACGCGCGCGCCGGCAACGACCGCGCCTTGCGGGTCGGTCACGCGACCGCTCACACTTGCATAATCAACCGACTGCTGCGCGCCAACTGCAGGTGCGAATGCAAGCACGACGCACGCGACAGCGGCCAACCGGGACCACTGCACCAGACACCTCCTCGCAACTGATCAAGACATCGTCGGAACGCGGAGCCAGTCTTCGCCAAGGCTTCGCCGGCGTGTCGACGGTTACAAAGTCGCGAGGTTGGGGCGTGGAGGCGGAGCGTCGGGCGTCGGAAACTGAGAGAGTGGCTGAGTGTGAGTGACAGAGAGCAGAGCGGCTGACGAAGAGTCAGCGACGCCGATTACGTCCTGCAGGACACCGATGTTGGAGAGCGCCACGAACAGCGCCGCGGCCTGACCGCCGCACGCCGCGCGCATCGCGCAATCCGAGCGCGGCGTCGTGTGCTCGGGAGCAGCCGCGTGGTGGTGGGCGCTCGCCTGCAGGCCATGCATCGGGCATGGAGCAGCGCCGGCCGACATCTCGGAAGCGTGCGTGCCAAGACAGCACCACGGGACGACCAGGACGGACAGGGACAGCGCCTGGCAGACGACCCAGCCGGCCGCGAGCCCCCGTAAATGCTGGCGTACACTCCCCATCTGTTACACAGCTTAGCGAAAGGTCCGTCTGCAGTCCAACGCACACTTGATGCCAAGGATGCGCGGGCAAAAGCGCGGGAAATCCGGAATACGGCCGCCGGGACGCAGCGCGAAAGGTAAATACTTACGCCGATTCGAAGCTATTCGACGATGATGCGGCCCTTGAAAATGGGATCGGTCTCATTCGTGTGGTCGTGAAAGCCGCACGTCCGCCGCACCGTCAGAACGCCCGTGGACCCCTGCTGGCCGGGATTCAGGAACCCAACGTCGTTGATCGACGGGCAATCGGTATGGACCTGAATCGGATCTGAGCTCATGGCGTGCGGGCGCGCGTCATTATTGAGGAAGGTCACGCGGCCGCCGCTCGCAATCCTCACTTCGACAGGGCTCACGCCCGAGGAGGTGATCGTCACGGTCGCCGCCGGGTTGGGCGAGGGGGACATCGAGCTGCCGCACCCCATCGCGATCGCCAGCCAGCCCGCGACCCCACACACGCGAAGAGCGCCCACGGTCTGATTATCGATCGTCAGCCGACTCCAGGGCGAGCTGTTCACGCTCGATCAGATCAACGACCCGGCGTCGAATGTCATCGCGAATCTGGCGCACCGCCTCGATCGGCTGCCCCTTTGGATCCTGCAGCGGCCAGTCCTCGACCCGGGCACCAGGCACAAAGGGGCACCTGTCGCCACAGCCCATCGTCACGAGGACCTGCGCCTGCCCCGCGAGCTCCGGCGTGAGTTGCTGCGGCGTCAGGCCCTCGAGCTCGGTTCCGATCTCTCGCATCGCGGCGACGACCTCGGGATGGACGCGCGGCCCCGGGTCCGTGCCTGCCGAAATCGCGCGCGCCAGCCGTGGGTCCGCGAGCGTGTTGAACAACGCGGCGGCCATCTGCGAACGCCCCGCGTTGTGCACGCACGCAAACAGGATCGTCTTCACCCTGAGCCCTAAGCCTTCCGTGCCCTGACGAACGCGCTCGCAAACTTGCCTTCGACTGCAGGGGCGATCGCATCCACGTCGAGCCCAGCGCTCGCCAGGAAGTCGCGCGCGTCGTTCACGTCGTACACACGCCAGGCGTCGATCTCGATGCCACTGAATCCCGCCTCTGCGAGGAGCGCACGGTACTCACGCTCCTGCAACGCGCCGGCGACGCATCCAACCCAGAGCTCGATGTTTCGACGGATCTCCGAGGGGACCTCTCCGCGCACGACGACGTCAGAGACCGCGAACCGCCCGCCGGACTTCAGCACACGGAATGCTTCGCGCAGCACCTGCCCTTTGTCGGACGACAAATTAATCACGCAGTTCGAGATGACCACGTCGACCGAGTCGTCCGGCAGCGGGATGTGCTCGATCTCCCCTTTGAGGAACTCGACGTTCGTCGCGCCAGCCTTCCGCTGGTTTTCGCGTGCGAGCGACAGCATGTCGTCGGTCATGTCGAGCCCGTAGACCTTCCCGCCCGGCCCGACACGCCGCGCCGAGAGCAGCACGTCGATGCCGCCGCCGGAGCCCAAGTCGAGCACGGTCTCCCCCTCGCGAAGATCGATGAGCGCCGTCGGATTCCCGCACCCGAGCGATGCCGCCACGGCTTCGGCGGGCAGCGCGCTGGTCTCGTCGGCGCCGTACAGGTTCGAGGTGATTGGATCGGAGCAGCCGCACCCCGTGCCGCAACAGCCAGTCTTGTCGCCTTCGGTCGCGGCCCGGCGCGCCGCCTCGCCGTACTTCTGTTGAATGACGTCCCGCAGCTCGCTCACGGCACCCTCCTGTTATATTCGCTAATGCGAATATCGATCGAGCATGCTATATTTGTCAAGGCGAATATGGATCGACGGCTTGTCATAATGGAAACGCTCTTCAAGGCGCTGGCGGACCGTACGCGGCTGCGGATCCTCGGCCTGCTCGGCGGCGGGGAAATCTGCGTCTGCCACATCCACGAAAGCCTGAATCTCCCCCAGCCGACCGTGTCCCGGCATCTCGCGTACCTCAGACGCGCCGGGCTGGTGGTTGGCCGCAAAGAGGGCCTCTGGGTGCACTATCGGCTGGCGGACCTGGCCGATCCTGTTGCCGCGACAGTCCTGGACGCCGCGACGCATGCCGTGGGACATCTGGAGACGACGACGAAAGACGCGCGGCGGCTGACGGCTCGGCAACCTTCTGCCGCGCCACCGCCGCCGCGTCGTCCGCTCCGGCCGTGCTGCACGGCCGGCAGTTGCTAGTACTTTCGGCGGCTCACGGTGGTCATCTTGATCGTGCTGGAGCTCCTGTTGCTGATGCACTGACGCCGGCGGTCAGATGAGCGGAGAGGCGAGTCGCATCACGGAATCGACGAGCCGGCTCGACGTCGTCTGCGCATCGTACCTCTCCGCACTGAACGCCACACAGTGTTCCAGATCGGCGAGGAAGTCTGATTCGAGTTCCCGCGTCACCGACTCGTCGTAGACGACGAGATTCGTCTCGTAATTGATCGAAAAACTGCGGATGTCGATGTTGGCCGATCCGATTGAGCAGATCCGCGAATCGACGCAAATCGTCTTCGAGTGAAAATACGCTCCCTGGTACAAGAGGACGTGAACTCCCGCGCGCGCCAGATCGGCCGCATAGGTCATCCCCGCGCGGTACGCCGGAGACAGCTCGCCGCCGCCTGGCGCGATCATGACGCGAACATCCACGCCGGCGAGCGCGGCGGTCGTCATCGCTTCGGCGACGCTGGTGTCCAGGATCAAGAATGGTGATTGCAGATACACATGATCGCGAGCGAGCGCAATCATCGCGAGGTACGCCTGCCGAATCGTCTCCCAGCGTGAGTCTGGACCGGCGCTGACAACCTGGATTGGCACGCCTTCGGCGCTCGGCTGCGCTTCCCGGAAGTAGCGCGAATCGAACAGGTTCTCGGCCGTCGCGTTGTACCACATGGTAGCGAAGACTGACTGGAGAATCGTGGCTGCCTCGCCGGTGACGCGTGCGTGTGTGTCGCGCCAGCCGGTGAACCCCTTCGGTCCGGTCAGGTGCTTCTCCGTCATGTTCAACCCGCCTGAGTAGCCGATCGTGCCGTCAAGGATCGCGAGCTTGCGATGGCTGCGATAGCTGAGGGTGTGCAACTGATACAGGCTCGAGAACGGCTCCATCTTGATTCCGTCACGGCGCAGCCGCTGCACATAGTCGCGACTCAACATGAAGTAGCTTCCAACCGGATCGTAGAGAATCCGGACCTCCACCCCGTTACGGACTCGGTCGCGCAGAAGGTCGGCGACTGTTTGCGTGAAGCGGTCGGCCGCCCATTCGTAGTAGACGAGGTGAACTGAGTGGGACGCCTTGCGAATGTCCCCGAGAAGCCTGGGGTATTTCTCGGTGGCGTTCTGGAGGATCTCGATCTGGTTCCCCGTCGTGAGCGGCGCGCGTCCAGAGGCCCACAACATCGCTGCCAGCCGCCCGAACTTTCCGTGGCCGCGGGCAAGCTCCTCGATCTTGCGGGGTTGCGCCGCCACGACCCTCGCCGCGCGATCGGCCAGCGTCGATTGCTCGAGGAGCTTCGCCGTCGTCCGGTGACGGCTGAAGGCATACTGTCCTCGCCCGAACATGATGTAGGTGAGGAACGCGCCCGGCGGAAACAGCACGAACGCCAGCACCCATGCGAAGGTCGACTGAGGGCTTCGATTCTGGAGGGCGATCGCCGCCGTTACCATCGAGACATACACGACAACCACCGTCATGACGATCGCAAGTATCTGAATCGAACTGGACATGACGGGGGTCTCTTTCTTAACCTGCCCTGGTCGCGACCGGTCGTTCATCGGACCGTCCGCGGTCGTCAACAGCGCGGGCCCGAAGATTATCAAGGATCTGCGGCGCTTCAAGTCATCTCGTTCATGAACAGCGGACGACCGGGAGGAGCGACAGCGATGATCAGGACACTGGCAAGCGTCAGCATGGCTGTGATGTGCGCCTTCGTGGTGCGAGGTGAGGGCGTCGACGACCAGCTGTCCGCTCTCTTTGCGCAGCTAGGGCTGAACGCACAGCAGACGGCCTCGATAGATTCCGGCCACCCAGTCGCAAGAGTGCTGTCGTGGGGAAGTTCCTCGGAGGTCTTTGTGTTCGGCGCGGTACACGTCAATGGCTCGCCGGAGACGTACCTGAAGCTTGCGCGCAACGTCGGTCGGCTGTCCGGAACGCCGGGATATCTCGCGATTGGCGAACTTCCCGCGACACCGACGGCCTCGGATCTCAGCGGACTCACGATTGATCCCGACGACCTCAAAGCCCTCAAATCATGCCGTGAAGGATCATGCGACGTGCAGCTGCCGACCTCGTCCATCACGGCGTTTCAAAATGCCGTCGACTGGGGAAAACCGGATGCAGCGGGCCAGGCGAACGGTCTCGCGCGCGGGATGATTCTCGACCTGATTCGTGCGTATCGCCGCGGGGGAAATACAGCACTCGGCGATTACCGCGACAAGCAGCACCCCGCGCGTGTCGCCCAGCAATTCGAGACGATGGTCGGACGATCCGCGACGCTACCGGACGTGCTTCCCGAGTTGCGCCAGTACCTCCTCAAGTATCCGGACGTCGATCTGCAAGGTACGGAGAGCTTCTTTTACTGGGAGAAGGTGGATTTCGGGATGAAGCCGACTGTCCGAGTCAATCACGGAGTCGTCTATCGCGTCGCAGATCAGCAGCGCCCGATCTCGGCTGTCGCGATCAAGCAGCTGTATGCCAGCCACTACTTTCATACCGCGCTCGATGTGTCAGTTTGTGTCCCCGACACGAAGGCCCAGCGTCGTGGCTTTTATCTCCTGACGCTCAAGAGCTCGGAACAGGACGGCCTGACAGGCGTCAGAGGATCCATTCTGCGGAAAGTTGTCGTCGACAAGACGCGTTCATCACTTGAAAAGGGGCTCGCACTGATCAAGGACAGCGTCGAGACGACGCAAACGCCTTTGCGGTGACCGGCTCGCGTCCTGTCTGTCACGAGCCGGGAGAGATCCGATGGAGTCGCCGTCGCGACGCCTTGCGTGTGCAGAAACGTGGGCAGGTAACAAGGACACTGCCAGTCTGGTGGAAATGCCAGGTTTGACTGCCTGGGTGTATTCCGTGTCCGCCGGGCCGGATCGCGTGGGAGGCGATGTTCACTACCTGTCACTCTGTCCGAGTTGCATCGTCTCGCGGATCGCGCTCGCCGACGTCAGCGGCCACGGGCCGACGGTAGCGGCGCTCGGCGAAAAGCTCCAGGAGCTCATGCAGGTGTACCTCCGCGACCTGGAGCAGATCGCACTAATGCGCGATCTGAATCAGGCCCTCCGAGAAGATTTTGGCGACGGTCACTACGCGACGATGGTGGCAGTCGGGTGGCACGGCCGTCGGGGTCTGATGGTCATGACGAACGCAGGACATCCTCCACCTCTTTGGTATCGTGCGTCGCGTGATGAGTGGAGCTGGCTTGAATCGTTACAAGCAAGCGAACGAGGACGCCTGGCGGGTGTGCCGCTCGGCCTCCTCCCTGACGTCACCTATGATCGGCTGGTCGTCAAACCGCAATCGGGCGACGTCGTGCTGCTCTATAGCGACGGCATCTCCGAAGTGACGAATCCAGCTGGAACCGAGCTCGGTCGGGATGGGCTGCTCGATCTTCTCCGCGCCGCTGACTTGAGCTCGCCCGAGGCGTTGGGCACCCGACTGATGTCGGCGCTCGGCGACTTTCGCGGAGACGGAGAACCTCAAGACGATCAGACGATCATCATCATGAGAAGGAACGACGTCTAATCGCGAGCATCCCATGATGAGAGTCCCTCTGGTACTGCTGTGCCTCGGTGTGGTTGCGGCTTCATGTGTCGCAAGTGCCGCGAGCAACCTGCCATCGTTGCGGGCGGAGCGCTGGGTCAATTCGCCGCCGCTCACCGCCGAGGCGTTGCGCGGGAAGGTCGTGCTCGTGGATTTCTGGGAGTACACGTGCGTCAACTGGATTCGCACGGCCCCTTACGTCAAGGCCTGGAATCGCGCGTACGCGCCGCTCGGGTTGGTGGTTGTCGGCGTGCACGCGCCGGAGTTCGAGTTCGGCAAGGACGCCGGCAACATCGACCGCGGAATTCGTGACCATGGCGTGACCTATCCCATCGCGATCGACAACGACTTCGTCATTTGGCGCGCGTTCGGGAACGACGCGTGGCCGGCAAAATACCTCTTCGACGATCGAGGACGCCTGGTGCGGCGCTGGATCGGCGAAGGCAGCTACGACGAAATCGAGCGCGAGATCCGGCGCTTGTTAGTCGCAGCCCACCCCGCGAGCCTCTTGCCGGCGGTGAGCGAACTCGCATCGACATTCGCGAAGACGGGCCAACCTTCCTACGCTGGCATCACGAACGAGACCTACATCGGCGCTGAGCGACGGGTGCCCGGTGCAGTGACCTTGAAGGGAGACTGGCACACGGACCGTCAATACGTCGAACTCAAGAAGGGCGGCGGGGAGATCGTCGTTCCATTTGTAGCGGGCGAGGTGAACCTCGTCATGCAACCCGGGCCGTCAGGACGTGCCGCCGTCACCGTCCTGCTCGATGGAAAGCCGGTTGGCGACGCGCGGGGAATGGACGTCGGCACGGACGGAATCGCACGCGTCGATCACTCAGGCATGATCCGCCTCGTCGCCGGAGCGCCACCACGACGACACGTCCTGACACTGTCCTCGAGCGACGTCGGGCTGCGCGCATATGTGTTCACGTTCGGTCCGTGAGAAACTCGAGTTCTCCGTTCCTCATCCGTCGGTTCCGAATCCGGGTCGTGGTTCTAGGGCCCATGGACCGGATAGGCGTGATGTGTTGTGGACCCGCCGTAAGCGTCCCAGCGTCTCTTCATCGCGACAGCGCTATCGGTGCTGGAGCGCCGGCTGGCCGAGCCACTCGTCGAACCGGATGTCGCCAAGTCGCGCCTCTCCCCAAGGCACCAACGAACGTTCATCGAGTTCCGCACCGAAGTACCGCGCGTGCGGATCGGCCACAACCTCGCGGGGGTCCCTGTAAGCGGTGAGGCCCTGACGGATCAGGTCGTCGAAACGGAACTGTTCTGGACCGGCCACTTCAACGGTGCCGTTCACTGGGGCGCCGACGGCGACCCTGCCGACCGCTTTCGCGACGTCATCAGCCGCCATCGGCTGAAAGAGCACCGGTGGCAGTCGGACCGTCGTTCCGACGGTGGCCTCATCGGCGATGCGCTTCACGAATTCGAAGAACTGCGTCGCATGAACGATCGAGTACGGGATCCCGCCACCCTTGATCAACGTCTCTTGAGCGTTCTTCGCGCGGAGGTACGGACTGTCGGGTATCCGCTCGGTCCCCACCACTGATAGGGCGACGAAGTGCGTCACACCGGCTGCTCCCGCGTACTTGAGAAGGTTGCGCGTCGATGTCGTGAAGAAATCCATAACCGCCTTCTCTTCGAAAGACGGAGAGTTCGACACGTCGACGACGACGGACGCGTTCTGAAGAACGTCCGCGAGTCCTTCACCAGTGAGCGTGTTGACGCCTGTGTCGGGCGATGCCGGCACGGCTTCGTGGCCGTGTTCCCTCAGCTGGGTCACGAGCTTCGATCCGATGAGTCCGGTTCCGCCGATGATGACGAGTTTCAGTGATCGAATTGTGGTTTCCTGCGCTTGGCTCTCCATGGCGTTCCTCCAACCGCGGTTGCGATGATTCCGAGCCTGCCGTGGCCCGCTTCCACGAGCCATTGACCGGATACGGAGCTGGGTTGTGACGTCATGCTGCGGCCGCGTGGGCCGAGAGCGCAACGACGTCCGACGCAAGGACAACTTCGAGGCCGTCGACATCGCCGTGCTGGGCTGCGGCGATGAAGGAATCGAGAAGAAGTCTTTGCTCGGTCGAACTCGCGGGCAGCCTTCGGCCACTGGCGACGTGCTGCCGCGCGCGAGTCATTACTTGCCGTGCGTTGGCCTCTTCAAGCCGAAGGACGTTCGCAATGTCGCGGTAGGAATAGTCGAACGCCTCCCGAAGGATGTACGCGGCTCGTTCCGTGGGCGACAGCCTCTCGAGCAAGAGCTGGATTGCCGCCTCCAGCCCTTTGTCTCGTTCCGTTCGCAACCCCGGGTCGGCGCTCGTGTCGACTGGTTCCGGCAACCGCGGCCCGGCGTACGTTTCTCGACGCGAGCGTGCCGACTGCATGACGTTGATCGCCAATCGTGTCGCAGTCGTCGTCAGGAACGCGGCGGCATCGCGAACCGAACTGCGGTCCGCCCTCTGCCAACGTACCCAGACGTCCTGCAGAATGTCCTCTGCCTCTGCGGCGCTGCCCAGCATCCGGTACGCGATGCCGAAGAGACGAGGACGCACGCGCAGGAACGCCGCGACGCCGTCGTCGTAAGAAGCGGTTGAGTTGTCGATCAAAGACGGCATGACATTCTCCACCACTATCGAATCGATCGACGCAGTGCGTCGAGCAGCGCGCTGTTGTCGAACGGCTTCTGCAGAACGGGAATCGCGCCCGCGTGGAGCGCATTCGCCCGCATGAGGGCCTCTCTGTGTGCAGAGACGAACCGCGAGTCGATCGAGCGATTCTCCATCGGCCCTGAAAGGAATCCGTGGAGGGTGGTTGGCTCTGGCACGCCAAGGGAACCCACTACCCAGGCGGGATTCGGTTCGTCCCTCAACGAATATTCGTGATCGATCTTCTTGAGTGTCTCGGGGCTGGGCCGAGTTGAAGTGGGCGTCAGCAGCAGAACGGAAGATGATCCTGGTTGTTTCGCGTAACCGCTCGGAGGCCGAGGCTTACCGACCACGGGCAAAGAGTCCATCGATTTCGGAGTAGGGTACCAGATTCGCGAGTCCAGCGAAGCCGCCTTCCGCTCCGTCGCGAGTGAAGACCGTGCCCGCCGCCGTTCCGTGACACCCGGCGATTGTCACATCCCAACGCGATACGTGGTCTTGACGAATGCACCAGAGCATTCAGGAGGCACGCACATGAGCACGATCACTGTGAAGGACGGTACGACGATCTACTACAAAGACTGGGGCAAGGGTCCGGTCGTCACCTTCTCGCACGGATGGCCGTTGAGCGCCGACGCCTGGGACGGCCAGATGTTGTTTCTCGCACACCATGGGTTCCGAGTCGTCGCGCACGATCGTCGTGGCCATGGCCGATCCAGCCAGGCGTCGGACGGCAACGACATGGACCAATATGCCGACGATCTCGCAGCCGTAATCGACGCGCTCGATCTCAAAGACATCACCATGGTCGGCCACTCGACCGGCGGCGGAGAAGTCGCGCGCTACATCGGGCGGCACGGCACAAAGCGCGTCTCGAAGGCGGTGCTGATCGCCGCGGTGCCACCGGTCATGGTGAAATCGCCGGCCAATCCCGAAGGAGTGGCAATCGAGGTGTTCGACGGACTCCGGGCCGGACTGACGAACGATCGGGCGCAGTTCTACAAGGAGTTCGCGGTCCCGTTCTTCGGCGCCAATCGCCCCGGGGCCAGGGTCTCGCAGGGCCTTCTGGACCAGTTCTTCCTGTGGTCGATGCAGGGTGGCCTCATGAACCACTATGAGTGTGTCAAGGCGTTCTCGGAGACCGAGTTCCGCGCCGATCTGAAGAAGTTCGATGTCCCGACGCTGCTCATGCACGGCGACGACGATCAGATCGTGCCGATCGACATTTCGTCGCGCAAGTCGGCCAGGCTAATCAACGGCGCGGTCGAGATCTACTATCCGGGTCTGCCGCACGGTCTCACCGCGACGCATCCCGACAAAGTCAACCGCGATCTGCTCGCGTTCATTCAGCAAGGCAAGCGGAAGGTCGCGTAGTCCAGACATCGAAGGACAACAGGCAACTGCCCGCCACGAAGACGAAACCACGCGGTCGAAATGACGAACCCAGGAGAACGACGCTGTCACATCACGACCCGCTTCCCGGTCCTAGCCAGCACACAGGCACCGCTGAGGTCCTGGTGTCACGGAAAACGAGGAGGAGGAGATGACTATCGCGACCACCGAATCGATCATCACCGACCACGAAGGGGCACAAATCGACCGCGCGAACGCCACGAAAGCCACACCCGTTGTATTCGTACACGGACTCTGGCTGCTCCCATCGAGCTGGGACCGCTGGGTGACGGCATTCGAAGAGGCCGGCTACGTCGCGGTGACACCGGGATGGCCTGACGATCCCGATACCGTCGCCGAAGCCAGGGAGCACCCTGAGGTGTTCGCGGGCAAGGGGATCACCGAGATCGCGGACTACGAGGAGGCGATTATCCGGCGCCTGGATCGGAAGCCCGTGATCATCGGCCATTCCTTTGGGGGCCTGCTGACCATGATTCTCGCGGGGCGCGGGCTCGCCGCCGCGTCGGTCGCGATCAGCCCGGCTCCGTTCCGCGGCGTGCTCCCCTTGCCGTTCTCGGCGCTCCGTACCGCCAGCGTCGCACTGCGCAACCCCGCGAACTGGAACCGCGCGGTCCCACTCACCTACGAGCAGTTCCGCTACAGCTTCGCGAACGAGGTCGGCGAGGACGAGGCAAAGGAGCTCTACCTCGGCTACTCCGTCGCAGGCGCCGGCGAGCCGCTTTTCCAGGCCGCGTCCGCGAACATCAATCCGTGGTCAGAGGCGAAGGTCGACTCGATGAACCCGGAGCGGGGACCGATGCTGATCGTCTCGGCCGACTCGGACCATACAGTCCCCTGGGCGATCGCGAACGCTTCCTACAAGAAGCAGAAACGCAATAAGGGCGTGACCGAGATCGTCAAGATGCCGGGCCGCGGACACTCGCTGACGATCGACGCCGGCTGGCGGGAAGTCGCCGAGAAGGCGATCAAGTTCGTCAAGCGATTCGCATGAGTTCGAAGGTGTCTGAGGACGACGTCTTCGGCAATTCGCACCCCAGAAATCACGACACCATGAAAGGAGCCGCGACATGACAACGACGATGATGGGTGACATCAGAAGAACCACGACCTGGTCGATCGTGTTCAGCGTTCTGATGATCGCTGCGGGTGTCCTTGCTATCGGCGTACCCATGGTTGCGGGTATAGCTGTAACGGCCTTCGTCGGGTGGCTGCTGCTCCTCAGTGGAGTGCTCCATCTCGCTTTCGCGTGGGGTGCCGGCAGAGCCAACGCCGTGGTCTGGGAGATTCTGCTTGGGGCGTTGTACGGCCTGATCGGAACTTACCTGCTGGCAAGTCCAGCCGGTGGCCTCGCTTCGTTGACGTTGGCGATTGCCGCGTACTTGGTCATTGAGGGCGTCCTCGAATTCATCGTGTCGTTCCAGCTTCGTCCCGCGCCCGGGAGCGGCTGGCTGCTGGTGGACGGGATCGTCACGCTGGTCCTCGCACTGATGATCGCGAGCACTTGGCCGTCGAGCGCCGAATGGGTCGTCGGCACGCTCGTCGGCATCAGCATGCTCTTCAGCGGCAGCACGCGTTTGATGGCCTCGATGGCGGTCCATCGAATGGTCGCGTGATCTGAGCGGCACGCCATGTACGGCGGCGTCAACTGACGAAAAACGTAGCCCGGACCGGGGGCGGCGGCCCATCCGTAACGCATTGTTAACGCGGACGATACGCCGCGGTAATCGCGTGTTAGTAGCGTCGTCGTGTGATTGCCGCCACGCCGGCGCCGCGCATTCTCGTCGTCGAAGACGAGCGCGACATCGCGCTCCTCGTAAAGCACGCGCTCGAACGATCGGGCGGCGCGCGCGTCGACCTCGTCGCGAGCGGTGATGTCGCGATCCGCACCGCGACGGAGCAGCCCCCGGATCTCGTGATCCTGGATCTGAATCTGCCCATCCTCAGCGGCGACGAAGTGTGCCGCATCCTGCGCAGCCGGCCTGAGACGATGGCGGTGCCGATCATCATGTTGACGGCGAGGACGTCGGAGAACGAGCGCGTCGCGGGGCTCGACATGGGGGCCGACGACTACGTGACGAAGCCGTTCAGCCTGCGCGAGCTCTCGGCACGCGTGCGGGCTGTCCTCCGCAGGCGGCCCGGAGTCGTGCCCCCAGCTGTCTACACCGGCAGGCACCTGCGCGCCGACTTCGACGCCGTGGCGATTGAAGTCGACGGCGGCGCCGTGAGGTTGACGCGCCGCGAGTTCGAGCTGCTGCGCTTCCTCGTCGAGAACCGGAATCGAGTGCTGTCGCGGGATCGGCTGCTGGAGCGCGTCTGGGGTTACGAACGGAGTATTGAAACGCGATCGGTCGATGTCCACGTGGGCCGGCTGCGTTCGAAGCTCGGGCCTGCGGGAGCGCAGATCGAAACCGTTGTCGGGCTCGGGTATCGTTTCGTCGAAGCGAGTGATTAGGGGGTCGCCGGCGTTGCGGCGCGAATGGTCCACCCGGCGTTCTGAAGCTCCGCAATTTCCATCGCAGCACGCGTGATCGCGCGCTCGACACGGTGCCAGTCGGTAAAGCGTTGGCGGCGCAGCAGCGTGCTGTCCTCCTCCACGCGCATTTCCCAGCCTTCGGGTCCCTTGCTGCGTATTTCAAAACGACGGATGTGGCCGGCGTTGGTCAGTTCCTGTGCAAACATGGCTTCCACGTTTGTACCCCAGCCAGCGGCACCCGTGTGTAAACACCGTGTAAACACGTGGGCATCCGCCTCGGCCATTTGGCCGAAAAATCAGCATTTCCGCCGAATTCATAGGCGATTAATATCGTGTCATGAATGTCCTGACGCTCATCCTTGGTGGCGGCCGGGGAACCCGACTGTTCCCGCTCACGCATATGCGCTCGAAACCCGCGGTGCCGCTCGGCGGAAAATACCGGCTGATCGACATTCCCATCAGCAACTGTCTGCACGCGGGGCTGAAACGCATCTTCGTGCTGACGCAATTCAACTCGGCGTCGCTCAATCGCCATATCGCGCAAACCTACCGCCTCGACATGTTCTCGGACGGCTTCGTCGAAGTGCTGGCCGCCGAGCAGACGCCCGAGAGCTCGGACTGGTTTCAGGGAACAGCGGACGCGGTGCGGCAGGCGACGCGCCACTTCAAGGGGCTCGAGTCGGATCATTACCTGATCCTCGCCGGTGATCATCTCTATCGTATGGACTTTTGCGAGCTGATCGACTCGCACATCGAATCGCGCGCCGACATCACGATCGCGGCGCAGCCGGTGACGCCCTCCGATGCGACGCAGATGGGGATCTTCCTCTTCGACGACCGTGGCCAGATTGGCGGCTTCGAGGAGAAGCCGAACGCGAAGCGGCTCGCCGAGATGCGCAGCAGCGTGCCGAGAGGCGCGATCATGACCGGCGGCGTCACCGCGGAGAAGCCGTTCGTCGCGTCGATGGGCATCTACGTCTTCTCGCGCGAGGTGCTGCTCGAGATGCTGGAGCAGCCCGGGATCGACTTCGGCAAAGAACTGATTCCGAAGGCGCTCACCAACCGTCAGGTGAATCCGTACATCTTCCGCGGCTACTGGGCGGACGTCGGGACGATCGACGCCTTCTACGACGCGAACATCCAGCTGACGCGGCCCGCCGCGCCCTTCAATTTCTTCCACCCGCTGCGTCCGATCTACACGCACCCGCGCTTTCTGCCTGGCACCCGGATCTACGACTCGAAGATCGATACCTCGATCGTCGCGGAGGGCTGCTACCTCGATCAGTGCGAGATTCGCGACTCGGTCGTGGGCATCCGCGCGCACGTCAACCGCGGCACGAAGATTACGCGGTCGGTGCTGCTCGGCGCCGACTTTTACGAGGAAGAAACCGACGCCACCGACACCCCGCTCGGCATCGGGCAGGACGTGGTGCTGGATCGGGTGATCGTCGACAAGAACGCGCGCATCGCCGACGGCGTGCGGCTCGTGAATGAATCAGGCGTGTCGACCGCGGACGGCGACGGCTACTGCATCCGCGAGGGCATCATCATCGTGCCGAAAGGGGCACAGGTCAAAGCCGGCGTGATGGTGTGATCGATGGCGGGCCTAAAGCCCCGCCCTACTTAACACTCCGGAGCATCTTCGGCGTGATGAACCAGCACAGCTGACCCATCCCTTTCGGCGGGAGCGTCTCGAAGTCTATCCGGCAGATCGCGCCTTTCTTGAACTCGAACGGAAGCCGCGCGCCGATCAAGCGCGCGGCGAGCTCGCCGATGTTCGGCTCGTGGCCGACCAGCGCCACGCGCCCCTTGCGCGCGTGTTTGCCGAGGTCCTGAATCACGGCGGCGGTCGTGCCCGCGGGCGCGAGCGCGTCGCTCGACGACACCGAAGGCTTCGATTTGAGCGTCTCGGCGAACACCTCCGCCGTCTGTTTCGTGCGCACGAGCGGGCTCGTGATGATGTGATCGAACGCGATGCCGAGCTCGTCGAGCGCCTTCGCTTCCTTCCGCAGCCGTGCGATGCCGCCACTCGTCAGCGGCCGCTTCGAGTCGTCCGGATACTCGTCGCCGCGCTCCGCGGCGATTCCATGGCGAATCAGATAGAGCTCCAGCGCCGCCATCAGCGATCGCTCGCGAGGGTGCGCGCGTCCTTCGGACGCGACAGGCCCATCTTGACGGCCGACGCGCGACGGATCGGGCGCGCAAGCTGCGGCACCACCGTCTTCCGCACGGCGGAGATCAGCTCCCGCAGCGCGGGAATGAGCGCGACGTAGCGTCCGTGCAGCTGACGGCACTGACCCTCGATGTGCCGCGCGAGATCCTCGAGCGCCGCACGCGACTGCGCGCGGCGCTGCGGCGGGCTCGATTGCACCGCCGCGACGTGCCGCTGGAGGACCTGCAGATCGTGCAGCTTGCCGAGCAGCTCCTGGGCGCGCTTGATGGTGTGCACGTGTGCCGCCGCTTCCTTCACGCCGCTGTCGGCTGCGAGCTCCAACCCGTAGCGGAGCTTCTTGGCGGCAATCCGCACCGCGTGCAGCTGCTCGGGCGCATACATGTGTCCCGCACCGTCCATGGCGGTCGAGAGACTGCGGGAACGCGCCACGAGACGGGTCGCCAGCGCCTTCCGCCAGGGTTCCACGGTAGAGGCCTGCAGCGCGTCACCCATCGATCGAAGGCGTTCGTCCAGCTTACCGGCGTTGACGCGTTCGAGCCGTTCGACCATGACCTTGCGTCGTGCGTCTCGCTCGGCGATGACCCGCGCGCGTACGTCCTCGACGGCGGGGCGAGGCACGTGCGGCGACCTCGCCAGCTCATCCAGCAGCGAGAGCGTCACGTCCAACTCGCGCACCGTCCCGAGCGCCTTGGTGAGGCGCCGGATCTTCCGCCGGGCCTTTCCCCCCTTGCCGCCTTTGAGACCGGTTGCGAACACAGGCACCGCTTCGCGGAGCCGCCGCGTCGAGACGCGGGCCTGATGAACGGCGCCGTCGTTCCCCGCAACAGCCTTGGGTAAATCGCGTTTCAGCGCGCGCGATAGCCGCTGCAGCAGCAGCGTCGTCGGCCGGGTGGCTCGAGCGTTCATGATACGATTGCGACCGGTTTGACCTTTCCGTCCTGGGCGTCTGGATTGAGTCGGCAAGTATATACCCGACATGTAACAAGCAAGAGCCGGACCGACTGAGCCGTTCCTTCCTGAATGCGCATCGCCGCCATCGATATCGGGACCAACTCCATCCACATGATCGTGGTGAAGGTCCGCCCCGATCTGTCGTTCGAGGTCATCGACCGCGAAAAAGACATGGTGCGGCTCGGCGCCGGCGGACTCGACGGCCGGAACCTCACGCCGACGGCGATCGCGTCAGCGCTCCAAACTCTTACAAAATTCAGCCGGTTAGCGGAATCCCACAAGGTTGACGAGATCGTCGCGACGGCAACCAGCGCGACGCGCGAGGCGGAGAACGGGGGCGACTTCATCGCCGAGGTCGGGCGCCAGACCGGCATTCGTGTCCGGGTTATCTCGGGCACGGAGGAGGCCAGGCTCATCCATCTGGCGGCGGGGTACGGTGTCGATGTCGGCGGCAGCTCAGCGGTGGTCATCGATATCGGCGGCGGGAGCGTCGAGGTCACGTTGGGAACCGCGACACACCTGACGTTCGGCAAGAGCTTCAAGGCCGGCGTGATCAGGCTCACCGAACGGTTCGTGAGGACGGACCCTCTCTCGCACGAGAACGAGCGCAGGCTGGTCAAGCATCTGAATCGCGAGATGGGTGGATATCTCGAGTCGATCTCGCGCACCGGCTTCGATCGCGTCATCGGGACCTCGGGCACGATCCTCAGCCTCGGCGCGCTGGCGATTGCCGACACCGAAGGCGAGGCGCCCGACGATCTGCGCAACCTGCGGGTGAGCGCGAAGGCGCTGCGGCGGCTGAGAAAGCGGCTCGTCGCGGCCGATCTCGAAGAGCGTCTGCACATGCCCGGGCTCGATCCGCGGCGGGCCGACCTGAGTGTCGCTGGAGCGGTGCTGCTCGACAACATCCTGCGCGGCCTGGGCGCCGAAGATCTCACGCTCTGCGATCTGGCGCTGCGCGAGGGGCTCGTCCTCGACTACATCCACCGCAATCGCGCGCGGATCAAGAAGGTGGAGCGCTACCCGGACGTCCGGCGCCGCAGCGTGGTCGAGCTTGGGGAGCGATGCGGCTACTGGTCCGAGCACGCGCAGCAGGTCGCGCGGCTGGCGCTGAGCATCTTCGACCAGACCCGCAGCGTGCACGGTCTCGGCGATCGCGAGCGGGAGTGGCTGGAATATGCGGCGCTCCTTCACGATGTGGGCGTGCACATCAGCTACGACCGGCATCACCGGCATTCGTATTACTTGATCAAGAATGGAGATTTGCGCGGGTTCGATCCGCGCGAGATCGAGGTCATCGCGCTCGTGGCGCGGTACCACCGCCAGGCGACGCCGAAGAAGTCGCACGAGGGCTACGGCGATCTCAACGGCCCGCTGCGCAGCAGCGTGCGCGTGCTCTCCGCGATCGTGAGGCTCGCCGAGGGCCTCGATCGCAGCCATGCGCAGGCGCTCGCCGGGATCGATCTCTTCCCGCGTGGCGACGACTATCTGGCGCGGCTGCGCGCGAACGGCGACGCGGAGCTCGAGCTCTGGGCTGCCCATCGCCACGTGGCGCCGCTCGAACACGAGCTCGACAAGCCGATTCGGTTCGAAGTGGCCGGCGCCGAGTACAAGGAACAACCACCGCATGCTGAACAACCTGACCACGCCGCACGAGTACCCCGGAAAGCTGTTCGTGGTCGAAGG
>Ga0075424_100001367_pt1 | contig 21320 bp, 20 predicted proteins | sample SoiMethybrSBSTD3_FD_75301 | JGI IMG/M metagenome (GOLD analysis project Ga0075424, IMG submission 75301) | Bulk soil microbial communities from a Populus tree surrounding site in Tennessee, USA - Soil MetaG P. TD hybrid SBSTD3 | ecosystem: Environmental > Terrestrial > Soil > Tree plantation... | reverse complement strand
GGCGCTCATGTGAGTGATTTTAGGAGGGGCCCGAGATCACCTAACGGAAGCGGCCGCCGGGGGCGATAACGGTCGTGGGAAGGGGCGATGGAGGACCAGCTACAGCTGCCGATCGCGGTGGCCGCGGCGCTTGGCGTGCTGGCGGGCGGTGCGCTCCTGGTCCGTGCCGCGCTCGGGCTGCCACCTGCCTCACCGTGGGCGGGGCCTTTGCGGTCGTACGAGGGCTCGTCAGGCGAGGCGGCGCCGACCGGCCCGCGGCCGCCGTTTGCCTAGGCATCGTGATACTGCTGGCCGTCTTCGCCGCGGTCGGCGCGGTGGTCAAGCCGCGCGCGCCGGCCGACAAGCACTTCGCCGATCCGTCGGTTGCCTACACATTCAGCTATCCGGGGTACTGGAGCGCGGAGTCCCCCGAGCAGGTGGCGGTTTCGTGATCGTGTGCGTCGTGGACCAGGAGCCCGAGCTCGCGGGGCAGGGATGCAAGAAGGTGCTCGAAACGTTCGCGATCAAGGGCGACTCGCAGTTCGAAGGGCCGGGCGCCCAGCGGTCGAAGCTCGACTAGCGCCGCATTGCGGTTGACGGACCCCGCCCGTCCGTATCAGAATCGAGCAAGGTGGGAGGCCCAAGGATGGGTGTGGGAATCAATTTCCGGCTCCGTGCCGGGGTGGTCGCGATCGTGGCTCTGGCCGGGCTGCTCGCGGGGGGTGCAGTGGCGGCGCACGCTGCCGGGTTCGACCAGGCTGCCGGATCGCCCGTCTCGGTTTCGGGCGCCACCGGCGCGATCGCGCTTGGCGACCTGAATCGTGATGGCAACCTCGACGCCGTCGTCGCCGATCCCACGGCCGGAAAGGTCGACTTACTACTTGGGGACGGCCGGGGTGGACTGACCGCCGCCGGCTCGGTTGCAACGGGAGGCTCGAAGCCCTCCGCGGTCGCGCTTGCGGATCTCGACGGCGACGGGACCCTCGACGCGGCCGTCACCAACGAGACAAGCCACAACGTCTCGCTGCTGCTTGGAAACGGCGCGGGCGGACTTGCCCCCGCGCCGAAGTCACCGTTCCTGACCGACAGCGCGCGCCCCGTCTCGATCGTGACGGGCGACTTCAATGGCGACGGCCGGACCGACGTGGCGGTAGCGAACTTCAGCAGCGCCGACGTTTCGGTGCTGGTCTCCGACGGAGCTGGAGGATTGACGCTCACCGGCCCGCCGGTGGAGACGGGCGGGGATCACTCGGGGCCGCTCGCCGCCGGGGACTTCAATGGTGACGGCAAGCTCGACCTGGCCGTGGGAAACGGCAGCGGCCAGATATCGGTGTTACTCGGGAACGGCGCCGGGGGCCTCAAGGGGGCCGCCGGTTCACCGTTCGGCCTCTCGCCTGCCGCAATCGGCGCCGGGGACTTCAACGGTGACGGCAAGCTCGACGTCGCGGTCGCGAACAAGACCGGCACGATCAGCCTCCTGGCCGGTTCCGGCACCGGCGCGCTCACCCCGTTTCCGCCGGGATCGGCGCCGCTCGCCGCGGGTGTCGCTCCTTCGTCGATGGTGGTCACGGACCTCGACCGTGACGGCAATCTCGACCTCGCAGTCGCAAACGCCGGCACGGGAGATCTATCCGTGCTGAGCGGCAACGGGGCGGCCGGGTTCACACCCGCCGTGGGCACGCCGGTCTCGACGGGCGGGTCCTCCCCATCGTCGCTCGCCGCCGGCGACATGAACGGCGACGGCAAGCTCGATCTCGTCGCCGTCAACGCGGCGAGCGCGAGCGTCTCGGTGCTGCTGAACGACGTTGCGCTTCCGCTCGCGAGCTTCGCGAGCTTCCCTGCGTCGCCGATCGCGGGACAGCAGGTGACGTTCGTGTACAGCTCAGCGGGCGCGATTAGCGCGATCGACTGGGACCTCAACGGCGACGGCGTGTACGACGACGCCCACGGCCCCTCCGCGAGCCGCGCGTTTCCGGCGCCTGGCGTCTACCAGGTCGGCCTGCGGGTGACGGACGTGGATGGCCTCGTGTCATCGAGCCGCCGCACAATCGCGGTCGTCAGCGCCGCGGGTCCTCCCGGAGCGGCAGCTCCAGTGGGTCTCCGGCTGATCTCCCCGTTCCCGATCGTCCGCATCTCCGGCAAGACCTCGATCCGCGGAGCTCACATCACCCGCCTCGAGGTCCTCGCTCCCAGCGGTGCAAAGGTCACCGTCAGCTGCGACGGCAGGGGCTGTCCGTTTCGGAAGTGGCGCAAGGCCGCCAACGGGCGAACGCTCAGCGTGAAGCCTCTCCGCGGTCGCTTTCTGCCCGTCGGCGTGACGCTCGAGGTGCGCGTCTACAAGGAGGGCCAGATCGGCAAGTACACGCGCATCCGGATCCACGGGCTGAGGCCTCCGACGCGGAAGGATCTCTGCCTCGCACCCGGCTCGAGCGCCGCGTCACGGTGCCCCGCAGCCTGACGCTGTTCGAGAATTGACATAGGGCTCAGGCCACCTCGCGCCGGGGGTCCCGGGCGAATATGTTTCACGGCAGGTACCGGGTCTCTAGCCAGGAGGGGTTATGGCTGTCACTGACACTGCCGTCGGATACGACCTCGAGGGCTCCTTGCTCGAGGTCTGCACATGCGACGTCCTCTGTCCATGCTGGATCGGCGAGGATCCCGACAACGGGGACTGCCAGAGCGTCGTCGCATATCACTTCGACCGCGGCACGATTCGCGGCGTGGATGTCTCGGGCCTCACGGCAGCCTCTGTCGTGTACATACCGGGGAACGTTCTCGCCGGCGACTGGAAGCAGGTGCTGTTCATCGACGACAAGGCGACCGACGAGCAACACGACGCCATCGTGGCGATGATCACGGGCGAGCTGGGCGGCCCGATGGCGGATCTCGCCGGCCTCGTCGGTGAACGCCTCGGGATCGAGCGCGCGCCGATGACCCACTCGCTCGTGGATGGGGCCGGCTCGCTGCGCGTGGGCGACTTCGTCTCGATGCAGATGCACCCGTACACGGGCCCCGACGGCAGTACCACCACGCTCCAGAACTCGATCTTCTCGACCGTTCCCGGCTCACCGGCGTACATCGGGGTCGCGGACCACCAGAAGATCGACATACCGGCGCACGGCATGAACTGGGAACGCGAGGGCAAGAACGCGATCCAGGCGGACTGGAGGATGGTGCACCAGGGATGACGGCATTTGCGCGGCCGCGGGGGGGCCTGCTTGGCGTGCCCGCTGCCGTGGTCGCCGCGATCGCGTTCGCATGGGCACTCGCAATCGCAGCGCAGGCCGCGGGCGACGCGGCCGACCTCCACCACAAGGCGCTGATCCACTCGAGCCTCCCGCGCATCGCGGCCCTCGTGGTCTTCCTGCTCGCATGGCAGGCGATGATCGCGGCGATGATGCTGCCCTCATCCCTGCCGCTGGTGCGGCTGTATGCGCGGGCGTCCGCGGCCCAGCCTCGACCCGACCGGGCGATGGCCGCATTCCTGGGCGGATACGCCGCCGTGTGGACAGCGTTCGGAGCGCTCGCCTTCATCGGAGACCTGGGGATCCACGCCGCGGTCGACCACTCGTCCTGGCTGTCGCGCCACGACTACGTGATCGCGGGCGCCACCTTCGCGATCGCCGGAGCGTTCCAGTTCAGCTCGTTGAAGGAAGCCTGCCTGCGGCAGTGTCGCCATCCAGCCTCCTACCTGATGAGGCACTACGAGCGTGGCGTGGGTGGAGGCTTCCGGCTGGGCCGTGGCCACGGCGTCTACTGCCTGGGCTGCTGCTGGGCGCTGATGCTGGTGATGTTCGGCGCCGGGGTCGCGAGCGTCTGGTGGATGGCGGTCCTGACCGGGCTGATGGTCTACGAGAAGACCGCGCCGGGCGGCCGCCGGGCAGTGCCGATCGCCGGCGCCGCGTTCCTGGCCCTGGCCGCCGCGACGTTCGCGAACCCCGCCTGGATGCCGAGCCTGCTGTCGGCGTAGCGCAAAACTCGCGACGTTCGTGCGCCATGCGCGCGCTTTGGCCTGCGAGGGTGGCCCCATGCCCGAGCCCACTCGACTTGAAGGGAATAAATGCAGTAAATCCGAGTGGCGTCCTTGGGATCAGCTGATTGCGGAGCTTGCGAACCGGCAGCACGGGGTCGTTGGTCGGCGCCAGCTGATGGCCGCCGGCGCTGCCGCGCACGTGATCCAGCACCGCATTCGCATTGGCCGCCTACACGCCGTCCACCAGGGCGTGTACGCGGTCGGCCATCGGGTCCTCACGCAAGAGGGGCGGTGGATGGCGGCGACTCTGGCGGCCGGCCCAGGTGCCGTGATCAGCCATCGCACCGCCGCAGCGCTATATGGCATTCGGCAGTTCGAGGGCCTCGAGGTGACGGTGAAGGCTTACAAGGGCCGGCCCGGGATGACTGTCCACACCTCCTCGCTGCCACAGGACGAGATCACGGTGGTAGACCGCATCCCCGTCACCACCGTGTCGCGCACGCTCCTGGACCTGGCGGCAGTACTGAGGCCTTACCAGCTGGAACAGGCGATGAACGAGGTTGAAATTCAAGGCCTGACTGATGTCCTCTCGTTGGACGACTTGCTTATCCGTTACCCACGGCGAAAGGGAATTCGCGCGATCAAAGCGATCCTCGAAACCGGCCCGGCCATCACCCGCAGCGAGCTGGAGGCGCGCTTCCGCGTGTTCGTGCGCCGGTTCGGCCTCCCGGCGCCGCTCGTCAACGTGCTCGTGCTGGACTACGAATGCGACTTCGTCTGGCGCCGGCATCACCTGATCGTGGAGCTCGACGGCCACAGGTTCCACAGCACCAAAGCGGCCTTCGAGCGAGACCGGGCGAGAGATCGGGCGTTACAGGTGGCGGGGTGGTACGTGATCCGCGTCACCTGGCGTCAGCTGCACGAGGAACCCGAAGCCCTGGCCGCCGACCTCAGGAGGATGCTTGCGTCGGCGCCCCCGCGGCGCGCTCGAGCTCGTGGCGCAGGTCCTTGATCTCGTCGCGCAGCTTCGCCGCGTACTCGAACCGCAGGTCCTCGGCCGCCGCGAACATCTCTTCCTCCAGCTCGACGATCAGCTTCTCGAGCTCCGCCGGTGATCGGATCTCCTCGTCGCGGCTCCCCCGCCGCCGGGTCGAGCGGGGCACCTGGGACTCGAGCGCCAGGAACTCGGTGATGTCCGAGATTCCCTTCTTCACGGTCTCGGGCGTGATGCCGTGCTCGCGGTTGTACGCGAGCTGAATCTCGCGCCGCCGATCGGTCTCGTTGATCGCCGCTCGCATGGCGGCCGTCTCGGAGTCGGCGTACATCAGCACCTTGCCCTTCACGTTCCGCGCCGCGCGCCCGATCGTCTGGATGAGGCTCGTCTCGCCGCGCAGGAAGCCCTCCTTGTCGGCGTCGAGGATTCCGATCAGCGACACCTCCGGCAGGTCGAGTCCCTCGCGCAGCAGGTTCACGCCGACCAGCACGTCGTACTCGCCCAGCCGCAGGTCGCGGATGATCTGAATCCGCTCGATCGTGTCGATCTCGGAGTGCAGGTAGCGGACCCGGAACCCGTACTCGAGCAGGTAGCCGGTCAGGTCCTCGGCCATCTTCTTGGTGAGCGTCGTCACCAGCACGCGCTCGTTGACGTCGGCGCGCGCTCGGATCTCGTTCATGAGGTCGTCGATCTGGTGCCGGGTCTCACGCACCTCGACCTGCGGGTCGACGATCCCGGTCGGCCGCACGATCTGCTCGACCACGCGCGTCGAGTGCTCGCGCTCGAACGGCCCCGGCGTCGCCGAGACGAACACGAGCTGCGGCACGCGTGCGAGGAACTCGTCGAACCGCAGCGGCCGGTTGTCGAGCGCCGACGGCAACCGGAAGCCGTACTCGACCAGCGTCTGCTTGCGCGAGCGGTCGCCCTCGTACATGCCCCCGAGCTGTGGAACGGTCTGGTGCGACTCGTCGATGAAGCAGATGAAGTCCTTCGGGAAGTAGTCGATCAGCGTGTGCGGAGGCGATCCGGCGGGGCGACCGTCGAGGATCCGCGAATAGTTCTCGATCCCCGAGCAGAAACCCATCTCCTTGAGCATCTCCATGTCGTACTCGGTCCGCTGCCGCAGGCGGTGCGCCTCGAGCAGCTTGCCCTCCTGCTCCAGCTCCTTGCAGCGCTCGGTCAGCTCGTGCTTCATCTCGAGCACGGAGCGCTGGATGATGTCGTCAGCCGTCACGTAGTGGGTGGCGGGCCAGATGTCGACGTGGCCGAGGTCGTGGTAGATCTCGCCGGTGAGCGGGTCGAAGTGCTGAATCCGCTCCACCTCGTCGCCGAACAACTGGACCCGGTAAGCACTCTCCGCGTAGGCCGGATGCACCTCCAGCACCTCTCCGCGCACCCGGAACGTCCCCCGCGCAAGATTCGTGTCGTTGCGCGTGTACTGCATCGAGACCAGCTGGCGCAGCGTCGCGTCGCGGTCGATCCACTCCCCCACCTTCAGCAGCAGCATCTTCTCCTTGTAGAGCTGCGGCGAGCCGATCCCGTAAATGGCCGAGACGGAGGCGACGATGATCACGTCCTCGCGGGCGAACAGCGAAGCGGTGGCCGCGTGCCGCAGCCGGTCGATGTCGTCGTTGATCGAGGAGTCCTTCTCGATGTAGAGATCCTGATGCGGCACATAGGCCTCGGGCTGGTAGTAGTCGTAGTAGGAGACGAAGTACTCGACCGCGTTGTCCGGGAAGAACTCCCGGAACTCGCTGCAGAGCTGCGCCGCGAGGGTCTTGTTGTGAGCGAGCACCAGCGTTGGTCTCTGCACCTGCTCGATCACGAAGCCCATCGTGGCGGTCTTGCCCGAGCCCGTCACGCCGAGCAGCGTCTGGAAACGATCGCCGGCGGCGAGGCCCTCGGCCAGCTCGGCGGTGGCCTGCGGCTGATCGGCCACGGGCTTATAGGCAGGGTTGAATCGGAAGGGCGGCATCGGCCTTCCTAGCTTAGTGACGGCCCTTTCGCCGCGAGTGCGGTAAAGGCGCTACAGCCCGAGCTCGGAGCGGTAGTGCTTGATGTAGTCGCCGCGCTTCTCGAACACGTCCTGCGTGTACTGCTTCGTCTCGGGAAACCGGATGTCGTCGATGCGAAGCGCGCTGCCCCCCCACGCGTCGACGTGCTCGTGGCCGGCGTTGTACGCGGCCACCGCTGCCACCTGGTTGCCGTTGTAGCGCTGCATCAGGTATCGCAGGTACCAGCAGCCGTAGGCGATGTTGATCTGCGGGTTGGCGAGGTCGCGCAGCTCGAATTGCGTGCCGCCGCTGCGCTTCGCGATGAACTTGGCCGTGTCGGGCAGGATCTGCATCAACCCTTTTGCGCCAGCATCCGACGTCTGGTCGCGGAACTTCGACTCGCGGTAGATGACGGCCGCCACCAGCGCCGGGTCGAGGTCCTTCGCCCGCGCCTGCTGGCGGATGATGTCCTCGTGCCGGAGCGGGAGCGTGAGCTCGATGATCGCGTCGTCGACGATCGGCCTCACCACCAGCCAGCCGATCGCCGCCACAGCCACCACGCCGGCCAGGCCGAGCAGCCACCGGCTGCGCCGGCGTATGGCGTGGCGCTGCCGCACGCGTGCGCGCCCCGCGGGTCGGGCGACCGCTCTCACGAGCGCGCCGCCTCCGCGGTCAGCCGGCCGAGCAGCCTCCGTACCTCTCGCTCGAGGTCCTCGAGGGAGCCGTCGTTTCGGATCACGTGATCCGCTCGGCGTGCCTTCTCTTCCTGTGTCATCTGCCGCGCCGCGCGCTCGTCGATCGCCCGGTGATCACGGCTCGCCGCGCGCCGCTGTCGCAGCCGCTCGTCGGCCACCACCGCGATCGTTGTGTCGAAGGCGCCCTCGACGCCCGCCTCGAACAGCAGCGGGACCTCGACGACCGCCGCGGCCGGCTGGTCGGCGCCCTCGAGCTCCGCGCGCCAGGCCGCCACCTCCGCGCCCACGAGGGGAAACAGGTTCTGCTCGAGCCACTGCAGCTCGTCTGGCTTGTTGAACACGATCTGGGCCACCGCGCTCCTGTCAATTTTCCCGTCTGCGAGGACGGCTTCGCCCCAGCGAGCCTCGAGGATGTCCGTCACCTCGTCCGTTTCGAGCAGCTCGTGCACGATCTGGTCACTCGACAGCACGGCCGCGCCCGCACGCCGGCAGGCGGCAAGCGCCTCGGACTTGCCGGAGCCGATCCCTCCGGTCAAGCCGATGAACAACAATCCTATGAGGGCTCGGGCTGCTCGGTGGAGGGTTCGGGCTCGGCGTCGGCCTCGGCTTCGGCCTCAGCTTCCGGTCCAGCGGACTCGGGCTCCGCGGGCTCAGGCTCGCCGACGTCCGCGGGGGTACCTGGCTCGTCGCCCGAGAAGACCTCCTCGGAGAGATCGAGGTCCGGCACCTCACCCACCTCGTCGCCCTCCGCCCCATCCTCCGACGGAGCGATCTCGCGCGTCGGCAGCACCTGTCCCTCGACACGCTTGAGGCTCAGCGAAAGGCGGCGCCGCTCGTCGTCGATCTCGAGGATCTTCACCTTCACCTCGTCGCCGGGGTCGACGATCTCCCTTGGATTCTCGACGTGGTGCTGGGCGAGCTCGGAGATGTGGACGAGGCCCTCGACTCCCTCCATGATCTCGACGAAAGCCCCGAAGCTGACGACCTTGGTGACTTTGCCTTCGAGCACGTCGCCCACGTTGTAGGTGTTGACCACGCGCTCCCACGGATCCTCCTGCGTCTGCTTCAGGCCCAAGGAGATGCGCTGGCGCTCGCGGTCGATGTCGAGCACCTTCACGCGCACGGTGTCGCCGATCGAGAGCACCTCGGACGGGTGGTTCACGTGGCCCCACGAGAGCTCGGAGATGTGGATCAGCCCGTCGATCCCGTCGAGGTCGACGAACGCCCCGAAGTCGACGATGTTCGAGATCGTGCCCTCCACGACCATGCCGCGCTCGAGACGGTCGAGGATCTGCTGGCGGGCCTCCTTGCGCTCCTCCTCGAGTACCGCCCGCCGCGAGAGCACGACGTTGTTGCGGCTGCGGTTGAGCTCGATCACCTTCGTCTCGATCTTCTGGCCCAGGTACTCGTCGAGGTTCTGCACCCGCCTGATGTCGACCAGTGACGCCGGCAGGAAGCCCCGCACGCCGAGGTCGATGATCAGGCCGCCCTTGACGACCTCGATCACGTTCCCCTCGACCGGCTCGCCCGATTCGGCGGCGGTCTCGATCCGGCGCCAGGCGCGCTCGAAGCGGGCACGTTTCTTCGAGAGGATCAGGCGACCGTCCTGGTCCTCCTTGGTGAGCACGAGCGCGTCCACCTCCTCGCCGAGCTGCACCTCCTCCGCCGGATCGATCGAGCGGCGGATCGAGAGCTCGCCCTGCGGGATCACGCCCTCCGACTTGTAGCCGATGTCGACCAGGACCTCGTCCTTGTCGATGCGGACCACCTTGCCCGTCACGACGTCGCCCTCCTCGAATGAGACAAGGGTCGCGTCGTAGTTCGGGACCAGCTGGCCATCGACCTCGATGAAGAGGTCTGCGGGCGGAGCTGGAGGGGTGGCTACGGCTTCCTGGGGAGGCGTGTCGACCTGCGGCACGGGGCGAACTATAGCGGCAGGTCGCGGGGCCGAACGGGGGCCGGAGCGGCCGCTGGTAGCCTCCGACCACGATGCCGAGGCGGCGTACCAAGCGGGGTTCGGAGCGTACGGCCCTCGATTCGACACACGACGTCGTGATCTGCGGAGCGAGCTTCGCGGGGCTCGCGACCGCGCGCGAGCTGGCCGGCACGGGAGCGCGGGTCCTCGTGCTGGATCGATACGAGGTCGGCGAACGGCAGACGTCGGCATGCGCGGCGCCGACCGCCTGGCTCGATGCGCTCGGGCTCGAGGCCTCGGTGCGCCAGACCTTCGACCAGCTCGTGATCCACACGCCGCACACGACCGTGCGGCTCCCCCTCCCCTGGACGTTCTCCACCTTCGACTACCGCCATCTCTGCGAGCTGCTCGACGCGCAGAACGACGCGCAGTTCGAGACCGCGACCGTCACCGGCAGGTCGGGCGGTGCGGGCAACGGCGCGATCACCGTGGACACCGATCGCGGGGCCGTGTCGGCCCCGCTCGTGATCGACGCCCTCGGCTGGCGCCGCGTGCTGGGAGGCGGCTACCAGCCGCCGGACGCACCCCTGTCCCGCGGGCTCGAGGTGCACCCCGGCGGCCGCAGCAGGGAGCTCGAGATCTGGATCGACCGCGCGATCGTGCCGGCGGGTTACGGCTGGAGCTTTCCAGCCGACGACGAGGTGCGCGTCGGAGTCGGGTCGTTCGACCCCAGGTTCCACGTCAAGGAGCCGACGGTGGCGCTGGCCGATCGGCTGGAGCGCGACGCCGTGCGTTACCAGGGCAACTGGATCCCGCACAAGCTGCGAGACGCCGCCGAGGATGGGGTGTTCTTCGTCGGGGACTCCGCCGGCCACTGTCTGCCCCTCACGGCTGAGGGCATCCGCACCGCCTTCTATTTCGGTCTCGCGCTCGGGCGGGAGCTGCGCGGGGTCGTCGAGCGGCGTACGAGCCGCGATGCCGCGCTCCGGCGCTACGCGGCTTTCTGTGCCGGCCACGAGTGGCACTTCCGCTGGATGCTGCGGATGCAGCGGCTGATCCCGCGTGTGCCGCCACGGCTGCTGGCCGGCGCGCTTCAGCCGGTGTCATCCCGGCGTTTCGCGCACTGGTCGTTCGGCCACTACCTGAACATCGCGCATCCGAGCTACGTCGAGACCGCCCGGCCGGCGTCCGAGCGCGTGCTCGCCACGGCCGCCTGACGTAGCGTCACGCCGCGCTGATCAGAAGACCGCGCGCGTAGAGGCCGGCAACAGAAGCAGCAGGGCGATCGTCAGCGCCGCGGCCGCAAGCACCAAAGCCATCCGGTGATGAGACGCGTGATGCGGAAATTTCCTCACGAAACTCCTCCGACGCAGGGAATGTAGCGCCGCCTCAGCACGACCTCAAGGGCATGTTTGCGAGGTAACTCCCCGGGAATGTTCCTATGGTGCGGCGATCCGCCGCCGGGCCATGAACTCGACACCAAGGGATCGGTAGATGAGCATCATCGACAAGATCATGGGCAGGACGAAGAAGGCAGCAGGAGACGTGACGGGCGATGCGTCGCTGCAGCGCCAGGGCCGGCGCGAGGAGGCCAAGGGAGAGGCCAAGGACCAGCTCGAGAACGCCCAGGACAAGGTCGCGGAGAAGGCGAGCGAGGTCTCGGACCTCGACCGCAAGACGTAGGTAGGACCAAAGGCAGGGACACTTTCCCTGATTGGGTAGGGGCACGTGCCGCCGCGCAACCGCGCGGCGGCGTCCCCTTTACGTCCTTATGACGAGCGCCGTGCCGGCGAACAAGAGGAGGACGCCGATCATTCGCGCGGCGGTGATCGGTGTCTTCTCCAGGCCCAGCACGCCCAGGCGATCGATCACCATCGCGGTCGTGAGCTGGCCGGCGACGGTCGCGGCGGTGACCCCGCCGGCGCCTAGATTCCGGACGGTGAGCAGCACCGTGGTCACGTACGCCGCTCCGAGCACGCCGCCGAGCAGGTAGTACCAGCGCACGTGGCGGATGCCGGATACGTCGCCGAGCTGACCGCTCACGAGCACGATGCCGAGCAGCACCACCGTGCCGATCGAGAACGAGATGAGCGCCGCCGTGAATGTGTTGGTGGCCTTGCCGAGATGCGAGTTGATCGGGGCCTGCAGCGCGATCATGCCTCCCACGACGGCGGTCGTCAGGCCGGCAACGACCTGGGAGCTCACTTCGCGTCCAGCCAGTTGTCGCCAACGCCCACGTCCACCTTCAGCGGCGGGTCGAGCTCGAACGCGCCCTCCATCCGCGACTTGACCAGCGCGCTTGCCTCGGCGATCTCCTCCTCCGGTCCTTCGAAGAGCAGCTCGTCGTGGATCGTCAGCACCAGGCGCGTGCGCATGCCCGCGGCACCAAGGTCGGCGTCGCACCGCACCATCGCGATCTTGATGATGTCCGCGGCCGTGCCCTGGATCACGGTGTTGACGGCGAGCCGCTCGCCGAGCGAGCGCGTCTGGTACTTCCGCGAGCGGAGCTCCGGGATGTCGCGGCGGCGGCCGAAGAGCGTCGTGACGTAACCCGCCTCCGAGGCATCCGCGATCGTGCGCCCGATGAACGCGCGCACGGCCGGGAACCGCGCCAGGTAGTTCTCGATGTACTCGGCCGCCTCGTCGTGCGGGATCTGGAGCTGCTCGGAGAGGCCGTGCGCGCTGAGCCCGTACACGATGCCGAAGTTCACCGCCTTGGCCCGCGAGCGCTCCCCGGGCCCGATCTGGTCGGGAGGCAGTTTCAACACCTCGGCCGCGGTTGCGGCGTGCACGTCCTCGTCTCGTTCGAAGATCTGCTTCAGCACGTCCTCGCCGGCCACGTGCGCGAGGATCCGCAGCTCGACCTGGGAATAGTCGGCCGAGATCAGCTTTGCGCCCGGCTCGGCCACGAAGCACCTGCGGATCTTGCGCCCGAGCTCGGTTCGGATCGGGATGTTCTGGAGGTTCGGGTTCGTGCTCGACAGCCGGCCCGTCGTGGTGGCGGCCTGGTTGAAGGTGGTGTGCAGACGGCCGGTCTCGGGCGTGATGAGGTCGGGCAGCGCGTCGAAATAGGTGCTCTTGAGCTTCGACAGCTCGCGCCAGGACTCGATCTTGGCGACGATCTCGTGCTCGTCGCGGATTGCGGCCAGCACGCGGGCGTCGGTCGAGAAACCGGTCTTGCCGCGGCGCTTGCGGCTCAGCCCGAGCTTCTCGAAGAGCACCCGGCTCAGCTGCTGAGGCGACCCGACGGTGAATTCCTCGCCCGCCAGCTCGTAGATGTCGCGCTCGAGCTGCTCCACCTCCTGTCCGACGGTCGCCGCGAGCCGGCCGAGCTGCTCGACGTCGAGCTTCACGCCCTGGCGCTCCATGCGGCAGAGCACCTCGACCAGCGGCAGCTCCACCTGCTCGAAGAGCGTCCGAAGCTCGAGCCGCTCCAGCTCGGGGCCCTGGGCGGCCGCCAGCGCACGTACCGCGACGGCTTCGCGCGCGGTCCCGTTCGCGCCCTCGACGACCGCCTCGATGCCCTCCTGCTCGAGCAGCTCGTCGAGCGGGTACTGCCGGCGTGCGGCGTCGATCAGGTAGGCGGCGATCATCGTGTCGTGTCCGAGCCGCTCGGGGCAGAGGCCCTCATCGTCCAGAGACGGGGCAAGCGCCCTGCTCATCGACTTCCAGTCGTGCGCGATCATGGGCCGCCCGCCCCACGCCAGCAGCAAGGCCGGCAGGCTCTCGGCGGTGCCCGTCAGGACCTCGTCCCCGGCGGCTGCGGCCCAGTGGATCACACCGTCCTCGCGCTGCGCGGCCACCGAGGCCGCCCCGGCCGGCAATGCCGACAGCTCGGCCACCGACGACTCCCGTGCATGAGCTTCGACGCGCTGCTCGCCGCGCGCCCGGGGCGCTGCGGTCTCCTCGCCGAGCGCCTCCTCCAGGCGCCGCAGCGGCTCGCGCAGCTCGAACCGCATGAAAACCTCCCGCAGCCGCGACCGGTCGGGGTCGGCGCCGGCGACCTCGCTCACGTCGAGCCCCGCGTCGATGTCACGCTGAAGCGTGGCCAGCTGACGGGAGATGCGGGCCAGATCCGCGTGCTCGCGCAGGTTCTGCTTGCGTTTCGCGCCCGAGATCTCGTCCACGTGCTCCAACACTCCCTCGAGCGTCCCGTACTGCTGAAGCAGCTGGGCGGCGGTCTTGTCCCCGATCCCCGGCACGCCCGGGATGTTGTCCGAGGTGTCTCCTTTGAGCCCGATGAAGTCGGGGATCAGCTCGGGGGCCACCCCGTACCGTTCGATCACCCCGTCGCGGTCGTATACGCGGGTGTCGGTGATGCCGCGCGAGGTCGTCATGATCCGAACGCGGCCGTCGTCGGCGAGCTGGTACGCGTCGCGGTCGCCCGTCACCACCATCACGTCGATGCCCTTCTGCTTGGCCTGTTCCGCGAGGCTCGCGATCACGTCGTCGGCCTCGTAGCCCTCGACGCGCACGTTGCTGTAGCCGAATGACTCGACCAGCGGCTCGAGATGAGGCCACTGCTCGCGCAGCAGATCCGGGCGCGGCTTGCGCTCGGCCTTGTAGGGCTCGTACTGCAACTCGCGTCCCGACATGCCGGCATCCCACACGACGATCGTGGCCTTGGGCCCGTACTCGGTCAGGATCTTCACCAGCATGCTGGCGAAGCCGAAGATCGCGTTCGTCGGCTCGCCGCGCGAGGTGGCGATCGAGTCGGGCAGCGCGTAGTAGGCCCGGTAGGCGAGGCTGTTGCCGTCGATCAGGAAAAGCTCGCGTTCAGGAGGCACGGTCCAATCATATGAACGGGTCGGGCGGCCTCAGGAAGGGGAAGAAAGCGCCGGCCGTCGAAAGTTCACGGGTATGATCAGCCTCGGCCTTCAGTTGCAGGGCTTTTCTTTCTCGTAGGCACAACCAACGGCAGGGGTCATGCCGGTAACTCCAAGCGCGTCGTTCAGTCTCACCCTTCGCATCCGCTTTGACAACGAGGCGGGCGTGCTCGGCGAGGTGACGTCGGCGATCGGACACGCCGGCGGGTCGATCGGTGCGGTCGACATCGTCCAGTCGCACGAGCATCAGGTCGTGCGCGACATCGCAGTGGACGCGCGCAGCCGCGACCATTGGGAGGAGATCATCGCGGCCGTCAACGCCGTCGAGGGAGTAGAGCTGCTCGACTGGACGGATCGCACCTTCAAGATGCACGAGGGCGGCAAGATCGCACAGCTCAACAAGCACCCGCTGACTTCCCGGGACGATCTCTCGATGGCGTACACGCCCGGCGTCGCGCGCATCTGCCAGGCGGTGCACGAAGACCCAGAACTCGCCTTCCGCTACACGATCAAGCGCAACTACGTGGCGGTCGTCACCGACGGCTCGGCGGTGTTGGGGCTGGGCGACATCGGGCCCCTGGCGGCGATGCCCGTGATGGAGGGCAAGGCGATGCTGCTGAAGGAGTTCGCGAACGTCGACGCATTCCCGATCTGCCTGGACACGAAGGACCCGGACGAGATCGTGGCCGCGGTCAAGGCGATCGCGCCGGGATTCGGGGGCATCAACCTCGAGGACATCTCCTCGCCGCGGTGCTTCGAGATCGAGGAGCGCCTGAAGGAGGAGCTCGACATCCCGGTCTTCCACGACGACCAGCACGGCACGGCGGTGGTCGTGATGGCGGCGCTCTTCAACGCCCTGAAGGTGACCGGCAAGCAGCTCGAGGACCTGCATGTGGCGATGGTCGGCCTCGGCGCGGCGGGCATCGCGGTCACGCGGATGCTGCTGCAGGTGGGTGTCGCCGACATCGTCGGCTGCGACACGAAGGGAGCGATCTTCGTCGGCCGCGACGACTGGGACGAGATGCACCCGCTCAAGCGTTGGTACGCGGAGAGCACGAACCGAGATCGTCGTGGCGGCGGCCCCGCCGACGTGCTCGAGGGCGCGGACCTGTTCATCGGGCTCTCGGGCCCCGGCGTCATCGACGCCTCCGACCTCGACCGCATGAACGATGACGCGATCGTGTTCGCGATGGCGAATCCGGATCCCGAGGTGACCCCCGAGGACGCAGCCGATCACGTGCGCGTGCTCGCCACCGGCCGCTCCGACTACCCCAACCAGATCAACAACGTGCTGTGCTTCCCCGGGCTGTTCCGCGGGGCGCTCGATGCCCGCGCGATCCGGATCACCGAGGAGATGAAGCTCGCTGCCGCGCACGGGATCGCAGACGTGATCCCCGAGGCCGAGCTGTCGGAGGAGTACATCATCCCGAGCGTCTTCGACCGCCTGGTGGTAGAGGCGGTCGCCGCGGCGGTCTCGGGCGAGGCCGAGCGCGCCGGCATCGCGCGCACGGACCTGCCCGGCGAGATCGACGCCCACGCCACCGTGGGCGTGCGCACCCCGGCCGCCTAACCGCTCGGCTGCCCCGCCAGGGGCGTCGGCGCCACCGCTCTGCCGTTGCGGATGCGATAGCCGGCGAGCTGCTTGAGGCTCGTGTCGCCGTTGTCGTCGATCGAGAACTTGCCCACGACGCTGTCGTAGTCATTCGTGTCGAACAGCTCCCGGATCACCTTCTCGCGGTCCCGACCCGCCCCACCCGCGCGCTGGATCGCGTCCAGCAGGAGGGACATCGAGGTGTATCCATACGCCGCGAGCGGGTCCGGAGGGGACTTGAACTCGCGGCGGTAGTCGCGGACGAACCGCTGCCCCCGGGCCGGGAGCTGGCTCGGGTCCTGCGCCACGGACGTCAGGTAGGTCTGGCTCTCCGAAGCGCCGAGGTCGCCGTAGAAGTTCTGGGACAGCAGCGTGTGGGAACCGATCAGGCGTGCGTGGGGAACGGCATCGTGCAGCTCGTGCCACAGAGCGTTGGCATTGCTGTCGGCGCCGCCGCCGAAGAACACCGCGTCGGGCTTGGCCTGCACGATCTTGGAACCCAGATCGCGATAGTCGCTGGCGCGGGGATCCATGCGATCCTCGCCGACGACGTCCAGGCGGTGCTTGCCGGCCGCCACCCGAAACAGGTCGGCAACCCCGTCACCCTCGACGCTGCGGTCCCCGAGCACGAACACGCGGTGGGCGCCCAGCTTCCGCGTCCAGGCGGCGGCCGCATCTGCCTCGACGTCGTCCGCCGGGACCACCCTGACGAAGTTGCGCTTCCCGGAGGGATAGAACTTGTCGGGCTCCCCCTTCTCCGCCCCGGGCACCAGCTTCGTCAGGCCCACCGCCGTCGAGCCGGGGCTCACCTGGGCGATGCCCGCTTCGTTCGTGATCGGGATCGACACGGCGGAGCCGCCCGAGTCGAGCTCGCCGAGGTAGCCGATCGTGCGCAGGTCCTGGACCGCCTTGCGCGCGTTGTCCGCAACCGTGTCCGGGTTCCACCGCGCGCTGCCGTCGCTGCCCTTCGAGTCGTCCGTGAACGAGAAGTTCACCTTGAAGCTCCCCGCCTTGCCGCCAGCGTCCTTGAGGGCCAGCTTCTCGGCGTTGAGAATGCTCTTCGACCGATCTCCCTCCGGGCCCTGGAGGGGCAGGCTGGAGAAGATCGTGAGCGTGTCGCCCTTGACCGAGCCGCCGCCACTCTGGTCGTTCCCGCACCCGCCCGCGGCCGCGGCGATGGCCACAGCCGCGATCAGGACTACGACCGTAGCTCTTCGAGGGGACGCTCTTCTCAAGGCCTACAGGGGTACGGGGAGCCGCGATTCTAACCAGTGACCCCGCTGTCCCACGCCGCCCGGATCGGCCGGTGGGCGTGGCTATATTGCACCGATCTTGAAAGTGGGCGTGCTCACAGCCGGCGGCGACTGTCCCGGCCTGAACGCCGTGATCCGGGCCGTGGTGCGCCGCAGCCTCGCCGGCGGGCATGATCCCATCGGCCTGTGGCGGGGGTACGCCGGGCTCGCCGAGCGCAGCTACGTGGATCTCGACATGCGCACGGTGTCGGGGATCCTCCACCTGGGCGGGACGATCCTCTCGACCTCCAGTTACGACCCCTACCGCCACGACGGCGGTGTCGAGCGCGTGCTCGAAGCGGTCGAACAGGACGGCTTCGACGCGATCGTGGCGATCGGTGGCGAGCACACGATGACGATCACGCGCCGCCTCTACGAGGAGCACGGGCTTCCGCTGGTCGGGGTCCCCAAGACGATCGACAACGATGTGCCGTGCACCGACTTCACGTTCGGCTTCGACACCGCGGTGCAGGTCGCCTCCGACGCGATCGACCGGCTCCATACCACGGCGCAGTCTCACGACCGGGTGATGATCGTGGAGGTGATGGGCCGCAATACCGGCTGGATCGCGGTGTTCGGCGGGATGGCGGGCGGCGCGGACGCGATCGTGATCCCCGAGCTGGAGCTGACCGTGGAGGAGATCTGCGAGGCGATCAACGCACGCCACGACCGTGGTAAGCGTTTCTCGATCGTGGTGGTCGCGGAGGGTGCCCAGCTCGCCTTCGCCTCCGGTGAGAAGCGCTTGATCAGGGCATCGCCCGAGACCGACATGTACGGATATCCGCGCCTCGGGGGCATCGGCCAGGCGCTCGGGAAGGAGATCGAGGCGCGCACCGGCTTCGAGACGCGCGTGACGAACATCGGGCACGTGCAGCGCGGCGGCACTCCCACCGCGCGGGACCGGGTGCTGGCGACACGATACGGCGTGATGGCGGCGGAGCTGGCCGAGCAGCGCGAATTCGGCCGCATGGCCGCCCTCCAGGGAACCGAGATGACGAGCGTGCCGCTGAGCGAGGTGGAGGGCGTCAAGCACGTCGACCTCGACTACCTGCGCATCGCGGCCACCTTCTTCGGTTAGCTCGCGGCCCGCTGCGTGAGCTGCCGGACCCGCACGAGCGTCCCGTTGCGGAACTGGAGCACGTCGTAGACGCCTTCGGTGGGGTCGCCGTGGCTGTTCAGGTCGATCGGCCCGGAAGCACCCTGGTAGTCGATGTCCTTGCCGTCCTCGAGGTCCTTGATCGCCTGCGGCAGCTGCTGCCACGTGTACTTGGTTCCCGGCGGGGCCGAGACGTCTTCGATGTGGTCCTTCATCGCCGAGCCGTCGGCTTTGCCTGCCGCGACCGCCGCCAGGTAACAGAGCACGGTCGCGTCGAAAGCCTGAGCGTCGAAGGTCTGCCGCTTCACGGTCTTGGGGGGGCTCGATAGATACAGCCTCGTGAACGCCTGCTGCACGATGCCGGTCTGTGTCGTGCCGGGAGCGGTTCCCCGCATGCCCTCCGTGGCGGCGGCACCGATGTCGCGTGGCAGGCTGACCGATGCCAGGCCGTCGGCGAAGAACGTCTTACGCGGACTCCACCTGCCGGTCCGGAGGAGCGCCGGCGCAACCTTCTGGAAGGTCTCCGGGAAGTCGGCGATCATCCACGCGTCGGGATTGCCGGACACCATTCTCTGCGCCTCCGAGTTGTAGCTCGGCGCGGACGGGTCCCAGATCACCGCCTGGCCCACGCGGCCACCCCTCGCTTTCCACGCCCGCTCGAAGTAGCTCGCGATGCTCTTTCCATAGGCGTCGCCCCGCGCCCCGACGTTGACGGTCCTCCGCGCGGCTCCGCCGAGCACGCCGGCGATCTCTGTCGCGAGTGCGGCGCCCTGGAGGGAGTCGGGCGGCGCAGTCCGCGCCAGGTAGCCCTGGTCCGGCAGTGACGTGATCTCGGCGCTGGTCGAGGCGGGCGAGATCTGCAGGATCCCGTCAGGGGTCGTCACGGCCCGCGAGACCGAGATCGTGTCGGGCGCCCCCCATGCGCCCACGATGCAGGACGCGCCGTCGCGGGTCACAGCACGGGCCGCCGCGACCGAGGCGGCCGAGTCGGTGCGCTCGTCCGAATTGAGAAGCCTGACCGTGTGCCTCGCGCCCGCCTCACGGATCGCCAGGTCGATCTGCCGAACGGCGAGCTCGGCGGCTTTCCGGCCCGGTGGCCCGAAGTCGTGCAGCGCCCCGGTCAAGGGCACGATGTCGCCGATCTGGAGCGTGAACCGGTGGTGGCCGCCGCCGCCGTCGCTGCCGTCACACGCGACGAGCGCCACGGCGCCCGCTAGCGCGACGGCCGCCAGGAACGCGCGCCGACCCTGTGGCCCGCTCAGCGTTCGGCGCCGGCCCGCCCGCGGTCGGCCATCTGCGCCAGGATGCCGATTCCCAGGATCGCAAGCGCGATCAGGCCGCCCACATCGGGGGTCAAGCCGATCGCCCAGAGCACGACGAGCAGGCACATGCCAAGGGTGGCTGCCAGGAATACCCACACAGCGGCGGCAGTCTACCCTGCGCTCAGGGCGGCGGCAGTCTGATCGAGAAAACGTTCGATCCCGGCGAGCGCGTCGTCGAACGATGGCGCTTCCGCCACCTCTCGCACGAGCCGGCTGCCGATGATCACGCCGTCGGCGATCTCGCCCACCGCCGCGGCCTGCGCGGGAGTGCCGATGCCGAAGCCGACCGCGGCCGGCACGCCCGCGGCCTCCCGAGCCCGCTCCACGATCGTGCGCAGCTCCGGCGGGAGCTCCGTGCGCTCGCCCGTCACTCCGATCACCGACACCACGTACACGAAGCCGCGCGCGGACGCGCCGATCTCGCGAAGCGCGGCCGGCGGCGTGGTCGGCGCGACCAGGGGAATCAGCGCGACGCCGTGGGCGTCGAGCGCGGCGCGCAGCTCGGACGCCTCCGCGGCCGGCATGTCGGGCACGATCAGGCCGGCGATACCGCGGGCGGCAAGCGCGTCGGCGACCCGCTCGAAGCCTCGCGTGAAAATCGGGTTCGAATAACACATCACGGCGACCGGCACGCTCTCCGCGAGCGGGGCGGCGACCTCGTCGAGCACCCGTTCGAGCGTCGTCCCCGCGACGAGCGCGCGCTGGCCGGCGGCCTGGATGGCCGGCCCGTCCGCGAGCGGGTCGGAAAAGGGCACCCCCACCTCGATCAGGTCGGCACGCGCGGCGTAGACGCGGCCGATCTCCAGCGATCCCTCCAGGGAAGGGAACCCGCCCATCAGATACGGCATCAGGGCGGCCGTGCGGCCGTGCCCGCGAAAGGCGGCCGCGATCCGCTCTGCGCCGGTGGCGGGCGCGGCGCTCAGGTCAGACATCCAGCGCGAGCACTTCCGCGAGGTCCTTGTCGCCCCGGCCGCTGAGCGTCACGAGCGTCGCTCCGCCGACGGGCGCCTTCTCTTCCAGCACCCAGGCGATCGCGTGCGCCGGCTCGAGCGCCGGGATGATGCCCTCGAGCCGCGAGAGCTCGCGGAAAGCGCGCAGCGCGGCGATGTCGGTCACGGCCTCGTAACGCACCCGGCCGGTATCGCGCAGGTGGGCGTGCTCCGGCCCCACGCCGGGATAGTCCAGTCCGGCCGACACCGAGTGCGCTTCGACGATCTGGCCGTCCTCGTCCTGGAGGATTGACGAGAACGCGCCGTGCAGCACGCCTTCTCGGCCCGCTGCCAGGGAGGCGCCGTGGCGAAGGCCCTCGAGCCCCTCGCCGCCGGCCTCGACGCCGACCAGCTCCACCTCCTCGTCGGCGGTGAAAGCCGTGAACGTGCCGATCGAATTGCTGCCGCCGCCCACGCAGGCGACGACGCGCCGGGGCAGCGCGCCCGTCCGGTCCAGCAGCTGGGCGCGAGCCTCGTCGCCGATCACGCGTTGCAGGTCGCGCACGAGCGCCGGGTACGGCGCGGGGCCGACCGCCGACCCGATCACGTAATGGGTCGTCTCCACGTTCGCCACCCAGTCGCGGATCGCCGCGCTCACCGCTTCCTTCAACGTGCGTGCGCCGGTCTCGACGGGCTCCACCCGCGCCCCCAGCA
>Ga0075424_100001366_pt1 | contig 21320 bp, 18 predicted proteins | sample SoiMethybrSBSTD3_FD_75301 | JGI IMG/M metagenome (GOLD analysis project Ga0075424, IMG submission 75301) | Bulk soil microbial communities from a Populus tree surrounding site in Tennessee, USA - Soil MetaG P. TD hybrid SBSTD3 | ecosystem: Environmental > Terrestrial > Soil > Tree plantation... | reverse complement strand
GAATGCGAATTTTCCAGCGTCCGGAGACTACTACTGGACTCCGGCTAAAAGCCTGGGTGGTGTGAAATCGCCTTACGCGAATCAATGGGGGCTCAGCATCCAAAGACAAATTGGGGACTGGCTTTTTGCAGCAAATTATCTCGGCAGCAACGTGATTCACGTTGCGAATGGTTATGAGGCCAACCCCGTCATCTACCTGCCGGGCGCCAGCTGTGTGCTCAATGGAAGAACCTATACGCCGTGCTCGCAAACTGCGAACACAGTTCAACGGCGTTCGTTGATTTTGCAAAATCCAGTTGATGGATCTCGCTTCAATGACCTGCGATATTACGGTACGCACGGCACCCGCAACTACAACGCAATGTTGTTGTCGATCCAAAGCAGGCGCTTCCACGGTTTGACACTGCAATCGAACTACACGTACGGGCATTGTATTGAGGATCCATTGTCCGATCCGAAGTTGCGTCTTGGCGCGCCCAATGAGCGCCGTTATCTCGATCGCGGTAACTGCGTGCAAGACCGGCGACACAATTTCAATTCGTCGACGGTTTATGAAACACCGCAGTTCTCGAACGGGGTGGTGCGAAAACTGGCCTCGGGTTGGAAAATCTCCGGAATTGCCAGACTTCTTTCGGGCGGTTTCCTGTCGGTGGCGCCTGGACAGGATAGGGCGTTGGCAACTGGTCCTCAGCGAGCGGACCAGGTCATGGCTAATGTTTACGGCCCAGGCAAACCCCTCAATAGTTACCTGAACCCGGCGGCGTTTGCCCAACCCGCGATCGGCACGTTTGGAAATTCGGGAGCCCTGAGCATCGAAGGTCCAGGAACGATCCGCTTCGATATGGGCCTGACTCGAGCATTTCGGATTCGCGAAGCTCAGACGGTGGAATTCCGAGTCGAAGCGTTCAATGTGCCCAACCATTTGAACCCGGGCAATCCAAACACGACTCTATCAAGCAGCAACTTCGGCAGGATCCAATCCGCACAGGATCCGCGAATCCTGCAACTCGCGCTGAAGTACGTTTTTTAAACGCGAATTACGCCAATTACGCGATGGAGTTCGCGTAATTGGCGTAATTCGCGGCCTAGAAGATCTCGGGGAAGGAATAGATCGATACTGAGGTTCGTCCGCCGAGGATCACCTCTTTGTTATTCGGATTCAGCGCGACGCTGCCTCCACCGATCGGACCGTTGGGATTCGTGAGCTGATACAACGGCGGGATATTGCCCTCATCGGTAATGTTCCATACCGCGAGACTGCCGCTACGACCTTCCTCATCTCCGTCATCGCCGCCCCCGGTGCCTTTGACTGCGACGATGTAACCCTTCGAGGGAATCAGGCGGAATTTGCCCGTTGGCCCTTTGATGACTGCGCGGGGTTTCACATTTCCGTTATCGGTTCGATTGAAGATGAGGCATCCGTTGTTGCTGCTCACCGCAATCAAGTTCCGAATCGGATCGACGATGATACTTCTCGCGCCCTTCAGCATGGTGTTGGAACCCTTGATGACACGAATGGGAGCCACGTCGCCATTGGCATTCCGGGGGAAAACCAGAATGTATTCGTCCCCTGGGCGATCTCGTCCTTCGACAACCCAGATTTCGTTGTGGACGGCATCCACAGTCGCTCCACGTCCCGGGGATTGTATTTGCGTGTGCGGACCCTGAATCACACGACGGGGAGGCGTGTCGCCATTGGCTCCTCCCGGTAACGTGATAACGGCCTGCCCATTGGCGCTGGCCAGGACTACTTCGTCGTTGACCTCATCGTAGGTGACGTCATGCGACGCTCGACCGATCTTCGTTGCCTGTCCTGCAATACGTCTCGTCGGTGCTACATTACCGTCCGCCAACCTGGCGAACGCCGCGATTTGCGGGAAGGCCACTCAGTTAAAGGTCAGAAACTCGTTTCGCTTGGTGTCGTATGTAGCCGACCCGATGTTGCCGAACATCGGAGCAGGAGCATTGGGCGGTGCCGACCGGATCATGCGGATCGGTGCAGTGTCACCCGACGCGGTCCTTCGATAAATCGTGGACGAATGATTTCCAAAGTTGGCGACAACCAGTTCGTCGTTTTTCGTGTCCACGAAAACACCCTGCGGATAGCTCAGATTCGTATGGGAACCTTTCAGAACGCGAATCGGAGCGACGTTGCCACTTGCACTCGCGCGGAAGACCAGGACTTCATGCGTGACCGGATTGGCAACGTACAGTTCCTGATGGTCTACATCGACCGAAATGTGCGTTGGCCAATTAAGTCCCGTTTTCGAACCCTGGATCATCCGCAAGGGCGGAGTATCGCCGCCTGCCTTTAACGGGTATACGTTGATGGAAGGGTCGTGAAACTCGCCGGTGCCGGGAATCAAATCCAAAATCCTGTCTGGAATTTCCCAGGTTTTGGCTCCAGGCTGCAGAGCTCGGCTCCAACCTAGATTGTTATTATGGCGAGCATAGGCCCCCTGGTTGCTGACGTAGAGCAGCTGATTCTTTGTATCAACAGCAACGCCCTGTGCCTCGGCCAACAGTGTCTTTTCTCCTTCGAGAATGCGGACTGGAGCGTCCTTCCCCTGCGCCATCTTGGGCCAGACCACCACGGCGGGCGGATGCTGGATGGTGACGAACATCTCTTTTGCTTCTTCGTCCACGACGACGCCGAACGTACGATGCGGGGTCTCCAATTCGCGGGTCGGAGGCACATTTCCTTTCTTGTCCCGCGACCAGACGGTTAGCCAGTCCTGCGTGTCGCCATTCACGTTGTAGATGTCGCCGGAAACCGGATCGACATACACGCCGCAGTTCATCGCAACCTTCGTTGCAGACCCGCCGATTATCCGCTTCGGCTCACTCAGAGCCGCGCGCGGTGGTGTATTCTCCTGCCGGTCATACACCATGATTTGCCCCAGGTTTTCGTCCTGGAGAACGATTTCGTTGTGGCCTACATCCACGGCGACCGCGCTAAATGATGAATTCGGATCCTTCACCACCCGCGCAGGAGCGCGTTTTATTTGGATTGTCTTTCTCGTGTCTGCAGAGCCAGCCGGAGTCGGCCGGGCAGCCACTTGCTCCTGTTGGGGCGCTTCTGCGCGCATCAGCCCGAAATACGGACCATTCAACGAGAGGAGCAACGCCAACATCCCACAAACGCAAGGGATCATGAAGCGGAATGCTTTTTTCGACATTTCGTCGATTCTCCCTTCTTTTGTCGATCTCGAATTGCCGAGGGCAATGCTGTTGAATTGTTTCGTTAAACAATTAGCGCGAGTCTAGACGAGGGCAGACGATCGGTCAAACCAAAAGCATAAGGCAGCGCTTCGGTTATGAGTGCGGTTGCTGATCCCCAAAGGGACTCGGTGGAATTAGACCTTATCGCTCTGGGGGAGGGCTTTGGCGGCCTGCTGATTCGACTGTTTACGTGCAAGCCATCGATACTGGCAGCACACGCAACGCCAGGGAACGATCCCGATAAGTCTCAGGGACCACTCGCGTAAGCCATGCCGGTGGGAACGACGAATTTCCAGCCAACCACAACTCGGACATTTCATCACGACCTGTAGGTTACAGCAATTACCGCTGGAGTCATTCGTCCTGAAGTGACCCTGGCAACCGCGAACAGTAGTGCCTAGCACGTTGGACGGGTTGACGACTAAATGGAAGGGAAAGACGGAGAGGGTGGGATTCGAACCCACGGTGGAGTTACCCCCACTCCGGTTTTCGAGACCGGCCTGTTCAACCGCTCCAGCACCTCTCCGGTTCAGGAATTAAATTGTACTTTAATCAACACTCACGTTCGAGGTCACTTCCTCGGGTGTTTTGGTCGACGGGCCCGGCTCCGGCCTGTTTTTCTCAGCGAGCGCCTCGCGGATCATTTGAATGATGATCCGCCGATTCTTGAACAGCACCGATATCCACGAGGCCTTACTCATCATCGGGAAATAAATTCCACGAAACGCCAGGCGTGTGCACAACATCACGATTCGCTCATTGAACGGACGGCCTTCGATTTTCTTTAGCGCTTTCGCGATCGCGTGTTCGTCGTAGCTATGTTCCCAGGCGTTGTTGACCTCACGCTCGGCCTGTTCAATTGAAATACTCTCGGGCGTGAAGGCCATGCGAAATGGCCGGAAATCGAGCCAGTGTTTCGGCCGCGTCAGACGTCCTTCTGCCATTAGCCGGTCATAGAGTGGAGTTGCGGGATACGGTGTCAGGAGGCCAAAGACTGGAAGCCCGGGTGGCCAGGAGTGGATCGAATCCAGCGTCCGGTTACTCACGTCGGGGGTGTCACCTTCCATTCCAAAAATAAAGGATGTGATCGCGTATATTCCGCGGTCCGCGAGTTTCTGGAGGGTGGCGCCGTACTCCGCCGGTTTGTTGAAGCCTTTGTTTACCGCTTTGAGGCTCGCCGCGTCGATAGATTCCAGGCCGATAAAAATCCAGCGGCCGCCACTCTCCTTGATCAAGTCGAGCAGTTCCTCATCGCGCAGCAGGTTCATGCTGATCTGGGCGACCCAGGGCAGGACTGCGTCTCGCCGGATGATTTCACGTAGCAGCGCTTTGGTCCGTTTCACATTTATCGCGAAGTTGTCGTCGATGAAGAAAACGCCGACCAGGCCCTGTTCCTTGTCGGCCCGGGCCTTCAGGCGAAGCATTTCGTCGACGACGCTTTCGTTGGTTCTGAAGCGGATCGAATCGCCGAAGAAGCCCGTGACGGTGCAGAAATCGCATCCGTAGGGACATCCGCGTCCCGATTCGATCGGGACGACGTAGATACTGTTCCACCGCATTCCCATCATCTGCATGACCGACCGGACCATTTGCGGAATGTGGCCGATGAGATTGAATTGCTCTAGGTCGATCGTCTCCCAGGGAATGCACGGATAATCTGTAAGCGGAGGCTTGATCTCTTTACCCTCGGCATTTAACGGCATGTAAATCTCGGCAAGTTGACCCCGTTCTGCATCCGCCACGATTCGGGGCCACGTGTCGTCTGCCTCGCCCAGGGCAATCGCATCCGCGTGCCGTGGTCCGCCACCACGGCCGAGGGGCTCATCGGGAACTTCCGTCACGTGCGGTCCGCCCATAACGACTTTTGCTCCGGCCGCGCGTATCGCATCTGCCATGCGATACGCACGCGCGGCCATGCGCGTCATGGCGCCGATTCCGGCAAGCTTGATGTCATTCCGTTTTACAAAATCGCCGAGTTCGTCTTCTGTCATCGGCTGAGCATTACCGTCGATCAGAAAGACTTGGTGCTGCGGTGGAGTCAACGATTGAAGGAGAAACATCCACAGGTGCGGCATGAAATTCCGCGTGACGCCGTTATCAGGATTGTAGAGAAGAATGTTCATCTGTTTCACCATGCTGTTGGTTCTTGGGAGTGTAAAGGCAAAACCGTTCTGGCGATGGATTTCTTTTTTGTTATTCTGTTTTTTGTCTGATTTGGACCTCGATGGGGGCGACGATGAAAAGACAAAGCAAATCGGCCGGTAGTGTGGTTCTTCTGGAAAACGACGACGCAATTGTCGCTCAAACAGAGGAAATACAGAATCGCATTCGCGAGCGTGCGTACGAACTATCGCAGATGCGCGGCCATGCAGGGCGTGAGATGGACGACTGGTTGTCGGCGGAGTCCGATATCATTTCCGTTCCACCGATGCATATCCTGGAGAAGGACGGCGAATTTCATGTACAGGTTGCCGTGCCGGGCGTCGAAGCAGCCGACGTCCAGATCATGGCTACGTCCGGCCAGATGTTGATTAAGTGCGTCCTAAAGCATTCGCACGACGACGCGGCCGGTATCCTTCATATCTGCGATTTCAAATCCGCAACCTTGTTCCGTTCGTTCCGCTTTCCACAGCCTGTTGACCTTGGCAGCCTTCAGATCGATCTGGCCGACGGTATGCTGCGCATCACCGCCGCAAAGGAAGGGCAGGGCGAGAGTCAGCGCCCCGTTTCGCGAAAGCGGTCTTCGCCTCGTAAGGCTGCGACGGCAAAAGGCAAAAGAGGCGCCGCCTAGTCCATCTGGCTAAAGTGCCGTCCAAACATATATTCACGGATTGGAGATCGTGTAGATATGGCCCGAACGCCTGTTGGCCCGCCCGCTGACGTTCAACCTAATCAAAGAAGGATCGTTCCGGATGCCCTTGTCCAGGAGCTTTTCCGGAAGATGCTAGGGGTCTATTACATCGAAGAGCGGTTGAAGATCCTTACGCGGCAGGGAAAAATCTCTTTCCTGGCGTCGACCCGTGGCCACGAAAAGGTCCAGGTAGGGACCGTCATGCTGATGAAGCCGGGTCATGATTGGTTCTTCCCGTACTATCGCGAAAAGGCAATCGCGTACGCCCTCGGCATGCCCGTCAAGGACATCTTTCTGCACATGCTCAGCCGTGAAGGCGATCCCAGTTCGAACGGGCGGAACATGCCCGAACATTTCTCTTCCCGTAAGCTGAACCTCGTTTCGCAAACGGCTTGCACCGGCACACAGTTTCTTCCCGCCGTCGGTATGGCGAAAGCTCTCAGAAAGGACGGCAGCGACGCCATCGTCTATGTGTCATCCGGGGAAGGGGCGACCAGTGAGGGAGAATTCGCGGAAGCCTTGAACTGGGCGTCGCGTGAAGAATTGCCGGTACTTTTCCTGATTCAAAATAACGGCTACGCGATCAGCGTTCCTCAGGATGCGCAAACAACATCGGAAGTCCACAGGATTGCCGACGGTTTCGGCGTTCCCAGCTACCACTTTGACGGTACGTGGTACGAAACCATGTACCAACGTCTCCCTCCCTTGATCAAGCGCATGCGAGAGAGCGGCCGCCCGCTGCTGATCGAAGCGGAGGTCGTCCGGTTGGAATCGCATTCGTCATCAGATGATCAGATGAAGTATCGAAGCGAAGAGGAAATGTTGAGAGCGCGCGAGCGCGATCCGATTCTGCTCACCGAACGATACCTGATCAGGCACGGCATCATGTCAGAAAATGAAGTCCAGGACCTTCGCTCTTCGCTCCAGGCTGAAGTCAACCAGGCGGCGGACGAAGCCGATGCCGCACCACAGCCGGTAACCGGGCACATCACAGAAAGGATCTACAGCGACAAGACTCCGTTCTTTGAAGAAAAGCAGCCGGTCTATGTTTCGGAGGACACGATCTCCATGGTCGAGGCGATCAATCGTGGTCTGCGCGAAGAAATGGACCGCAATCCCAAGATCGTGATGTGGGGTGAAGACATTGCCGATCCCAAGGGTGGCGTGTTCGGAGTCACACGTGGATTGACGAACGCATATCCGGATCGGGTTCAGAACGCAGCCCTTGCAGAGGCGAGCATCGTCGGTGTTGCCGGCGGTATGGCGATCGGCGGCTACAAACCGATTGTCGAAATCCAATTCGGCGATTATGTCTGGCCGGGCTATATGCAAATGCGAAATGAAATACCGACGCTGCGCTGGCGCAGCAACGGGACCTGGTCGGATCCCCTTGTCGTTCGAATCGCAACGGGCGGCAGGATCAAAGGCGGACCATTTCATTCCACCTGTGTTGAAGCCCTGTTTGCGCACACGCCGGGATGGTACATCGCATTTCCAAGCAACGCGGCAGATGCGAAGGGACTCATTAAGACCGCGGCACGGGCGGATGATCCGATCCTGTTCCTCGAGCACAAACGGCTGTACAGGCACATCACGGCGAAGGCCAGGGAACCTAACGCCGACTACCTCATTCCCTTCGGTAAGGGGAAGATCAAGCGCGAAGGCAAGGCGGCTACTGTCGTCACCTGGGGCGCAACTGTTTATACTGCTCTCGAACTGGCGGAAGAATACGATCTGGAAGTCATCGATTTGCGTACAATTGTGCCGATGGATGACGAACTCGTTTTCAACAGTGTTCGAAAAACCAATCGAGTTCTCGTGCTTCACGAAGATGCTCTGACATTGGGCTGGGGCGCCGAAGTTGCTGCTCGCATCGCAGCAAATTGTTTCGAGCACCTGGACGCGCCCGTTCTCCGCCTCGGTGCGAAGGATTCGTTCGTCGGATCGGCTGTATCGCTCGAAGACGAGGTTCTGCCTTCCGTGGATGATCTGCGCACCGAACTCAAAAAACTCCTGGAATACTGATGCAGCCCATTCTCGCCGCGCTCCTTGGACTGCTGTTGCTCGCGCCGGCAGCGCCCCAATACGGCTTTCGCGTCGTGAAAACCTATCCGCACGATCGGAACGCGTTCACGCAGGGTCTCGAATATCGCGAAGGCTTTCTTTACGAAGGTACGGGTCTCGTTGGGCGTTCTGCGCTACGCAAGGTGAAACTCGACACGGGACAGGTGCTCCAATCGTTCGATCTACCACAACCCTTCTTCGGTGAAGGCATCACCGTGCTGCCGCAACAAATTCTCCAGCTGACCTGGCAGTCGCAGACCGGATTTGTTTATGACAAAAACTTCCGCGTCCTCAAAAGTTTCAGCTACCCGGGCGAGGGTTGGGGTATGACGAACGACGGAAAGCAGATCTATATGAGCGACGGCACGGCCCAGATTCGCATATGGGATCCAATGACCTTGCAGGAGATCAGGCGAATCCGCGTTTCGGATGCGGGCAAACCTGTTAACGAACTCAACGAGCTGGAGTTTATTCGCGGCGAGATATGGGCGAATGTGTGGCAGACAGACCGGATCGCACGGATTTCGCCGGCCGATGGGCGCGTGCTCGGCTGGATTGACCTCACAGGAATTCTTCCGAAAGCAGAGCGTACGAATTCCGATGCCGTCCTGAACGGCATCGCCTACGACGCAGCGGGAGATCGGATCTTCGTAACGGGAAAGCTCTGGCCGAAGCTCTTCGAGATCAAAGTCATTCCGAAAAAATAACGCGGGCTGAAGCCCGCGACTACGCCCTCGCGACAACATTCCGGCCGACACGTAGTCGCGGGCTTTAGACCGCGTTATTTTTCCTTCTTGTCGTCCAGCTTTAACGCAACGGAATTGATGCAATACCGTAGGCCTGTAGGTCGCGGTCCATCCGGGAACATGTGCCCAAGGTGGGCGCCGCAGGCGTTGCACGTCACTTCGGTGCGGCGCATTCCGTAGCTGTTGTCCTCCTCAGTCTCAACGCTTTCGTCGGACAACGGCTTATAGAAGCTCGGCCAGCCGGTTCCGGAATCGAATTTCGTATCCGAATCGAAAAGTTCATGGCCGCACGCCACGCACTTATAAATGCCCGGCGTCTTTGTCTCGTAATACTCACCGGTGAAAGGGCGCTCTGTTCCTTTATTGCGACAAACTTCGTACTGATCCGGCGTCAGTTCTTTTTTCCATTGTTCTTCGGGTTTTTCGACCTTCTTATTCATTCCATTATTTTACGACGGCGTGAGAAGAAATCGCGCAGGAGCGCCGAACATTCGGACTGGCGAACTCCCGGTACCACTTCCACCCGGTGGTTCAATCGCGGATCCGTGAGAACGTTGTAGATGGAACCCGCGGACCCTGCTTTCGGATCGAGAGCACCGAAGACGAGTTTTGCAAGTCGGGCGTGAATCATCGCGCCCGCGCACATCATGCATGGCTCGAGCGTGCAATACATCGTCGCGGCGGAAAGACGATAATTGCCGACCACCCGCGCCGCTTCGCGAAGTACCACCATTTCGGCATGAGCCGTTGGATCGCGGGTGGAGATCGGCTGGTTGAACGCGCGTGCGACGACCGAGTCGTCCACAACAATTACTGCCCCGACAGGCACTTCACCTGCCCGGTCGGCATTGCGCGCCTCGTCAAGCGCCATTTCCATGTACCGGACGTCAAAATCCGCGAGCATGCCAGCATGCTACACTTATTCCACATGAAATTCGTGGCGTTCCTGATGTGCTTGATGCCTGTGACGCTCTTTGGTCAGGGTGTCCGCATGTCGGGCGATTTTCTTCCGCTCGAAGTGGGAAACCGGTGGGTTTATGACATCGAAAATGAAGGCGGGCAGAAGATCGGCAGCGTTGATTTCTCGATCAAAGAGCATCGGATCATCGGCGGACGAAGCTATTACGTGCTTTCGGGTTTTCCATTCACACCAGACGATGGCAGCCTTGATCGCCTGATCCGTTACGACCGCCAGGAACGGCAGTACATGCGAATGCTCGATAACGAAGAGGGCCCACTGTTCCTGGCCGATGGCGCCACCGCCGAGGTACTGCAAGCCGACAATTCGGGCCTGCCGCTAAAATTCATTCTCCGAATGGATCTTTTCGACCTCACGTTCCAGCGTGGTGTTGGAGTCATTGAGGCGCGGATTCACGGCGGCAACTCTGTCCAGATTGCAAAGCTTTCCGCTATGCGCGTCGGCGGGCCCCCACCGACGGCCCAGGCCAGTCTGCCCGGCGTTGTGAATCCAAATGCGCCGCCTCCGCCGCCACCGAAGCCGCCGGATCAGAAGCCGAAGAACATCGACAATGTCGCGAAGATCTCCGACGAGAATCCGGCGCTTGACGTCCAGGTAGTTGCCGTTTCCGGTGGGCATAAGTTCGTTCTGAACGTTTTCAATACCTCCGACAAGCTGCTGCCTTTCGATTTCACGTCAGGTCAGACGTACGATTTCGCAGTTATTGATACGTTTACCGGACAAGAGGTGTGGCGCTGGTCGCGCCGCCAGTTCTTTACGCAGGTTCTCCGCAAGGAAGCCATCCGTCCAAACAAGAACTGGACGTTCGAAGTCACCTGGAACAACCGCGACAATGATCTCAATCCGATTGAGCCTGGAACGTACGCGGTCGTCGGTATTGTTGCGACGCAGCCGCCGATCGAATCCAGTCCAGCAATGTTCGAAATCAAATAGTCCGTGCGCGAGCAGGTTAAAAGCGTTATCGCGGATTCGCGCGTCCAGCGCGCTTTCCGGTTTATTGCCGAACACGAATCTCTGATCGAAGCGGACCAAATCCGGTTGACCCTCATACCCGCGCCGCCATTCGGTGAGGGTCCCCGTGCTGACGCGTTCGCTGAAGAACTGCGCAAGATCGGTCTCACACCATCAATAGACGAAGTCGGCAACGTCATAGCGGCGTTTGAGGATTTCGGCAGCAAGCCGCTAGTGATTGGTGCGCACCTCGACACAGTTTTCCCGCGTGAAACACCACTCGAGCTTCGCCGAAAAGATAGCGCATTGTTCCTGCCCGGCATTTCCGACAACGGCTGCGGCCTGGTGGCATTGTTATGGACCTTGCGCGCTGCAGGCGAAGTGGGACTGCGGTTTCAAAAACCGATCATCGCCGTGGCGGATGTCGGCGAAGAAGGCGAAGGAAATTTGCGCGGCATACGCCATATCTTTCAAGCTGCGCCGTGGGCGAGGCGCGACTGCCAGTTCATCGCTGTGGATGTCGGCGGCTTTCAGCGCATCACGCACCAGGCCCTGGGGAGCCGACGATTTCGTGTCCGCATGACTGGACCGGGAGGTCACAGCTGGGCCGACTTTGGCAGGCCGAATCCCGTCCATGCGATGGCGGCCGCTGTGCATTCGTTTGTTACTCGATGCGCGAGCCGGCCTTCCGGCACGTCCTTCAACGTGGGATTGATACGCGGAGGCATTTCAGTGAACGCGATTCCCACCGAAGCCGTCATGGAAGTAGACCTGCGATCGACGACGTTCATCAATCTTTCGGAATTGAACGATCAATTGCAGCGTGCGTTGAACGAAGCTGCGGGCGCTGCACACGTGGAGTGCAGAGTTGAGTTAATGGGCGAGCGACCTTCGGGTGTCACATCGACGGAAACCGATATCGTTCAAGCCGCGATTGAATCAACGCGACAGTTCGGCGCAGACCCCGTGCTCGACATCGGTTCAACCGATGCGAATATTCCGATGTCGATGGGAATTCCCGCTATCGCGATCGGCGGCGGTGGGCGATCGGGTAACACGCATACGCCGGATGAATGGTTCGATCCGACGAATCGAGCGCCTGGGCTTCAGCGGTTGTTGGTGTTAATGGGTGTGTTGGCGGGGCTTGCTTAGCGATCAACAATTTTCAATCAGCATGATCCGGGGGCGGTCAGAGACCCTTACCACGTCCTAACGAATACAGGATGCCCTTCAAATAAGCACCCAGCTCCGCTTTCTCTACATTCTTCCGAATGACGGTCGACAATTCCGTTTCCGGATTGTCGATCAACGCGGCAATTTCCTTAATCTGCTTCTCGACCCGCGCGACTTCCGCAGAAATCGCGTCTCGATCCAGCGAGTCGACGCCCTTTGCTGGTGGGCTTTTTTCGGCGTTTCCAATCTCAGCACTCAGTCGCGCGCGCTCCGTTTCCAGCATCTGACTTGCGTTTTGCAGTTCCTGCGCCAGTTGAGTCTTCTGTTGAATGGCTTCCTGCAGTCGCTGCTCGTACTGCTTTCGAAGCTGTTCGACGACTTCGCTGCTGACGCCTTCTTTATCTGTGGCGATCCTCTGGATCTGCTGATCTCGCCGATCGATTTCAGAATTCAATCTCAGGCGTTCCGCGGTCCATTCGTTGCGAGCGTTCTGAAGTTGGCGTTCGAGCGATTCTTTCTGCTGCTTCAATTCGCTCAGCTTGGAGTCATATTGATTGCCTGCGCGGGCTGCGACTTCATATCCCTGAATCTTTGCCTGGGCCTGGACATACGCCTCCTGCAGTTGACCAGCATGGTCGTTCAATTGGCGGCGCTCAGTCTCCCACTGTCTCGAAGATGCTTCCCATTTTTGAATTTCGCTGACAAGTTTCTCGCGCTCCGTGGACCATTTTGCATGCGATTGCTTGAGCTCGTCTTCGAGTGCGCGAACTTTCGGATTGACCTCGGGCGTATCTTCGCGGGGAACGGCATGCCCCATGATTTGTGCGGCTCGGCGAAGCTTCACCATTTCTCCGGTCATCTTCAGACTGTTCTGTTCCCACTCCGTCCGCGCTCTCAAGAATGCTTGTTCGACATCCGTTTTTTCTTTTGCGACGCGGTCCAGTTCAGCTTCGAACTGTTCCTTCACAGACTGTGTTGCGCGCATGGGATTTGATGAACGCTCGATCGCATCCGCCACAGCGCCTTCGAGCCGGTTGATCTGTGATTTCAAGCGTGCCCGTTCTTCCTCCCAGTCTTTCGTGGCGAGCTGCAGCTTTTCGTTTGCGCCGTCTTGAATACGCGCAATCACGGCAGGGTCGATGCCGACGTTTTTCCCGTTATCAGCTGGGCGCTTGGCTTTTGCCTTGGCCTCCGAGAGAGCGCTCTCGAGGCGCTCAATTTCACCGTTCAAACGGCGTTTTTCGGCGCGCCAACGCTCGGATGAAGACTCCAGTTCCTCTTCGACCTGTTCCTTCTGCCGCCTCAGCTGCTTCAGCTTGGTTTCAAATTGCGCTTCGTCCATCCGGGCGATTATAGCAAGGCGACACCCGTGTGATACCTTCTCCCAGTAAAGGAGAGTTTATCGAAGTCCGTAATCCGGCAACCGGCGAAGTTGTTGGACAGGTTAGAGTTGCAACTCCGGCTGATGTTCACGAGGCGGTGCGGCGCGCACGGCAGGTACAGGCGCGCTGGAAGCAGTTGTCATTCGGCGAGCGCGCGTCGGTCATCCGTCGGTTTCATGACATCATCCTTGAACGCTACCCGCTGATCCTCGACACCATTCAATCCGAAACCGGGAAAGCCCGGCGCGACGCCATGGGTGAAGTGATCTCGGTCGCGGGCACGGCGCGCTACTACCTGGCGCACGGTTCGAAGCACCTTTCCGTTAAACGCCGGCGAGCCGGCGTTCCATTCATAACGAGCGCGGAAATCGACTACAAGCCACACGGCGTCGTCGGTCTCATCACGCCGTGGAATTACCCGTTTATCCTCGGTGTTGCCGATGCATTACCCGCGTTTCTCGCCGGTAATGCCGTCGTCCTCAAACCGTCTGAACTGACGCCACTGTCAGCCGTGCTTGCACGTGATCTTCTGATCGAAAGCGGTATGGATCCGGACCTATTCGCCATTGTTCACGGCGTGGGCGACATCGGCTCCGAGCTCATTCAGCACGTCGACTACGTCGGGTTCACCGGTGGAACCGTGACCGGAACGCGTGTTGCTGTCGCGGCCTCTCAAAGACTCATCCCTTATTCCCTTGAGCTGGGCGGCAAGAATGCAATGATTGTGCTTTCGGGCACATCGATCGACGACGCCGTTTCCGGACTTATCGCCGGAGCATTTTCCAACAGCGGCCAAACCTGTATTTCCGTCGAGCGTGTCTTCGTTGAGGATGCGATTTTCGAGAGGTTCAAAGATCGCCTGGTCGAAACCACCTCGAAGCTGAAACTGGGATGGTCGAAGGGCTGGGATATCGACATGGGAAGCCTCATCAGTGCGCCGCACTCAGACAAAGTCATGACGCGAGTCGAGCAAGCGATTCGAGGAGGAGCACGCGTGCTCGCAGGAGGAAAACGCCGTCCAGATCTCGGATCAAATTTTGTTGAGCCGACGGTTTTGACCGAGGTGAGCGACGCGATGCCGATTTCACGCGAAGAAACATTTGGACCCGTTGTTACTCTTCAACGTGTGCACGATACGGAAGAGGCGATTCGGCGCGCGAACGATTCGAATTTTGGATTGAATGCATCCGTGTGGGCAGGTCGGCAAAGCCGGGCGCTGGAGATCGCGCGTCAATTGGAAACAGGCTCTACGGGGATCAACGCCACGCTGCTTATCTACAACAGCTTTGATGTGCCGATGGGCGGCATCAAGCAGAGTGGTATTGGCCGGCGTCACGGAGAGCAGGGGATCCTGCGTTACACGCAGGCACAAAGCATTGTGAGTAGTATTGCGTCGGGCGGCGGGTACGATGGAATTTTGCGGCTGCTGAACAATGAGAAGACGGCGAAGGCGATGGTGGCAGCGCTCAAACTCTGGCGCCGACTTCCCTGGGTGAAATGAAACGCGGGCTGAAGCCCGCGACTACGAGTTCGCCGGAACGATCTGGCAAGGACGTAGTCGCGGGCTTCAGCCCGCGTTTCATTTCAGTTCTGTGGTTTTGTATCCACCGGCGGTTCGGCCGGTGATGCAGGCTCGGCAGCAGACGCCTGAGCAGCCGGCGCCTGAGTGGCAGACGCCTGAGTGGCGACAGTTGTCGCGGGGTTAGTGGTCTGCCGTGTCAGATAGAGAAACACCGGAGTCACCTCGAACGGCATCTTCTCGCGCGCATGCAGCAGCGCAACCGGCTTTGCTTTCGACATCTCAGCCGTACCACTCCATGCGTCCACGCGGACGCGTCCGCCCAGTGGCAGAGCAGCGATTTGTTCCACTTTGCTCATCTGAAGGTCCGGCGCGGCATTGATCAGTTCCGTCATCCGCGTCACCTTGCTGTCCTTGACCATCGTGTTTCCGATGTGTGGCTTCAGCAGACTCGGCAGTTGAGCGGCGCGTTGATTGACTGCCTTCAGGAACAGACCTGCATTCGCGAGCTTGTCCTTGTAAGGCGAATTCTTCAGATATTCCGAGGCCTTCTGATCTGCGTCTGATTCTTCCCTTGGATCGCGTTTCAACTGCATTACGGTGAAGGCCTGGACATCATTGAAGAACATTCGATCATTGAATGCGTACTTCGTATCAAGCTGATGGCCCAGTGCGATGTGAGCAAGTTCGTGAGCGAGAATCGCCGCGAGACTTGCCTCGTCAGGTAATACATCGATGAGCCCTTTGCTGAGCACGATCGTGTGACCGATCGTGAAGGACTCGAGCGGCGTCGTCATGAGAACGCGCGCGCGAACTTCAGGAACGATGTTCAGGTCGTTCGTGATCTCGAGGTTTGAAATGACGGTCTCCAAGACCTTGTTGACTTCACCCTCCGGTGCGATCAACGCAGCCTTCTCCAGGCGACGAATGACGTTGTCTTCGGCCTGGCGCTGCCACGCCCGCAATTCCGCTACAGGCGAGGAGGCTTCGGACTCATCGACTTTGTCGTTTACTCCATCCGACTCTACGATGAGCTGCGTCAGTTCGTCCGTCTTGTCCGCGCGTCCGACGTTATAACCCCAGAGCCGCGTCTGCGCTTTGAAGCGCAGCTTTCGTTGGCCGAGCATGTAGCCGAAATTCGATTCTTCTGTGTAGACATAGGCCGGCAGCCAGACGCCGGGGCCCATGTATTCTCGCCAGCTGTCGAAGTGGAAGTACATCTTCGTGCTAGAAGATTTGCCATTCGTGCCGTTGAATCGGACGATGTTGAAATCCTTATCTTCGACCCAAATGCGTCCAGTAAATTTTCCGTTACCATCTGCTTTTGGCCTCGCGTCAAAAACCAGGCAACGGACTCCGCCAAGAAATTCGCGCTGCACATACTCGAAGTCGTAGTCTGCCTTGTCGAAGTTTTGATCGAGCAGGAGCATCTGCGAGAAACCCTCGGGAATGTACTGGATCGCATAGAGCTGGCTGAACTGGTTTTTGAGGGAGCCGAACAGACCCGGTTTGTTCATGAGCGTGCGCTGCCGTTGCTCGTTCATCAGGTCGAGCTTCGAGATGAAATACGCATCGCTCTTCGGAACGAAGGCCAGTTCGTTATCCTTGTCGAGATTTTGTATGTACGTCTCGATCAGCGGATGAAAGTTGTTCATCATCCCCACAAGCGCTTTTTCTTTCGCGGTGAACTTGTCGATGATTTGATTGGCTGCATCGGCGCCTGTGACTTTCGGTGTGGCGGCTGGATTTTGAGCGGAACCAGATGTCGCGGCCACCAGGATTGCAGCTAGAAGAGCGATCGATAAGAATCTGAATTTCATTTCTCCATACTCCTTCGTGGCGTCCTTTCAATACGCCAACTGGAAGACAATATGAACGGTCGCTGTCGAATCGACAGGCTGTCCATCTCGTTGTGCTGGTTTGAATCGAATCTGTTGTGCAGCCCGAATTGCGTTTTGATCCAGACCGTGTCCAAGACCTTGGACAACGTCAAGAACGCGGACTTCTCCGGTCGCTGTGAAAAGAACCCGAATGAGAACTTCACCTTCGAGCTTCATTTTTCGTGCTTCGTCGCTGTATTCGGGTTTGGGCTTGAACAAAATATCGACCGGTGTTTGCGGCGGACCGGTTTCGCGTTTCTTCACTTCTGCCGGTTGGGCAGCTTTCGAGTCACCGAAACCACCTTGCTGTACTGCTCGTCGTCCGCCACCGTCTCCGGTACCCGTTCCATTGGCGACGGGGGCGACACCGTTTCCAAATCCCGTGCTCGCCACAGTTCCTTTCACGCCTTTGGCCCCACCGGTTCCGTTTCCGGCGCCAGGGCCAGTGGGCAGATCGAACGATCCCAGGCTGGCAACGTTTACCGGTTTGTCCGGCCGTCCCTCTCCCCGCACTCCATTGGGGTCGCCGAATCCGCCGGTTTGTACCTGACTCGCCGGAAGATTGACAGTGGGGTTAGCGGAACTTCCCTTGGAAAAAACATTCGTCTTCAGTTCGGGCTTGAGCGGCTTCGCCGGTTCCAGTTCTGCAACTGGCATTGAATTTTTGGGAAGCGGCAAAGCCTTTTCACGTTCGCGCTCGATGACTTCAGGTAACTTCGCCTCCGCGAGCTTCGGAGGCTCCGGCGGCTTTATTTCCGCCAGCAGTGGTTTTTTGGGCGGCGGCGCGACTAACTTTTCGGGTGGCCGCTCTACCGGTTTCGGCGTGGGCTGCCTGTATGGCGTGACCTCAAGGATCTGTTTTTCCGGCATCGGAGGAGCAATCAGTACGACGTCGTATTTCACCTTCATCGTCTCTGTGAAGATCAACGGTATTAAGACAAGCACAGTGATTAGAACGACGTGAACGACGACGCTTGTGGAAAAGGCGGTCCCACGTGAAGCCTTATGTTCTAGCGATCTGAACAATTCTGCCTGTATTGACCCTGCAGACGGATTACGCATAACAGTGTCGGGCAGTGCACGGCCTCTGCCAGCCTCGGTCGCGGGGGAAATCGCTTTTGTTAAGGGCGTTTAGGCGGGCTGCTTAAATCGCGTTGGTGGAATTGCCATTCACCCGGTCGAGGTCCGGAGGCAACCGGATGCGAATAACTGTACCGTCGGGCGCCCTCCTACAAAGTGGAGTTTTGCTGTCGAAATATGCTAGTAATTTCAACAATGAAAATCCTCATTGCCGAAGACGACAAGGATTCGCGCGAGCTCTTGAGCTGGCTCCTGCAAAAACTCGGCTATCAGGTTGTAGCAACGGAGAATGGCAGGGAAGCATGGGAGGCTTACCGGCGGGGAAGATTCCGGCTGGTTATTTCCGATCTCCTTATGCCCGACATCGACGGGTTGGAACTCGTGCGGAGGATTCGCGCGCAGAAACAGCCCAAGTACACCTACATCATCCTCATCACCGCCCTCATCGGAAAAAAGGACTACCTGGATGGCATGGAAGCCGGCGCCGACGATTTCGTGACGAAGCCTTTCGATCCGGATGAGCTCAAAGCAAGACTGCGCGTCGCTGAAAGAATCATCTCATTTCAGGAACACGCCGCAGGAGTGGACGAAGCTACCCAAAAGAGTTCAGGCATCGCTTGAAGCCGGATTCGGCCATGTCCATCGTCCGGGAATTGCGCAGAAAAGGACACGAAGCCTATCTTGTGGGCGGATGTGTGCGCGATATGGTTATGCAGATCGAGCCGTCCGATTATGACATCGCCACAAGCGCCACACCGGAAGAGGTCGTGAAGATCTTTCCGCGGACCGAAAGCATCGGCGCACAGTTCGGCGTGATCCTCGTTATCTACCAGGGACACGCTTTTGAAGTGGCGACCTTTCGCTCCGACGATGCTTACATCGACGGGCGACGGCCAACCGGCGTGACATTCACCGACGCGAAACAGGACGTCCTGCGGCGTGACTTCACGATTAACGGCCTGTTGTACGACCCGATTGAAGACCGCGTCGTCGATTACGTCAATGGCCGCGCCGATATTGAGGCCAGGCTTGTACGAGCGATTGGCGATCCATTCGCACGATTTCAGGAAGACAAGCTGAGAATTCTTCGAGCCGTCCGATTCGGCGCACGGCTCGGTTATCGGATCGAGCCTGCGACATGGGATGCCGTGGTGCAGATGGCGCCGTCAATCCGTCAAGTGAGCAGCGAGCGGATTCGTGAAGAGCTGGTACGGATCCTCATCGAGGGACAGGCAGCCGCCGGCTTTCACATGCTGGAACAGTCCGGCTTGCGGCGTGAAATCCTGCCGGAGGTTCAATGGAACACTCACCTCGAGCGATCGCTGGAGATGGTTCCGCGAGGCGCTCAGCCGGATTTTGCGATGGGTGTGCTGCTTCATGAGACACCAACGGATCAGGTACAGGGCATCATCGAACGCTTGAAGTTTTCCCGGGCAGAGATCCATCATGTACTTGCCCTTGTTGAGAACCTTCCGAATTTCCGAAAAGTCCGCACAATGTCGCTGAGTCAGATCAAGCGTTTTTTCCGTCTCTTTCGTTTTGAGGATCATCTCCAACTGGTTCGCATTCATGCGGTCGCCGCGGAAGAAGATCTCGCGGACTATAGCTATGCGTCGCGAACCTACCAGGGATGGACTCAACAGGACATTGTGCCAAAGCCGCTGATCTCCGGCGAAGATTTGATTACGCTTGGATTCTCTCCAGGACCGCAATTCAAGGAAATCCTTACGCGAGTGGAAGACGAGCAGCTCGAAGGGCGACTGCTGGATCACCAACAAGCCGTTGAGTTCGTCATAAAGAACTTCGGAGAGACGAAATCGTGAAAGCTGCCGCTGCTCTCCTTCTTGTGTTGAACCTGAATACCGCGACGTTAGTGGAACTCGAAACATTGCCTGGCGTCGGTCCCGTCCTCGCACGGCGTATTGTGGAGTTTCGTGAGAAGAAGGGCGGCTTCCGAAGAGTGGAAGAATTGCTCGTCATTCCAGGAATCAGCGCGAGAAAGTGGAAACTGATTAAGGATAAAGTCGAAGTGAAACAGAACGCGGGCTAAAGCCCGCGACTACGTGCTTGCCGAAATGTTCTTGCTAACCTCGTAGTCGCGGGCTTTAGCTCGCATTCAGCTTCCGTCAGTGTGTTCCAGCCGGTTCTTGTTTGTCGCCACCGCCGCCAAAAATTCCGCCGAAGAACCGTCCAATGCCTCCAAAAACTTTTCCCACACCTTTGCCTGCTTCGGTAATTCCGTCGCTAAGTGTTTCAGGAAGGCTGAAGCCGTGAAGCGGGCAGTGGGCGGTCGGCGCCGTTCCTGCGATGAATGCTTCTTCGAATACCATCGGGCACGATGGATTTGCCAGCTGCAGGCTTTCAGAATCAATGCGCGCAAACTCAATTCCCGAAGGAGGGGTGAAGTACATCTTGTCGGGATCGGTCGGTGGATACAGCGCCGTCGCCTTCAGCATGAATTCCGTCCAGATCGGCAGGGCAGACTGCGAGCCTTGAATATTGAGGTCGCGATTATCGTCGTACCCGACCCAGGCGATGGCCAGCAGATCCTTCGTGTAACCCGCAAACCAGCCATCACGCGACGTTCCCGTCTTTCCAGCGGCGGGAAGTGTAAAGCCCATCGCGCGAACGCGCACCGCGGTACCGGATGCAATGACACCTTCCATGAGATGCGTCATCAGGTACGCCAGCTCGGGACGCATGACTTCCTGCGGTTCATACTTATACGCTTTGTTCGTGATGCCATCTGCTGATGCCACGCGCATCAGCGCATGCGGCTGCATTCGCCGTCCTTCATTCGCGAAAGCGGTATAGGCGCCCACCATTTCGATCGGAGTGACTTCGAATGCGCCAAGCGCGATCGACGGATATCCCTGAATTTTTCCATTCAAGCCCAGCCGCTTCGCAAATGCGGCGATGCGGCCGAAGCCGATTCTTTCGGCGAACTTGATAGTGGGAACGTTGAGTGAATGCTGAAGGGCTGTGCGGGCCGTGACGAGCCCCCTGTATTCTTCGTTGAAATTCTTCGGATCGTAGACCTTGTCGCCGTCGTAGGTAAACGTCGTCGGCTCATCAACCGCTGTGCTCAACGGTGTGACCACATCGTCGCGGTGGAAGGATTCAAACTTTGGATTGACATCTACGGGCGAAGGTTCGGCAGTGGCTTGCCCCGTATTCGTTGAAGTGGGAGCGGGTGAAGCGTCACTCGACTGATCGAATGCCGTTTCAAACGCGGCCGCGTACACGAGCGGCTTGAAAATGGATCCCGGCTGCCGGAACGCCTGCGTAATTCGGTTGTATTGGCTGGCCCCGTAATCGCTGCCGCCGACCATCGCCTTGATCTCGCCCGTGTGCGGATCCAGTGCAATCAGCGCGGCCTGGGGCCCGGGCAGGTTGTCCTGAATTTTTCTGCGTTTATTGCGGGCATCGATAATGTCCTGAACACCCTTCAAGCCATTCTGAACCGCGTCGAC
>Ga0075424_100001363_pt1 | contig 21336 bp, 19 predicted proteins | sample SoiMethybrSBSTD3_FD_75301 | JGI IMG/M metagenome (GOLD analysis project Ga0075424, IMG submission 75301) | Bulk soil microbial communities from a Populus tree surrounding site in Tennessee, USA - Soil MetaG P. TD hybrid SBSTD3 | ecosystem: Environmental > Terrestrial > Soil > Tree plantation... | reverse complement strand
GAGGGACACTTGAATGGAATTTAAGTAATTGTATTAATATTTAGGATTTATCATATTATTCTAATGATTTAGACTATTGAATGTCCCAATACAAATATTTAAGTACAGTGTAGCAAGATCAATACCGTACAACTTCTGTCACGGTTATGTATGCACTTATGAGATGAACTGACATTAATAAGATGTGCCCAAGAGGAAAACAAAGACTAATTTATTGCACCAATAACTAAGAAATAGAAGAGGAAGATAATTGTGGCTTAAGCTATATCCTAACATTTATCCCATTTTTCTGTAGATATTTTTTGACTTTATTGACAGTAGATTTCTTGTAATGGAATATAGATGCTGCTAATGCAGCATCTACCTCAGTATTTTCAAAAACATGCAGCATGTGCTCTGGTTGTCCGCATCCTCCAGAAGCAATTATGGGTATACGCGATGTCATGCAAATGGCTTCACATAATTCGATGTCATATCCATTCTCAGTTCCATCTGTGTCAATGCTGGTAAGAAGAATTTCTCCAGCACCAAGCGATTCTACCATCCTGGCCCACTCTATCGCATCGATTCCTGTTGGCTCTTTACCTCCATAAATTCTGACTTCAAACCAATACTTATCATTCCCAGCCACGCTTTTAAAAAAATTTTTGCCACCATTTCCATAATTTCTTTTCGCATCTATTGCAACAACTATACATTGCTTACCGAAAATCGACATTAATTTAATAATTAATTCGGGATCTTTCACGGCTGCCGTATTGATAGACACTTTATCTGCACCACTAAGTAAGATATCTCTTGCATCTTCCAACCTTTTGATTCCGCCGCCTACAGTAAATGGAATGTCGATAACACTTGCCACATTTCTAACAATATTCTTCATGGTCTCTCTTCCCTGCCGTGATGCAGTGATGTCTAGAAAAACTAGTTCATCTGCACCTTGTTGGACATATTTCTCAGCAAATTCTACGGGGTCTCCTGCATCTTTTATCTCCATAAAATGTACTCCTTTGACTACACGGCCATTATCAACATCTAGGCAGGGAATGATCCTTTTTGCCAGTGGCACCTTTATGCTATCACCTTTGCTTTCTCTACACTTATCATGCCATCATAGAGTGCCTTCCCTAGGATCACTGAATAGCATCTAATGCTCCTTATTCTTACTAGATCTTCAATACTAGAGATCCCCCCACTTGCGATTATTTTTGCATCCGAGAAACTATTCGCAGAAGATAATGCAATTATATCTGGTCCAGTTAATGTTCCATCTCTACTTACACTTGTTAACAAGAATTCCCTAATACCCATGGACAAAAATAGATTTATTGCATCATTAACTTCTGAACCAGTCGATTCCCTCCATCCGTTTATCATCACCTTACCATCGTTCTGATCAATTGAAATGACAATTCTCTGAGCAACTTTTTTAGCAAGTTGCCTTATCAAATCTGGTTGTCTGTAGGCCATAGTACCTAGTACAACCCTTGATGCATTTTTACTAAGCATCTCATTTACAGAGTCAATTGATCTGATACCGCCGCCTACTTCAACTGGAATGGTTACTGTATTAATTATATTTGTAATAATTTGAATATTGTTTTTACCAGTACATAAAGCTGCATCAAGATCAACAACATGCAGCATATCGGCTCCTGCCATTTCCCATTTTTTTGCAATTTCGATAGGATCTTTACTATATACTATTTTACTAGCAGGATTACCTTTAATAAGTCGAACAACATCTCCATCCATAATATCTATCGCAGTTATTATTTTCACTTCTATTTAGCACACACTTTTAGAAAATTTTTCATCATAGTTGAACCGACTACGCCTGATTTTTCAGGATGGAATTGAGTGCCAAAAAGATTGCCTTTTTCGATTAGTGCCAAAATACTAGTTCCATAGTGGGAACTGGCGGCTACTATGTTTTTATTTTTTGGGCTTACATGGTAGGAATGCACAAAGTATACCCATGAACTATTTTCAATATTCTCTAGCAACTTGCATTTTTTATTGATTATCTCAATATTATTCCAGCCTATATGTGGGATCTTAACCTTTCGCTTAGGCAGCATTATTACTTCCCCATCAAGTATTTTGAGACCCTCCAGCGTTCCCTCTTCACTTTTATTGAACAACATTTCCATGCCAAGACAAATACCAAGTACCGGCATACCTTGTTCAATAGAGTTGATCAGCATCTCCTTTTCATGCTCTAGTGATTTTATGGCAGGATCAAAATTGCCTACGCCTGGCAAAACTAGTCCGTCAAATTTGCTTATATTCTTCAGATTACGAATAATAGAAACACTTTCTGCGCCATCTCTTTCTAAGGCTGCTTTTAAACTGAAAAGGTTTCCAGCACCATAATCAAATACTGCTATCTTTTTATTCATTACATTGTTCCTTTTGTACTAGGCACTCCTTTCATTTTCTTGTCAATATTAGCTGCCATTCTAAGAGATATTGCAAATGCCTTTATAGCACATTCAATTTTATGATGATCGTTGTCTCCGTATTCAATAATTATGTGAGTACATGCATTAATATTCTGCGCAAGAGAAAGCACAAAGTGTTCAAGATCTTCTCTCGCAATCCCTTCAACATAATCTCTAGTTAATTTCAATTGTATATTGCAGAATTGACGTTTCACAAGATCTATTGACACGTATGCTAGAGATTCATCCATTGGAACTATTGCATATCCAAAACGAACAATTCTAGATCTGTTACCAAGTGCTGTATCTATAGCTTGAGAAAGTGTGATAGAGATATCCTCTATAAGATGATGTACAATATCATCGTTGGATTTAGCCATCATGTTAATATCCATCATGCTATGTTTACCAATAGCAGTGATGAGATGATCTATGAATGGAAGACTTGTTTTGACATTTATTTTGCCAGAGCCTTCTATTTTTACCTCTGCTGTAACAGAAGTCTCCTTAGTGATTCTTTCCACCTTAGCAGTTCTTTCGAGCGTACTAGAAGCGGAGGTGGGAGAAGAAGAAGTAGTAGTCAAGACAATCACAATTTTATCAATGCTTTATTTAATATATTTGGTAACTGATTGACATTTTCAATTATTGCATCTACTTTATTCTGTTTGAATTGTCGAAAAGTATCTGCAGGTCTAACACTGCATCCATAAATACCGAAAAATGTGATTATTTTACTACTTCCAGTGTTGTTTTTTACCTTTTGAGACATTAGAAAGTCCTCTGTTGAATCTCCAACATAAATAGCTGTTTTGGCTCCCATTATACCCATAGCTTTTTTTATTGCATAAGGATTGGGTTTAGAGTATTTGCGATCCTCATCTTCGAGAAACACAGATGCATTTTGATTAAAAATATGAAATATAGATCCTAGGGAGTATTCTGTAGCTAGTTTACTTCTACCTGAAACTATAGCAATATGACCATTGAACATATCTGAGATGGTTTTTATTGTACTCCTAGTGGCTACAAGCTTATCCTTTTCAATTAGTGGTTTTCCAAAATAGTATTTCGGTTCAAACCCATATCTTTTTTTGAAGAGTTCTGGCCCATAGAAGATCTCGTCGAAGACCGTTGCCATAAAGCTCTTGCCAACCGGGCCCGGGTATGCCAACAGCTCTTTGAGCTTTTGAATATCACTATTAAACACAGACGGATATGACGAAGATAGAAATCTTTCAACAGAGATAATACCGTCTTCATTAGCATTACTAGCTATATAAGAAATGAATTTCCTACTCTGACTGATATCATTATTCTTCTCACAAGGATTACTTAATGCTGCGAGGGATATAGCATAACTTGTATCAGCATCATTATTGAAGCCCCCTGTATGCCTAAATTTTAAAATTATTTCTTGGTTAACTAGGCCATTCAAATTAGATCTTCCAGTAATATGCTGGATAACAAAATCCACAGTTTTACTAATTGCAGTATTGTATGATTTTCTTGTATCTACAAGAACACCGTCGACATCAAAAAGAGCGCAATCTGCAACAAACGAGTTTAAAGTTTGATCTCTACAAGATGTAGATGGCATTTTATCTACCAATTTATACATTTTGTTCAGAAAGTATCCCTTTGAGTATACTTAATAGCTTGGTATTTATAATAAAAAGTATTGGCTTTACTGGCTACCCAAAGCAATGATGTCTCCCCAGGAGCAAATGTAGAAGAGTATAAGTCTGTCAAATATGGCTTGAAGGATACAACTCACTGTCTACAAGAATGACCAAGGGAAGCAGATAAACATAGAATAAAGTCATTCAACTTATAAATACATATCTTTTGTTGAATATAATTTAAGGAATCAATTTCGGAATTAACGTCTTGAATTGTTAAATATTATTCGGATAAGAGGTTATTGCTGTATACTAGGGATGTTTAAAGCGGCGGTAGGAAGCCCCCGCTGCTTTAGTGTCTTTTATCGGTTCTGTTGCTCTAGCATGTTGTGGTGTGATAATCAACTATTGAAGAAACTCTGGGGTTGCACATATATTACTCAAAATATTGCTTTGGTTGTGGTATATTAATGCTGTAGACGTGCTGCCTGTTTAGACTGATCTAAGGCTTCTTTTTTTCTTGTAATGGCATGAACACGAACACAATTCCTTGACCTTCTTTCTGGAAATGTCATCGTATTTGTAGAACTTGCCACTGCACGAATCGTGATCGTCATCATCACAAACTGCTGACTTCATTTTCAATACACTAACTCATAGTAGATGTCCTTAGTTATAATCATCTCCGAAATAGAGGTGAATCTATCGTCAAGCCGTCAAGTATATTATCAATAGAGCTGAACTCTTCTTATAGACATTAGCACATAGACATGTACAGATCTTTGTGATTGTTTAAGCTAAGGGTATAATAAATCGTATAGTGTGGTATGAGGGTCATTAGAATAGGTATGATGGAAGTTCTATTGGCAACCCACAAAAGAAACCATACTATTACAAATGACTAGCAGCGGCTAGCATCAAGCTTTAGCGAGTCTGCTGCCAGCTTCCTGTATAACGACAAATCACACAGAAATGACAACAATGATAAAAGGATAATATATGAGCTTGACTTGCCATATGGTTTAATAGAGTTGTTTGTATAAGATATTTTTAACCTAAAATCACTTCTGAATACTAGTTCATCTGAATTGTTTAAAACTCTTGATATAGATGAAGTTGCGACATTGATATGTAAGGCAGCAAAAAACAAGAAGCCGTCCGAATAAGAAGTTCTGGGAAGAAATGATTTCATGCAAAATAATCTGCTCATCTTTGTAAATTAGTTTCCCCTGGAAAGTAACAAAACTAATTTATCATTATCTCCAAACAATTCATCCATGGATCAAAATAAGAGCAGTCTTATTGAGTCATTATCAGAATCTTCGACTGATAATGGAATTTTTCAGGGTTACTCTCCAAAGTACTTGACAGCACAAATATGTTATCACACAAGCAAGTTTGCAAATGGTTTTTTAGAATGTCTGGATGACTTAATTATTGTTCTAGCACAATTTATGGTCATGTATTCAGCAATCCTCTTAAGTATCTATCGTATCCATACAATAGAATTCCATCATGAGCAAACAGAATGAAAAGTCTGATATCACCGCTGCTACTAATATTGAAACAGTCTTAATCGTAAATCCAAGCTCTTCTAGCGGAACGACTGGCAAGAACTGGAATGACTTTTATCTTAAGGTAAAGGAATTTTTTGGACAAAATCCTGAAATTGCTTTTACCGCCAAAGCTGGGGATGGGACAAGTCTGACAAGAGAATATTTACAAAAAGGGTTCAAAAATGTTGTGGCAATAGGTGGAGATGGAACTATAAATGAGGTTGCAAATGGTTTTTTTGTCTTCAATGGGGTAGAAGAGAATAACGACAACAAGAAAAAACTATTGAAAACAGCTGTTGCTGGGGGCGTTCGCAGCAAAGACGATAGTTCTCATAGTGATGGTGGTATCGATACTACAAACTCTGATATAACACACCCACCACCATTAAGGCAGATAAACCCTAATGCTATTTTTGGCATTATTTCATCTGGAACCAGAAATGTTCTAGTTAAATCGCTAGATTTACCAGTTGAGAGTGAAGAGTGTTGCAAACACTATGCGGCAAGTAAAATACAAAAAAAGATTGATGTTATAAGTGCAACAGTCACAAATTTTCCAGACAATGATGATAGTGAAGGTAAAAACACACGTTCAAAACTAACACCCACACGCATTTTTCTCAATGCTGCTGAAATAGGAGTCGCAGCAGAGATTATAGATAGATCCAAAAAAATAAGAGATAAAGTCAAGAGCCGTGTGGTATCAACGGTTTCAAGCGTAGTTGCTACACTGCCAACTTATCAGAGCAACCTATGCGAAATTTCTATAGACGACGAAAGGGAGAATATCCTGACGAAAATGACAATGGTTGTGATTGCTAATGGGAGGTATTTGGGAGGAGGCTTTCAAGCAGCGCCTAAAGCGAGTATGTCAGACGGTTTATTAGATATTGTTATACTAAAGAATTCTGGTAGCTTCAAAATGTTAGAAGAATTTATCAGTATGAAAAACGGCAATTATACCAGTGATGATCAAGACATTATCTACATACAGGCAAAGAAGGTGTCAATAAAACCAAAAGAAGAAAAAGAAGAGCATAAAGGGAAGAAAAGAGGAGACATAACAGTCACTATAGATGGCGAACCAATAGGCATCTTACCTGCAACGTTCCAAGTCTATGAAAATGCATTAACGATCAAAATGTAGTATGCATTACTGTCAATATTTCTTCTGAACAAATACACACAATACCATTACTATATATCAATCAAACATATCAGAATATTCGAATGCCATTATCAAATTTTTCCATACTCAACATTTTGGTAGTCAGATAATCTGCTTCTTTTCTTGTGAAAGAAAGAAGAATACTTCTTACATTTGTCATAATAGTGATTTACTCTAAAAACATTTACTTCACGAGTACACCAAACCGTGGAGAACCATCTGACGATAGTTTCATAATGGAATTGTAGATCTAAGAAATTCGGGGCAACATTTCTATTAATAAATAATAAAGATAGATTGGGCGTTGCAGACGTTACAATTCAGTTTTATGATCCAGTCTGATCGATTCCTTCTATCTTTTAACTTCTTACATGTGATCTAGAGCAATAACCACAATAACCATTAGTAGATGCTCTGTCATGGCATATACATTCACATTTAGCGCCAAATCCCGCTGAAAATTTTTTTCTCATATACTGTATGATCATTATTTGTATTTAAGCGAGGAGTAAATATGCTTACTTTACATTGTTCGATTAGTTTCTTAGTGCAGTCCTGTCAATTTAACTGCCCGCCATACTGGGCGACTTGTACAATGAAACAAATAACAATAACGATCATGGTTCAGTAAATGACCTTGACTTCACAAGGATTGATAGATTTGCTTGTAGAAAGCAATTTTATACTAAAGACCAAACGTAGGAGAGCAGAAACAAATACACGGACAACAACATCATCATGCAATCATCAACATTAAAGATACAGGTAAAGGAATTGACCCTGAAATATTGCCAAGACTATTTACAAAATTCGCTACCAAGTCTTATAAAGGTACTGGACTAGGGCTGTACAACTCTAAGAATATAGTAGAAGCACATGATGGAAAATTATATGCTGTAAACAATCCTGATGATAAAGGAGCAACATTTACTATTACGCTACCATCATTTAACAAAGAACAAAAACAAGAATGAATAAGGAGATTGCATCGAGGACGATTAGACTATCATTGTCGTTTAACACCTTGACATCAGATTCGCTCAGAACTATAAAGAAATGATACTTGATGCGACAGAAACAGATCTAGGATTCTTTGGCTTTGACAGAACTGCTTACAACGGTCTCAAAAAGAATACTAGAAGAAAGATGGTGTGAAGAATTAAGGGAACAGAGACTAAAATATCAAAACCTAGATGCTCTAATCATAAAGAAAATATTTTGTATATTATTCGAAACTATTATCATACATATCCTAACAAATAAGAAAAATGACAAGTTAAACTCATCTACGAACAACTAGCAATCTTTAATAGTGAAAGCAGATGAGTGCTATCCATGCACAAGTCTAATGCATTTTACAGATCTAAAAACGGAACTTTTTAAGAGGGTTAATGTTCATAAACTGCCTTTTCTACTGATCTGAGGAACTTATTATTCATGTTTTTAGTACCAATCGTAACTCTAATGCAGCCTTTACGATCGTCAATATTTCCAAATGCTTTGACAACCAATTTCGCCCTTTTGAGTGATTTTAAGATTGTACCATATTTTTCATAGGACTCAAAGAAAATGAAATTAGCATCAGATCGGAAAACTTTGATTCCGTTGAACTGGACAAGTTGATCAAATACTCTCTTTCTTTCTGCTTTGACCATTTTGATGGTCTGTTTGATATAATGAGACTGAGATAACACTGCGGCGGCTATTGTAAGTGATAGACTGTTAAGTGGATATGGAGATTGAATAGTGGATCTGAATATTTCTGCAAATCTCCTATTTGATATAAAATATCCCACTCTGGCTCCTGCTAACCCAAACGCTTTCGAAAGCGTACGAAGTATGATAACATTGTCATATTTAGTAGAGGCATATGATACCAAGGAATAATTTGCAAATTCTACATATGCCTCGTCAATCAAAACTAGTTTATCTTCTAGCGCCTCTATAATTTCTAATATGGAATGCCTATCAAATTGATTACCAGTTGGATTATTAGGAGAACAAATGTACACTATATCGCACTGCTTGGCCGACTGTAAGAATTCTTCTTTGTTTAAAGTGTTGTCTTTTTTATTTAGTTGTACTCTATTCACAGTTAGACCATGCAATTCACAACGGTTTATAAAATAAGAAAATGTTGGAGTGAAAACATTAACACTATGGCCCCTGCCAATAGTTGACAGAATTAATTCAATTATCTGATCAGAGCCATTTCCTATTGCAAGATATTTTTTGTCGATCCCGATATATTTCGCAAGTTGTCTATAAAGTTCTTCGAATTGTTCTGAGGGATATTCTCTAAGGTCTGTATTCTTTGCTGCTCGCAAAGCAATTTGTGAAATAAATCCTTTTTTTAGCACAAGATTCTCATTAGCATCTAATTTGAGAAAGTCGTGACTATCATTTCCATTTTCTGATCTCGTATATTTAGCAAAGCTAGAAAGTAGATTTAATTTCTCAGATACCCAATTTGTCATTTAAGTCTTTCCTTTACAGCCTCATAGTGGTTTGTTAAGCCTTCCGCAGTTGAAATTTGTTTTACAACTGATTCCACTTCTGCTAGACCTGACTTTGTCGCTTGTACTACAGTTACCATTCTTATGAAATCAAGGACTGAAAGCGATGCCCTTGATTTGCCAAATCCTAATGTTGGAAGAACGTGATTAGAACCTAAACAATAGTCACTTGCTGAAGATGGAGTGTATTTTCCAATTAACACTAGTCCAGCTGATTTTATCTTCTTTGAAATACTTCTTGCATTCGCTGCGAGGATTTCTAAATGTTCTGGTGCAATTTCGTTTATAAATTCTGTCGAACTGGATTCATCTTTACATAAAGCAATAAATCCATTTTCCTCTAAACTTCTTTTGACTATATCAGAACGTTCAATAATATTATTTTCTATTATGGACTGGATTTCATTTGTTACCTTCTTTGCAAACCCTTCGCTTGTTGTTACTAATCCACATAATGTATCATAACTGTGTTCAGCTTGTGAAATTAAATCCAAAGCAACAAGTTTCGGATCAGCCTTAGAATCTGCATATACCAACAATTCGGTAGGACCAGCTATCATATCTATCGAAACCCTACTAGAAGCAAGAATTTTGGCGATAGTAACGAATATTCCTCCTGGGCCAATGATCTTGTTTACTTTGTCAATGGTATTAGTTCCAAAAGTTAGTGCACCAATTCCGTGGGCTCCACCAATCTTATAAAATTCATTAACTCCACAAATATCTGCAGCAATCAGAGTAAGAGGGTCTACCGTCCCATCTCTTAAAGGAGGTGATATTGCAACTATCCTCTTTACTCCGGCAACTTTTGCAGGTATAGCACACATAACGATACTACTTGGATAACGCGCTTTTCCACCAGGAATGTAGCAGCCTATACTAGTAATTGGTTGAACAATACGTTGTATTCTTACGCCTGCTGACGAAATCGTAAGTCCTCGGAGATTTTTCAAAAGTATCTTTTCACCTGTTGTTAACCGCTGTTTCATTATCTGTATAGACTCAATCTGCTTCTTGCTCACTCTGCTATAAGCTTCCTTGATCTCGTTATCGGTAACTCTTAAGGAGTTCAATCTTATCCCATCGAACTTCTCTGTATAAGCTAAAAGCGCATTATCACCATACTTTTCTACATCGTTCATTATTGATTTTGTTTTTTGAACTAAGTCATCAGAAATACTTGTCGCAAAATTACGTAATTTGGCGGCATCAGACTTGGGATCAATAATAACTAGTATCTTGATCAATATGCTCATCGAGATTTATCTCATCTAGAGGAAGTATCTGTCTTGTTTCCATTACAACTAGACCCTGTGCCAGCTTTCTCATTATTGGAACTATTTTGATAAATTCATTTTTGTCAATGATGGTATTTACTCCATACCAGCCCTCCTCACTTAAAGAGCTGATTGTTGGTTTTTTTAATGCAGGCATACTTTTTAGCAATCTATCAAGATTTTTTTCTTCCACATTAACAAAAATATGAAGCTTTTTTCGTCCTTCAACTACTCCCTTTAGCAATGCAGTCATATCTGCAATTTTTTCCTTCTTTTTAGGATCTTTGAGAGCATTTTTATTTGCTACAAGAACAGCGGTAGACTCCATTACTGTATCGATTACTTTTAGATTGTTTTGAGTTAAGGTAGTACCAGTTTCAATAATATCGAAAATTGCATCAACATCTTCTGGTGGCTTTGCCTCAGTAGCTCCAAATGAAAGAAATATCTCCACGTTTTTATTTTCCCCAACCCGTAACCATGGAGTAATGATCATAGGATCAATATTACCAAAGTATTTTTTGTAACCCTCGTTCATTTTAATATGCGAGGCTGTAGTAGTAAGGTACTCTGAAGATAATCTAAGGGGTTTATTTTTCTTTGCAAAGTCTGTAATCAAGGAAGTTAAATCTTTAATTTCATCAAAGCTTTCCGGAATAGCTATTACCTGTCTTACCCGTCCATATTCTAAATCAAGCAATATTTTGACATCAGCATGGGCCTCCCTGATCCAATCTTTGCCTGTAATTCCAACATCATAGAACCCTTCTTGAACATATGTTGGAATTTCCTGAGGTCTAAGAATTTTTACTTCGATTTCTGGATCGCTAAGGCGTATTCTATAAGTACGTCCCTTACCCACTATAGTTTGCCATGCCTGCTCAAGGATTTTGAATGTAGCTTCTTCAATGCTACCCTTTGGAACTGCAAATTTCACTATAGGCATAATATATAATTGAGTAATTATGTGGTTGATTAAACTAACTAATTAACTTTACATCATTTACTTGAACCTTGTTTAAATTAAAACGGATATGATGTATACTAATATATTTTCTGTCTTGTGTTACACCATAAAACTTAAAATAAACTAAAATAATCTGCAAATTTTACATATTTGAACAAGCATATAGATAAATACACACAGCTGAACTAGGAACTTATACAACTCCAGTAAAAGAAAAATGGAGAATATTCCTTAGGTGATTTATGATTATTCAAGACAGTATATCTTGATGGACTAACAAAACAAAGTTTTATTGACTCGCTGATAGGAATATTCCATTGTTTAAGGCTAATTGTGGCGAAATTTGACATCTTAGCACGAACAGGGACCACTTCAGTATAGCTCGTCCTTTACACGTCGACCTCATTATAGTTGCTGTATTTTCTCGAAAATGCTATTTATTTATTATCAGCCTTTGCCATATAGTCAGAAACTATTTTATCTAAAACATTATAGTGTGCATCGCTTATTCTTCCTTTTAAATACAGTTGCGTAATTTCTTTTCTCACGCCATCCAAACTAAGCATATATTCCTGTCGTCTATTATTGTTGTCTCCTCCGTCTTTGTACAAAAATTTGTCATATACACTATGGATTGCTATTACATACTTGTTTAGATATCTTCTTTGTCTGTTTCTGAAGAGCCAACTAACAATAATTGAAACAATTGATACAGGACCTAAAATAATGGCTAAGTATTGTTCTACTGAAAGAGACTGTTGGAAATTAGCTGTTAAAGTTCCATAATTGGAAGCTGTAAAATGAATTGGGTTATCTGTGGAACTGTCAACTAGACCAGACCAAGAGCTGAACTTGTAACCATGAGAGGAGTTAGCTGTGCAGGTAATACGTGCGCCGTTATAAACTACAATGGAGCTGTTTGAAAGAATTTGTTGTCCATTGCACTGTACATCACCTACACCCGGAGGATTAACATTAAAAGCTACTCTAACTATTACCGCATCTTTGTTACCATCTATGATAGATAGAGTATCTGAACCAGTGTTAGTTACGTATACTATATTAGTAATAGAATTCACTGCTGCGAGACTTGCAATAAGGGGAAACTGTGTTAAAATCGGCATATTTAACACAGGATCCCCAGTACCTTCAACACGGCGAAGGCTTGGATTGACTATAATGCTACGGGTTATCTTCTTTGTACTACCATCTATAACAGATACAGTACTGGATTGTATGTTGGTTACGTATATTTTGTTCGTAAGTGAATTTATTGCTACACCATAGGGAGCTTTACCCACAGTTATGGAATCTGTTACTTTATTAGTTATTCCATCTATAACGGAAACTGTGCCAGAATTTATGTTGGTTACGTATATCCAATTAGAAGAGGGATTAACAGCTATACCAACTGGAGAATTTCCTACGGATATATCTGATAGTTTTGTATTTGTTGGACTATCTATAACGTTCACGGTATTTGAACCCCTGTTTGTAACGTATATTCGATCATTGAATGGATTTACTGCTACACCATAAGGAAAGCTGCCTACTCTAATTGTATCTGTTACCTTCTCTGTGATGCCATCTATAACAGATACAGTATTTGAAAACTCATTTGTAACATATACATTCTTAGTAACTGGGTAAAAATCTAGCTTAATATAGTCATCTTTAATAGCAATAAAAATGAAATAAAATTACTCTAGTATGACAAAGCAGAAACATGGATATCATTATTATTGCTATATTGTTCTTGCATTTACCATCATTTTTGTCGTTGCAGCTCAGAATTACAATATAACCGAGGCTGCTGCACAAATAGAATCCAATTCAAGTTTTACAACATGCATTAATGGCAAGTGCGTTACAACGACTACAATATGTATAATTAATCAACCATGCCATACAGTTAGATCGAATACCACTAATACGAACGATAACAATTCTACCAATGATAATAATGGGAACAATATAGTAACCGCACCTTTCTCTCAAGGAACAATCTGAGTCTAAAATTAATCTGGCTTTCTGTGATTGAAGGTGCTTCCAAAGTCGTCATAAAATCCACAGATATTTATTAATATGCCTGATTTGCTACTTCACTAGATGCCATTATACTACTCAAACGTCGTTTTATTTTTGGTATTTGTAGTAGTTTTGTTATTATTGCCAATGAGCTTCAATTACGACTTTCTGCCAGGCAGTGCTAGACCATCCAATATACCAGTTTCTAAGATGGCCACATTTCCAAGGGGATTAATTATAGCTGATAATAATTTAAGAGCAGAGGTAGTAGCGCGAGGTCTAAAATTCCCTACTAGCATGGCCTTCTTAGGACCAGATGATATTTTGGTAAGCGAGAAGCTCAATGGCACAGTACAGCGGATTATAGATGGCAAAATACAACCGCAACCAGTACTAGATGTTAGTGTGGCAAGTCAAAGCGAAAGAGGGATGTTTGGAATAGCCGTAGCCAAGCCTAATAGCACCGATGGCAAATCATCTCCTACATATGTTTTTGTGTCATATACTGAAACTAAAGTGGAAGGTAGCGATATTTGTCCTAACTTAAATTATTGTGTACCAGGACACGATCCGCTTGGTAATCGTCTATATAGATACGAATTGGCCAGTAATAATAGTAAACTAGTAAATGCTAAACTGCTTTTAGACCTACCAGCTGTTCCAGGGCCACCTCATAATGGTGGAAAAATAATAATTGGACCTGATAACAATGTTTATGTCACTATTGGAGACGTTGGCAAGCATAGAACACAGGCTGAAAATTCACAGCGGTCACCAGCCGATGGAACTGGTGGTATACTAAGAATTACGCAAGATGGTCAGATAGTAGACGATAATCCTCCTTTAGGTAATACAATTCCACTAGATCTCTATTATGCATATGGCATACGCAACAGTTTTGGAATGGATTTTGATCCTATAACTGGTAATCTATGGGATACAGAGAATGGTCCCACATATGGAGATGAAATTAATCTTGTTCAACCAGGATTTAACAGTGGATGGACAAGAATTCAAGGTTTCTGGCAAACCACAGGTAATGGAAATTACTATAGCGGCAAATTTACCCTAAATCCCACAGGTCTTGTAGATTTGGGTGTAAAAGGAAAGTATAGATCTCCGGAGTTTGCATGGCTTAATACTACTGGTCCTACTGCAATCAAGTTTCTAAACTCTGACAAACTAGGAAAACAATATCAAAATGACATGTTTGTAGCAGACTATCATGGTGGAAATATTTACCATTTTAAACTGAATCAAAATAGAACTGCATTGGTTTTAAATGGCCCACTTGCAGACAAAATAGCAAATACGCCGGCTGAGATGCAGCAAGGTGGAATAATATTTGCAAAAGGATTTGGTGCAATAACAGATTTGGAAGTCGGACCTTATGATAGATATCTTTATGTTCTTACCTTTGATGGAACTATTTACAGAATAGTTCCTTTAAATCCAGTTCATACTACCAATGAACCGTCAAGCAGAAGCTAATAGCAATTCTGATATACAGACATTACCATTTTTAGGTTAACACTAATTTGTGACTGCTAAAATAAGCAATGAGTGTCAAAACATGTGTTATACGATATTTTTAGCTTGTAAGATATCATCTGATGCGAGTATTCTAAGACAGCACACATTAGATTTAACCGGACTATATCTGAACTGAAATAGTCTTATGGCGATAATAATTACAAAGCATAACTTTATGTTTATAATTCTATCAAAACTATTTAAGAAGGTTTATAAGGATATTAAGTAGTCTATGTTAGAAACTGAACATAAGATTTGCCCCCAATAATTTTATAGTTTCTAAGAAGATCTTTCTAATAGCAATTCCTCTGTCATTATCAGCATTCACTCATCTCTTTAATCCGATTGGATTTCCATCTATAGACCACGACGAAGGACACTACATGAGAAGGGCTATGGAGGTATTAGATGGATTGGGTCCTCAAGAGTCAAAAGATGTCTTCCCCAATCCAATCGATCATCCATATTTTGGGCAAATTTTTTTGGCAGGAGCGTTACGAGTAAGTGGTTACCCCAATTTATTGAACCCTTCTATGATTACCAATGGAACTACCAACACTAGCAATGCATTACACATAACTGAAATGCTCTGGCTTGTACCTAGGGTCTTAATAGGTCTACTCGCCGTAGCTGATACCTTTCTTATTTACAAAATAGCAGAACGTCGATACAACAATACTACAGTTGCTTTGATTGCATCCCTTTTATTTGCAGTAATGCCATTGAGCTGGATGACAAGAAGAATATTCCTCGAATCTATCCAGTTGCCGCTTATATTATCATCCATTTTAGCAGCGATTTATCTTAAAGGTCCAAACGAAATTCGTAAAAATGGTATTCATGCAAGTACACAGAATGTTAACGCTCGTAAGCAGATAACTTTAGTTTTACTTTCTGGCATATTTTTGGGTCTAGCCGTATTTACAAAAGTTCCCGTCTTTACAATGATTCCGGCTGTCGGATTCCTTATTTATACGAACGTTACTAATAATACCAATAGTATTACTAATAACAAGAAGATTGATAATGACTCGAGGCACAGGCTATCATCAATATTTCGTCTCAACGCCGCAAAGATGAAGATATTAGGACTTTGGTTCATTCCAGTAATTTTAATACCCTTAATTTGGCCGATCTATAGCGTATCGGTGGGATATTCATTTGATTTCTGGCTCAGCAGGGTTATTTACCAAGGAAGCCGATTAGGTCAATCTCCATTAGAAGCCGCATTATATGATGACTTCACTTTTGATCCAGTTTTTATTACTATAGGGTTAGCTGGGTTAATTTTTGCAGCAGTAAAAAGAGAATACTTCCTTTTGCTTTGGGCTCTTCCTTTCTTGCTTTTTCTTTATGAAGTAAACTGGGCATTGCCATTTCACCTAGTTCCCTTATTTCCGTTCTTTTCTATTGCTGCTGCAGTAATGATAGTTGATATAGCAAATAAAATTGGAAGGCTAAAAAGTACTATTGGTCGTTTATTACCATTTATCATAATTTCAGGAATAGCAATTTTTGGATTAGCGAGTACTATTATGCTGATAACTACTAATATCAATTCATCATTTTTTGAGGTATCAGCTTTTGTAGCTCAAAAACTTTCGGACGACAATACCAATAGCAGAAATAGCGACGTACTTTTGCTTGGTCCTCATCCTGTTTGGGGGTTCTTCTGGATACCCAAGTATGTGCTTAATGAGAATTTTGACTTCAGGATGGTAGATGCTCAGCATGGTTTCACAAAAAATGTAAAAAACGCAAAAGTCATCATGATATCAGATAGTCGATTTGCACGTACAATATCCAAAGATGCCCTGAAACAATCCTTAGCAAATTTGCGAACAATATATCTTAATACAAATCCAGAAGCAACATTTCAAATTAAACCATTTCCTTATAATGCTACAAAATATCCATATATTAATTTGGATGCAAGCAGAGGTTATGGTTGGTGGGACAGTAAATATAAAATACAGGTCAGAACAAACACGCAGCCTCCATCACCATCCTCCTCACAATCGATCTCAACAGCAACAATGACAACTGCGGCAGCAACAACTAAAGCAACACAAGTTATAGAAAAGCTATCAGATGCAGTTAAAATCACAGCACCATACAAGGGACAGCAAGTATCTATAGGGAAAGACTTCAAAGTCTCAGGAACATCGATAGATAATTCAACTTCTACTTGTAGTGTGCTTGTTAATCTAAATGGCATAAAGCCGAATCAAAATGCTGTTGCAGCCGGTCCTGGTGGACCTAATGATTATTCGAAATGGAACGCTTTTCTTAATTCCAAATATGCTTCAGTAAAACAAGGAAATAACAAGATAAATGCCAGAATTAATTGCAGTGATGTCCAAGGCTTAGCAATGCACTTCAACGTAAGGACTAGTGTAAATGTTCTTGGAGTGCCTTAATCTTTCAATACTTGTGCATCGAACTCATCTTTATAGATCTGTAAAAAAGTATTTAGATTAATCTCTATTCATTATTTAGTTTTCCTGGATACTGATTCTAGAATCTCCTTTGCACGGTTTATATTTATATTGTTTTCCGCAGCTATTCTACTTGCGACAATATCAATCAGAGCACCCTCAGCTCCTGCCACAGTAGCAATATTTCTTGCATGAAGTTTCATGTGGCCTCTTTGTATACCTTCTGATGCTAAAGCTCTTATTGCAGCTAGATTTTGTGCAAGACCACTAGCAGATAATACCATCGCAAGATCTTGGGAAGTTTTAACGTTCAAAATTTTTAATGCCACCTTAACTATGGGATGAACCGACACTATTCCACCTACTGTTCCAACAGCCATTGGTAATTCTATTTCTCCTGCCAAATCACCATCTTTGGTTTTATACCACCTTGTCAATGACCGATATGTCCCATCTCTAGCTGCATATGCATGTGCTCCAGCTTCAATTGCACGAAAGTCTTGTCCTGTAGCCAATGCTACTGCATCAATTCCATTCATTATACCTTTGTTATGAGTCACAGCACGATATGTATCAGAATATGCGAAGGCATATGCGTACAAAATTCTCTTCACAATCTGCTCTCCCCCTAGCTCGCTCTTATCGAAGATTGCCTTACACCTTACAAGTCGTCTCGTTGCATAATTCGAAAGTATTTTTAGAATAGCTTTGCCTCCTGTTAGCTCCTCAATTGTTGGCGAGATGAATTCACACATTGTATTTATCGCGTTTGCACCCATCGCATCTAGTGTGTCGATAATTAATTCTACAACTAACATTTCTCCCATTTTGTTGTGGCTTTTATCATGTATTCGTCTAACTTCCAAATCTTTTGCTATAACAGATTTGCTTTTTGAGTTTGCTAAACTGAGCAGGTGTTCTTTATTAAACAAGATCTTCTTTTTTGCAGATTCCACAGAAGTAGGCAAAGAAACTAATTGTACTTGGCCGATCATCAACGATCTATCGGCCTGTGCTGTGAAACCTCCTTTTATTTTTGCAATTTTAGCTGCTTTGCTTGATGCAGCAATAACAGACGGCTCCTCTATAGCCATCGGCAGGACATATTCTTTACCATTGATCACAAAGTTTGTAGCTATACCCAGAGGAAGAATTAGCATACCAATTGCATTTTCTATCATTCTGTTGGCGTCATCAAAATTGAACACCGACGATGGATTCTGTATTACAGTAATATCCCGATTAGATAAAGCAGCTGTTTTTTTTAAATAGTGTAAACGTTGCTGATGATTCATCTCATAAATTCTTTTTCTTGACATCAAAATACTCTAGTGTTTCAGCTTTACTCAAGGGTTTAAACCTTATTTGTTAGTGGTATTAGTGTGACGTAATTATATAATTATGTACATATGACACTTAAAATGTCGAAATACTGAATGCTAGCACAAATACTAAATAAATATAAAGTTTAAGGTATTTTATTTATTATTCATTGGCTACAATACATTTATGCCTATATTAGGTATATTGCTAGCGATATTCGCAAGACCGTTCTAGAACTAAGATGTAAATCACTAGTGATTTACCTAATATCGCTAGTGATATATTTATTAAATATATTGCATGTATTAAACAGTATGCAGATAACGAAACAAGGTACGCCATTCATTCATAAAGCCGCAGCAGCCATGACAATTTCTGTTATAGCTGATGCTTTAGACTACTTTGCAGCTCCACTATTTGATTTACCAGTTATTGGAGATATATTTGATGTTATTACAACTAGCTTATTATATTCTATAACAAAAAGTAAAATTTCCACTGCAATAAATACAATTGAATTGATACCAGTTATTGGAGACTTTGTTCCTACGTATACATTGTCTACCTTACTATGGATTTCAAGGGAACTTAAAAAACGAAATAAAATAAAAAAAATAGTTGAGTATAAGAACTATAAAGTGATAGATAGTTAGATTCTCATAAACACACATAATGGGAATATTTATGTGTAAAAACAAGTTCTATTAGTTGCATATAGCATGGTCCACCACTCATCATCACCAGCCCCACTACCACTAAGCTATACTAATAACAGTAACCAATCAATCACACAATTACCAACAGCAACTCTTAAAGCAGCAGAGGAATTTCCATCGTTACAACCATTAAATGGTAAGTTTGAATCAGCAAAAAATTGATGGTATATATGTTGAATATGGATCCATTATTTTTCTATTTATAAGAACATTGTATATCGCTTTTTATTCATGATAAAAAAGCATAAGAAATATTTCTGTATTACAATAATGTCGTTTTTATGATCGGGAAATTTTTGTTTTACTTCTTCAGGTGAATTAGGATCATTTTCTTTCCGTCTTTAAAGTTGTTACTAAAAATATTTTGTATAACAGGATCTCTAAAGGAGTAACCCACAACAATCCAAACTTTGTTGTACTGCAGTTCCTTGTTTAGCAGGAAATTGCTGATGATATTATTCTTATGTAGTGGCGTATCGTCAAAGAACTTGGAAATATATATTGAAAGTTCTCCTATGTTCTCAATGCTGTAATCTTGTAAACCATCGATAACTGAAAAGATTGCTTCAATATCTACGTCTGGACCTATGTCATCCTTCAGCATTTGAATAATTTCGTTATAGATCGCTTGCAGTTCAGATGAGCCTTGTTTATTTACTATATTTTTAAAGTCTTCAGCCATACCCCTCTAAAGTATCCCATTTTTATCTTGTCCCTACTGTACGCACCAAGAGATTATATGAGACCCTGCTCCTGACCTAATGAGAATGAATTCTAAGAAGACTTCCTTAATATTAGGAATGGCTGTAGCGCTAACGTTTGGTATAGCAATTATGTTTGCTTCGCCATTATCTGCAACTACAAATATGGGTGATGGTATGATGATGTCTTCTCCACCGACATCATATTCCTCGCCGCAACAGCAGCCTGGTGGAATCCCCGGTCAAAGCAACATCATACAACCAGGAGCATATGCAAGAGGAACTATTGCAAGTGTTCAAAACGATAAGGATGGAAAACCTGCATGGATTGTTTCTGGTTTATGGAGAGCTAGTTTAACAAACCTGACTTCCGGTGCTGAGATGATGTCATCATCTAGTGCAAACAGAACTACAACAAGCAAAACGAATCTTCCTACTGCAACGTTTAACGCAGAATTTAACATGGCAATGCTAAATGGAAGTGCTTTACATAAACATCAGATATCTAACCTTACGCTGACAGGCATGGCCATGCCAAACAAAACAACAACTGTATACAACGGAACTGCCACAATAACAATGAAAGAAGGACCGGTCAATGATGTGCCTCTAAGTATTAAGACGCTAAATGATAATGTAATAAGCATTTCGGTAGATCCAGCAAAGACAATGAATCATTTTGGTAACACGCCAATATATGGTACTATTATACAGGATGTTCTTGTGAGAAAGTAGAGAGAAGCTAAGAAAAACAAATAACAATCAGTCACATTTTTTCTGCCATTTTAGATTCCTTGCATTGTCTGTAATAAAAAATATTACAGAGAATATCAAGTAGACAAAAGAATAAAGCTGACTCTGACTTAACTTACATAAGTAAAGCGAATAAACAAACAGGAAAAAATATTGAATAACACAAATGCATCAGGTTAATAAAAACTATTTTGTTACAGAAGAATCATACAATTACAATAATAGAGCTAATCCCTAATTATATAGCAACACAAGAGGAATCTAGATTGTCGTATAACTGCTATTACTGCGATT
>Ga0075424_100001361_pt1 | contig 21351 bp, 12 predicted proteins | sample SoiMethybrSBSTD3_FD_75301 | JGI IMG/M metagenome (GOLD analysis project Ga0075424, IMG submission 75301) | Bulk soil microbial communities from a Populus tree surrounding site in Tennessee, USA - Soil MetaG P. TD hybrid SBSTD3 | ecosystem: Environmental > Terrestrial > Soil > Tree plantation... | reverse complement strand
CGCGGGACTGGCCGACGAATCGTACGATGGCCTCGGATTGTTTGGGACCGGCAAATCGAGAACCGTCACCCAGTCCGTTGGCGTCGGTGAGCAGGCCGTCCGTGGGTCGCGATTCTTCGACGTACGCATCATCAAGTCCGGCGGTCGCCTGAAGGCCTATCACAGCCCCAAAGACACACGAGTCGCCGGCGGTGTCGGACAGGGGTTCGAGGCGATCCTCGACGAGCTTCAGGGGTTCGTCCGGTCCAACCCGACAGAGTTCGTCATCATCCGGCTCGCGCACATCAAGGACTCCACCGAAGTGTTCCAGGAGCTCTTCGCCTGGATGGACAAGTCAGCGCTCTATGGCAAGAAGAACAGCGACTTCGTCTACACGGGCGTCGGCAATCTGGCCGCGAGGTTCGTCAGCGAGCTGGCCGGTAAGATGATCTTTCTGATCGACGGAAAAAAGCTCAAACCAGCCAAGTTCAAGGGCAGGGCGGAGGGAGTTCCGGGGCAGGCGGACGGCGTTCACAAGCTCTATCAGAACAAAGGGGGAAAGCCGCTGCCCGCGGTCACCGATGGGTTGTGCCTCTGCGGAGAGTTTGCCAGCTCTACGGATCTGGCCACGATCATCGAATCCCAGACTGCGACCTATACCAATCACGATCAGCACAGGACGCATGCCGATGACAGAGTCCACCTGTATTGCCTGTACTGGACCTCAACCGGCGGGGACATCAAGGCGAACACCAGGAATGTCGCGGCTAACTTTCAGCACGTCCGCAAGCTGGTAGCCAAACATAACGCGGGCACGGCGGCGCACTGCAAGAAACAAGGCATACCGCTCGTCAACACCAAGGCGTGGTCGAAAGCCATCGACCTCGAGGACCGCGCCCGCCGGCAGTACGCCGTCTACTCCTGCTCGCTGCCCAACGTCGTTCTTTATGACTTCGTAAATCAGGCCACGAGCCAGGAGATCATCGGGTTGAACGGTCTCGTGTTGTGTGCAACATAAGGGGAGCCATTCCGTAGGCTGATTCTGGTCGAGGCACGTGCCTGTGAGCGATGTTCATGCGGTCGTCATAGGCTCGGGCCCGAACGGGTTATCCGCTGCGATTGCCATCGCGCAGACCGGCCGCAAAGTCATCGTCTTCGAAGCCGCCAGCTCGGTCGGCGGAGGTTGCCGCTCGGCCGAGCTGACGCTGCCGGGCTACCTGCACGACGTCTGTTCCGCAGTGCATCCATTTGCTGTCGTCTCGCCCTTCTTCAATTCGCTTCCGCTCTCTGCACACGGGCTCGAATGGATTACGCCACCGGTGATGCTCGCGCATCCTCTGGACGACGCGCCTGCGGCCTGCGTGTACCGGTCGGTGCAGCGCACGGCCGAAACGCTCGAACGTGACGGGTCCGCGTATCAGCGCTTGATGGATCCGCTGGTCGAATCGTGGGCTTCGATCGCGGATTCGATACTCGGCCCGCTGCGGTGGCCACGCCATCCGTTGGCACTTGCGCAATTCGGTGTACGGGCTCTGCAACCCGCCACGCTATTCGCGCGCCGTACATTCGCAGGAGCGCGGGCGCGCGCGCTGTTGGCCGGCATCGCGGCCCACGGGATGATTCCGTTGGAGAACAGTCCTTCTGCCGGCATCGGACTCGCGCTCAACCTGACCGGCCACGTCGGCGGGTGGTGTCTGCCGCGAGGCGGTGCGCAAACGATCACAAACGCACTCGCGACACATCTCGTTTCACTCGGAGGCGAGATCGTCAGCGGAAAGCCCGTCAAGTCGATTGAAGAGCTACCGCCGGCCAAGGCAGTGCTCTGTGACTTGTCGCCGCGGCCATTCCTGCACATCGCCGAGCACCGGCTTCCGCCCCGGTTCCGGCAGGCGCTGCTGCGCTATCGCTACGGAATGGGCGCATACAAAGTGGACTGGGCGCTCGACGGACCGATTCCGTGGATTGACAACGCGTGCGCGCTGGCCGGAACCGTACACCTCGGTGGCACATTGGAGGAGATCGCCGCGTCCGAACGTCTCACTTGGGAGGGGCGGCTCGTAGAACGACCGTTCGTCCTGCTCTCACAACCGACTCTCTTCGACCCCTCTCGCGCTCCGAAAGGTCGGCACATCGTCTGGGGCTATTGCCATGTCCCGCACGGCTCCGGTGCCGACATGCTTTCGCGCATCGAGCAGCAGATCGAACGCTTTGCGCCGGGCTTCCGCGACCGCGTCATCGCCCGCGCAGTACGTCGTCCCGCGGATCTCGAACGCGACAACCCGAATTTCGTCGGCGGCGACATCGGGGCCGGCGCAACGACGCTCGGTCAACTGTTTACGCGGCCCACATGGCGCACGTATTCAACCCCCGTTCGCGGGCTCTACATGTGTTCGGCAGCCACGCCGCCCGGCGTGGGAGTTCATGGGATGTGCGGCTACCACGCCGCACAGCGCGCGCTTCGAGAGGTGCTTCGCGATTGATTGGTCAGGAGCCCTTCTTGAAGTAGTGCGCGATCTTCTGTCCCGCTTCGTCCGAGTAGTAGACGATGACCGTGGATGCCTCTTCGCCGGTCCCGCCGATACCGCCCTCGGTCTCGGCGGCAGCCCGAGTCGTCATTTGAAGCGTCTCCGTTTTTCCGTTGTTGTATCTGATGGTGATTTCACCTTTTCGGTGATCGATGTTGGTCACCATTCCCTCGGTGATCTTCAATCCCTCGTCACCAAGAATATCGATTTCGTCGGCCGATGCTTGCGATTCCCTGGTCGACTCGTGAATGACGACTGTTGTTCCCTCTCGCAATCCTTCGAGGGCGTCGACACCCGGCTTCTTTCCTCCGTGAACGACCAGGTCCTTCGTGAAGTGATAAACGTGTTCCAACCCGTCCATCGTGGTGACAACCACGACGTTGGCTGCCCGGTAAAACTGTTTCATCGTCCCCTCCAACGCGATCGGCTCCTGGAGGGGAGGACGGTCTTGCGGATGCGCGGGTGTGGACAAGATGAGGACGGCTCCGAGCCCAAGCCCCAGCGTCCGCCCGAGTCCCGCTACGAGTGTTCGGTGCGCGTCGCCCTTTGATGGTTTCATGACGCATCTCCTTCACAGACGATCAGCAAGCTTCGTGCCCCTGTGACACCATCGGGCGCATCGCGTGGCCAGGCTGCCTGCAATTCGAGTGCGACGGAACAGGGGAATATTTCAGCGGCGGTTATGGGAATTCCCCGGCGCGATTTCGTAGACGTGTCACAGTCCGTGGAAACACTCCAACGTGCCGCGGCATCGATTTCGCACTGGCGGCGGGTTGTCTCCATGAACCTCAGGTGGTAATCGTGGCGTATCTCCCGAAGGAACATGGCGCGTACGGACAGGTCGCGTTTCCGCTCGCGACCGCATTCGGCGTGAGCGGCGTATCGACGGGCGGCCTGCTGGTTTCAGTAGCCGTGATCGCGGGTTTTCTCGCGCACGAACCTGCCGCGATCGTGCTCGGCCTGCGGGGGTCGCGCGCCAAACGAGAGCTCGGCGCTTCAGCAACTCAGTGGCTCTCCGGTTGTCTCGCCATCGCTGTCGCCGCCGGTATTGCGGCGGTCCTCGACCTTGATCCAGCCGCACGTCGATCGCTGGCAATCCCGGCAATCCCGACGGTCCTGCTGATCCTGGCGATGATCCAAGGGCACGAGAAATCCTGGTACGGTGAGGCAGCGGCCGCGCTCGCGTTCGCCGGAGTGGCAGTTCCGGTCACGATGGCCGCAGGTTCATCGATGAAGGTCGCGTTCGCCGTCGCGATCCCGTTTGCATTGCTGTTCACCACGACAACACTCGCCGTACGTATTGTCATCCTGCGCGTCAGGGGAGGCGGTGATCCTCGTGCGACGATGGCCACCAGGCGTGCAACGCTCGCCATCTCGGCGGTGGCAACCGCGGTCATTGGCGCAATGACCGTCACTGGATGGCTTCCCTGGTCCGCGCTGTTTGCCTCTGCTCCCGGGTTGATCACGGCATCGATCGTCGCCGCACGACCGCCGGCGCCTGCTCGACTTCGTTCGCTTGGCTGGACTCTCGTCGCGATCTCCACGCTCACGGCTGTGATTGTCGTTGCGACGGTTTAGCCCCGGCCGAAGCTCGTCTTGACCCGGCGAGTGATGGCTCGCTGCCGACGAATGCCGCCAGGTGCTCACCGGTCAGCGTGAACCTCGCCGCTACCAAGTCAGCGGGTGTGCCTTCGAAGACGATCCGTCCTCCGTCGTGGCCCGCACCCGGTCCGAGGTCGATGATCCAGTCGGCGTGCGCCATCACCGCCAGGTGGTGCTCGATCACGATGACTGACTTCCCGGAGTCGACCAGCCGATCGAGCAACCCGAGCAACTGCGCGAGGTCGGCCAGGTGCAACCCGCTGGTCGGCTCGTCGAGCACGTAGACGCCCCCGTCGACACCCATGTGCGTCGCGAGCTTGAGCCGCTGCCGCTCTCCACCCGAGAGCGTGGTGAGCGGTTGGCCGAGCCGCAGGTACCCAAGCCCCACGTCGGCCATGCGCTGCAGGATCGCGTGCGCGGCCGGCGTTCGCGCCTCGCCGTTGTCGAAGAAGCGGACTGCGGTTTCGACCGGCAGGTCGAGCACGTCGGCGATGTTGAGCCCGCCGCCTGCCCTGAGCGAAGTCGAAGGGAGGCGGTACTCCAGCACCGACGCCTGGAACCGCCGGCCCTCGCAATCCTCGCAGACGGTGCTGACACCGGCCATCATCGCGAGGTCGGTATAAATCACCCCAGCGCCGTTGCAGGTCGGACAGGCGCCCTCGGAATTGGCGCTGAACAGCGCGGCCTTCACGCCGTTGGCCTTCGCGAACGCGTTGCGGATCGGATCGAGCAGGCCCGTGTATGTCGCCGGGTTGCTCCGGCGCGAGCCTCGGATCGCGGTCTGGTCGACGGACACCACGCCGTCGCGGCCGCTCACCGAGCCGTGGATCAAGGAGCTCTTGCCCGATCCAGCGACGCCGGTCACGACGACAAGCACGCCGAGCGGAATGTCCACGTTCACGTTCTTAAGGTTGTGGGTACGGGCACCGCGTACTTTCATTGCACCTGACGCCTTCCGCACCACTGGCTTCAGCGAGGCACGGTCGTTCAGGTGACGTCCGGTAAGGGTGCCGCTGGCCCGCAGTCCATCGACGGTGCCCTCGAAGACCACCTCGCCGCCCGCAGTACCGGCTCCCGGGCCGAGGTCGACAACGTGGTCCGCGATCGCGATCACTTCCGGCTTGTGCTCGACGACGAGGACAGTGTTGCCCTTGTCGCGCAACCGCTCGAGCAGATCGTTCATCCGCTGGATATCGTGCGGGTGCAACCCGATCGTCGGCTCGTCGAAGACGTATGTCACATCGGTGAGCGACGATCCCAGGTGGCGAATCATCTTCGTGCGCTGCGCCTCACCACCCGACAGTGTGCCCGACGGCCGGTCGAGCGAAAGGTAGCCCAGTCCGATCTCTACAAACGAGTCGAGCGCGTGCCGCAGTGACGCCAGCAGCGGCGCGACCGAGGGTTCCTTCAGATCGCGCATCCACTCGGCCAGGTCGCTGATCTGCATCGCGCACGCCTCGGCAATGTTGATCTTCTTGATCCTCGACGATCGGGCTGCTTCGTTGAGCCGTGTGCCGCCGCACTCGGGGCAGGTGGTGAAGGTGACCGCGCGCTCCACGAACGCGCGGATATGCGGCTGCATCGCGTCGACGTCCTTGGACAGAAACGATTTCTGAATCCGCGGCACGAGCCCTTCGTATGTGAGGTTGATGTTCTGGAACTTCACCTTCCGCGGCTTGCTGTAGAGGAAGTCTTCGCGCTCCTTCTTCGTGTACTTGCGGATCGGCTTGTCCGGGTCGAGGCCCGCGGCCGCGAAGATGCGCACCTGCCAACCGTCGGCGGTGTAGCCGGGGATCGTGAGCGCGCCCTCGTTGAGCGACTTGCTGTCGTCGTAAAGCTGCGACAGGTCGATGTCGCTGACCGATCCCATCCCCTCGCATCGCGGGCACATGCCGCCCAGATAGACAACGTCGCGTACTACGATCCGTTCACCCCTGCCCTTGTCGACGGTCATCGCGCCGCTCGCCTTCCTCGTTGGGATGTTGAACGAAAAGGCCGTAGCCGGTCCGATGTGGGGCTTGCCGAGGCGGCTCCACAGTACCCGCAGCATCGCGTTGGCATCGGTCGCCGTGCCAACCGTCGAGCGGGAATTCGCACCCATTCGCTCCTGGTCGACGATGATCGCCGTCGTCAGCCCTTCCAGTACGTCGACCTCGGGTCGCGCCAGCGTCGGCATGAATCCCTGCAGGAATGCACTGTAGGTCTCGTTAATCAGCCGCTGCGATTCCGAGGCGATAGTGCCGAAAACCAGCGACGACTTGCCCGACCCCGAAACGCCCGTGAACACGGTGAGGCGGCGCTTGGGAAACTCGACACTGATGTCCTTCAGGTTGTTGACGCGGGCGCCCTGAACGCGGATCAAGTCGTGGCTGTCTGCGGGATGCCCGCCTCCGCCAAGGCTATGGCGCGCAGGCTGCCTGGATAAGGCCATGTTCTCGATCATGTCACCAGGCGATAGAATCCCGTCAATGCGGACACTCTCGATCGCCTGCCTCGCCCTCCTCGCAATCCTCTCCGCCGCGGGCGCGGTCGCGCAGCAAGCCGCCGACACGATCGTGACGCACGGCAAGATCCTCACCGTCGATGCAGCCTTCCGCGCTGTCGAAGCGCTGGCCATCACCAACGGCCGCATCGTCGCAACCGGCACGAGCACAGAGATCGCGCGCTACGCAGGCACGAACACAAAGGTGATCGACGTCGCCGGCGCAACCGTCATCCCGGGCCTCATCGACAACCACTTCCACTTCACGCGCGGCGTCGACACCTGGCACCAGCAGGCCCGCTTCGAAGGCATCGATTCGCGTCGTGAAGCGCTGCGGATCCTCGCTATGAAGGCGGCAAGTCTCAAGCCCGGTGATTGGATCATGGTGCAAGGCGGCTGGACGCCGAGGCAGTTCGCCGACGCGCCAGGCGGTTTCACGCTCGAAGAACTCGATGGCGTGGCGCCGAAGAATCCACTTTTCGTGCAGGAGGGTTACAGCGTCGTCTACGCGAACAGCCTCGCGCTCAAAGCGGTGGGGCTGAATCCTGCGGATGGCGCACGCCGCAATGCGCAGGGGCTGGTGTCGTTCCAACCGCCGATGGCGTTATACGACGCGATGCCCCGAACCTCGCCCGGGCAGCGTGAGCAGAACCTCACAGACTTCATGCGCGAGCTCAACTCGACGGGCCTCACGGGTGTCTACAGCCTCGGTCAGTCCGAATTTCTCTCTGCGCGCGCCGCGCAAGGACAACTGCCGATCCGACTGTGGGAGACGCTGAATTTCAACGCGACCGATCCGGCATCTGCGTCCAGAGCCGCGGAGCTCATCGCGCGCTCACGCCCGAACCAGTTCGATGGCCAGCACGGAATCTTCGGACTCGGCGAGGTTCTCTACGGACCGTTCTTCGATCTCGCGCCTCGCAAAGACCCGTGGCCGGCCGCGATCATGAGCGAATACGGCAAGCTGGCAATGGCGGCTGCACGCGCCGGCTGGCATGTCCATCAGCACGTCATCAACAACAACGCCGTGACCGATCTGCTCGACACGCTGGAGCAGGTCAATCGGACGCAGCCCCTTACTGGCCTGCGCTGGACGCTCGGCCATGTCTACGACATCTCGCAGGCGAATATTGCCCGCGCGAAAGCGATGGGCATCACGCTCGGCGTGCATGGCGCCGCGATGCAGGCCGGTGCGCACATGCCGCTGCGCCGTATCGCCGACAGCGGCATCGTGTTCGGCCTGGGCACGGATGCGACCATCGTCTCGCACTACAGTCCGTTCGTCACGCTGGGATGGGTCGTCAGCGGTCTCGACGTCGGCGGCAACAAGGTACTCGACGAAACCCTGACACGCGAGGAGGCGCTGATCGCGCACACACGCTCGAACGCGTACCTGTTCTTCCAGGAGAAGACGCTCGGTTCGCTCGAGGTCGGCAAACAGGCTGACCTGGTCGTGCTCGATCGCGACTACATGACCGTACCGGCGGCCGAGATCAAGCGCATCAAGCCGACGATGACGATGGTGGGCGGCCGGGTGGTGTTCGAGGCTGGGCGATAAATCCCGGTCTTGGTCCTGCGTGCCTGGTGCTTAGTCCGTCCTTTGGTCCATGGTCCTTGCTTGTCTCGTTGAGCCATCACAATTCGTGAGCGAGCCATCGGACGGCGTTCAGTGCGAACTGACGGTTCTGCATTCCAGGCACGGAGTAATTCACGAGGGCGCCCATTTCACCAATGATGACGACGCGGCCGCGACCGAAGACGAAGGCGAGGCCCTGACTGTGACCTGCGGCTGAAACCTGATCGCACGACGGGCACGGGTTGAAATCTTTCGGCTGCGCCTGAGACGTTGCGTTCGACGATTCGTGAGGTGTGCTGGACGGAATCCAGTCCACAGCAGTTGGACTCAGGCGCAGTATCGACACGCTTCCCGACGGACCCTCCATCGATCCGCCAGTGATCGTGGCGACCCCTTCGATTTTCTCGTATTCGTCCTGGCCACGCGTGATCGGATGATCGGTAAGAAGACCGTTTTCAAGAGAGAAGACGAGATATCCGAATACCTGCCCGTACCCCGCCAGCGCCCACCGATTCGCGGGATCATCGGTCCAGCCACCTGACAGTTTCACGCCGAAGCGTTCCGCGAGCCGCCGCGCCGCCGGACCAGTGGGGTAATGGTCAACCGCCAGGAGCAATCCGCCGCCATCCTTGACCCATTGTTCGACCGCCTCGATTTCAGGATCAGAAAACGCCGATGACGCGCGATCTTCCAACGGAGCGCGCTCGCCGGCGCCGTTCGGATTGGCGATGACCACAACGTCTGCGGTCGCCAGTCTCTCAGGACCGAACGAGAGAGCATTCGGTGTCACCTCGAACCCGGCATCGCTCAACAGACTCACGAGCGGTCGATATCCACCCGATGCGGTTGCCATGATGTTGTGGTGCGCCTCGTCGAGCATGACGCGCCGCGCGACCGGCGTTTGCGCCGAGAGGATTCCGACGGCGACGCTGCTCGCGATCGCGACGCAGGACGCCGAGCAGATTTTCAGACTGAACCGCATCCTTGTTCCTGCCGGGTGACCACTGCTTCAACCGCGTCGATTCACTGAATCGGCTGCGGCTGGGTCCGATCAGATTGTTACTCGGATCTCAGGAAATCAACGATCGCGATCGCAGGTTCCCTAAATGTCCCAGAGACGCATGGAAGGGCGGCGCCCTTCAGACATGGCCTGTACGTCTGCCATTGCCTGCATGTACGTGCGCCAGCTGAGAGCGCGTTGGGGGCATTGCGAATGCGTGGTTGTCTGATCGATCTCGGAATGACCCTGAAGGTACCATCGATCGAAGACCGGAAGGCCCAGCTGCTTTCCGATCCATATGACCAGCTTCGCCGACTTCCAGTACTGGACATCCGTAAGCGTAGTATCGCCAGGGTCACGCGCGTTGTGCTCGATGCCGATCGTGTATGAATTTTCTTCGTTCGCATGGAAAGCGATGTCTTTATGACGCACGCACTGCACGACCGTTCCGTCTCGCCCGACGATGTAGTGCGCTGACTGCACTTGCCATTTGCCGTGGGCTCCAAGCTGTTTGGGTTGCGCAAAGACATTCCTGGCGGTCTGCTGGGCGTCGACTGCTTTTCCGTCAGTGACGTGAAGGACGACCGCGTCGATTTGCCGTGAACTCTTGACCTTGTGTCGATCGGAGTGGGCAGGAATCCAAATAACATCCGGAAAACCATCACCGGCCATGGAATCCTCTTGCAGAATAAGGACGCGTTCACTCGCTAACAGGGATTTGCCGGGCCCAATTTGCGTAAGGCCGAGCTTCACGATTCCCGCGTTATACCTCTCATAACGCACCATGAGGGCTGACAGAACGCAGCGGCGGCTCAGCTCTTTCGCACTGGCACCGTCGAGTGCTCCAGTGCCAACTCTGCTTCGAGGCACTCTCGATCGCGTGAGATGGTCGCCACGGCTCTCGTCGTGCCGTCCCGAATGAAGCTGACGGTGGCATCACGACGATCCAGCGAACCATCGATCTTCACACTGTCCCAGCGTTCGGTGTGACCGACGTAGTTGATCGTGACGTCGTAGTGCTGGCTCCAGAAGAACGGCACGGCGTCAAACGGCTCACGCCTGCCCAGCATGTTGCGCGCGGCCGCCTGACCCTGACGCTCGGCCACGACCCAGTGTTCAACGCGAATCCGCTCGCCGGTGTGAGGATCAGGCCAGCGGGCAACATCGCCCGCCGCAAAGATTCCGGGGATGTTGGTTTCGAGGAATTCGTTGACGGCAATTCCACCGTCGATCGTGATTCCGGCCTTCTCCGCCACCGCTAACGACGGTTTCACGCCCACACCCATGACGACAAAATCGGCGTCGAGTATCGAACCGCCGCTGAGCGAGACTTTTCGCCCGGCCAGCGACGTGACGGTCTGGCCGAGATGGAAGACAACGCCGTGGGTTTCGTGAATCGACTGGATGAAACGACCGACGTCGGGACCCATCACACGCTCGAGTGGCAAATGGTCCGGCGCCACCACGTCGACCGCTACGCCGCGCGCACGGAGAGATGCCGCAACCTCGAGGCCGATGAAGCTTGCACCGACCACGACGGCGTGCTTCGCGCCGAGCGCGAGGTCCACGATGGCACGGCTGTCCGCAAATGATCGGAGATAGTGCACCTTCGCGGTGTCATGACCCGGAATGGGTAGACGCACGGGATCGGCACCGGTAGCAATCAGCAGGCCGCCGAACTCGCGCCGAGTGCCGTTCTCCAGATGCACAGCACGCGCGGCTGGATCGATCGACGACACCGGAGATCCGAGCTGCAACTCAATTCGTCGCTCCGCGTAAAGATCTGCCGGCCAGAGCGGGATCCAGTCATCCTTGGCCTCACCTGCCAGGAAGTCCTTCGACAAGTTGGGACGATCCACTGGCGGATCCTGATCGGCGCTGATCATCGTGATGGGGCCGTCGTACGACTCGCGACGCAGCATGTCCGCCGCCGCCAGGCCCGCGGCCCCGCCGCCGAGAATCACGATCGACGAGGGATGCTGACGCGAATCTGCCGCAGCGGGTCGGCTGGATGAGGACGGCTGCGACAGCTTCTCTCGTACGAAGATCTGGTCGCCGGTGCGTTCCACGCGCCAGCACGCGACGGGGTCGAGCGCAGGCGCACGCAACGCCTCGCCGGTTTCGAGGCTGAAACAGGCGTGGTGCCAGGGACATCGAACCGTGTCACCGACGACGATGCCTTCGGCAAGCGGACCACGGTAGTGCGTGCAATGCGCGCCGACCGCGAAGAAACGATCGCCGGTGCGAGCGAGAAGAACCTGATCCTTTCCGACCTTTCCGAGGATCATGCCCCCGTCTGCAATGGAGTTGGCTTTCACACCACGCGTGAAATCCCTTGATGTGTTGGCAGCCGAGTCAGCCATGATCCACCTCCTGGTCGTACCCCGTTCACACCGGGTACCAAGTCAGAGATCACCTTCGAACAGCTGCGCACCCTGGCTCATCGCTCGCAGAACGGATCAGACGCTGACCACGAACGCTCGCGCGGCTTTGACGTCGGCGGTGTCGCGTCCCTCGGTGAACCATTCGACGAGGGGGCTGATTAGAGTCACCGCGTCGGCGGCTCTGTGCTGCCACTGGTACAGACGCGCCAGGCTCAAGGCGGCTCTCAATTCCCATGATTTCGCGTGTTGCGTGCGAGCGAGCGAGAGTGCGCGGGTCAGACACGCTTCTACGTCCGTCGCAACGCGCTCCGGGATGCGCGGCCCGGCGCCCGGTGATCGCTTCACCGCCGCTGCGCGCGCCAGCAGCAGGTCACCATGGATCCGGTGCAAGTCCGCAGCTGAGCCATCCTCGCCTGTCGCGAGAACGAGATCCAGGGCTTCGAGCACGGCCGCCGAGGCATCGTCAAATTGACCTGCTTTGGTCAGCGCCTGAGCGAGGAGACCGAGCGACTGTGCTCGCCATAATCGAGCCCCTGTCGCCGCATACGCAGTCAGCCCGCGGCGCAGTTCGTCGACGCCTTCGTCGAGCGCGCCCTGCTCCACACGCGCCCATCCCCGAATGATGCGGGCCAATGCCACCCACACGGACAAACCGTAGTCGTCGGCGAGCGCGAGCGCGCTCTCGGCGTGGTCTTGAGCGAGGCGCGTCTCGCCGCGCAGCTGATGCAAGTGCGCCGTGAAGTACGACGCGATGACACGAGTCTCCGTCGGTGCAAGCGGGTGGGCCGTTGCACAGGCACGCCCGATCCGGACCATCGCACGATCAGGGTAGCCCCGGGCCCACAGCGCTCGCGCCGCATAGCAGTCGCTCGTCACGGCGGGGTCCTGTCCGGCGAATGCCTTCGTCTGCCGTTCTCGTTGCAGCTCACAGAGCGTAGCCACCTTGCCAAACTGCTCGAGTGCCGAATCGAATCGGCCAAGGTCGACGAGCGTGACACCGAATGCGCAGGCGGATTCGCATGCAAAGAGGGGATCGGCCAGCCCGCCGGCGCGGTCCACGAGTTGCTCTGCGATCGTGTGACAGCGTCGCAGCTCCGCTCGGAAGTAGTAGAACAAACCCAGGAGCCACTGCGCGCGAAACGCTTCGCCGGCGCTGTCATCCGATCGGCACAAGGCGATCGCACCCTCGTAGATGTCCTGAACTTCGTCAGCGGCAAACCCTTTGAGCGACATCGCGGACACGCCCAGGATCATCCGCAGGCCCAGTTCCTGCCGGTCCCGTCCGGGTGAGGGCGCCACGGCATTCAGCGCTGACAGCCCTCGCCGCGCCAGCGCGTCGGCTTCGTGATGGGCCGATCGATGAAGGGCGTTCTCGGCCGCCAGCAGCAGGTAGCGGACGGCGCGCGGCGGGTCCGCGCCCTGCTCGAAGTGCATCGCCAACTCGGCCGCGATCTCCCCGACATGCGTGCCGTAGATGGCTTCCCCAACATGGCCGATTCGGAGATGAATCTGCGCCCGGCGCATGGCGGGCAGCAGACGGTACGGCACTTCGAGGTAGAGGACGTGGCTGAACTTGTAGCGGGGAGTGATCGTCCCGTCCGGTAGTTGTACCAACCGCGCCGGCGACAGGAACTGGTGGCGGCGCACCAGCGCTTCGCAATGTTCCTCCACCCACTGGGTCGGTTCCTCGAGCCCTGCGCCGATCGCGAGCGAGGAACACTCCATGCCCACGACGCTGGCGCCCTCCAACACCCGCCGTTCGTCAGGGCTCAACCGATCGATCTGGCGCTCGATCAGTTGCCGCACGTTTTCGGGAATGCCGGATTCGATGTCGGCAAACGTACCCTCCAGCAGCCACTCGTCCCCGCGCTCGACGATGATGCGCTCGGCGAGCAGGTACTCGAGCAGATTGACCATGAACAGCGGATTGCCTTCGGTGCGGCGATGAATGAGCCGCGTCAGCCACTTGGGCAGGCGATGGCCAGGGAGCTTGACGGCGAGATACTGGTCGACCGCGGCCTCGGTGAGGTACTCCAGCGGCAGCTCGCGGCAAAGACCGTGCGCATGCAACTCCCGTTTGACGGTCTTCACCGGATGCTCGCCCAGGATCACGTCCACTGGCCGGTAGGAGCCGACGACGATGAGCCGTGCCGGATCGCGCCGGCGCGCCAGAAACGCGATCAGATCCAGTGTCGAGTAGTCGCTCCAGTGCAAATCCTCCAGCGCGATCAGCAGCGGCCTTTCGGCCGCGATCGCCTCGATCGCCTCGGCCATCTCACGCAGCATGCGCTCCCGCGTGGGAGCGACGACCTCTTGTCGCAGCGCCTCGCGCTCGGTGGCTGAAATCAGCGAGGAGAGTTCGAGAAGCCATGTCGGTGCGTGCTGCCGCAGCAGCATGATGAGACGCTCTCCATCCGCAGTCCTCCCGAGGCGGGATAGTCCTTCGAGGACGGGCAGGTACGCTTCCCCGGCGCCGTAGTGCTCGAGACACTGGCCCCACGCCATCCACATGCCTCGCTCCGCGGCCACCGTCCGGAGCGCGTTGACGATCGTGGTCTTGCCAATCCCGGGTTCTCCGGTCACAAACACGAGTTGCCGCTCTCCGGCGAGCGCCTGCTCGAGCCACCCGTTCAGACTCGCCAGCTCTGATTCACGTCCGAGGACGGTCGTTGTCGATGGGTGTGGACGCTCACGACTCGCCGGCGGCGCCGTGTCGGGCGGGCGGCTGCCGGGCTCTTCCGAGATCCGGCCGACGAAGCGATAGCCACGTCGATGTGCCGTTTCGATGAACAGTGGCGCGTCCGCGTTGTCGCCGAGCGCTTCGCGCAGCTGACTGATGCTTTCCTTCAGGACGGCATCCGTCACGAACGTGCCTGACCATACCGCGTCGAGCAACTGCTGCTTCGTGACCAGCTGACCAGCGTGTTCGACCAGATGCGTGAGCACGGCGAAGGCCTTGGGCCGGAGCCCAATCTCCTGCGTACCCCGCCACAGTTGCGCGTTCCGGGTATCGAGACGAAACCCGCCAAACGTAAGCAGGTTGCCGTGATGCATTACCAAAAGATCACCGCATCATGACCGGCGCGTGATGACCTCCGGTCAGGGCGCTCGTTATTCTCGGCTCGCAATGAAGCCTTTGCAACCGATGCGTGCCTGCAGCACAGCACTAGCGACAGTTCCCGGCATTTTTGTAGGGACAACGATCCCCGCCGGCGGAAGACCGCAGCGGAGGGCATCACGTCACACGCCAGTTACATGCTCGAGCCACTGTCGCGAAGCGGTGTCTTTCAAGGCCCGTCAATCGGTGAAGAGACCACTGAGTAAGTACGTGGAGGTTGTATGACCAAGCGACAGCTCATGAGACAGATTGTGGCCGCGGCCATTCTCGGCATCCCATTTCTACTGGGCGCCGCGATATGGGCGGGCGGCGGGCTGGCACTGGCCGCTGGAAAGAAACAGCCGCCGCTGGCGACGCGATCGAGCCCCATCGCGATCACGCACGACGACGAGTTCGTGTGGAGCGTCAACCCTGACAACGATTCGGTTTCTGTATTCAACGTCACCAGCGACCAGAACGCGAAGGTCGCCGAGATCACCGTCGGCAAGGAGCCGTGGTGTGTGGCGGTCACACCGGACGACGAAAAAGTCTATGTGGCCAACATGGCCGGCGGTACCGTCTCGGTCATCAGCACCGTCAGCAAAGCGGTGGTCCGCACCATCAAGGTCGGCACTGAGCCGTTTGGATGCGCGCTGACACCAGATGGCCGGACGCTGTACGTCGCCAACCAGTCCTCCGACACGGTATCGGTGATCGACACGAAGCGCGACCGCGTGATCGAGACGATCGAGGGCGTCGGCGTGAAACCGCATGGCATCGCGATCAGCGCTGACGGGTCGAGAGTGTTCGTCACTCAATTCCTGGCGCAGAAACCTGACGACGATCCGCGCCCGCTCACGCAGAGCGAGGGCGCCGACAATGGACGGGAGGGCCGGGTAACGGTCATCAACGGCCATAACAATCATGTCCTCGGCGTGGTTCGTCTGGCGCCGATTGCCGACGTCGGATCCGCCTTCCGATCGGACGGAAACACCCTCCTGCGTGAACCGCTTACGACGGTGTTCGACAACGTGTCAGGGGCGTTTCCGAACCTGCTCGAATCGATCACGATCAACGGCGATCGCGCCTACGTTCCGGGCACGTGCTCCTCGCCGAATGGCCCGTTCCGGTTCAACGTCAACGTGCAGAGTTGCCTGTCCACGATCGACGTCGAGCGGAATCTCGAGGCATTCGCGACGCTGAACATGAACGTGGGCGTCAACTTCGAGCCCGTCGGCAAGAAGCTGTTCAACACCAATCCGTTTGCCGTCGCGTTCAAGCGCTCGTCGGCGGAAGGGTTCATCGCGTTGGCCGCTACCAATCGGCTGCTCCGGGTCACGTTGAACGATGATGGGTCTCCGACGATCAACCCACCACTGAATGCCGGCGATCCCGGAAACATCATTCGCATCGAGCTGAAAGATCCCGGTGAGATCGGGCTGGCCGATGACGCCGACACGGTGGGCGGAAAAAATCCGCGCGGCCTGGTGTTGAACTCGACCGACACGCGCGCGTACGTGATGGACTTCCTGTCACGCGACATCGCCGTCGTCGACGTCTCCGGCGACGACCCGACGCTCTATCGCACGCTCGCGCGCGTGGAATCAGCCGATCTTCCGGCGCCCGGCAGCGACGCTGCCGTCGTGCAGCGTGGGAAATATCTGTTCAACACCGCGATCGGCCCAGTCGGAGCGCAGCCCAATTCGGTGCGTCCAGCCGGCCGCATGTCTGACACCGGGTGGGGCACCTGCTACAGCTGTCACCCCAACGCACTCACCGACTCCGTCACCTGGATGTTTGCCGACGGCCCTCGGCAGGCCATCTCGATGGAAAGCACCTTCGAGTTCGGCGCAGCCAACATCGTGAACGGAGTGCCTCTGCTCCCGAACTCGCATCAGCGCGCCTTGAACTGGTCCGCGGTCCGCGATGAGGTTCAGGATTTCACGCGCAACGTGCGGGCGGTGTCGGGAGGCGGCGGCCTGGTCCGGATCGATGCCAACGGCGCGCCGGTGCCGGAAGGCGCAGCAGGCCTCGCGCAACTACCCGATCTGCGTCCAACGGCCAACAGCGGTTTGAGCGCCGACCTCGATGCGATTGCGACCTATCTCGCGGTCGGAGTCCGAGCGCCGATTTCCCCGGTTCCCAGTCACAATCTGGGGGCCCTGATCGGCCGCGTGGTGTTCACCGCGCAGGGATGCCAGAACTGTCACGGCGGCAAGAACTGGACGATCAGCACATTGGATTACACGCCGCCGCCGGCGGCTACCGAGGTCGTCGACGCGCAGCTGGTCCGCTTCTTGTGTCGTGTGGGGACGTTCGATCCGGCGCTCTTCACTGACGGCGTGAGCAACGAGATTCGCGCCAACAACGCGGCCAATGTGCAGGCCCGCGGCGTGCTCGGATTCAACGTGCCGTCGCTCATCTCGGTCTTTGCCAGCGCGCCATACCTGCACAGCGGCGCCGCCGCGTCGCTCGACGACGTCCTCAGGAACGTGACGCACCGGACCGCCGGCCGCGCCGACCACGTGGATCTCCTGGGCTCGCCGCTGGTACGCGGGTTCCTGGTTCAGTTCCTCAGATCCATCGATCGGGACACAGATCCGGTCCTGAACGTGACGCCGCCGGCAAATACCTGCGGACCGCAGTAACAGCGAAACCACAGGCGAGGACTCTTCGATGAATGACTACCACCATGCCGGCGCGTTCGTCGTCCAGTTTCGAACGGTGACCGACTTCGAAAGCGGGCGAGTCGAGGGTCGCGTCGAGCACGTGGCATCTGGCCGGACCGCGCACTTCGAGTCAGCGACTGAGCTGCTGGAGGCGTTCACGCGGTTGTCGAAGTCCGCGCCTGTGGATCACCAGACCGTCACAGCCAGGGGAAAAGTATGAACGCCGCTAAGACTGGAGCATATCGCACGCCACATTAACGGACGCTTAAATAAGTTAAACGTTGTAAAGACAACACCTTCACGAGCGAGAGCCGTAAACATCACTGCGCCTGATTTAGTAGCCCAGTGCATGCAAAGGTCCTGGGTGTCGTTGTGTCTCATCTCTGTCATCGCTCTCGTCGGGCTGTCAGTTCTCACGATCAGTTGCACGCAGTCGGCGGCGCAGAGCGCGGACAGCGGCAGAGGAGGCCGTGGTGGACGCGGCCGTGGCGGATTCGGTGGCGGGGCGCAACCGGTGGTCGTCGCCAAGGCCTCACAGAAGGATGTGCCGGTCGATATCGATGCCGTCGGCAACGTTGAAGCCTCGGCGACGATTGCGGTGCGCACCCAGATCACGGGCACGTTGGAGTCGGTCGGCTTCCGTGAAGGCGATTTCGTGAAGAAGGGCTCGCTGCTCTTCACGATCGATCGCCGGCCGCTCGAGGCCGCAGTGCAACAGGCTGAAGCGAATCTAGTCCGCGATCAGGCGCTGGTCAGCCAGGCTGAAGCGCAACTCGCACGCGACTCCTCCAATGCCGAGTTTCAGACGCTCAACGCCAAGCGACAGGCGGAACTGGTGCAGCGCGGCATCCTCGATCGCAACACCGGCGACCAGGCGCGCTCCCAGGCGGACGCGACGACGCTGGCGGTCAAGGCCGATAGCGCCGCCGTCGAGAGCGCCCGCGCCGAGCTCTCGGTGCAGCGGTCGGCCGTCGACGCCGCCAAAGTCCAGCTCGGGTACACGACCATCCGCTCGCCGATCGACGGGCGCACCAGCGACCTTGCAGTGAAGCCGGGCAACCTGATCACGGCCAATAACACGCAGCTGATGACGATCGCGCAGCTCGAGCCCGTCTTCGTAACCTTCTCGATCCCGGCGACCCATTTGCCCAGCGTCAAGCGCGCCGCCACTGGCGTGCAGCTCCGCGTCGTCGCCACTCCGCAAGATGAAGATGCGCAGCCGGAGGAAGGCGAACTGACCTTCTGGGACAACCTCGTCGATCCCGCTACTGACACCATCAAGCTCAAGGCCACGATGCTCAATTGGGATCGAAGGCTGTGGCCAGGACAGTTCGTACGCGTCAAGCTGCGGCTCGAGACGCTGCATGACGCTACCGTCGTGCCGCAGCAAGCGCTGCAGACTGGCCAGGACGGGCAGTTCGTTTTCGTCGTGCAGGACAACATGACCGTCGAGCAGCGACCCGTCATGGTCGCTCAGCGCGTTGGCGACGATGTCGTGATCAAGAGCGGGCTGCAGCCGGGCGAGACCGTTGTGACCGACGGGCAGCTGCGGCTCGAACAAGGGACGCGGGTGCAGTTGGCGGATGCCAACGGGCTCGTCCCGGCCGGACGCGAAGGGCGCGGTGGCCGTGGCGGGCGCCGTGGTGGCGGCAGCGGCCAGGGCGGTGACGGCCAGAGCGGTGGCAGCCAGGGCGGCGTTAGCCAAGGCGGTGCGAGCCAAGGCGGTGTCAGCCAGGCCGGTGTCAGCCAGCCGGGCGCACCGGCGGCGCAGTAGGTCCGCCGGCGCCCATGAACATCTCTGAAATCTTCATCAGGCGACCGATCGCAACGAGCCTGCTGATGGCCGGGATCGCGCTGATGGGCGTGATCTCCTATACGGGCTTGCCGGTCAGCGATCTGCCAGCCGTCGACTACCCCACCGTGCAGGTGCAGGCCAGCCTGCCCGGCGGCGACCCGGCGACGATGGCTGCCACGGTGGCCAGCCCTCTCGAGCGCCAGTTCACGACGATCGCCGGCGTCGACGAAATGACGTCGAGCAGCAACGCCGGGAGCACCAACATCACGCTGTCTTTCGACCTTGAACGCAACATCGACAGCGCCGTCGTCGACGTCCAGACGGCAATCGCGGCGGCCATGCCGCTCCTGCCGTCGACGCTCACTTCGCCGCCGTCGTTCCGCAAACAGAACCCCGCCGACCAGCCGATCCTGATGCTCAATCTCACATCGAGCACGCTCTCGATGGCGGCGGTGGACGAGTTCGCCGAGAACGTGCTGGCGCCGCGTATCTCCACTGTCGAAGGCGTGTCGCAGGTGCAGGTGCAGGGTGCGCAGAAGTACGCCGTGCGCGTCCAGCTCGATCCCGACCGCATGCGATCGCAGAAGGTCGGGATGAACGAGGTCGATCAGGCGCTGGTCAATTGGAACGCCAACGAGCCGACCGGGCAGTTGTTCGGACACGACTCCACGTACACGATCACCGCCAATGGCCTGCTCCAGCGGCCTGACGGCAACATCCTGGAGACCGCCGAGAAGTTCAAGCCGCTCGTCATCACCTACGTGAACGGCCGTCCAGTTCGGCTCGAGGAGGTCGCGAACGTTACCGACAGCGTCGAGACGGTCACACAGGCCGCGTGGGTCTACACCAAGCAGGGGCGCCAGCGTGCGATCACGCTGCAGGTGCAGAAGCAACCAGGGACGAACGTGATTCAAGTCACCGACGCCGTGCGCAAGGTGCTCCCGAGCCTCCAGGAGCAGCTGCCACCATCGGTGCACCTGAGCATCCGTCAGGACCGGTCGCGAACGATTCGCCAGGCGTTCAGCGACGTCCAGATCACGATGCTCATCACGCTCGCCCTGGTCGTCGGCGTGATCTACCTGTTCCTCCACAACTGGTCGGCCACGCTCATTCCGGCGCTCGCGCTGCCGTTCTCGATCTTCGGCACCTTCGCGGTGATGAAGATGCTGGACTACAGCCTCGACAACCTGTCGATGATGGCCCTCATCCTCTCGATCGGGTTTGTCGTCGACGACGCCATCGTGATGCTGGAGAACATCGTGCGGCACCTGGAAGCAGGCGAACGGCCGCTCGAGGCCGCGCTCAAGGGCTCGCGCGAGATCGCCTTCACGATCCTCACGATGACGACCTCGCTCGCCGCCGTCTTCATTCCGATCCTCTTCATGGCCGGCATTCTCGGGCGCCTGTTTCGTGAATTCGCGGTCACGATCACCACTGCCGTACTGATCTCGGGCGTCGTGTCGGTGACGCTGACGCCGATGCTGTGCAGCCGCTTCCTGAAGGTCGTCCACAAGAAGGTCGGCCTGGCCGGCCTGATGGATCGCGGCTTCGACGCCCTGCAGCGCGGTTATGCGTGGAGCCTGGGCCTCATCCTTCGCCACCGCCTCGTGATGCTGGCCGTGTTTGCCGTCGTGCTGTTGACGACGCTGCACATGTTCGGCGTCGTACCCAAAGGGTTCATTCCCGATTCGGACAACGACTTCCTGTTCGTCAACGTGCGCGCGGCGCAGGGAACGTCGTTCTACGAGGTCGTCGGCGTCACCGAGAAGATCACGGACCTCCTGAACCAGGATCCCAACATCGACGCAATGATGGTGAATACCGGAGGCGGCAACGCCAACGGCATGAACACCAGCCGGATCAACGTCCAGCTGACGCCCCGTGCCACGCGGACGCTCACGGCGGCGCAGGTGGCGCAGCGCCTGCGACCGATTCTCGCCCGCTTTCCCGGCGTTCGCGGCACCGTCAACGTGCCGCCCTCCCTTCAGATCGGTGGGTTCCGCGGCGAGAGCACCTACAACCTGATGGTGCAAAGCCTGAACACCGACGAAATCTACGCGTGGACACCACGGTTGATGGCGGCCATCGGCCAGCTCCCCGAAGTGATCGACGTGTCGACCAATCTCGAGTCACGGAGTCCCCGCGTGGATCTGGTCATCGACCGCGACAAGGCCGCGGCGGTCGGACTGAACGCGTCGACGATTGCCAACGCACTGAGCACCGGGCTCGGGCCGCGCTGGGC
>Ga0075424_100001358_pt1 | contig 21370 bp, 17 predicted proteins | sample SoiMethybrSBSTD3_FD_75301 | JGI IMG/M metagenome (GOLD analysis project Ga0075424, IMG submission 75301) | Bulk soil microbial communities from a Populus tree surrounding site in Tennessee, USA - Soil MetaG P. TD hybrid SBSTD3 | ecosystem: Environmental > Terrestrial > Soil > Tree plantation... | reverse complement strand
TGAAGATGACCAAGTCGGTCCCTTCAACTATTGATCCGACCGGCACGCGGGCGATGGGATACTACACGGAGGCGGACATACCTTCCTACTATGATGCCGCCGCGCGATTCGCCACCAGTGACCGTTTTTTTTCTCCCGTGTTGGCGAACACAAATCCCAATCGAATGTATCTTTTCACCGCGACTTCGTTCGGAAATGCGACTCCAGTCACGCCCCCTACAGGTGGGTTCACGCAAAAGACAATTTTCGAACTGTTAGACCAAGCCGGAGTCAGCTGGCGCTACTACTACCACGGGAAGGCAACTTCATCGTTCATTCAACAATTCTCGATCTACAAGACGGATTCGGCGAAGGTAGTTCCGCTCGGATCTGACACAGCCAATAGCAACGCAGCCAATTGGCAGGCCGATATTCTGGATGAAACCCATCTGCCGCAGGTGATTTTTATCGAGCGTGGCGGAACGGTGGGGCTGGATGAGCATCCAGACGCGAACATTCAGAAAGGAGCGGCGGACGCGGTCAACAACATTATCAATCCGTTCATGCAAAGCGGCGCTACCTGGGCGAACTCGGCGTTCATTCTGACCTATGACGAAGGCGGAGGCCTGTACGATCATGTTGTGCCGGCGCGGGAGATCAAACCGGATACGATTGCGCCGAAGTTGCCTGCGGGCTACCAGCCAGGCGACTTCAATCAGAGTGGGTTCCGAGTGCCTGTAATTGTGATCTCACCCTGGGCGCGGCCGAATTTGGTTTCGCACACCACGCGCGATTACACTTCCATTCTGCGGTTGATCGAAGATACGTTCGTCGATCCCACGAAATTGCCCGCCGGGGTGAATCCGTGGCTCACGCTACGAGATCAGAATGCGGACAACATGATGGAGTTCTTCGATTTTTCCGGACCGAACCTGTTGAGCGCGCCCACACTCATTCCTCAGCCGACAAACGGCGTGTGCAAGAATGCCCAGGAGAAGGCGCCGGGATTTTGAAAACAGGCATCAGGCATTGAACCTGGCTCGCGCAAAAAAGCGTTTCGCAGAGGGCGCAGAGTTTCGCAAAGAGAAGCCTGAAGCCTGTAACCTTCCTAGCTAACACATATCCAAAAACGAGTCTGCTAAGGTTCAGCTAACGTCTCAGAATTGAGACACTTTCGCGTGCACGAGAAAGGCAGCTGATGCCGTTTTATGTCCGCTCGCAGTTGGTGGTTTCGCGTGTGATCGCAGGCGAGACGCTGATTATCCCCGTGCGCAAGGGCGTGGGTGACTTGGCTTCCATTTACAGTTTGAACCCGGTCGCCAGTTCGATCTGGCAGGCCCTTCAGCAGCCCATCCGAAAAGAAGAGATTGTTAGCGCGGTTGAGCGCGAGTTCGCCGGGGAACGCGAGCAAGTCGAATTGGATGTAAACAACTTTCTCGACGAAATGCATTCGGCGGGCTTGGTCGAGCCGGTTGAAGAGCGAGTCCACGGAGTTCCGGCATGACGATGGAAGCCGTTTCCTACGGCGAATTCAGCCTTGAACTCCATAAGCACTTCGCTGACACACGCGCACCGGTAGAAGTGACGCTGGAAGTGACGCGCCGCTGTCCGCTCGAGTGCCAGCACTGCTACAACAATCTCGAAATGGGCGACCTGGCGGCACGCAATCGTGAACTGAGCAAGGAAGAATACTTCAAGATTTTGGACGACCTCGCCGAAATGGGAGTGATCTGGATGCTCTTCACCGGCGGCGAGATTTTCGCGCGCACGGATTTTCTTGAGATCTATACCTACGCTAAGCGGAAGGGATTCCTCATTACATTGTTTACGAATGGAATCCTGATCAACGAGAAGATCGCCGACTATCTGCGCGAGTATCCGCCGTTTGGGATCGAAATCACGCTCTACGGACGGACGAAAGAGACCTATGAGGCGCTGACGCAGCATCCCGGCAGCTACGAGCGTTGCATGAGAGGGATTCGCTTGCTGTTAGACCGCGGTCTTCCGCTCAAACTGAAGACGGTGGGGACAAAGACGAACTGCCATGAAGTGATCGCGATGAAGGAGTTCGCGGAGCAGGAACTCGGAGTGGAATTCAAGTTCGATTCGCTGCTCAATCCCCGAATCGACTGCTCACAGGCGCCGCTGGCGGTAAGGCTTTCCGCGGAGGAAGTTGTTGCGCTCGACATGCACTGGCCGAACGTCGCTGCAGAGCACAGAAAGAATCTTGAACAGAGCATGCAAGCTATGCCTTCGCCGGCAAAAAGCATTTACTCATGCGGTGGCGGGCTCAGGGCGTTTGCAATTGATCCCTATGGGCACATGAGTATCTGTGTCATTTCCCATCGGGATACATATGACATCCGGAAGGGAAGTGTTCGCGAAGGTTGGGACCAGTTTTTGCTGAGCGTGCGTCAGCGAAAGCCGCAGCAACTCTCGAAGTGCACGCATTGCAAAATCAAATCCGTTTGTGGAATGTGCCCGGCCAATGGGGAACTCGAAAATGGCGATCCAGAATCGCCGGTCGAATTCTTGTGTGAGGTCGCGCATCTTCGGGCAATGGCCCTGGGCTTCAACGTCCCGGAGCATGGCGACTGCGAATTCTGTCACGATGCGGAACGGAATCTAACGTTGCGTGAGTCGGCCGAGCGGATTGCCTCTCGTGAAGTCAGTCCAGAGGCTTGGAGCGTCCCTCGACCACTTTTGCCCGTACTGAATAACCTTGCTGCTGGCGCGGGCTGTGGTGGATGCGGAGCTTTGCACTAATCACTCGAATGGAGGCGGCGTCTTCATGAAGGATGAAAATCAGGGTCAGCCGAAAAAGGCCTACGAGCCACCATGCGTAACGGTGATCAGTCTTCGCCCGGAAGAGGCGGTTTTGGGGCATTGCAAGAGTTTCACTGCCGCCGGTCCTGTGGGTAGTACCTGCCATACAACGGGCAACTGCCAGGGCATCGGATCGTGATGCACACAGTTTTCGAATTTTTGCCGTCAGGAAACCAGGATGCACTGTGAGGCGTCAAGCCTTGTTGATCGCGATCCATACCTGAGGGAATCGGAAGCGTGTCTTTGCATCGGTAATGTAACTGTCTCCATCCTGTCTAACAAGCCTTCGCTCCTTAGTGCCGATCTCAACAAATTCCGAATAGAGAAGTCCGTGCCCGACATCGAGGTAACTCTGCAGTGGTCTAAGCGCATTCACGCGCCTCGGGGACAAACGATCTTTGACTCAGGCGCCGTCTGGAAACTCTCGCGCGAGGGAGATGATTTGGTGTTTGATTTCTCGAGCAAAGCAATCGGATCTGGTTCTTACAAACAGATGCGCAGCTCCGATTTCGTTTCTACAGAGATGATTCTCAACAGCGAGTTGCTGCCCAAAGACGCGTGGGCGCTCGAATATCCAGCGGATGAGCTTCTCATCACAAATTATCTTGCGCATTACGGTCTTGGGGTAGAGGTTCATGGCTGCGGACTGGTGGACGCGGCAACTGGCGGACATCTTTTTCTAGGACACTCTGGGGCCGGCAAGAGCACCACTACACGCCTTTGGCGGGCGGTTCGCAATCCAGAGATTCTGAGCGACGATCGCATCATTCTGCGCCTGCAGAATGACGAACTCTGGATGTACGGCACGCCGTGGCACGGCGAGGAGGCATTTGCTTCCGCAACCAAGGCAAAGCTAAACCGGCTTTTCATTCTTCAGCACAGCACGCAGAACCGCATCGTCGAGTTGTCGCCTGCGCAGGCAGTTGGAGAGCTGTTTGCTCGCTGCTTTCCGCCTTTCCATAGCGCAGAGGGCCTGCAAAATACCGTTGAATTTCTTGAGCGTGTCGTCTCAACCGTGCCTTGTTATGAGTTTCAGTTCCTGCCTGAGAGAAGCGCAGTCGAAATGGCGGTTGATTTTCATGATTGAGGATCGGCCGCATTCGGCCGTCTTCGGCGAAGTTACGGAGCAGTTGCTTGCTAGAGGCTTGACTATTCGATTTCAGGCGCGCGGACGAAGCATGCTTCCGATCATTGAGGATGGCGAAATCCTGCAGGTAAAGGCGGTCGACCCGAGAGAGGTCCGGGTCGGAGACATCGTCCTCTTTCGCGACAACGAGAGCTTCAAAGCGCATAGGGTGATTCGCAGGAGGAGGGACCGCTTCGTGACCCGTGGAGATGCAGGTGCGGAGCCGGACACAGCTATTCGAGGGGGGCAAATCGTGGGGAAAATCATTGGCAAAGAGTGCACGACAACTGGCACATTGGTTGGGTTGCAGGGAGCGAGTGCGAGGATGAAGTTTGCCGCCTGGGCGGCCAAACGGATGGTCTCGACTAAAGTCCGAGGTTGGCTGTCGCTCCGTCCTTCTCACTTCCTTACTTTGTTTCTTGCTCTTGCGGTTGTGATATTTCCCGTCACGATTAGCGCGCAGCAAACCGTTGGCGGCGTCGCGCTCGATACTACAAATTCCCAGGCCTTCACAGTCGGCGGCAATGGTTCAACTTGTTCGGCAGGCACTGGTTCGACGTGGAACTGCAGCTTTACCCACACTACCAATTCTGTAATTGGAAGCACTGGTTTGCTGGTGGTGGGCTTCAGCATCAATATGCAGGGCAATGGCTCTGACAGTCAGGTAACGGCCGTCTCATACGGCGGAACCTCAATGGGTTCGCCGCCCGTAAATTACAGTCCAGGTAACAACTTCCGGGTCCAGATCTATTACTTGAAGGCTCCTGCGACCGGCACCAAGACAATTACCTTCACTGTCAACAAGACAGGTGGGCAGGGCAATCCACTCGGCTGCGTGGCCGGCGCGATCAGCCTTTATCAGGTGAACCAAACGTTTGGCACTACTTACCCGATCGCGGCGCTAAGTACCGGTACCAGCGTTACCGCAAGCGTTTCGTTCAATGGCACAAATAAACCTGCCACCAACGACGGCGTCATTGATGTGCTCGCAGTGGCTCAGGGCACCACTGTGACCCCCAACACAGGCATCACAGCACCCCTGGTTTTTGAAAACACGCAGTGGGATGCTCAATCGGGAACGAGTGGACAGGATGTCAAGGGGCACAGTTCAAGTGGTGGTGGCGTTGGCGCGACGCTCACACTGCAAGAGGGCCTCAACGCGAGCACGGCTTGGACGATCGCTGCGGTTGCTTTTCCTGCGTCGCACCCCACGGCCATCAAGACCGAGAGTTTTTCGGCGACCCAAACTTCGAGCGGGACCAGACTTTCCTGGCACACCAGCGGCGAGATGCACAACCTCGGGTTCAACGTTTATCGAGATGTTGGTGGGCAGAAGATCAAAGTAAATGCATCGTTGATTGCTGGGTCGGCTTTGCTCATGCGTGATTCGGCCGAGCAGCATGGGGCCCGGACTTACGTGTGGATAGACCAGAGTCTGTCGAGTTCGGGGCTGTACTGGCTTGAGGATGTGGATGTGAATGGAACCAGAACGCTTCATGGGCCGGTGCAAGCGGAACAGCAAGCCCCGCCTCTAGCGCAGTTCTCGCAATCTTCAATGGCTTCAGGTCTGAGTTCAGCAACCCTCATGGATTTCTCGCGCTCAAATGCTCCTGTCACCCTTGATTCAGCGCACGTGCGGGAAGCAAGGGCGCATCCGAGGAGCACGCCGGCGACGCGGGCGGTTGGTTTCCAGCTGGCATCGCAACGTGCGGTGAAAATTCTCGTTGACCACGAAGGCTGGTATCGCATTACTCAGCCGGAATTGGTGGCGGCGGGGTTGACTCCGAACGTTGAAGCGTCGAAGTTGCATCTCTACGCAGAAGGCGTTGAGCAAGCGATTCGAGTCACGGGAACGAACTCTCATCTCGGTGCTAACGCTGCAATCGAGTTCTACGGCACGGGGATTGATACGCCGTACACGGGACGAAGGGCCTATTGGCTGGTTCCGAGTAATCATCCTGGCCAGAGGATCGAGACGGAATTTGTGCGAGGCACTCCTGCGCCTGGGGTACAAAGCTTTGTTCAGACCATTGAATTGAAGCCACGCACGACGTACTTTGCAGCCTTGCTGAAAGAAGACATGGACAATTTCTTTGGCAACGTGATTTCGTCTACTCCAGAAATCGAAACCCTAAACATTTCCAATGCTCTCCAGGGTCAGGGCACGCTCGTGGTTGCCTTGCAGGGAATCACGCTCGCTCAGCAACATGATGTGACCGTGAGCTTGAATGGCGCAACGCTCGGCAGCGTGAATTTTGCCGATCAGGAGAAAGGCAAGGCCACACTGCAGATTCCGGCTGGAGTGCTGATCAACGGCGCCAATACGATTACGTTGACCGCCCAGCAGGGCGACAATGACCTAAGCCTGGTGGACTACATTCACGTCAGCTTTCCACACAGCTTCACGGCAGAATCCGATCTGCTGAGGTTTACGGCTGCGGCGGGCCAGGCCGTTACTGTCTCGGGATTTTCTCAGCCGCCGAGCAGGTTAGTGGACGTCACTGATCCGGCACGGCCAATCGCACTCAGGTTCAAGACTTCAGGACAGAGCGGAAACTATGCATTTTCGAGCGTTGTTCCGTGGGGTGTGTCTGCTTCCCACATCCTGATGGCGCTCTCCGACCTACAACTTGCGTCTGCGACAGCAATGAGTGTTCATCCGCCTACGAATTTGCACAGTCCGCAACCGGGCGCCGAAGCTGTGATACTGGCCGCGCCGCAGTTCATGGATCAGGTTCGGCCTCTTGCCGAAATGCGGCAAGCTGAAGGACGAACGGTTGCGCTCATCAACGTCAACGACGTCTATGACGAATTCAACTTTGGCGAGCGCACGCCGTACGCAATACGCGGCTTCCTGCGGACGGCAAGCAAGGTGTGGCAGAACAAACCTCATTACTTAGTGCTGGCCGGCGATGGCTCGGTTGATCCGAGAAATTATCTGGGATTTGGCTTCCTTGATTTTGTTCCGACGAAGGTCGTCGTCACCGCTCAACTCAAGACAGCGTCGGACGATTGGTTCTCCGACTTCGGGAACACTGGATTTGCGAAGATCGCGACAGGCAGGCTGCCGGCGCGCTCATCTGCGGACATGCAGACTATCGTGGGCAAGATCGTCGGCTATAACAAGGGCGAAGGGGGCGCGTGGACCAACCAAAGCCTGCTCGTAGCCGATGTTGACGATCCATCGGTCAGTTTCTCGCAGGCGGCATTATCGGTGCAAAGGATGCTGCCCTCGAGCATGAACGTGACTGACGTATTCGCCGGGTCGTTGGGATCGGGAACTGCACAGCAGACGCTGCTTGCCGGCGTCAATTCCGGCAAGCTGCTGGTGAACTATAACGGCCACGGGTCAGTGGAAATCTGGGGCAGCGGTCTCTTTAACGATGGCCTGGCAAGTTCACTGACCAACGGCACGAAGCTGCCAATGTTTGTGGCGATGAACTGCCTGAACGGCTTCTTTCATGACGTTTATACACAAAGCCTGGCGACGGCGCTGATGCTTTCGCCGAACGGAGGCGCGATTTCGGTGTGGGCTTCGTCTGGACTGACGGAACCTGAGCCACAGTTCCAGATGGACCAGGCTTTCGCGCAGGCGGTGTTCTCGCAGCCCGGCATGGCTGTAGGCGACGCGGTGCTGAGGGCAAAGTCCGGGATCGAGGACTCGGACGTGCGGAAGACGTTCATTCTGTTTGGAGATCCGATGATGCGGCTGAAGTCAGCGACGGACACGAGCGTCGGCGGTGGGAACCTGCCCCGCGATGTGCCAGTCACTCACCCGCCGCAGCGGGAGCCGAGGGCAGGACGGGAAATGGAGTAGTACACACACCGAAAGGCCCGGGTTTGGAGCGCCGGACGAGAAGTCAAAATCCCCACCCTCTGGCAAAAATGCGAAGGGTGGTGGCATCCGAGTCCACAAATGCTATTTCGTTGAAAACAGGAAATCCTCAGAAATCCCCAAGCTGAAAGTCATGACTAGCAGCCGACTTTTTCGTCGTATTAGCGTATGCGATCCCGGCGAGCTGTTCTGTACATCTGCTCCGCACTCGCGAGCATTACCTTCAACCTGCATGGGCAGGTGAAACCAGCTACTGCCCCCAACGTTGCCGTGGCTGTCCGGACCGGCCACCCTCCTCGCCTCGACGGCACCCTGAACGACCCGCTTTGGAGTGCTGCTCCAGTGGTCGGGGGTTTCCGCCAGAAGGAGCCGCTCGAAACCCAGCCCGCGACCGAAAAGACGGAAGTTCGCATCCTCTTTGACTCGCGGCACATTTATTTTGGGATCTACTGCCAGGAGGACGCGCCGAAGGGCATTGTTGCCAATGAATTGCGACGTGACCTGACGCAGGACATGGATGACAACTTCGCGATCATCATTGACCCGACGCTAAGCCACAGAAACGGATACATCTTCGAGATCAACCCGCTTGGCACCCAGCGGGACGGCGCAGTCATTGAAGAACAGGCCCCTCCTCAAAGTGATTCGATTGTGGACTCCAGCTGGGATGGGCTATGGAATTCCGAAGCCAAGCGTACTGACGACGGGTGGACCGCGACGATCGAGGTTCCTTTTAACACGCTGAATTTTGATGGCGGGTCGGACGTGACGTGGGGCATAAACTTCCGCAGATTCGTTCGACGGAAGAATGAAGAGGACGAATGGTCAGGATACTTCAGGGTTTTTGGTTTCTGGCGTCTCTCTCAAGCGGGAACCCTTCAGGGGCTCAAGGGAATTGAGAGTGGACGGCTGCTGGTGATTAAGCCGTATGGGTTGATTGGCGCCGAAAGCGTGTCAGGACAGCCCTGGGACGCTCTGCACACCGGCGGCGTGGACGTGAAGTATGGATTGACCAGCAATCTGATCGCGCTAGGAACGGTGAACACTGATTTTTCCGACGCCGATGTTGACCAGCAACAGTTCAACCTCACACCATTTCCGATTCTTATCCCTGAGAAACGGCGGTTTTTTCTTGAGGACGAGGACGTGTTCAACTTTGCGTTGTGGAACGAGGACTTGTTGTTCTTCAGCCGACAGATCGGGATCGATCCGGTGAGCGGCCGGGAAGTGCCGATTGATGTAGGCGGCAAAGTCGCCGGCCATGCTGCGGGCTTCGATTTAGGTTTCATGGACGTGAAGACCCGTGCCGAAGATTTCGCGCCGTATGCAAACTACTCGGTGGCGAGGGTGAAGAAGCCGCTGACACCAGGCTCTTACATTGGCTTTATCGCGACAAACAAGGAGTCCGGGAATCCATTCGATCCTTACAACCGGTCGGGCGGAGTGGACGCCAAGTTTGTCGTCTTCCAGAACCTCAATCTGAGAGGGTATTACGCGAAGTCGTGGACGCGCGGGTTAGACGGCGACAATGCCGCGTTCGGTGGACGGCTTACGTACGCGAACAACTGGTTCAATATCTACGCGGGCCATGGCGTGACCGAAAAGAACTTCAACCCGGAAATCGGTTTTGTGACACGTATTGACGATCAGCCGACGATTGTTCAGGTGAACCTCACGCCGCGCCCGCATGCGCTGGGGATTCGTCAGCTCGACGTGGGAGGATTCGTTTTCCACCATCCGAATACGGAAGGGCAGCTCATTTACCAGGAGTGGAGCCCGGCGATTCGAGTTCAATTTAACAACAGCGCGGAGATTGATAGTGATCCCTACGATGTGCAGCACCAATTGCTTCTGCAACCGCTGCACCTTTACAAGAACATCTCAATCCCCGCGGGAGGGTACACATTTGCTGAGCATCAAATCGCTTATACGTCTTCCGGAAATCATCGGGTGACATACACCGGTCAGTTTCTCTGGGGCGACTACTATTCAGGGACTTTGAAGAGCGCAACATTCACTGCGCAATACCGTCCGAATGCTCATTTAGCCCTGGCCGCAAATACTACTTTGAACGTGTTCCGGCTGCCGCAGGGGAATTTCAGCATTGAACTCGCGGGACTGCAGGTTAGCTATGCATTCAACCGGCTGGTGAATCTGACGACGTTCTTGCAGGCGGACACAGGACAATTTCAAGCGGCTAGCGCGAATATTCGACTGCGGTACACGTTTCGCCCGGACAGCGATTTGTACGTGATCTACAACAACGGGACTAGGTTCCAGAGTTTGGTTGCGGGAAATCCGGCGCTGGTGAGGGAGCAGAGGTTTGCGATCAAGGGGACTTATTCGTGGTCGAGGTGAGAAAGGACAGGATTCCGAAACGCTGCATGCTAAATCCCCATGTCTCGAAAATCGCGAGACATGGGGCACCCTCCTGAAGGGGTCGTGAGCCACAGGCTTCTCGGCAAACTATAATGTTTGCGGAGTCTTTTCCGCGTGGATGCCGACTTTCGCATTGGCGAGTTCCTTGTCAGTCCAGCGCTGAATCAAATTTCACGGAACGGCACGAGCGCACGCATTGAGCCCAAGGCCATGCGTGTGCTGGTCTATCTCGCCGTGCACCCCGGCGTTATAAGCAAAGAACAATTGATCTCGGCGGTTTGGCCGGACGTCTTTGTCTCTGAGGACGTGCTGCCGGGGTGTATTTCTGCACTGCGCAAGATGCTCAACGACGATGCGCGACGGCCAAAGTTCATTGAGACGATCCACAAGGGCGGTTATCGGCTGCTTGTGCCGGCTGAGCGGGTGAATGGGAATGGCACAGCGCCCGCTACCGCCGAACCTGCCAGAGTTGTAACTCCCCAAGGTAGCCGCACGCGGCGTTTGGCTATCGTGCTGGCGGTGGTTTTGCTTGCGGCGCTCCTGATCGCGGCCCTGGTCTGGCCGCGTCATCAGTACGACTCTGTGGCGGTGCTGCCGTTTCTGGTAACGGCTGACGATTCCAGCACGCAATACGTTGGCGATGGCATCGCCGAGCAGGTGGTGAACGATCTCTCGCAACTGAGCAACCTGCGGGTGATGGCATGGGCCACGGTTTGCCGGTACCACCAACACGATGTGGATGTGCGGGCAATCGGGCGAGAGTTGGGCGTGAAAGCGGTGCTGAGCGGGCAGCTTCTTCGTAGTGGCGATCACGTGGTGCTGCGGACAGAGCTGATCGACGTAACCCGCGGCTCGCAGCTCTGGGGCAGGCAATATGACGCGAGCATTGCAGATGCGCCGAAGCTGCAGCAGCAGATCTCTCAGGACATCGCTTCCAACCTGCGTGTGCGCCTGACTGAAAGTGAGCAGGAGCGAATCCAGCGTCACTACAGCGCATCTCCGGCGGCTTATGAACTCTATTTGAAGGGGCGTTTTTTCTGGGACAAGCGAACGAAACAAGGACTCGGTCAGGCAATCGACTATTTTCAGCAGGCGATCAATTCGGATCCAAATTATGCGCTCGCCTACGCGGGGCTGGCCGACCGTTACGCTCTGCTCGATGACTGGGGCGACACTGCTCCGCGCGATTCTTTTCCCAAAGCGCGTGCTGCCGCGGAAAAGGCTATCGCTCTCGATGACTCGCTTGCCGAGGCGCATGCGTCGCTGGCCATAGTTCGGGAAGCATACGACTGGGATTGGATTGGCGCCGAGCAGGAGTTCAAACGCGCGATTGAGTTGAATCCGAACTACGCGACCGCACACCAATGGTATGGCTTGTTCCTGGCCAGCTTCGGTCGTTTCAGGGAAGGGGAAGCCGAAGTGCGGCGAGCGAAGGAATTGGATCCTCTGTCGCCGATCGTCAATATGGCACTGCCAGAGCTGTACATGTGGGAGCGACGGTACGACGAGGCGATTCCTGAGTACAAAAAGATCATCGCTCTTGATCCGTCGTTTCCCGGAGCGTATGGGAATCTAGCTGATGTGTACGAGAAGAAGCAGAAGTATGCCGAAGCTCTGGATGCCATGCAGCAGGCCGCTGCCTTGAAAGGAGTACCTGAGATGGCGCGCGACGTGCGAAAGGCCTATGCCGAATCCGGTTACAACGGCCTTATACGCACCGAACTAGCTACTGGCCTGAAGGAGCGAGAGCGCGGGGAATACAACAGCCCGGTGGCGATGGCGGGGGCGTATGCGCTTTTGGGTGACGAACAACACTGCCTCGAATGGTTGCAAAAAGGGTTACGAAGAGCATTCGAGCGGCATGCAGTACATTGCTGTGAATCCGGAATTCGACTCGTTGCGGGGGAATCCGAAGTATCAGTATTGGCTGGGAGTGTTGGGGTTGCCGGTAGTGAAGGGGCCGAGTTAGGCAAGCAATCTTTCGAAAACTCTGAGAAGGTGCGCCTAGCTATGACACTTCTCCCATCAGGCGCTTAGTCGGCCTTACCAGAACCGCAAGAACGACAGCTGCGGCGATTGCGGCGGCGCCTCCAACGCCAAATAGCGCGGGCAAAGGAACAGTCTCGTAAAGTGAACCGGCTTTTCCGGCCAACCAGTTTCCGGTACCCACAGAGAGGAACCACACACCCATCACAAATCCCTGCGCGCGACTGGGTGCAAGCTTGGTCATTGCGCTAAGTCCCACGGGGCTAAGGCACATTTCGCCGATTACACTCAACAAATAGCAAACGTTAAGCCAGTTCGGAGAGACCTGGGTTCGGTAAGCCGGGGGGACCATCACCAAGAAACTCAGCCCCACAATGAAAAGCGCCATGGAAAACTTCGTAGGGTAAGACGGCTGCCGCGAGCCAAGTCGGATCCACAGCCAGGCAAATAGGGGCGCGAAGGGAAAGATGACCAGGATCGGCTGAACGGATTGGTACCAACTCGCCGGGAACTCGTAACCGAGAACTACACGATTGGTGGCCCGCTCTGCAAAGAGATTCAACGTCGAGCCAGCTTGTTCGTAGATGCCCCAAAAAATCGCCGAGGCGAGGAAGAAGACAAGAATCGCGGCTGCTCGTTTGCGTTCCTCGGGAGACCAGCCTTTACCAAGAATCATCCACGCGAACACGACCGCGGCTAGTGCAATTAGCACCCATCCCAGACCGTTTGAAATTTCTTCGGCGGTAATGGTAAACACTCCTCGCGATACCAGGACCGCCGGCACGATGATCGCGAACAGGAATGCAGCTACAGCTAATGATCCGAGTCGTTTCTGCTTTCGGTCACGTTCGAGATCGCCTGTGCTGGCAGGATGCAACCCCGCCTCGCCCAGCCAGTTCCGGTTGAGCATGTATTGGATTAGTCCCGCGACCATTCCCACGGCCGAAGCAGCGAAACCGAGCCTCCAATTGACTCGTTCACCTATCCACCCGCAGATGATCGGGGAGATGAATGCACCCACATTGATGCCCATGTAAAAAATCGAGAAGCCGGCATCGCGCCGTCGATCCTCCCGGGCATAGAGTTGGCCAACAATAGTACTCACATTCGGTTTCAGGAGGCCCGTTCCGATCATGAGGCAGCCGAGCCCGCAGTAAAACGCAGTGATGCTCCGCGAGGCCAAGAACAAGTTGCCGCCAGAGATCAGAATTCCGCCGTATAGAACAGCGCGTCTCTGACCAATGATGCGATCCGCGACCCACCCGCCGGGAAGGGCCAGCAGGTAGACCATCGCGGTGTAAAAGCCGTAGAGAGAGCCCGCCTTCATCACCGAGAAGCCGAGTCCGCCGTGCGCCACATCAGCGGTCATATAGAGAATGAGCAGGGCGCGGGTGCCGTAGTAGCTGTAGCGCTCCCACATTTCGGTGAAGAAGCAGGTGGCCAGGCCGCGGGGATGGCCGAAGAACCGGGTGTCGGCGGAAACGGTTGAAACGGAGGTAGTGGTCGCCAGGGTGGTGCTCCTTCAGGCTAAGATGCCGCCCCGTGGAAGATAGCAGAGGACGGGTAATTTCGCACGTCATCTGCGCTCGGGAAGCCTCTGTGGCGCTTCTCTGTTTGGTCCATGACCCCTGTGCTTTTTGCTTTCGTCGGTGGAAAAACTTAACCACAGAGGACACTGAGTTCACAGAGCAGAGCCACAGAGGCGGAATACCGGGAAGTCCCGATTACTCCCGTGATAGTACGGACGGAATCTTCGCCCAGCCCGACGAATCCGCGAAAATCAACAAGGTGGCGGGTTTCCGCCATGGGGGAGAGATTCAACATGCGCCTGAAAATTGCAGTTGCCGTACTGCTGCTTGCGGTGGTTGGCCAAGCTAAGGAAAAGCACTACCAGAGCGGCAGACTCCTAAAGATGGAATCTGTGAAGTGCGGGACGGACGAGAAGAACGGAAAGAGTTTTGCCGGCGAGATGATTGGCACGGATTCCTCGCACATGAAGAGGAAGGAGCTGTTGTGTCAGCAATACACGCTGCGGACTGACACGGTGATCTATACCATCCAGCCGAAAGATGACAAGCATCCGGCTCTGCTGCCGATCGGGGAAAAAGCGCAGTTCCGCATTGACAAGGATAAAATTCAGCTGCGGGTGGAGGATGCGGACGACAAAGAGCGCGAATACCTAGTCATTTCGATGGTGCCGCGGCAGTTGGAGGAGGAGACTACGACGGCGTCGAAGAAGTAGTTGGCAAATATCTTTCAACCGGATCTCCGGGACGTCAAACCCTCATTCATTCGACTCCATCCCCGACTGGGGTCGGTGGGTCAGGGCAGGCTCCTGTCTCGTAAAACCGCGACACACGGATGGAGACACCTTAAATAAGTCAATAGTGCTCGGGTGTTTTCCCTTGAAATGTCAGGTTTATCCGGCTGCCGCTACCCCATCGGCCTGATTGCCATTGCCATCTGAACATTCATACTCTGGCGAAGACAACTTAGGTCGGAGGAAACTCGTGATCACCCCCCAATCACGCACTACGCTTGCAGCCGCTCTTTTCTTCGGCCTTGCCCTTTCGGCATCTGTACAGGCGCAAACCCAGCAGCAGCCGCCGCCCGGCGACCTCATCAAAGCGGTCATTTATGCGGAACTAACTTCCAGTGCTGCTGCAGATATTCAATGGAAGTATGTGCTCGAAAAGGAGATCGATGGGAAACAGGAGACCCGGCAGGTAGTTGAGACCAGGTCTGGATCGCTCGATCGTCTACTCGCTATCGCGGGGAAGCCCTTGACTGGCGCTCAGCAGCATGATGAACTGCAGCGACTGCTTCGCGTTTCCCACAGCCCGGAGGAACAGCGCAAGCTCGCAGACGCCAGAAAGAAAGACGCCGATCAATGCGCGGCGTTTCTCAAGATGATTCCCGATGCGTTTATCTTCGAATATTCCGGGGAGCATGCCGGGCCAAATAGCGACTTCGTGAAGCTGACCTTCAAGCCGAATCCCAGCTTCCAGCCGCGTAGTCGTGAGGGCAAAGTCATGCACGAGCTGGCTGGAGACCTGTGGGTGGATTCAACGCAGCAGCGCCTGGTCGCCATCGAGGGCCAGCTGCTGAACGACGTCAAGTTCGCGGGAGGCCTTCTCGGTCACCTGGAAAGGGGCGGCCGCTTTAGCGTGAAGCGTACGGAAATCGCTCCCGGGCGATGGGAGTTGACGGAGATGGAAGTCAATATGCACGGCAAGGCGCTTCTATTCAAAACCATATCCGTGCAGCAAAAGGAGCAGCATCGCGATTTTGAGCGCGTGCCCGACGACATGACCATGGCAGATGCAGCCGCGATGCTGATGAACAAGAGCCTGGTCGCGGAAAAGCGCTGACTGTCGAACCTGCCTCAAAGATTTGCGCCCGATGTAGTGACTCTCGAAATGGCGTACGGCTAAAGCTGCTACGCTGGTGGATATTCTTTTCCGGAGAGTCTCGTCATGAATGCACAGGTATCCACGGCGGCAGATCCCTTTTTTCAATTCAAGCAGGCCCAGAAACAAGGCTGGGCTCATTTCGCGCCTCTGGAGGCGCTAACTATTCCGCAGGCAGCACGGCTGGTTCGCCATGCGAAAGTAAAGACGGGCGATCGCGCGCTGGATGTAGGCTGCGGCACGGGCGTGGTATCGATCACTGCCGCGCGAATGGGCGCAAAGGTCACGGGTCTGGATCTTACTCCCGAGTTATTGCAGCGGGCTCGCGAGAATGCGCGAATCTCAGAGGTGCAGGTTGATTTTCATGAGGGCGATGCAGAAAGTTTGCCGTTTGATGACACGTCCTTCGACGTGGTGCTGAGCCAGTTCGGGCACATTTTCGCGCCGCAGCCAGAGGTGGCCGTCGCAGAAATGCTTCGTGTGCTTAAGCCGGAAGGGACTATTGCATTCGCCACCTGGCCGCCGGAATTGTACGTTGGTCGCTCGTCGGCTTTAGTAATGAAATACATGCCGCCGCCGGACATCCCCTCGCCCTTTCTTTGGGGCGATCCCAGCGTGGTTCGTGAGCGGCTCGGAAACCGTGTGAAGGACATTCTGTTTCACAGTGCCAGCATGAATGTGCCGGCGCTCAGTCCTCAGCTTCATCTTGCGAACGTGGAACGAACCGTGGGTTCGATGGTCAAGCTGGTAGAAGTGCTTTCGGCGAGCGATCCGGTGAAGTTGCAGGAATTCCGGAGGGAAGCTGAAGCACTGGCGGCGGAGTATATCGAGGACAACGTGCTCAGGCAGGACTATTTGCTGACCAGAGCGACAAAACTCTAGACGGCGAAGTCAGCTTGGGAGGGCTTTTTTCCAACCGGGCAGGCCTCCTAAGAACGTTTGCAGCGCCGCAGTCGGATCCTCAGATCGTTCAATTTCTTCATACAGATCACTAAACTGCAGCCTGACGCCAGCCAGCATCTCCTTATCTTCAAGAAGATGGGACAGCAGCTTCTCCCAATTGGCCACAGCACGATGCTCGAGCACGAGTTTGAGAGCGATGTTCTCGACAAACAAATATTCAGTTGCGCGGAGCACGAGACCAAGACGCCTTTTTTGGTCATGAGGTGAGCACTTAACTTTGCATGACTTTCATGTTCGTGCTCGCGATCAGTGGGGCCTCAGTTGCCTTCTGCACATCTTCAACCGTCAATTCCGGGGAAATTTCCTCGACTACGAGCCCGGTCGGGGTCACGCGGATGTAGGCCATCTCGGTCACGATGGTGTCGACCACTTTCGAGCCGGTCAGCGGCAGTGTGCATTTCTTCAAGATTTTGGGCTGGCCTTCGCGCGTGGTGTGCTCCATTGCGACGACGACCCGGCGGGCGCTCGCAACCAAGTCCATCGCGCCGCCCATGCCTTTGACCATTTTGCCGGGGATCATCCAGTTGGCGATGCTGCCTCCTTCATCTACTTCCATCGCGCCGAGGACGCTCAGATCAATATGGCCGCCGCGGATCATGGCGAAGGAATCGGCACTCGAAAAATAAGAAGTGCCGGGGAGTTCGCTGACAGTTTCTTTGCCGGCGTTGATCAGGTCGGGATCTTCCTGCCCTTCGAGGGGATATGGCCCGATTCCGAGCATTCCGTTTTCACTCTGCAGCACGACTTCGATGCCCGGCGGTACGTGGTTTGCGACGAGCGTCGGCATGCCGATGCCGAGGTTCACATAGAAGCCGTCGCGCAGCTCAAGAGCGATGCGTTTGATTATGCGTTCGCGTTTGTCAAGGTCTTTGGGCATAAATGCCGTCGTTCGTCGTTCGTCGTTGGTCGTCCGTCGTTCGCCAAAAATCACGTCAGCATGCGACAGTGGTTTTTGGCCAACGACCAACGACGGACGACCTACGACGCTTTCCTCACCGTCCTTCGCTCGATTCTTCTCTCGTACAGTTCTCCCTGGAAAATTCGCTTCACGTAGATTCCTGGCGTGTGTACGTTGTCGGGATCGAGTTCCCCAACCTCGACCACGTGTTCCACTTCCGCGATCGTGATCTTTGCCGCCGCGGCCATCATGGGATTAAAGTTTCTGGCGGTCTTCCGATAAACCAGATTACCTTGCTTGTCGCCCTTCCAAGCCTTAACAAAAGCGAAATCTGCTTTCAGGGCGCGCTCCATTACGTACATGCGGCCGTCGAAGTCGCGGATTTCTTTGTTCTCGGCAACGATGGTTCCGAACCCGGTGGGCGTGTAAAACGCTGGAATTCCCGCTCCTCCGGCGCGAATTCGCTCAGAAAACGTGCCCTGTGGAATCAGTTCAAGGTCAATGGTTTTCCCGATCACCATCTGTTCGAGCAATTTGTTCTCGCCCACATAGGTGCCGATGTGACGGTGAATCTGGCCGGCCGCGAGCAGCAGGCCCATTCCGTAACCATCCACGCCGACGTTGTTGCTGATGGTGGTGAGATTCTTCGTGCCTTTTCGTACGAGAGCCCGAATCAGGTTTTCAGGAATGCCGCACAGGCCGAAGCCGCCGACCATGATGGTTGCGCCGTCGGGAATGTCACGAACGGCTTCGTCGGAGCTGGCAACGACTTTATCCATCGCGAGAAAATTCTAAAACAAGTTCACCACAGAGACACAGAGGCACCGAGAAAACATTTGCAAAGAGTTTCTTTTCGGAGCCGCCGATATCAGGCATGCAACTTCGATTTTTTTGATTTCGACTTGGCGTTCTCTGTGTCTCTGTGCCTCTGTGGTGAATTCGCTTTGAGCCTGTGGGCCTGCTCGAATGCTAGCTCCAACTGGCGCGTGTCGAGGTTTTCGCGGATGTGGGTCAGTTGCTGTTCCAACTTCAGCAGGGCATTAGCAATATGCTGCTTGTTGGTAAGTGCGATGTCGCGCCACATCGAATATGGACTGGCGGCGATGCGGGTCATCTCACGCAGCGCTCGTCCGCCGGACTCAAGCAAGGGAGCGCGCGGGCCGTACTCCTCAACTAGGTTTGCGGCGAGCGCTGTCGATATCATTTGGGGAACGTGACTGATCCAGGCGCAGAGCCGATCGTGATCCGTGGAATCGAGTTCCTCGACGCGAGCACCGATTTTCTTCAGCAGGCTGATGAACGCTCGAGCTTTTTTGCCGTTGAGCGATTGTCCCGGCTGCGGTGTCAGGAACCAAACTGCGCCGCGAAAGAGATCGGCGCCGGCGAACTCAATTCCGGAATTCTCTTTCCCGGCCATGGGATGGCCTGCGAGAAAACGCTCGGAAACATTAGCGCCGAACGCACGTGAAGCCGCGCGAAGGACTTCTGATTTTGTGCTGCCAACATCGGTGAGTAACGTGCTGCTCGGCAGATGCGGAGCGAGTTTCTCCATTAGCTCAACGATTCCGCCGACAGGAGTCGCGAGCAGGACGAGATTGCTGCCGGCGCAGGCCGCAATGGGATCGGCTACCGCTCGATCGATCGCGCCAAGTTTCCGCGCTTTTGCCAGGACAGGTTTGCGGTCGCAGCCGACGATCGTGCCGCGGAATCCATGTTTTTTGACAGCAAGGCCGAACGATCCGCCGATCAGGCCGGTGCCGACGATGGTGATTTGATGGAACATCGGGCAATCTGGTGATCAGGTCATCGGTGATCGCGTTAGATCGCCCGATCACCCGATGGTCAGATCACCAGATTCTTACGCCATCTTTCTTCCCACTGCGGGCGCGATCATGCGCAGCGTGTCCATCAATTCTGCGAATTGCTTGGGATAGAGCGATTGCGCGCCATCGGACAGCGCTTTATCGGGATCGTGATGCACTTCGATGAGCAACATGTCTGCGCCGGCGGCAACGGATGCGCGGGCCATGGGCGCGACTTTATCGCGCAGGCCGGTGCCGTGCGATGGGTCGGATGCCATGGGCAAATGCGACAGCTTGTGGATGATGGGGATAGCGCAGATGTCGAGGGTATTGCGGGTGTAGGTCTCGAAGGTGCGGATGCCGCGCTCGCAAAGGACTACGTCGTAGTTGCCACCCGACATGATGTACTCGGCGGAGAGCAACAGCTCTTCGATGGTGGCTGCAATGCCACGCTTGAGCAGGACCGGGCGCTTTACTTTTCCGAGCTCGCGCAGCAAGTTGAAATTCTGCATGTTGCGCGCGCCGACCTGGAAAATATCTATGTAGGGCAGCATCACGCCGATTTGTGAGATCTCCATTACTTCGCTGATCACGAGGAGGTTGAATTTGTCTCCGGCTTCGCGCAGTAGTTTGAGGGCTTCTAGGCCGAGTCCCTGGAATGAATATGGCGATGTACGGGGCTTGAATGCGCCGCCGCGGAGAGCGCGTGCGCCGGCTTTCGCCACCAGCTCGGCGACCGTGAAGAGCTGATCGCGCGATTCCACTGAACACGGGCCGGCTACGACCACTACTTCGTCACCGCCGATCTTCACGCCATTGGAGAACTGAACGACTGTTCCCTCGGGACGGAACGCCTTGCCCGACAGCTTGTAGGGAGCGCTGATGCGGTGAACGTGTTCGACTCCGCCGAGGACTTCGAGGTTGCGAGTGTCGAAGTCGGCGCGCGCGCCGACCGCGGCGAGGATGCTCTGGCGCTCGCCGGTGGTGCGATGGACGGAGAAGCCCATCTGCATCAGGTGCTCGATGACCACCTGGATCTGCTCTTCAGTTGCGGTTTCCTGCATTGCGACGATCATAGAGTTAGTTGTTGGTTATTGGTTGTTAGTTGTTGGCGCGTCTTCGTCTTCCCAACAACCAATAACCAACAACCAGCAACTAGTCATTTACCTCCGGATCAATTTCTGTGTCGCCGAAGCCATCGCTCGGTGCCGGCTTCTTCATTACTTCCATTTCGCTCTGGCGCATTACGTCCACGATGCGCTCAAAGATTCGGACCAGGCCGCGATCAGGAAGCGGGCCGCCGTTTGCTTTTCGGGCATTTTCAAGGACTGCTTTTTCGCGGTCCGGCTCGTAGACCGGCAGTCCCGCGCCTGCTTTCAATTTTCCGATCTCATGGACAGCCTGGGCTCGCTGGCTCAGGAGGTCGACCAGCTTGCGGTCAACGTCATCGATTTTGTGACGCCAGTCTGTGATGTCCATGGAACCGTCAGCCATCAGCCGTCAGCCATCAGGTAAAACCTGTGCTCACTCGGGCAGTCAGCGATCCTGATGCGGCTACTCTGCTCCGGCTACGCGGCGCGTGCCGCTCTTGCTTTTCCTGATGGCTGACGGCTGATGGCTGACGGCTGAAAGCTGTTTTATAAATTCTGCCACAGCTTGAGCTTCTTTGCCGGGGTTCTGCTCGATAGTCTGGACTATCGCGCTGCCGACGACCGCGGCGTCGGCGAACTGGCCGACGGCCGCGAAATGCTCAGGAGAGGCGATGCCGAAGCCTACGGCGATGGGAAGATCGGTGAACTTGCGAAGCCTTTTCACCAGCTCTTGCGCGTCTTCGGTGAGGACTTTTCGCTCGCCGGTGATTCCGGTACGCGAGATGGCGTAAACAAATCCGGTCGAGGCTTCGGCGATTCGCTTCAGTCGCTCGTCGGTGCTGGTGGGCGCGGCGAGGAATACTGTCGCCAGATTGCGTTTGCGCATTAGCCTGAGATATTCGGCTGCTTCTTCGACGGGCAGGTCGGTGATGAGCGCGCCATCAACTCCGGCTGCAGATGCGGCTTCTACAAAGTTCTGCAAGCCCATGCGCAGGATGGGATTGAGGTAGGAGAAAACGATGAGTCCGGCGTCGCTTTGCTTGCGGATCTCCTGTGCGAGTTTCAGGACCTGTTC
>Ga0075424_100001356_pt1 | contig 21373 bp, 20 predicted proteins | sample SoiMethybrSBSTD3_FD_75301 | JGI IMG/M metagenome (GOLD analysis project Ga0075424, IMG submission 75301) | Bulk soil microbial communities from a Populus tree surrounding site in Tennessee, USA - Soil MetaG P. TD hybrid SBSTD3 | ecosystem: Environmental > Terrestrial > Soil > Tree plantation... | reverse complement strand
GCGAAGGAGACCGCCGGGACGAGCTTGTTCTGGCCGTTGACAATGCCGGCGTCGTACCAGCCGCTGTTGATGACGGTGACCTGGAGGCCTTTGGTGAGATCGACGTTCGGTCCGCACGCGGCGGCCGAAGCCGCCGCGACAGAGATCAGGAGCCGCAGCGCGCGCATATGCGCGCTATTCTAGAACACCCGCACTTCGATCCGCTGGAGCGCCTCCTCGCGCGAGATCTTCCCCGCGAGGAAATCGGCGAGATCCGATCCGTGCAGCCGGAAGATCCGCGTGCGCGAGTCCGTGTCCGCCGGCGCGAGCCGCGGGCGATCGTCGTTGCCCTTTGCGGCGATCGTGAGCCATTCGGTGGTGCCGATGCCGAGGCCGCTGCTGTGAGTGAGCATCGCGTCCTTCAGCGCCTGCGTCACCTCGGTGCGGTACGCCTCGCTCGGATCGGTGAGAATCGAATCGTCGGGCTGCGCCGGCTTGTCCTGCGCGATCGACGCGGGCGATCCGGTGGCGGTGCGCGCGCCGGACACGTCCGCGAGCTGCGGCGTCGAGCGCGAGAGGCTCGCCGGCGTCACCTGCAGCTCGATGCGCTTGAGCGCCTGCTCGAGGTTCGGATCGCCGGCGCTCTTGATGTAGGTCTGCAGCGTGCGCAGCGCGCTGTCGAGGCCGAGATCGTTCTGGTCGAGCGTGCGCAGGCTCCATGTGAGCGTCGCGTTGAACTGCGGCACCGTCACGTCGAAGAAGACGCCGTAGCCTTCGAGCCGGAAGCCGCTCGCATGCGCGTTGTCGCTGACGAGCATGTCGGCCGGCGTCTGCGCGAGCGCCTGCAAGCGGTCGCGCGTGATCGACATGCCGTGCTCCACGGCGCCCTCGAGCACCCGCTCCATCTGGCCGATCTGATAGCGCTGCTCGGCCACTGCCCGCGGGCCCGGCGGGGCCGGCGGCTGCGCGACGGCCGGCGCGGCGGCGGCGACGGCGACGGTTCCGGCGATGACGAGTGATGCGACCCGTTTCACAAGCGCCCCCTACTGTCTCTGCGACGTGCGAATGACATAGTTCATCTGCTGCCGGTTCTTCAGCACTTCCACGCCGACCTTGTTCTCGACGAGGCCGAGCGCGCGATCCACGCGGACCAGATCCGCCTGCCGCTGCACGTTGACGTCGCGCATCAGCTCGGCGACGCGCAGCGCGAGCTCGCGCTGCTGCCGCTTCTCGCTGTCGTCGATGAGCGCGCGCACGCGCCGGATCTGGTCGGCGTCGGCCGCGCGCGGCGCCGCGGCAGACGCGTTGGACGCCTGCACGGAGCGAAGCTCGGAACGCATCTGGCGCTCGAGCGCGGCGAGATCCGCTTTCCACGGCGCCGCGTCGGCCGCCGCCGCCGGCGGCGCGACCGCCGCGCCGCCGCGCGCGTCGCGCGACCAGCCGGTGCGAATCGTCAGGCCCGCGCGATCGTAGTGCACATCGAGGTTCGCGATTCCCGCGGCGGCGCCGAGGACGAGCACCGCGGCGGCAGCCTGCGCCCACACGGGCACGCGCCACGGCGCGCGGGAATCGGGGATCACCGACGGTGGATTCGGCGGAGCGAGCGGAGCGAATTTCGGCTCCGGCGGCGACCAGCGCGCGAGCTGCGCGCGGACGCCGCGGAGCGTGTCGAGCTCGCCGCGGCACACGGCGCAGGTGCGCAGGTGCGCCGCGAACAACGCGCGTTCCGCCTCCGGCTCCGCGCGGCCATCGTCGTAGAGGAACGTGATCAGCGCTTCGTCGCGATCGCCGGCGTACGTGCAGACAGGTTCAGTCATAAAGTGGCTTTGGTATTCCGGGCCTCGCCCTTCGCCAGCTCCCGGCGGAGGACGGTCAATCCCTGGTACAAACGCGTCTTCACCGTGCTCAACGGACAGCCGACCAGCTCCGCGATCTCCTGGAACGTGAGCCCATGGTATTCCTTCAGCACGATGGCCGTGCGCTGCTCTTCGGGCAGCAGCGCCATGGCGCGCTCGACGGCGCGCGACAGATCCTTGCGCGCCACGAGATCCTCGATCGACTCGGAAGGCTCGGCGGCGGCGGCGAGCTCCATGACGTCGATGTCCTCGGGCGGTTGAACGATCGGCGCCCGCCGCTCACGCCGAATCCAGTCCCGGCACAGGTTCAGGGCGATCCGATAGAGCCATGACGAGAACTTCGCCTGCCCCCGGAAGCCCGGAAGCGCGCGAAAGGCGCGCAGAAACGTCTCCTGGCACACGTCTCGCGCGTCCTCTTCGCGGCCGATCGTTCGGTACGCGAGGGCGTAGATGGGCCGCTCCCATCGAAGCACCAGCTCGTTGAAGCTGTCCGAGTCGCCGCCAATCGATCGGGCGACGAGCTCTTCGTCCGTCCACGTCATGCGGAGCGCGGAGGGTCCTCTCTATTGTCAGGAATTAGGACGCCAAACGCGGGCCGAGAGTCTTTCACACCTAACAGGCTGAGTGTATTGGCCTTACGATGCGCGATCCAGTACAATCCCCCGCGACCACCTCAGCCGGCCTCGGCCGTGATGTCCAAAAATACCGTGCAACGGCCCATCGCCTCGCTGCTCGCCCACAGCGCGAACGCGAACGAGCTGTTGCCGCAGCTGCATCAGCATGCACTGGACGTCACTGGCGGCATCTGCTCGCTGCTGTTCCGCCACAACCCGCGCACCGGCGATCTGCAGGCGACCTCCGGCTTCGCGCTCGACGCGCTGCGAACCGATCCGTGGATTCCCGGGTCCGAGGAGGCGGCGCTCGTCGTCGAGGCCTTCACCCGTCAGGCGCCGATGCTCGTCGCCGACTCCGCCCGGCAGGCGCCGGAGCTCGCCGCGCGCCTCTGCGCGCGCGCCGCGCTGCTCCTGCCGCTCGTGCGCTCCGGCGAGCGCGTCGGCCTGCTCGCGATCGGGTTCGAGACGCCGCCGTCGGCCGGCAGCGTGGAGCGGGCGGGCGCCGAGGTCCGCGATGCCTTCATCACGGCGCTCGAGCTCCTGCACCTGCGCCAGGCGGACGAACTGCAGCGCGACGTCCGCGAGCTGCTCGACGAGTTCACGGGCAGCCTGGCCGCCACGCTGAACCTGTCGGCGGGGCTCGACATCTTCTGCCACGGCGCGAACCGCCTGTTCGGCGCCGATCGCACCTCCGTTTGGGTTCACGATCGGCGCGCCCGGCAGTTGATGCTGCAGGCCTCGTCGGAAGCGGCCGACGTCGTCCGCGGCGTCCGCGTGAGCAGCGACGATCCGTCGGCGCCGGCGGCGGTCGCGATGCGGCGCACGCGCGCCGAGATCGTGCCCCCCGCGGGCGACGAGGCGACGGCGATCGTCACCGTTCCGCTGCGTGGCACGCGCCGCGCGCTCGGCACGATCGTCTTCGAGGGCGTGCGGGTGGAGACCGGCGGCGAGCTCGATCTCCTCGATCGCGCCGACGAGCTCGGACGCCAGCTGTCGAGCGCGATCGAGAACATGCAGCTGCTCGACGACGTGATGCGGTCGCGGCGCGAGCTCGAGAACACCTTCGACTCGATCACGCACCTGGTCGCCGTCTCCGACATGCGCGGCCACATCGTGCACGTCAACCGTGCGTTCGCGACGCGCGTCGGGCGCAAGCGCGAGGATCTGATCGACAAGCCGATCGCCGAGTACATCGGGCCCGAGCTCGCGAAGTTCCTGGAGCAGCACAAGACGAGCCGCGCGGCGCGGCCGCACGGCGAGACCGCCGTCACCATCGAGGTGGTGGACCCCGTCTGGAAGGGGCCCTTCATGGTGACCGTAACGGATCTGCTCGATCACGACCGCGAATCGGTCGGCAGCGTCGTCGTCGCGCGCGATCTGACGTCGCAGACGCGGCTCGAGGCGGAGCGCGAGGAGCTCCGCAAACGGCTGACACAGAGCGAGAAGCTCGCCGCGCTCGGCCAGTTCGTCGCGGGCATCGCGCACGAGCTGAACAACCCGCTGCAGGGCGTCCTGGGCCACCTCGAGCTGCTGCGGACGACCGGCGCGTTCCCGAAGCAGCTCCGCCGCGAGGTGGGCACGATCTACCGCGAGGCCGATCGCGCGGCCAAGATCGTGCGGAACCTGCTCGTCTTCGCCGGATCGCGCCGGCTCGTGCGGCGCGCCGTGAGCCTCAACGTCGTGCTGCAGAAGGTTCTGTCGCTGCGCGCGCCGGCGCACCGTGCGATCGGCATCGAAGTCGTGCGACACTATGACGAAAAGCTGCCCCGCGTGCCGAGCGATCCGCTGCTCCTGCACCAGGTGTTCCTCAACATGGTCATGAACGCCGAGCACGCGATCGCGGCGACGGGCCAGGGCGGCCGAATCGAGATCAGCACGGCAGTGGCGCCGTCGCGCGATCGCATCGTCGCGACGGTGCGCGATACCGGCACCGGCATTTCCGAGGACACGCTGTCACGAATCTTCGAGCCGTTCTATACCACCAAGGAAGTCGGCAAAGGCACCGGTCTCGGCCTGGCCATCACCTATGGCATCGTGCAGGAGCACGGCGGGCAGATCCTGGCGGCCAACCACCCCGACGGGGGCGCCGTATTCACCGTCGAACTGCCAATCGCGCCGTCACGAGGACGCTGACGCATGATTGATGAAACGTTTCTGACGACCGAGGAAGTCCTGGAGTACCTCCAGGTGAACCTCAGGACGGTCTACCGGCTGATCAAAGCGGGCAAGATTCCGGCGGTCCGCGTCGGCCGGCAGTGGAGATTCCGCAAGCGCGACATCGACGCCTGGCTCGACAGCCAGCGGCCGCGCGGCGGCGGTGCGCGGCCGGCGGCGGCGCCTCCACCGCGTCCGGCGGCCGGCTCGTCGCGCCCGCGCGTCCTCGTCGTCGACGACGAGGCCAGCATCCGCGATCTGCTCGCGAAGACGCTCGCGCTCGCGGAGTACGACGTCGACGTCGCGCCCGACGGGCGCTCGGCGCTCGAGCGGATGCGGCTCTACCCGTACGATCTGTTGATCGCCGACCTGAAGATGCCGGGCATGGACGGCCTGACGGTGATTCGCGAAGCGAAGCGCTACAAGGCCGATCTGCCGGTCATCATCATCACCGGCTTCTCGACCGAGTCGAGCGCGATCGAGGCGGTGAACATCGGCGTCGCCGGCTACCTCACCAAGCCGTTCCGCGTCCCGCAGGTGCTCGCCGCCGCCGCCAAGGCGCTGGGCGAATAGGGGCTTCGCCGTATCATGGCTGATGGCTGATGGCTGATGGCGACGCGTGGCTGAAGCCTCAGCCATTTCCGTCGCCATCAGCCGTCGGCCGTCAGCCATAGATGATTCAGCTCTCAGAACTCACGAAATCGTTCGGCGATCGCGTGCTCTTCGACCACGTCACGTGGCAGATCACCGATCGCGAGCGCGTCGGCCTGTGCGGCCCGAACGGCGCCGGCAAGACGACATTGCTGCGCATGATGGCGGGGCTCGACGAACCCGACGCGGGCGCCGTGCTGAAGCCCGCGGCGCTGACGGTCGGCTACCTGCCGCAGGACGGCCTCACGCACGCCGGGCGCACGGTCTTTGCCGAAGCCGCGAGCGCGTTCGGCGAGCTCATCGCGATCAAGACCGAGATGCACGCGCTCGAGGAGCGGCTCGGCGACGGCTCGATTCCCGAGGCGGAGCACGACGCGATGCTCCACCGCTACAGCGACCTCCAGGATCGGTTCCGGCTGCGCGACGGCTACAGCATCGAGCTCAAGACGGCGACCGTGCTCCAGGGCCTCGGCTTCAAGCCGTCGGATTTCGAGCGCGCGACCGAGACGTTCTCCGGCGGCTGGCAGATGCGCATCGCGCTCGCGAAGCTGCTGCTCGGCCAGCCGAACCTGCTGCTGCTCGACGAGCCGACGAACCATCTCGATCTCGAGGCGCGCAACTGGCTCGAGGAGTATCTGAACGCGTATCCCCACGCGGTCATCCTCGTCTCGCACGACCGCTTCTTCCTCGACGCCGTCGTCACGCGGATCGCCGATCTCACGCTGCGCACGCTCACCGACTACTACACGAACTACAGCGGCTATCTCGCCGAGCACCACGAGCGGATCGAGGCGATGCGCAAGGCGAAGCGCGAGCAGGACGAAGAGGTCGCGCGCGTCAAGATGTTCATCGATCGCTTCCGCTACCAGGCGACGAAAGCGGCGCAGGTGCAGAGCCGCGTCAAGATGCTCGAGAAAGTGGTGCCGATCGAGGTGCCGCCCGAGCGGAAGAAGATCCACTTCGATTTTCCGCCGTGCGCGAAGAGCGGCCGGATGGTGCTCGAGCTGAAGCACGCGCGCAAGGCGTACGGCGATCTCGTCGTCTTCGGCGATCTCGCGCTGCACATCGAGCGCGGCGACCGGATCGCGCTCGTCGGCCCGAACGGCGTCGGCAAGTCGACGCTGATGCGGATGCTGTCGAGCGAGGAGCCGCCCGACTCCGGCGAACGCATCGTCGGCCACAACGTCGTCATGCAGTACTTCGCGCAGGACGAGGCGACGCGCATGGATCCGGCGCCGACCGTGTACGAGACGCTTGCGTCGGGATCGCCGCTGCAGATGGTGCCGATGATCCGCAACATCCTCGGCGGCTTTCTCTTCTCGGGCGACGACGTCTACAAGCGCGTGCGCGTGCTGTCGGGCGGCGAGCGGACGCGCCTCGCCGTCGCGCGGATGCTGCTGCGGCCGTCGAATACGCTGCTGCTCGACGAGCCGACGAACCATCTCGATCTCGACTCGAAGGAAGTGCTGCTCGACGCGCTCGTCGACTACGGCGGCACCCTGATCTTCGTCTCGCACGATCGCTACTTCGTGGAGCGGCTCGCGACCAAGATCATCGAGGTGGGCAACGGGACGGCGATTCCGTTCCCCGGCACCTACAAGGAATTCCTCTGGCACAAGGAGCACGGCGGCGAAGTTCCAGGAAGGCAGGAAGACAGGAAGACAGGAAGACAGGAAGGCGCGAAGGCAGGAGGGCAGGAAGGCAAGGCTGGAAGGCAGGAAGGCAAGACGGGACGCGCGCAATCAAAAACGGCAAGGCCAGGCAGCGATCAGCGGGTCGATCGCGGCGCGCGGGCCCAGTCGCATGAGGACAAGAAGCGCGCCGATGCAGAGGCGCGGAAGAAAGCGCGCGAGCTGCAGGCGCGACAGCAGCGGATCGACTCGCTCGAATCGCGCATCGCCGAAACGGAAGCCGCGATCCGCGAGCTCGAGCAGCAGATGTCGGCGCCCGGCTTCTACGACGATCGCGCTGCAGCGCAGCCCCTGATCGACCGACACCAGAGTCTGATGTGGCAGGTTGGCGACCTCATGAACCAGTGGGAAGCCCTCCAGGCACTCGCCGACGAACCGACCAAGGCCTGACGGAATTGTCATTGCATTACAATTCCGTTAGAAAGGCCTGGGTCCGCCATCGACCTAAGCTGCTGATTTAGTTCGTCTTTTCGCGCCCTGAAAGTCTTACGGCTCAGGCACATCCTTTGCCCAAGGGCCAGAGAGCTTCCTGTGCGCGCCGTGATGCCTCAGATGCCCGAACGACCTGACGCTCGCCCGCAGCGCCGGCCTGCCGCCGCGCCATCGCGGGCCGAGCGGCGTGCAGCCGTCCGCGTCGTGTCGGCCGATGACCGGTTCTTCCGGCACATCGTGAGCAGCATGCGCAACGGGGTGCTCGCGTTCCGGCGCGACGGCACGCTGGCGCTCATGAACGACGAGGCGTACCGGATTTTCGACCTCGAGCGTTCGCCGGACGATCTCGACAGGCCGGTGGCCGAGGTCCTGCGCGAGCGGCCGGAGATGGCGCGCGTGCTGGCGTCGGCGTTCGACCTGAGCTACCTGCCGAACCGCGCGGAGCTGCGGCTGAACGACCTCGACCGCGTCATCGGCTACACGCTGTCGCAGGTGAAGAACGACGCCGGCGAGCGCATCGGCGCGGTGATGTTCTTCAAGGACCTCACGCGCGTCGAGCAGATCGAAGAGCAGGAGCGGCTTCGCGATCGGCTCGCGTCGCTCGGCGAGATGGCCGCCGGCATCGCGCACGAGCTGAAGAACCCGCTCGCCGGGATCGAGGTGATGGCGGGGTTGCTGCGCCGTCAGGTGCCGGACTCGAAGGACGCGCAGTCGCTCCTCGCCGACATCCTCAGCGAGGCGAAGCTCGCCAACGCGATCGTCGTCGAGATGCTGGAGTTCGTGCGGCCCGTGCGGCTGCAGGTCGAGCGGACCAATCTCGCCGACATCCTGCAGCAGTCGGTGACGATGGCCGAGTCGAAGGTGCCGCGGCGCGAGGTCGCGGTGACGCTCAACGTCGAGCCCGGCCTGCCGATGATCGAAGGCGATCATCACCAGCTGGCGCAGGTGTTCACGAACCTCGTCGCCAACGCGTTCGAGGCGCTCGACGGCAAGGGACGCATCACGATTTCCGCGTGGTCGAGCGCCATCGAGCCCGATCCGGCGTTCACGGGCGCGCAGGCGCCGCCGCCGACGCCGGTCCTCGTGGTCGAGGTCGCCGACGACGGCCCGGGCGTGCCGGCAGAGCTGACCGACAAGATTTTCAACCCGTTCTTCACCACGAAGGTGACGGGGACGGGGCTCGGGCTGGCGATCGTCCGAAAGATCGTCGATGCCCACGACGGGCGGATCGACGTCAACAGCGTTCGCGAGAGCGGCACGCGCTTCCGGATCACGCTGCCGGTGACGAGCGCGTCGGGGTGGTTCAAGTAGCGGCGGCGGCGACACGACACGTAGTGGGCAGTTACTGCGAGGACAAGAGTTATGGGACGCATTCTCGTTGCGGATGATCACGACGCCCTCCGGCGCGGGCTGGCACGCGGGCTGGCCGAGGCGGGCCACGAAGTGGAAGAGGCCTCGAATGGCAACGCCGCGATCGAGCGGCTGCACGACAGCTACTTCGACGTCGTCCTGAGCGACCTGAAGATGGGCGGCAGCGACGGCATGGACGTCCTGCGGACGACGCGCGCGATGCACCCGACGACCGCCGTCATCCTGATGACCGCGTTCGGCTCCGTCAACACGGCGGTCGAGGCGATGAAGATCGGCGCCTTCGACTACGTGCAGAAGCCGTTCGAGATCGAGGAGATGGAGGTCAAGATCGAGAAGGCGCTCGAGGTGAAGCGCCTGCGGAACGAGCTCGACTACCTCCGCGGCACGCAGCAGGACATCTACGAGTTCGACAAGATCGTCGGATCGAGCTCCGCGCTGCAGCACGTGCTCGACATCGTCAAGAAGGTCGCGAAGAGCAACACGACGGTCTTGATCCGCGGCGAAACGGGCACCGGCAAGGAGCTGATCGCCGGCGCCACGCACCACAACTCGCTGCGCGCGTCGCGCAACTTCGTGAAGGTGAACTGCGCCGCGCTGCAGGAGAACCTCCTCGAGTCGGAGCTCTTCGGCCACGAGAAGGGCGCCTTCACCGGCGCGGACAAGCAGCGCATCGGCCGCTTCGAGCAGGCCGACGGCGGCACGCTGTTCCTCGACGAAATCGGCGACATGAGCCCGAGCACGCAGGCGAAAATCCTGCGCGTGCTGCAGGAGCACGAGTTCGAGCGGCTGGGCGGCACGCGCACGCTGCGCGTCGACGTCCGGCTCATCGCGGCGACCAACCGCGATCTGCCGGCGATGGTCCAGGCGGGTCAGTTCCGCGAGGACCTGTACTACCGCCTCAACGTCGTCTCGATCGAGATGCCGCCGCTGCGGGAGCGCAAGGACGACATCGTGCCGCTCGCGCAGTCGTTCATCCGGAAGTTCGCGGGTGAGCTGAAGAAGAAGGTCGACGGCCTCGAGCCGGACGCGCAGAAGCTCCTGATGCGCTACAACTGGCCGGGCAACATCCGCGAGCTCGAGAACACGATCGAGCGCGCGATTCTGCTCGCGGAAGGCCGCGCGATCGCGTCCGGCGATCTGCGCCTCGGCGAAGTGGCGACGGCCGGCGGCTCGCGCGAGCACGCGGCGGTCGTCAAGATTCCGCCGACGGGCATTCCGCTCGAGGACATCGAGCGGCACGCGCTGGTCGAAGCGCTCAAGATGTCGAACTGGGTGCAGAAGGACGCCGCGGAGCTGCTCTCGATCAGCCCGCGGGTGATGAACTACAAGATCAAGACGCTCGGCATCGAGTTCCCGCGCGGCCGCCGCGCGCAGCCGCTCGTCGCCGCCGCGTCGTAACGATCCTCACCCCGTCGCACGAGCAAAGGCGGACAGGCGCTCGCGCCTGTCCGCCTTTTCTTTTTCCCCCTGCGTTTTTCCTACTGCCCCTCTTTTTCGTTCTCGGCCTCAACGACGTCGAACAGGCCGAACATCCAGTCGTTAATCGAGTGGTTCCGGTTCATGCAGATCACCAGGTAGCGACCCTTCTTGAGGAACTTTATTCGAATCTGCTCAGGACCGTTGGCTGCATTCGCGGCGACTCCCTGGTGGAATCTTCCAGCAACGGTACCGGACGCCTGCGCGGCGGTGCCAACGAGGATTCTGCCCGCGTCATCCAAGCGCGCGAACGGAGGATTGGTTCCGGACTCGGCGACGATGTTGCCGTCCCCATCGACGATGATATGGTCAGCAGCGATGAACGCCGCAGTGCAGGTGTCCCGAATCGGACAGAGGCCTGCCTGAATATCCAGGTCCTGGGTATTTTCGCTGACCTTGTAAACGGACACACCATGACCGCCCTGATTTAAGCGGAAGACGACGGTTCCGCCCTCGTTCACTGCTCGACCGTTCGGAAAGTCGATGAAGTGATTCTCTGGTGTGCCACCGACAGTGCCTGGCCGGCCGAACTCAACGAGGAGTTCCTGCACGCCGACGACTTTGTCCTTGTCGCCGTCCTTGCCGTCTTTGCCGTCTTTGCCGTCTTTGGCTAATCCCACGATCGGGATCGCCGCTGCTAGAGCGAACGCCGCCGCAATCGCCAAGATCCCTCGGTGCATGTCTAGCTCCTTCTGTGGCGCTGTACAGGCGTGCAGCGCGCTACGGCTGAGTAAGCTAGGTCAGCAGCAGGGGAACCGCAAGGGCTTGCGACGTAATTTTTTGGCGACGTGCAATTCAACTTCAGTGGGGTGGATCGGCCGGGGCGTGCGCCTTCAGACGATGAACGGTGAGGGGCTTATGCCCGTACTCACTGCGCACCATAGAGATTGCGGAGACGTACGTCGTCGAGTCGAGATCGGGCGCGCCGGGTGTCCGGCGCACGCTGCGCCGGACACTACGTCGTTCGAGCTAGGCGACGCTCAAACCCCCGCCGGCGCGGCCGGCGGCACGTACCCCGCCGCCGCGGCCTTTTTCATCGCGCTGATGCCCTCCTGAATCGTCATCAGCGGCGTCGTCTTGATCGAGCGGATCGCTCCGCCCGCCGTCGCGGCCAGCGAAAACGCCGCCGCTTCGACGTTGGACGGCAGGTTCATCACGCCCACGACGTCGTATTCGCCGAACGCCATGTACGCGCTCTCGATGTCGCCGCCCAGCTTCTGCAGCACCGGGCGGACGATCTCGATCCGATCGTGCGGGTTCTTGAGGAGCGCGGCCCAGGCCTGCGGCGTGTACGCGACCTGAAAGAGAAAGTGCGCCATGTGACCTCCTGAATGCGGGCCCGCGTGCGCGAGCGCCTGTGGTTGCCGGGTGGATGGCGCGAGTCTACTCGCTTTTCGGCCGCGCGGCGGCGCGAGGGTGCGCCTTGCGGTACACGTCGAGCAGGTGGGCGGCGTTCAGGTGCGTGTAGCGCTGCGTCGTGCTCAGGCTCGCGTGGCCGAGCAGCTCCTGGATCGCGCGCAGATCGGCGCCGCGCTGCAGCAGGTGCGTGGCGAAGGAATGCCGCAGCGCGTGCGCGCTGATGCCGCTGCGCGTGTTGCTCGCCGCCACGTAGCGCCGGACGATGCGATCGATGCTGCGGACGGTGAGGCGCGCGCCGCGGTAGTTCACGAAGAGCGGATCGTCGTCGCGCCGTCCGCGCGGCGGCGGCCGCAGAAGGGCGCGCCCTCGGGCGCGATCCTGCGCTCTCAGCTGCGCGCGATCCTTCAGGTACTCGCGCAGCGCGCGGGCCGTCGTCGTGTTGAACGGAACGAGCCGCTCCTTCGATCCCTTGCCGAGCACGCGCGCGCGCTTCGAGGCGAGATCGACGTCGTCGACGTCGAGGCCGGCGAGCTCGCTGAGCCGCAGGCCCGACGCGTAGAACAGCTCGAGGATCGTGCGATCTCGCCGCGAGAGCGGCGTGTCGCCCGCCGGCGCGTCGAGCAGCGCCGTCATCTCGGCCTCCGACAGGTGCGCCGGCATGCGGATGTCGCGCTTCGGCGTCGCGACGAGCGGCCCCGGATCGTCCTCGATGATCTCGTCGCGCCGCAGGTAACGCAGGAAGGCGCGGATGGCGGCGAGCTTGCGCGCCGCGGTCGCGCGCGACGCGCCGTCCTTGTGCAGCTGCGCGAGGAAGCCGCGCAGCGCAGCGCGATCGAGCTGCGAGGGCTGCAGGTCGCGCTTCTTCAGATCGGCCTGCGCGGCGGCGTAGCCCAGGAACTGCGTGAGATCGCTCTCGTACGCGCGCACCGTATGCGGCGATGCGTTGCGGTTCAAGCGGAGGTACGCGAGGAACCGTTTGAGATGTTCGATCATCCCGATTGCGTCGGCACGGCCTGAAGACCGTCCGCTACCGTACCCTGTCGAGCGCGAGATCCGTCTACCCGGTCCCCTGCAGGGCACGGCCTTCAGGCCGTGCCGCGGCTCGCTGCGACATCCACGCGTCGAGATCCGCCAGCGCGCGTGCGGAGAGCGCTTCGTTGCGCTGCTTCTTTCCGCGCGGCGCGTTCGGCAGCGGCTCCATGATCCCGAACGTGATGTTCGACGGCTCGTAGTGCGCGGGATTCGCGTGCGAAACGTAATACGCGAGCGCGCCGATCGCCGTCGTCCGCGGCGCGGCGACGATGCGCTCTCCTTTTGCGAGAGCGGCCGCATGCAGGCCGGCGAGGAGTCCCGACGCCGCCGATTCGACGTAGCCCTCGACGCCCGACATCTGCCCGGCCAGAAAGAGCGTCGGCCGCGATCGCACCTGCCACGTCTCGCGGAGGACGGTCGGACCGTTCACGTACGTGTTGCGATGCACCATCCCGAAGCGGACGAACTCGGCCTGCTCGAGTCCGGGGATCAGACGCAGCACGCGCGCCTGCTCGCCCCACTTGATCTGCGTCTGGAAGCCGACCAGGCTGAAGTGATCCCCCGCGAGGTTGTCCTGCCGCAGCTGGACGCACGCGTACGGCTCGCGGCCGGTGCGCGGGTCGACGAGGCCGACCGGCTTCATCGGCCCGAAACGCAGCGTGTCGCGGCCGCGGTGCGCCATCACCTCGATCGGGAGACACCCCTCGAAGAACTTTTCCTTGTCGAAGTCGTGCACCGTGGCGGACTCGGCGGTGATCAGCGCGTCGTAGAAGCGGTCGTACTCGTCGCGCGTCAGCGGACAGTTCAGGTAGTCGCCCTGCCCGTCGTCGACGCCGCAAGTACGAAGGGGGTCGGGGATCGTTTTTTCAGATTCAGGCAAAAACGATCCCCGACCCCCTCGATCCCCTCGGAGGCTGCGGTCCCAGCGCGACGCGCGGAACACCTTCGTCCGATCGATGGTGTCGGCGAGCACGATCGGGCTGATCGCGTCGTAGAAATACAGGTGATCGCCGCCGACGAGCCGTACGAGATCCGCCGACAGGCGGTCCGACGTCAGCGGACCGGTCGCGACGATGACCGGCGCCCGCTCGCTCGATTCGGGGATGGCCGCGACTTCCTCGCGCACGATCGTGATCGCCGGATGCGACGCGATCGCGTCGGTGACGATGTCCGCGAAGCGCTCGCGATCGACGGCGAGCGCCGCGCCCGCCGGTACGCGGCTCGCCTCGGCCGCGCGCATGACGAGCGAGCCGAGCCGCCGCATTTCTTCCTTCAGCAGTCCGACGGCGTTATCGAGCTTGTCGCCGCGAAACGAGTTGCTGCACACGAGCTCCGCGAGCCGATCGGTCTTGTGCACCGCCGTCGGCCGCGCCGGCCGCATTTCGTGGAGCGTCACGCGAACGCCGCGCGACGCCGCCTGCCACGCGGCTTCCGATCCGGCGAGCCCGCCGCCGACAATGCGGAGGTGCATCAGTGGATGGTCTTGCGGCCGGAGCGCTTCGGCTTGGCTTTCGCACGCGGCGGCGCCTTGGCGGCGCGCGCACGTCTCGCCGCGCGCGCTTTCGACGCGTTTGCCGCTTCCGCCGCCCCGCCGCCGTGCGCCGCGTCGATCGAGGCCGCCTGCGCGCGGCGCCGGCGCGCCGGCACGGCCGCCTTCGCGCGCTTCTCACGCGGCGGCGCGCCGCGCCGCGCGTCGATCAGCGCGCGCGCGTCGTCCAGGCTGATCGTGTTCGGATCGACGCCGCGCGGAATCGACGCGTTCGTCTCGCCGTCGCTGACGTACGGGCCGTAGCGTCCTTCCAGAACCTGGAGCGTCGCGCCGCCGGCCGGCGCCTCGATCTGCCGGATGACGCGCTTGGTCATCTGCCGCCGGCCGCCGCGCTTCGGCTCCGCGAGCAGCGCCAGCGCGCGCGCCAGATCGATCGTGAACAGGTCGTCGGCCGCGGCCAGCGAGCGGTAGTCGTCGCCGTGCTTGACGTACGGTCCGAAGCGGCCGAGCGCCGCGACGATCGCCTGCCCTGATTCGGGATGCGCGCCGAGCTCGCGCGGCAGCTCGAGGAGCTTCAGCGCTTCCTGGAGCGTCACCGACGATTCGGTCTGCCCGCCGGTAAGCGACGACCGCTTCGGCTTGTCTTTCGATCCCTTCTCCGGCGTCTCGCCGAGCTGCACGTACGCGCCGAAGCGGCCGTGGATCGCGTAGACGTTCAGCCCCGTCTTCGGATCGACGCCGAGCAGCCGGGGGCCCTCGGCCTTCGCGCGAATCAGCGTCATCGCCTTCTCGGCGGTCAGGTCGGCGGGCGCGACGTTCGGCGGCAGCGACGCCGTCTTCCCGGGACCGCCTTCGGCGAGCTGCAGAAATGGTCCGTACCGGCCGATGCGCACGCGAATCGCGTCGCCCGATTCGGGATCGACGCCGACGTCGATGAGCGGATAGTCGGCGCGCTCGTTCGCCTGTTTGACCGCGTCCTCGAGGCCGCGGTGGTGGCGATCGCCGCGATAGAACTGCTTGATGAAATCGAGCCAGTCGCGCTCGCCGCGCGAGATCTGATCGAGATCCTCTTCCATCTCCGCGGTGAACTCGAGATCGATGAGGTCGCCGAAGTGGCCGCGCAGCAGCCGCGTGACGGCGAACGCCGTGAAGCTCGGGACGAGCGCCTTCCCCTGGCGGAAGATGTAGCCGCGCCGCTCGATCGTGCCGATCGTCGCGGCGTACGTCGACGGACGTCCGATGCCCTGCCGCTCGAGCTCCTTGATCAGCGACGCTTCCGTGTAGCGCGCGGGCGGCAGCGTGTCGTGCCGCTTCGGTTCGAGCGAGAGCGCCTGCACGCGCGAGGCGGCGTTCGCCCCGGCGCGTTCGACGCGCTCGCCGACGGTCAGCGTCGGCAGCACCGTCTCCTGCTCCTCGATCTCCGCCGCCGGATCGTCGCTGCCTTCGACGTAGGCGCGCCTGAAGCCGGCGAACTCGATCGCCTTGCCCGAGGCCGTGAACACCGCCGGTCGTCCGCCGGTCCCGCCGCCCGTGATCTCCACCGTCGTCCGCAGCACGCGCGCGTCGACCATCTGCGACGCCATCGTGCGCTTCCAGATCAGCTCGTAGATTCGCGCGTCGTCGCGATCGAGGCCGATCGTCGACGGCGTCGCCGCGAAGTTCGACGGACGGATCGCCTCGTGCGCCTCCTGCGCGTTCTTCACCTTCGTGGCGTAGCGGCGCGGTCCGGCGTAGTACTCGCCGCCGAACATGGTGCGGATCGCCGCGGCGGACTCGGACAGCGCCTTCTCGCTCAGCGTCGTCGAATCGGTGCGGTGATACGAGATGTGGCCGTCCTGGAACAGACGCTGCGCCGACTGCATCGTGCGCTCGGTGGAGAATCCGAGCTTGCGGCTCGCCTCCTGCGTGAGCGTCGACGTCGTGAACGGGGGCGCGGGCCGTTCGACGCCCGGCTTCTCCTCGACGGCGGTCACCGTCCACGGCACGCTCTTCCACAGCGCGTCGACCAGCGCGGTGCTGTCGGCTTCGGTGAGGACGCGCGCGTTCTTGCCGGTCAGCGCGCCCGTGTCGTCGAAGTCCTTCCCCGTCGCGACGCGCTCGTCGCCGAGCCGGGCGAGCGTCGCGGTGAACCCGCGCCCTTCGCCCGACAGCTTCGCCTCGAGGTCCCAGTACGTCGCGGCCCGGAACGCGAGCCGCTGCTCCTCGCGATCGACGATGAGCCGGACGGCGACGCTCTGCACGCGGCCGGCGCTCAGACCCGTCTGGACCTTTTTCCAGAGCACCGGCGAGATCGTGTAGCCGTACAGACGATCGAGAATGCGCCGGCTCTCCTGCGCGCGCACGAGATTCTCGTCGACGTCCTGCGCGTCCTTCACCGCGTCGCGAATCGCCTGCTCGGTGATCTCGTGGAAGACGATGCGCTTGACCGGCACTTTCGGCTTGAGGATCTCCTTCAGGTGCCAGCTGATCGACTCGCCTTCGCGATCGGGGTCGGTCGCGAGGTACACCTGCGACGCGCCCTTGAGCGCCGCCTTCAGCGCCTGCACGTACTTGCGCTTGTCGTTCGGCACGACGTAGTACGGCGTGAAGTTGCCGTCGGTGTCGACGCCGAGCCGTCCCCACTTCTTCTTCTTGATCTCTTCGGGAATCTCGTCGGCCGACTCGGGCAGATCGCGCACGTGACCGTAGCTCGCCTTGACCTCGTAGCCTTCTTTGAGAATCCGCTCGATCGTCCGCGCCTTCGCCGGCGACTCGACGATCACCAGTGTCTTCGCCATTCCTGTTCACCCTAACACGTTTCAGTCAATCCGCACGAAGCGGCCGCCGCCGACGCGCGCAATCGCGCCCTGCAACTCGAGGTCGAGGAGCCGCGGCAGCAGCTTCGTCGCGCCGAGGCCGCACCGCTCGGCGATCGCGTCGAGATCCGACGGCTCGCCGACGGTCAAGCACGCCAGGATCGGGTCGCTCGACGCCGCGCCGCCGCGGTCCCTGCGCGCGCCCGCGCCGCCCGCCGGCATGCCGAGCGCCTCGAAGACATCGTCCGCCGATTCGACGATCGTCGCGCCGTCGCGCAGCAGCGCGTGCGCGCCGCGGTTGCGGCCCGTCAGCACGTTGCCGGGCACCGCGAGCACGTCGCGTCCCTGTTCGAGCGCGCAGCGCGCGGTGATCAGCGATCCGCTCTTCTCGCTCGCCTCGACGACGACGATGGCGCGGGAGAGGCCGCTGATGATCCGGTTGCGAAGCGGAAAGAAGAACGGCGCCGGCGGCGTCCCCGGCACGAGCTCGCTCACGACGGCGCCGCGCTCGTCGATCTCGTGCGCGAGCGGCGCGTGCTCCTTCGGGTAGATTCGATCGACGCCCGATCCGAGCACGGCGATCGTGACGCCGCCGGCGGCGATCGCGCCGCGATGCGCCGCCGAATCGACGCCGCGCGCCAGACCGCTCACGATCGCGAGGCCGCGCGCGGCGAGATCGCGCGCGAGCTGCTCGGCAACCGAGAGCGCGTACGGCGACGCGGCGCGCGACCCGACGATCGCGACCGCGTGCGACGTGAGCGCCTCGGGCCGCCCGCGCGTCCAGATGACGAGCGGCGGATCGGCAATCGTCGTCAGCGTCGCAGGGTAGATTGGATCGTCCCACGGGATCGCGGCGATGCCGCTCGATCGCGCGCGCGCGACGGCGTCCGCCGCGCGCGTGCACAGGCCGTTGTTCGCGCCGGGATCCGCGCCCCGGCGGGCTGCGAGGCGTTCGGCAATCGCGCCCGGTGGTTCGCCGGCGCGAAGCGCCTCGGCGGCGCGTCGCCACAGCCAGGGCGGCAGCAGCGACAGCGCGACGAAATCGACGAGAAGGTTCATGGCCGCACCTCGCGAAGCAGGCGCGGCCTCAAAAGACACAAGGCCGCGACCGCCGCGCCGACGTCCGCGCAGGGCCCGACCTCCGGGCGGGAATTATAGGACAGCGTGCCCGTCTTTTCGTAAGCAGCGGTCAGCGAGATCGTGCAAAAGAGGCCGGATTCTTCGGTCGAGCCGTGGCACATCGCTTGCTCGGTTCACCATGAAGGTACGGTATAGTTGGCCGTATATCAGCTTATGAAGGCGACCTCGATCGCGATCCTCGCGTGTCTCGGCGTTCTGTCGGCCGTGCCGGCGTTCGCCGACGCGAAAAAGGACGCGAAGTCGCAGGTGGAGTTCGGCATCAGCGTCGCGCAGCGCGGCTTGTGGCGCGAGGCGATCTACCGCTGGGAAAAGGCGACCGAGATCGATCCGACCTACGCCGCGGCCTACAACGATCTCGCGATCGGCTACGAGCACGAAGGGCAGCTCGACAAGGCGCGCAAGGCGTACGAGAAGGCGCTCGAGCTCGACCCAAACAATTCGCAGGTCCGGCAGAACTACGAGCTGTTCAAGGAAATCAATGATCGGACCGCTCAGAAAGAAAAATAGCGCGGCGCGCCGCCTCGCGCTCGCCTGCGCGGCCGCCCTCGTCGCCGCGTTCACCGCCGCGTGCGGGACCGACTACTTCGAGATCCCGATCGAGACGCCGATTCAGCCCAAGCTCGATGTGTCGCCGTTCCAGCGCGTGCTCGTCTACGGCTTCGTCGCCGGCGGCACCGACGACGTCGACGCGAACCAGGAAACGGTGCGCCTGCTTCGGAGCCAGCTGCGGACCAAGTCGTCGCTGCGCGTGATCGACGCCGACGTCGTGCCGCTCATCGAGGTCGCGCGCGATCAGAGCCAGGGCGGCGGCGGTGAAGATCCGGCCGGCCCGCGCGAAGGCGGCGCCCCGCCGCGCGCGTCGAACGGCAACGGCAACGGATCCGATCGCGGCGCGCAGGGCGTCTCGCTGCCGGCGACGATCAAGGACGAGAAGGACATCGAGCCGTACGAGCGGCTCTTCGCCAACACCGCCTACTGGAAGCGCATCGGCGAGGAGTTCCAGAATCCGCTCATCGTCACCGGCACGGTGCTGTTCATGAGCCGGTCGACGTCGGGCTTCGTGCAGCGCGATCAGGAAACCTTCGACAGCCTCGGCCGCCGGCGCGTCATGCCGATGCGCACCTACATGGAGCGGAAGGGGTTCGTCCTGCGGCCGAAGTTCGTCTTCATCGACGGCCGCACGGGCGCGACGATGTACTCGGAGAGCTACCGCGAAGAGATCCTCTACAACGCGCAGCAGAACACGCCGGCGCTCTCGTCGTACTTCGAGTTGATGGACCGGCTCGTCCCGAACTTCCTGAGCGCGCTCAGCAGCCAGAAGATCCGCGGCACGCGCGTCCTGCTGAAGTGAACGGCGGCGGAGCGGCGCCGGATCCAGGCCGCAGGCCGTCGCGCGCCGACTACCGCTAAATCACGCGCAGCTTTGCATTTAACGGAAACTCCGCTACAATATTCCCTTTGCGCAGGTGCCGATTATGTACGCAATCATCCAGACGGCCGGTCATCAGCTGAAGGTCGCGCCGGGCGACGTCGCCATGGTCGCCGGCACGGTGGCTGAGCCGGGCGCCAAGGTGACGCTCGAACAGGTGTTGTTCGTCGAGAAGGACGGCGGCGAGGTGCTCGCGGGCGCGCCGTTCGTGGCGAACGCGAAGATCCACGCGGTCGTCGAGGGCGAGGCGCGCGGGCCGAAGATTCGCGTGTTCAAGAAGAAGCGCCGCAAGGGGATGCGCCGCACCAAGGGGCATCGCGCGGTCTATACGCGCGTGCGCATCACGGAGATCGTTGTTTAGGGACCGGGGTTTCGGCGAACCCCGAGCCTTTAGCCCCGACAGGACTGCAGAGAATGGCTCATAAAAAAGGACAAGGCAGCTCACGCAACGGACGCGACTCGAACTCGCAGCGCCTCGGCGTGAAAGCGCATGACGGCAACCTCGTCGCCGGCGGCACGATCATCGTCCGCCAGCGCGGGCGCCGCTTCCGCCCCGGGCTCAACGCGGGGCTCGGCAAAGACGACACGATCTTCGCGAAGGTCGAAGGGCGCGTGCGCTTCGAGAACCACGGCGCGCACGGCCGCGTCATCAGCATCCTGCCGATCGAGCCATGAAAATTGGTGAGTTGGCGGCGCCCGCCGCCAAATCGCCAATTGTATGTTTGTAGACGAAGTCGACATTCACGTCGAAGCCGGCAACGGCGGCCGCGGCTGCCTCGCGTTCCGCCGCGAGAAGTTCGTCCCGCGCGGCGGGCCGAGCGGCGGCGACGGCGGCCACGGCGGCTCGGTCTACATCGTCGCCAGCTCCCATGTCAACACGCTGATCAACTTCCGGTTCCATCCCGAATTCTCCGCCGAGCGCGGCGAGCACGGCATGGGATCCAACCGCACCGGCCACACCGGCGCGGACCTCGAGCTCGAGGTGCCGATCGGCACGCTCGTCTACGAGAAGAGCGACGATCCCGATCGGCCGCGGCGTCTGCTCGGCGATCTCGCCGAGGAAGGACAGCGCGTGCTCGTCGCGAAGGGCGGCCGCGGCGGCCTCGGCAACGCGCGGTTCGCGACCTCCACCAATCGCGCGCCGCGGAAGGTGCAGCCCGGCGAGCCGGGCGAGATCAAGGATCTGCGGCTCGAGCTGAAGCTGCTGGCCGACGTCGGGCTCGTCGGCTTTCCGAATGCGGGCAAGTCGACGCTGATCGCGCGCGTGTCGGCGGCGCGTCCGAAGATCGCCGATTATCCCTTCACGACGCTGACGCCGAACCTCGGCGTCGTGCGGCTGAACGAGGACCGGAGCTTCGTCGTCGCGGACGTGCCGGGCCTCATCGAGGGCGCGCACCGCGGGCTCGGCCTCGGGCACCAGTTCCTGCGGCACCTGGAGCGGACGAAGGTCCTCGTGCACGTCGTCGACGTGTCGGGCGCGAGCGGACGGAATCCGGTGAGCGATCTCGACACGGTGCGCCGCGAGCTCGAGCTCTTTCAGCCGGCGCTCGCCGCCAAGCCGCAGATCGTCGCCGCGAACAAGATCGACGCGCTCGGCCCCGATCGCAGCGAGGCGATCGCGCCGCTGCAGCGGCGCGCCGCGCAGCTCGATCTGCCGTTCCTGCAGGTGTCGGCCGCGACCGGCGAAGGCGTGCCCGATCTGCTCGAAGCGATGTGGCGGCGGCTCGCCGAATCGCGGCAGTCTGCGGCCTGAGGCATGGCGGGCGCAGCGCGTCGTATCGGCATCCTCGGCGGCACGTTCGATCCGATCCACTGCGGCCACGTCGACATCGGCGACGCGGCGCAGCGCGCGCTCGAGCTCCACGAGGTGCACGTTGTCACGTCGCATCTGCCGCCGCACCGGCC
>Ga0075424_100001355_pt1 | contig 21379 bp, 19 predicted proteins | sample SoiMethybrSBSTD3_FD_75301 | JGI IMG/M metagenome (GOLD analysis project Ga0075424, IMG submission 75301) | Bulk soil microbial communities from a Populus tree surrounding site in Tennessee, USA - Soil MetaG P. TD hybrid SBSTD3 | ecosystem: Environmental > Terrestrial > Soil > Tree plantation... | reverse complement strand
GCGCGCGCATCACGGACTTCGGTCTGGCCGTGGCGGCCGGCGACGTGATCGAGGGCGAAGTCTCGGGGACACCTGCTTACATGGCGCCCGAGCAGCTCGCAGGAAAGGGCGCGTCGGTCCGGAGCGACGTCTACTCCCTGGGCCTCGTTCTCTACGAGCTGTACACGGGTCGCAAGGCCTTCGACGGGGTGACGCTCGGAGAGCTCCGCCGCAAGCACGCCGAGGAGACGCCGACGGCGCCTTCGACGATCACGGCGGGCATAGACCGCGTCGTCGAGCGGGTCATCCTGAGGTGTCTGGAAAAAGAGCCGCCGGCGCGGCCCGCGTCGGCGGCGCAGGTCGCCGCGGCGCTTCCGGGGGGCGACCCGCTCGCAGCCGCGCTCGCCGCGGGCGAGACTCCGTCGCCCGAGATGGTCGCCGCCGCGGGCGAGCAAGGCGCCCTCGCACCGGCGCGCGCGTGGGCGGAATTGACAGGCGTCTTCGCCCTGGTCGTCGCAGTCTCTTGGATGTCCTTGTTTGCGAAGGACGACGGCTTGGCTCCGTTCCCGAAGAGCCCGGACGTCCTCGAGAATCGAGCCCGCGAGCTCGTCAGATCGTTCGGCTATTCCGAAGAACCCGCGGACGAAGCCTTCTGGTGGGATCGGCAGTACGAATATCTGATTTACCGTGCCGCGCACATCCCATCCACGAGGAATTATCGGGAGCTTGCGCATGCTCAGCCCCACCCGTGGTGGTTCTGGTACCGGCAGAGCCCGCGGTTCCTGGTTCCGCGACGCAGCAGTCAGACTCTGACGATGACCGCCGAGGTGCCTCTGTGGACCGACGATCCTCCGGTGGAGGTTTCGGGGATGGTCAACCTGGCCATGGACGCGCGCGGCAACCTCATGAGCCTTCGCGCCGTGCCGCCGCAGGTCGAGCCCCCAGCCGCTTCGGCGCCGACGCGCGAGCCGGACTGGCGGCCGGTTCTCTCAGCCGCCGGCCTCGACCTCGCCCGGCTCTCGCCCTCCTCGCCGAGATGGCTGCCGAGAGAGCCGTTCGACTTCCGCGCCGACTGGGAGGGTTTCTATGCCTCGGATCCGAACGTGCCGATCCACGTCTCCGCGGCTTCCTATCGCGGCAGGCCCGTGTCCTTCGAGGTTCTCGGTCCCTGGGAGCTTCCTTCCCGAATTCAGGAGGCGCCGGAGGCGGTCGGCTCCGTCGCGCGGAACGCCACCATCGTGATCCTGGCTCTCTCGGTCCTGGTAGCGGGCGTTCTCGTGGCGCGCCGGAACCTGCGCCTGGGACGTGGAGATCGCCGAGGCGCGATGCGCGTCTCGGCCTTCCTGCTCACGGCGATTCTGATCTCATGGTTCTTTTGGACCCATCACGTGCCTGACCTGTCGGCCGAAGCCAACCTCTTCTTCTCAGCCATCGCCTCCGCACTCTTCTGGGTCGCCTTCGTGTGGCTGATGTACATCGCGATCGAGCCGATCGTGCGGCGCAAGTGGCCGGCCCTGCTCATCTCTTGGAGCCGGCTTCTTGCGGGACGATTCCGAGACCCTCTCGTCGGACGCGACGTCCTGGCGGGAATGCTCTTCGGCGCCGCGTCCGAGCTCGTCGAAGTCGTCACGCAAGGCCTCCCCGGGTGGATCAACCTGGCCGGAATGACTCCGATGCCGCCGGCGCAGGCATATCTCTCGGCGACGCCCTATGTCGCGTACCGCTTCCTCCGGACTTTCCAGGAGGCGTCGGTGCGCTGCCTGGTCATCATGACTGTGCTGGTCCTCTCGCAGGTACTGCTGCGCCGAAAGAGTCTGGCTGTGGCCCTGACGGGCCTGCTCCTGGTGATTCTTTCCCTCTCCGGCGAGAATCTCGCCCTGGAGATCCCAACCGGCATCGTGATGGCGATGCTGACGATCTTCGTCGCGGTGCGCCACGGAATCCTCGCGCTCGCGGTCTACTTCTTCGTCGTCATCATTCTGCACGAAAGCCCGGTCGCGCTGGATTTCTCCCGCTGGTATGCAGGAAGCTCGCTCGTACTCATAGGGTTTCTGCTGGCGCTCGCCGTCTACGCCTTCCACGTCTCTCTCGGAGGAAAGCCGGCGTTCGCCGCAGCGAGACTGGACGAGGCTTGAAACGGGAGGCCGCGACGGGCCCCCTAGAACTTCCTTCGTCCTGTGATGATCTCCTTGAACATCGTCCAGTCCCCCGCCAGGCTGTAGAGCGGATGCCGGAAGGTCGCCGGGCGGTTGTGCTCGAAGAAGAAGTGACCGGCCCAGGCGAACCCGTAGCCGACCAGCGGAGCGGCGATCAGCCAGCGCCAATCGCGTTTCGCCACTGCCGCGCCGAGCGCGACGAGAACGAGTGCGCTGCCCGTGAAATGGAGGCGCCGGCAGGTCGGATCGCGGTGCTCGGCCAGGTAGAACGGGTAAAACTCCCGAAAACTCGAATACGCCTTCATGACCTCGCTCCCAGGCGCAATCGTGCTCCACATTGTTCCGGCGCGGACGCCCTTTTTCAGCGCGTTAGAATCCAAACCGCTTGGTCCCGTGCTCGAAGTGCGGCGCCGGCGTCCCGGACTCCGCACACTTCTGCTCGGCCTGCGGCGAGGCGGTCTCGTCGGTCTCCCAGCTCCCGACGAACATGGCCTCTCCGTCCGTCGCGGCCAAGGCCCGCCAGCCAAATCCCGGCTCGTCCTCGAAAGTCGGGCGGCTCGCCTCCGCCGACGTCATCGAGATCGTCGGGTTCACGCCGGGGGTCGTGCTCGCCGAGCGCTACCGCATCATCGGCCTGCTCGGCCGCGGCGGCATGGGCGAGGTCTACCGGGCGGACGACCTGAAGCTCGGCCAGCCGGTGGCGCTGAAGTTCCTGCCGCGGCATCTGGCTGAGGAGAAGGACCGGCTCGAGCGCTTCTACGCAGAGGTGCGTATCGCGCGACAGGTCTCGCATCCCAACGTCTGCCGCGTCTACGACGTCGGCGAGATCGACGGCCAGAACTACCTCTCGATGGAATACGTCGATGGCGAAGACCTGGCGTCGCTGTTGAAGCGGATCGGCCGGCTTCCGCCGGACAAGGCGCTGGACATCTCGCGCGAGCTCTGCGCCGGCCTCGCCGCCGCCCACGATCGCGGCGTGCTGCACCGGGACCTGAAGCCCTCGAACGTCATGATCGACGGGCGGGGCCGCGCGCGCATCACCGATTTCGGTCTGGCGGTCGCCGCGGGCGAGGCGGCCGAAGGAGAGATCTCGGGAACGCCGGCCTACATGGCGCCCGAGCAGCTCGCGGGCAAGGGCGCGTCCGTGCGGAGCGACGTGTACTCCCTGGGCCTCGTCCTCTACGAGCTCTACACCGGGCGCCGGGCCTTCCTGGGAACGACGCTGCATGAGCTCAAGCGTACGCACACCGAGGATGCGCCCCCGGCGCCTTCGGCGATCACGCCGGGCGTGGATCCGGCCGTCGAGCGGGTGATCCTGCGTTGCCTCGAAAAGGATCCGACGGAGCGGCCCGCGTCCGCATCGCAGGTCGCCGCGGCGCTTCCGGGAGGAGATCCGCTCGCGGCCGCGCTGGCTGCCGGTGAGACGCCGTCGCCGGAGATGGTCGCCGCGGCGGCGAACGAGGGAGCGCTCGCGCCGTCCCGCGCGTGGGCCCTGTTCGGCGGCGCCTCGGCCCTCCTCCTGATCATCCTTCTGCTCGCGCCGTTCTCGTCCGATCTGGGTCTCGCTCCGCTTCCCAGGAGCTCGGACGCGCTCTTCGATCGCGCCGGCGAGCTCTCGAGGAAGCTCGGCTACTCGGCTTCGCCGGCCGACACGGCGTTCTGGTGGTCTCGCCAGTACGACCAGCTGCTCTACCGCGCCCGCCACATTCCATCGCCTCGCCGGGTCCGCGAGCTCTCTTCCGTCGAGCCCCATCCCTGGCTGTTCTTCTACCGCCAGAGTCCCGTCCCGATGACGCCTTCGATCCTCAACCGTTACGACAGCCAGACCGTGAATGCGGAGTCGCCGCCGATGGAGATCTCGGGGATGGTGCGGCTGGCCGTCGACGCGCGCGGCCGCCTCACTTCTTTTCGCGGCGTCCCACCGCAGGTCGACGAGTCCAGGGAACCCGCGCCGGCGCCCGATTGGGGAGCGCTCTTTGCCGAGGCGGGACTCGACCCGAAGCGCTTCACGCCGGCGACTCCGCGATGGACACCGCCCAGCTATGCCGACTTGCGAGCGGAGTGGGACGGGTCTTTCGAGCGGCACCCGGACGTCCCCATCCACGTTTCCGCGGCCGCCTATCGGGGCCAGCCCGTGTATTTCGAAGTCCTGGGACCCTGGAATCCGCCGACGCGGATGCCCGGAGTGAGAGTGGCCGGGCGGACCTTCGTCGCGGAGGCGGCCTTCATGTTCACGGTCATCTCGGTTCTGGCGGCGGCCGTGATTTTCGCGAGACGCAATCTTCGGTTGGGCCGAGGCGACCCCCGGGGCGCATTTCGCGTCTCGATGTTCGTCCTCGTGATCGACCTTCTTGGTTGGATCGTCGGTGCCCACCACGTCCGCGACCCGACGGTGGAATTCCAGATGCTGCTGGTCGCGATCGGGTTCGCCCTCCTGAGAGGCGTTTTCGTCTGGGTGGCCTACATGGCGATCGAGCCCTACGTGAGGCGCCGGCGTCCGGAGCTTCTGGTCTCCTGGACACGGCTTCTTTCCGGCCGGTTCGCGGACCCGATGGTGGGACGCGACGTGCTGATCGGATTGCTGGTCGGCGGCATCCGGGTGGTGATCTTTCAAATCGACAACGGACTGCCGTGGCTGTTCAACTTGCCCGGAATGACCCCGATCCCAGCAGCCCGCGCGGCCCTCGGCGCTCCAGGGCGTCTGACCGGGTTCGTGCTCGAAAGGGTCAGCGAACCCATTCTCGGAGCGCTGGCGATCATGGCGCTCCTGATCCTCTCCTGGGTGCTCATGCGACGGTTCTGGCTGGCGGTCGCGCTGGCGGGCCTGGTTTTCGCAGTGATCAATCTGTCCGGCGAGAACATTCCGGTCGAGGTGCCCATGGCGGTCGCTGCGGGAGCGCTCACGATGCTCGTGGCGGCCCGGTACGGGCTCGTGGCGCTCATCGTCTACCAGCTGACGTGGGACCTGTTGCTCGCTTTCCCGTTGACGCTCGACTTCTCCCGCTGGTACGCGGGACGCGCGATGTTCGCGGCGGCCGTCTTCCTCGGCCTCGCTATCTACGGATTCCGGGTTTTGCTCGGCGGAAAGCCGGCGCTTGGAGCGGCGAGGCTGGAAGAAACCTGACGCGGGCGGGGACAAGCCCCGCCCCTACGCGGCCATCGCCAATTGGAATGTAGGGGCGGCCATTGTGGCCGCCCATTTCACCGCATCGCCTCCATGGGCGACAGGCGCGACGCCCGCACGGCCGGATACATGCCGAACACGATGGCGAGCGCGAGGCAGGTGATCCACGCGACGATGAGGCCCATCGGGTTGACGACGAGCCCGTACGGAAAGTTCGCCGAAAGCGCCTTGCATACGACGGTTCCGAGGAACGTGCCGAAGGAAGCGCCGACGGCCGCGAGGACGCAGGCCTCCAGAAGGAACTGGACCAGGATCTCGCCGTCGGAGGCGCCCATCGCCTTGCGCAGGCCGATCTCGTAGCGGCGGTCGGAGAAGGAGATCAGCATGACCGAGAGAACGCCGACGCCGCCGACGAGCAGCACCGTGGCCGCGAGGCTCGTCAGCACGACGCGCCACCCGCGCATTTCGTCCATGAAGCGCTGCCACGCGCGCACCGACTCGGCCTCGAGGTCCACGACCTTGATGTCCTCGATCCCGTGGTGCGCCTGCTTGGCGCGCCCGATCATCATCGCGGACACCTCGGCCTGGTCGCGCTTGCGCGCGAGCTTCACCGCGACGTTCGCGAGCTTGTGATCGGGATCGATCCGGTCCACGTAGGTCTGGAGCGGGATCGTGATCCCGTTCGCGTCGTACCAGAGCTCCTCCGTGAAGATCTGGCTGGGCGCCTGGACGCCGACGACGCGGAACCGAACGCCCTCGACCGTGATGTCTCTCCCGACGGGATCGGCGCCGCCGAAGAGTTTGGATCCCAGGGTCGCGCCGACGACGGCGACGGTCGAGCGCCTCCGCTCGTCGTCGTCGGTCAGCCCGCGCCCCATCGAAACCTGCCGGTTCATCCAGCGGGCGTAATCCGGCCACACACCGTTGACCCAGCAGCGCTCCGTGCCGCCGGCGACCTTGACCGCGGACATCTTGGTCGCGCGGGGAAGGTAAGCCAGGACCCTCTCGTCCGGAGCCGTCAGGCGCGGCAGATCCTCGAACCGCAGACCCGGGCTCATCGCGAAGCGCTTCTGCTCCTCGGTCGTCTCGGGGGAATTGGGCGCCACCATGACCGTGCCGTCCCAGCTCATTCCCGAGAAGCCCATGGCGATCTTGTCCATGACGCCGTCGAGAACCGAGCTCATGACGACGAGCGCGAAGACGCCGAGCATCAGGAGCGTCAGCGTCAGAGTCGAGCGCAGCTTGTGCGCCCAGAGCTCGACGAGTCCGCCTTTGATGATCTCCCATCCGAGGGCAAACTTCGCCCCGAGTGAGAGCCGGCGCGGCGCGCGCTCCGTCGGAGCCGCAGCCGGAAGTGAGAGAGCGGTCTCACTCATACCGCAGCGCCTCCATGGGTGACAGGCGCGAGGCCTTCCACGCCGGAAACAGGGCGAACACGAAGCCGAAGACGGCGGCGAGCAAGTACGCCGAGACGAAGCTTTTCGCGTCGATGTGGAGGGGAATTCCGATCGAGGCCGTGATGATCTTCGAGAACCCGACGCCGATGATCAGGCCCACGATCGACCCCACACCGGTCAGGAGCAGGGCCTCGGTCATGAACTCCTTGAAGACCTCGCGCCCCGGAGCGCCGATCGCCATCTTGACGCCGACCTCGCGGATCCGCTCCTTTAGCGTCGCCATCTGAATGTTGACGTTGACGATGCCGCCGCCGATGAGCGACAGGAAGCCCGAGAGCAGGAAGATGATGTCGTAGACGTTTCCCTGGGACTGCTCCTTGCGCACGCGCGCGCCCACGTCGTCGAGGCGGAAGTCCTCCTGCTGGCGGTGATTCGCCTTGAGAACGCCCGAGAGCGCCTTCGAGAACTTGGCCATGGCGTCGAGCTTGCGGATGCGGAAGGTGACGCGATCGACGCGGTGATACTGGTCTCCTTCGAACCGGCGCGCCACGAGCGTCGTGGGTATGGCGATGATCCGATTTCGCCAGCGGAAGATGTTGCGCTGGCCGTCGCGGAACCGGAAGACGCGCTCCTTCAGAATGCCCACGACTTGCACTGGCGTATCGCCGATGCGCAGCGTCCGTCCCAGCGCATCGCCGTTGGGGAAGAAGACCGAGACCGCTTCGGTCCCCAGGATCGCGACGGGCGCTGCGGCGTCGATGTCGTGCATCGTGAAGTCGCGGCCCTGATCGATCTCGTAGCCGTCGAGGGCCAGGAAGTCGCCCCCGACGCCCCGGATGTCGCGCTCCTGGTCGGCGTAGGTCGAGCGGACGCGCGCCCGCGCGTCCTTTCGGAGCGCGATGCCGTCGACGGAGGACGAGTCGATCTCTTCACCCTCGTCGGCGTCGGCCGTACGCAGGCCGAGGTTGGCCATCTGGAGAGCGGTCGGCGCGCCTTCCTTGACCACCGCGGACTGACGGACGTTGAGCTTGTCGAGCCCTCCCATGCGGACGTAGAGCTCCATGGAGCGCTTTCGCATGCTGTCGGAGATCGAGAAGCCTCCCAGGACCGACGCCACACCGAGGATCACGCCCAGCGACTGCAGCGTCGAGCGCGTGAGGTTCTCCCGCATCTCGACCCAGGAGTTGCGGACGCGCTCGCGAAAGGCTCCGTTGAACATGTTGCTTATGCCGCTTCGGGCAGCTTGATCAGCCCGTCCATGATTTCGACCTGGCGCTGCGCCATGGCGGCGATCGAGAGATCGTGCGTGACGATGATGATCGAGTTGCCCTGGCGGTGGAGGTCCACGAAGAGCTCGAGCACTTCGTGGCCGGTCTTCTGGTCCAGCGCCCCGGTCGGCTCGTCGGCGAGCAGCAGGGCCGGCCCATTGGCGAGCGAGCGCGCGATCGCGACGCGCTGGCGCTGCCCGCCCGAAAGGGCCGCCGGCAGAACCTTCGCCTTTTCGGGGATGCCGACCCGCTCGAGAAGCTCGAGCGCGCGGGCCCGCCGCTCCTTGCGGGAGACGCCGGCGTAGAGCATCGGAAGCTCGACGTTCCGGAGGACCGACGCCTTGGGCAGCAGGTTGTACTGCTGGAACACGAATCCGATCTTGTCGTTACGGATCTGCGCGAGCTCGCGGCCCGAGAGTCCTTCGACGCGCTCGCCGTCGAGCGCGTAGGTTCCGGCCGTGGGCTTGTCGAGGCAGCCCAGGATCGCCATCAGCGTGGACTTGCCCGAGCCCGATGGCCCGATCAGGGCGACGAACTCGCCGCGGGCGACCGTCATTTCGATGCCCCGCAGCGCGTGCACCGCGGCGCCGTTGGACCCGAAGACTTTCGTCAGGCCGTGGGTTTCGATGATGGGCTGCATGAGATCTCCTCAAACGAACTCCCTCTCCCCCAGCGGGGGAGAGGGTCGGGGTGAGGGGGCGTCTAGTTGTCTTCCTCGTCCTTCTCGACTCTCTTCTTCGTCGGGTCTTCCAGCGCGACCTGCTCGCCGGACTTCAGGCCCGAGAGGATCTCGACGCGCTCGAGCGTGGCGATGCCGGCCGAGACCGGAACGACGTCGAAGTAGTCCTTCCAGTGGTCCGACAGCCAGACGAACTTGCTGCGGCCCGAGAGTCCTTCCTTCGCGGCCGAGAGCTGCTTCGGAGTCAGGTTCGCTTTCAGGCGGTACGCGACCGTCTTGCCGTCACGCTTCTGGAGCGCCTCGAGCGGGATCGACGTGGCCTTGTCACGCTTCTCGCCGAGGATCTCGACGTTGGCACTCATCCCCGTGCGGAACGCCTCGCCCAGCTCGTCCAGCGTGACCTCGATCTTGAAGACCTTGATCTTCTCGACGAGCTCGGCCGACGGCGCGACGAAGGTGACCTTGCCGGTGAAAATCTTCTGCGGATACGCGTCGAGCGAAACCCGCACGGGCTGGCCGACGTGGACCTTGGCGATGTCGACTTCGTTCAGGTTGACGCGGATGATGAGCGACTTCAGGTCCGCGACTGTAAAGAGGACTGTTCCGGCGTTGAAGGAGGAGACGCCCGAGGTCACCGTCTCTCCGAGCTCGACGCCCTTCTTGATGACGACTCCCGCCATCGGCGACGTGACGCGTGCGTTCTGCGAGGCCGCGTTTCCCGAGATCGGGATCCCGCGGTCCTCGACGATCTGGTAGCGCATCTGCGCGGCGCGCACTCCTTCTTTGGCCTGGTCGCGCTTGATCTCGGAGGAGCGGAACGTGTCGCGGCCGACCAGGCCCTGCTCGAACAGCGCCTTCTGCATCGTGTAGTCGCGCTCGGCGTCCTGGAGCTTCAGCTCGGCGTCCTTCACGCTCGCCTGCACGTCGGAGAGCGACTGCGCCTGGTTGACGTCCGGCTCGATCTCGGCGAGCACGTCGCCCGACTTCACGATCGCGCCCTCGCGGACCTTGAGCGCGATGACGCGGCCGGAGACCGCCGACTTCACGTCCACTTTCGTGACCGGGTCGACGACCCCGACTTCCCGCACCGAGACCTGCAGGTCCTCGGCCTGGACCTTGCCCAGCCGGAACGGGGTGTTCTCGGCCTTCGGGTCCGCCTTGTCCTTGTCCTTGCTCTTGGCAGCGACCAGCGCCACCCCGGCCAAGGCCAGGATCACGGTCAGGATGACGATCCACTTCTTCTTTTTCACGAGAAACCCCCCTAAACCGGTAAAAAAGCGGGCCACGACCCCTTAATACGCAGCCCGCCTGAAGAATGTTCGATTGGCCCTGGACTGGACGATTTGTAACGGATTGAGACGCCGAAAAAATCCAGGACGACGGGTGCCCAGGGAACCCCCGGGGCGGCTGCGAGAGGCTGTGCCGGGCTAGAGACTGGGCCGCGCAATCGCCTTTCGGCGGAAGTAACCTGACCCTCCTCGTGGCCGCGCGTCGGGTTGCGCCGCCGCGCGGAAGGAGGACGTCATGACCGTCGGCTTGATCGGCCTTGGCCGGATGGGACGTGGGATCGCCGAGAGCCTGCTCCGCGCCGGATTCGAGGTGATCGTCTTCAACCGAACGGCCGATCGCACGAGGGAGCTGGCTCCGCCGAAAGCGCGGGTCGCCGGCTCGATTGCGGAGGTCGCCCGCGCGGGCGTCGTGCTGACGATGGTCTCCGACGATCGCGCTGTCGAGTCCGTGGTGTCCGGCGACTCGGGCCTGCTCGCGTCGCTGCCTCGCGGCGGCGTGCACTTTTCACTCTCGACGATCAGCGTCGCGCTCTCAGAGCGCCTCACTCGCGAGCACTCCGCCTCGGGCCAATCCTTCGTCGCCGCTCCGGTGTTCGGCCGCCCCCAAGCCGCGCAGGCGGGAGAGCTGACCGTCGTCGCCGCCGGTCCGAGCGATGCGATCGAGAAGCATCGCGCCGTCCTGTCGGCGCTCGGACCGAAGCTCGTGATCGTTGGCGAGGATCCGCCCCTCGCCACGACGATGAAGCTTCTCGGCAACTTCCTGATCGCTTCGCTGATCGAGTCACTCGCCGAGATGCTCGCGCTGGCGCGGCGCTCGGGGCTCGATCCGCGCCAGGTCCTGGACTTCTTCACCAGCACGCTGTTCCCGGCGCCGATCTACAAGAACTACGGCAGTCTCATCGTCGAGGGAAAGCACGAGCCCCCGGGCTTCACCGTGCGCCTGGGCCTCAAGGACGTCGAGCTCGTGCTGGCGGCGGCGCGGCAGCGTGGGGTCGAGATGCCGCTGGCGGAAAGCGTCCGAAATCGCCTGCAGACGGCCGTGGCACGCGGCCACGCCGAGCGGGACTGGTCGGCGCTGGGCAAGATCGCTGCGGAGGGCGCGGGTCAGGCCGCATCTTGAGGCTCTTCCAATAAGATAGTTTGCAGTGTGACCACCGGCGGCGGCGGGACCGGCGGACGCTCCGGCTCGGAAACGAGCTCGAGCCGGCCGACCCTGCGGCGTCTGCGGTCGGCCTTCTTCCTCTGGCGCTCGTCCTTGCGCACGACCGACATGGTCGTCGCCGGCGTCCTCGTGATCCTCTCGCTCGTCCTCGGCGGTTATCTCTACGATCGAGCGACGGGCGTCGCACGCGCCGCATTCGCCGAGAAGGCGCGCCATCTCCAACTAGCGATCGGGGACCGCGCGCAGGCACCGGTCGCAGATCTGAAAGTCCTTCAGAGCTTCTTCGAAGCTTCGAACGGAATGACGCGTCGCCAGTTCCGTGTACTGACGGGACCGTTGCTCCTCAACGACCGGTTGGTCTACGCGTTCGAGTGGCTTCCCGCCGTACCCGCCTCCGAGCGCCTCGGCCGCGAGAGACAGGCGCAAGCCGAAGGCATCCCCGACTACCGCATCTGGGAGCCGGGCCCCGGCGGCAAGCCGCGCGACGTCAGCCCGCGTCGGCTGCACATACCGATTTTCTACATGGAGCCGCCCAACGCCGGCGCGCTGGGCTTCGACATCGCGTCGGATCCCGAACGCCTGGCGACGGCCGAGAAAGCGCGCGACACCGGGATGATCGCTGCCTCGCCTCCCTTCCGGCTCGTCGAGGAGGTGGCGGGAAAAGAATCCGGGCCCGCGATCGCGCTGTACGCGCCGATCTACCAGGAGAAGGACCCCGGCACACCGGAGCTGCGCCGCGCGGCTCTGACCGGCTTCGCTCTTGCGATCGTGCGCGTGGGAGCGCTGGTCGAGAACGCCGCCTCCGTCGCCGACGCCGCGGGACTTGGCTACGTCGTGCGCGACTTCGGAAGGCAGCGTGCGGCCGTCCTGGCGCAGCGCCCGGCCGCAGCGAACGCCGTGCCGCGTCGCGTCGGCTTCGAGCTCGAGTTTCCGGCGACGATCGCCGACCGCTCGTGGACGCTCTCCGTCTTCCCGCTGCCCAAGGCCTTCGCTCCGGTCAAGCGCGGCGCGTTCGAGGTCGCGACGATCGGCGTGCTGACCGCGCTGCTGGGACTCGTGATGGCGACGGCCCTGCGCACGATCGTGCGCCTGCGGCGCCAGGTGGAGAAGGTCGGCCCGTATCGGCTCGTCGCGCGCCTGGGTCATGGAGCGATGGGAGTCGTGTGGGAGGCGCGCCATGCGCTGCTGCGCCGCCCGACCGCCGTCAAGCTCCTCGCGCCGGGGACCGAGGGAGAGCGCGCGCTCGCGCGTTTCGAGCGCGAGGTCCAGCTGACCGCGGGACTGACGCACCCGAGCACGATCGCCATCTACGACTACGGCCGCACGTCCGACGGCGTCTTCTACTACGCGATGGAGCTGATCAACGGGATCAACCTGCTGCAGCTCGTGGGCTTCGGCGGACCGCTCGTGCCCTCGCGCGTTGTGCACCTGCTGCGCCAGGCCTGCGGCGCTCTCGCCGAAGCGCACGCCGCGGGATTGATCCACCGCGACATCAAGCCGGCGAACTTGATGATCAGCGTCTACGGCGGGATCCCGGACTTTCTGAAGGTCCTCGACTTCGGCCTCGTCAAGGATATCGGGGCCGCCGAGATCGCGAACGGCCCGACGGCGGCCGCGGACCCGATCGACCCCGGTCTGTCGCACGACGGCACGCTGCTCGGTACGCCGCTCTACATGTCGCCCGAAGGCATGAGCGATCCCGCGCACGTGGACGCGCGCACGGACATCTTCGCCCTCGGTGCCGTCGGCTACTTCCTCCTGACCGGCCACTCGCCGTTTCCGGGCCGCACCGCGATCGAGGTCTTCGCGATGGAGCGCCGCGGACCTCCTCCGCGGATGGCCCAGGCGGCTCCGAAGCCCGTTCCGCGCGAGCTCGAGGAAACGCTCATGGCCTGCCTGGCCTTTGACCGCGGGAAGCGCCCAGCGTCGGCCGACGCGCTCGACGCGATGCTCGAGGCCTGCGCCGTGGAGCCCTGGACGCGCGACATGGCCCGTGCCTGGTGGCGGGAACGGGGAGCGTCCGCCATGGAGGCCGCACAGGCCGAGCGCCGTGAGGCGTCGCAGGCCCTCCAGGTCTCGGCCCGGGGGCGTTCGAGAAGCTGAGTCCCCGCGGGGTCCGCGCTGTGCAATAGAATTCCGGAAAGCGAAGCGAGGACCGACATGTTGAGCGTGGACGCCGCCTTCGACCGCATCGGCTCGGCTCTTCGGCAGCGGGGCTACTCGCTGACGAGGGAGGAGAGGCTGACAGATCCCTCCGCCGACCGACTGACCGTCTTCGACTCGCCCGACATGTCCGTGCTCGTGGACTGGAAGGGGAAGGCGAGGATGCTCGTCCTCAAGGTCAAGGTCGAAGGGGAGTGGGTCGAGTTCGCGCGCCACAGCTTCGGTCCTGCGGGCCTCGAGGACACCGCGGTCGATTCTCTCGTGCGCGCGATACGCAACGAAGTGGCTGAAACATCCACGGACGCGGACTGATTTCGCCTGTCATCCCGAGGAGCGAAAAGCCAGTCATCCCGAGGAGCGAAGCGACGAGGGATCCCGTGCTCGATTGCCCTTGCCGCTCGTCGAGTCCGGGATCCCTCGCTACGCTCGGGATGACAGGTCCGGCAGCCTCACACCCTCTCGCTCGTTGTCCCACAGCACCGACATCACCCACCATCGCTCGCCGTCGTGCATCAGCTGGATGCTGTTGACGCCGCGGCGGAGGAGCTCGCCTCCCGGGGCCTTGCGCGCTTCGTAGAAGGACAGCACGTGCGCGATCGCGCCGAAGCGAAACTCCCTGCGCGCGATCTCGATCTCGTAGAAATCGTTCGCCTCCAAAAACGGCGCGCGCGATGCCACGAACTCGTCGAAGGAGAAGACGCCTCCGGCCGGTCCTCCCTTCGCCTGCCGCGCCGGAATCAGCAGCGCCTTCGGATGATGCAGCGCCCGGTCGCGCTCCCACTGCCGCGGCTGCCCGGCTGCCCCGGAGATCGTCTCGTACATCGCCCGGATCACCGAATCGATCGACACCGCGTCGGAATTGCTCATCGCCGCACCTCGGCCGCGCATTATTGCCGATAGCCGATAGGATGACTGCGTGAAGGAGTACGCGCGGGACGCCCTGATCTCGGCGGCCGTGGGCGTCCTCATCGCCTACCTCGTCACGATCGACTCGGCCAGCGGGCCCCGCTGGAGCATCGTCCGGTACGGTGCGCTACTCGGATTCTTCGCCTACGTTTTCTGTGCGGGGCTGACGTATCTCCTGCGCGGCTGGCTCGCGCGGCTCCCGGTGCCCGGGTGGCTATCGCGCGCGGTGCTCTACTTCATCGGCGGCGCCGCCGCGTTCCTCCTGGCCAACTACGTGGTCTCGGCGCTGGGCTGGATCCGGTTTCGCTCGACGTTCGAGGCGCTCAGGGCGTACGTGCCGGTCGCCGGCGCGATCGGCGTCCTCGTCGGCCTCCTCTTCTACGCGTTCGGCATCTTGCAGGGCCGGCTGACCAAGTCCATCGAGCGCCTGAAGGAAGCCGAGTTCGCCGAGAAGGAGCTCGAGCTCGCGCGCACGATCCAGCAGCGCATCCTTCCGCCCGAGGAGCTGAGCGGCCGGGGCTACCGCGTCCATGCCAGGAACCTCGCGGCGCAATTCGTGGCCGGCGACTTCTACGACGTCTTCCAGCTTCCTGACGGCGCCGTCGGTCTCGTCGTCGCCGACGTCGCGGGCAAGGGCATCGGCGCGAGCCTCATCATGGCGACCGTGAAGGCCTCACTGCCGTTTCTCGCCGCCGGCCGCCCCGTCGAGCAGACGCTGCGCGAGGCCAACCGCCGCCTGCTGCCGCGCCTGGAGGCGCGTGAGTTCGTCGCACTCACGTACGTGCGCTACGAGCCGGGGACCGGCGCCTACTCCCTCGCCAACGCGGGCCTCCCGGATCCTTATCTGCTCGGCCGCGACGGCAAGGTGCGCGCGATCTCGGTGCCGGGCCCGCGGTTTCCGCTGGGAATTCGCGCCGACACCGAGTACGAGCGCATCGGCGGCGTGCTCGCTCCGGGAGAGCGCCTGATGCTCCTGTCCGACGGACTCCCCGAGGCCGTGACGGTCGAGGGAGACCCGCTCGGCTATCCGGCCCTCGAGCGCATCCTCGCCAGAAATAGCGACCCCGATGAGGTCTTCGACGCCGTGCGCGCCGCGACGGGCCGCTCGCTGACCGACGACTGGACCCTGCTCGTGCTCGAGCGGACGGCATGAACCGCGAGGATCTACTCGCCGAGCTGGCTTCGCACGCGCCCTCGGACGCGCACGAGGCGGAGTTGCTCGCCTGGATGCGCCGCTTCGTGGCGGGGCCTGCGGACCCGTTCGCCCGCGAGAACCCGGAAGGGCACATCACGGCGAGCGCGATCGTGGCGCGGCCCGACGGCTCGGAGTTCCTGCTGCTGTATCACCGCAAGCTCGGCCGCTGGCTCCAGCCCGGCGGCCACACGGAGTATTCGGACACGTCGGCCTTCGACGCCGCGCTGCGCGAGGCGGGGGAGGAGACCGGGATCGCGGAGCTCCATGCTCCGCTCGGGCGTACGATTCTCGACGTGGACGTGCACACGATCCCGGCGCGGGGCAAGGACCCCGCGCATCATCACTTCGACGTGCGTTTTCTCCTGACGACTTCGGCGGACGTCGACCGCGATGCCGCCGAGGACTCGGAGCGGCCGATGAAGTGGCGCCGCCTCGAGGAGGCGCGGAAAGCCGGAGCGGACGCATCGCTGATGCGCGCGCTGGAAAAAGCGCGAAAGGCCCTCGTGCCCGCCGGGAGTCCCGCATGAGAAAGAGCTACTCGTCCGACGCGATCACGGTTTCGTTCGACCCGCGGCTCTGCATTCACGCGGCGCGATGCGTGGCCGGCGCACCCGAGGTCTTCGATCCGAACGCGCGGCCGTGGATCCGGCCGGAGAACGCCGGCGCCGACAAGCTCGCCGACGTCGTGGCGCGCTGTCCGACCGGGGCGCTCCGCTACGAGAGACGCGACGGCGGTCCGCCGGAAGCTGTGCCGCCGGAGGTCGCATTGACGCTCGAGAAGGACGGGCCGATCTACGTGCGCGGACCGATGCCTCTCGTCGACGGCGCCGGGAATCGCTACGAAGACGCCGGACACCGGTACGCGCTCTGCCGTTGCGGCGGCTCGGGCAACAAGCCGTTCTGCGACGGAACGCATCGCACGATGGGATTCGAAGGGTAGACGAGGCCGACCCCCTCACCCCCACCCTCTCCCCCTGAAGGGGGAGAGGGAGATCGAGAGCATTCCCCTCGTCCCCCGTGAGGGTGAGAGGGCAAGGGAGAGGGGGCCTGCTTAAATCGGCGTGACCGTCGGCGTAGCCGCGCGCAGCTTCTTCGGCACCGGGATCATCGTGGGCGCGCGCTCGGTCGTGCCCTGCAAAACGACGTAGACCACTCCGACCGCGATCACGAAGACGCCGGTCGCGCGATTGATCGTCACGAGCTTGCGGAAGTCGAAGTGGCCGCGCAACAGGTGGGCGCCGCCGCAGAGGATCATCCACCACAGCGCCGACCCCAGGAAGACGCCGCCGACGAGCTCGGCCGTCAGGATCGGCCGGCCGCGCACGACGCCGATCCCCATCGTCGTGAACACAGCCGCGAAGGCGACGAACGTCATCGGATTGGTCAGCGTCAGCATCAGCGTCGACAGGAAATCACCCGTCAGACCCTGTTTGCCGTTGCCATTGATCGAGTCCTGCTGTTTCGGCTTCGCCAGCAGCAGCCTCAGCCCCATCAGGATCAGGATCACCCCGCCGATCCGCTGCAGCCAGTTGCGCTCGTTGATCAGGAACTCGGAGATGATCGTCGCGCCGAACGCCGCGACGGCGCCGTAGAGCGCGTCCGCCGCCGCCGCTCCCAGGCCCGAGATCACTCCCGACAGCCAGCTCTTGGCGATCGTCCGCTGCACGCAGAGCGCCGCGATCGGGCCAACCGGCGCAGCGAGACAGAATCCGACGATCAGGCCCTTGACGAAGAGGTTCTGCATGGGCGAGCAGCTCGTTGGGTCGAAGCCTATCTCGCCCGTTCCGGGGGAGGCTTAGGTCCCGGGCGGCTCGCCTTCGGGCTGAAAGATCTCCTCGATGAGCGAGTCGAAGAGTTTTCCGATTCGAAAGGCGAGCGCCAGGCTCGGATCGTTGCGTCCGGTTTCGATCGCGTTGACGGTCTGACGGGACACGTCGAGGCGGTAGGCGAGTTGTGCCTGCGACCAGTCGCGCTCGGCACGAAGGATTTTGAGCCGATTTCGCACTTCGATATGGAAACTAGTTCTTACATTATGACAAGTCTAGTTAACTATAGATTTGTCCTAGTGGAAAGCGTAATCTTCCGCTTGACTTACGCCTTTATTACGCCTATTTTCGCTCCTTCTACTTTATGGGGGGCGGCCATGGGCGCTGCGGCAGTCGAGCGGTTCCTGGAGGGAACGGGGCTCCAGCGAAAACCCGCCGCGCTCTCTCTTCTATCAGGACTCGGCGCGAAGCTGACGCGCGCGTCGGACCTGCCGTCGTCCTCGTTACCGCGCGATCCGCTTCCGACGACCGTCGCCGCGCTCGACCGTCTTCTTCTGGGAGGCCTGCCGCGCGGCGGATTCGTCGAGGTCTCGGGCCGCCGCTCCTGCGGGCGCTTCTCGATCGGCATCGCCACGCTCGCCGCCGCGACGTCGAGCGGCGAGACCGCCGCGCTCGTGGATCTGGGCAGCCACCTCGATCCGCAGTCGGCCGAAGACGCGGGCGTGGATCTGACGCGCGTTCTCTGGGTGCGCCCCGCGAAGCTGAAGGACGCCGTTGCGAGCGCCGAGATGACGCTGTCGGCGGGATTCCCGCTCGTCGTGCTGGACCTCGGGCTGCCGCCGCTTCGCGGACGCTTCATCCCCGACGCGGCGTGGGTGCGTCTCGAGCGCGCCGCCCGGCAGCGGCACGCGATGCTGCTGCTTCTCGCGCCGTATCGCATCAGCGGTGTTGCCGCCGACGCCGTCGTCGCGGCCGACGCGATGCGGCCGGTCTGGCGCGGCGCGGCAATGCACGGCGCGCCGAAGCTTCTCGCCGGCGTCGCTTCGCGCCTGACGCTTCAGAAGGACGCGCGCGCGCGATCGGGGATCGCCGAACAAATGGGACTTCGAGTGGACGCCACCCTCTCCATCCCCTCTCTCCCCGCCACCGGGGAGAGAGGGACTTTTTCCCGCCGTCGGGGTGAAGGGCATCTCATCGCCGCTGCGCGGTGACTCTTGATCGCCTGTCTCTTCGTCCCGCTCTTTCCGCTCGCGGCGCGGCTGCGTAGCGAGCCCGAGCTCAAGGACGAGGATCTCGCGATCTTCGAGGGCAACGGCAACGCCGCTCGCGTCGTCGCCGCTTCGCGCAAGGCGCGCAAGGCCGGCGTCGAGACCGGCATGACGCTGCCCCAGGCGCGCGCCCGCATCCCGAAGCTGATCGCCCGCGGCCGTGACCGCGAGTGCGAGCGCGCCGCGCAGCAGTCGCTCCTGGAAGTCGCCGAGTCCTTCTCGCCGCGCATCGAGGACGCGGGGGAGGGAGTGGCGTACGCGGACCTGGAGGGACACGCGAAGCTCATGGGCGGGGGCAAGCCCCGCCCCTACGATGCCGATGTAGGGGCGGCCCTTGAGGCCGCCCGTGACCTCGCGCGCGATATCGTGCGCGCCGCCGAGAAGGCGGGACTGCCCGCGCGCGTCGGCGTCGCCGCATCCAAGCTCGCCGCCCGCATCGCCGCTGGGCTCCCCGACACTCCCGCCGTCGTCCCCGAAGGAGACGAGGCGCGCTTTCTCGCGCCCCTCCCGCTCGAGCGTCTCGCTCCGCAGATGGAGATCGCCGCCACCCTCGAGCGCTGGGGCCTCACTTCCATCGGAGATCTCGCGAAGCTTCCCGAAGGCGAAGTCGCCAGCCGCCTCGGAGAGATCGGCCGTGCGCTCCACGCAGCCGCCCGAGGCGTCGATCCCCGCCCGCTCGAGCCCTACCTGCCGCCACCCTCTTTCACCGAGGGCATGGACCTCGAGTGGCCGCTCGCCACCCTCGAGCCGTTTCTCTTTCTCGCCAACGCCGCCCTCGAGCGCCTGCTCGCGCGCCTGGAGTTCCGCGCACTCTCCTGCACCCGCCTCGAAGTGACGTTGAAGCTCGATCCCGACGGCTGCGACGCGCGCGCCATCTCCCTGCCCGCCCCCACTCGCGACGCCAAGACGCTTTTGACTCTCGTCCGCCTCGAGCTCGAGGCCCGTCCCCCCGGCGCACCCGTGTGCGGTTTCGTCTTCACCGCCCATCCCGATTCCCCGCGCCGTGCCCAGCTTTCCCTCTTCGGCCCCGCCGCCCTCTCGCCCGACCGCCTCGCCACCACCATCGCGCGTCTGGCCGCGCTGCTCGGCGCCGACCGCGTCGGATCCCCGCGCGCCGTCGACGGCCATCGCCCCGAGCGCTTCACCGCCACCGGCTTCTCTCCGCCCCCGCCTCCCCGCGAGCGCCTCGCACCGCGCGCCGGACGCGGACTTCTCTCCGTGCGCGTCCTGCGTCCTCCCGTCCCGCTCGAAGTCATCCTGGATACGAAAGCGCGCGGCGCGCGTCCGTCGACGTTGAAGTCGCCGCCCGAGGCCACGCCCCCGATCACCGGCACCGTCCGCGTCGCCGCCGGCCCATGGTCACTCGAAGAGGGCTGGTGGTCCGACGCCCCCGCAGACCGCGACTACTGGGACGTCGAGCTCTCCGGAGGAGGTCTCTACCGCATCTACCGCGAGCGCACCGCCAACGCCTGGTTCGCCGACGGCGTCTACGACTGATCCTGGGTTACAGTTCCCTCAACAGGTTCCCATGCTCGAAAAGATCGTCCGTGACTTCATGATGATCTGGACGACCGTCGATCCGATCGGTACGCTCGCCATCTTCGCCGGTCTGACCGCCTCACTCACTCCGCGCGAGCGCCGGGGCGTCGCCCGCCGCGCCTCGATCTACGCCGCCATCATCCTGGTCGTCGCCGTCGTCATCGGCCAGATCATTCTCGACGCGATCGGGATCCACCTTCTCTCGCTGCAACTGGCCGGAGGCCTCATCCTCTTCATCTTCTCCATCCAGATGCTTCTCGGTACTCACGACGGCGGATCCGCGACTGTCGAGCCGGGCAAGGACATCGCCGTCTTTCCGATCGCCGTTCCGTCGATCGCCGGCCCCGGAGCGATCATGGCCGTCATCATCCTGACCGACAACGACGTCTACACGCCGATGCAGCAGGCACAGACCGCGGCCGTTCTCGTCGTCGTCCTGTTCCTCAACTACGTCATGCTTCTCTTATCCGAGCCCATCCTGCGGATCATCGGACGCCAGGGCGCGTCCATCCTCGTCCGCGTCATGGGCATCATCCTGGCCGCCTTTGCCGTGCAGCTCGTCATGAACGCTCTCGGCATCGGCGTCTGGGCCGAGATGAAGCACTAGGGCCGCTACAATACGAGGGAGGCGCGATGCCGACTCTCGAAGAACTCCTCGCCGAAGCCCTCAAGCTCGACCCCGAGGTCCGCTCCGACCTCGCTCGCAGGCTCACCGAGAGCGTCGAGCAGTATCGCCAGGCCGCTGTCGCGGCGACGGAAAACGAGCGCGAGCGCCAGTGGATCCAAGAGGCCATGCGCCGCAGCCGCGAGCTCCGCGCGAAAGCCGCCGAGCATCCCCTCGGCTCTCCCCCCGATCGCGAGATGGTCAGCGCTCCGAAACCCGCCGAGCGCGCGACTGAGTCCACCGAGCCGAGTGAGCCGCGCAAGCCGGCCGCGAAGCCGAAGCCGCGGCCCAGGCCCGTCGCGAAATCGAAGCCGAAGGCGAAGGCGAAACCGAGACCGAAGTCCAAGCCGAAGGCAAAGCCCAAACCCAGACCGAAGCCCAAGCCGAAGTCCCGGCCGCGTCCCAAGTCGAAACCCAAGGCCCGCCCCAGGCGCAGACGCTAGCCTCGCGACAATCTTTAGGCAGGATGCAAGACGGCCCGGGCGCGCCGCCGAAGGGGCCTCCGCGCCTCCTCGACCGCGTCCGCTTCGCCGTGCGCGCGCGCCACTACAGCCTGCGCACCGAAGAGGCTTACGTCGGCTGGATCCGCCGCTACATCCTGTTTCACAACAAGCGCCATCCCTCAGAGATGGCCGAGCCCGAGATCAACGCCTTCGTCACCAGCCTCGCCGTCGACGGACCCGTCAGCGCATCGACCCAGACTCAAGCACTGTCGGCGCTCCTGTTTCTCTACCGCCACGTCCTCGAGAAGCCTCTTCCCGACCTCGACTCCCTCATTCGCGCCAAGCGCCCCGGCCGACTGCCGACCGTTCTCACCCGCAACG
>Ga0075424_100001347_pt1 | contig 21417 bp, 21 predicted proteins | sample SoiMethybrSBSTD3_FD_75301 | JGI IMG/M metagenome (GOLD analysis project Ga0075424, IMG submission 75301) | Bulk soil microbial communities from a Populus tree surrounding site in Tennessee, USA - Soil MetaG P. TD hybrid SBSTD3 | ecosystem: Environmental > Terrestrial > Soil > Tree plantation... | reverse complement strand
CGAGCTGACCGCGGCACGCACCGTGGTCAAGGCCTCGTCGCGCTTGCCTTCCTGCAGGAGCAGCTTGCTCTTGAGGAGCTGCGCATCGACGGCGTTGGGATTGTTCTCGAGTACCTGGTCGACCAGGGTCTTGGCTCTCTTGGTGTCGCCGGTGCTGGCATAGGCCAGGGCGAGTCGCGCGGTGCCGGTTGCGCCGCCGGCCTTTCCGATCGCTTCCAGGCGAGTGATGGCATCGCGCGGGCGGCCGGCAGCGGCGTAGTAGTCGGCTAGCGTCAACACCGCATTCACATCTTTGGACCGATCCGCCAGTTGGACCAGATACGGTTCTGCCTCTCGATAGCGACCGGTGGCGATCATCAGCGACGCCATCGCGCGGTTCGCCAGACCGTTGCTGCCGTCCAATGCGAGCGCGCCGCGAAACGCGGTTTCCGTCTCGTCCCGCCGGCCGACTGACCAGTAGAAGTTGCCGAGCGCGAGGTGCACCTCGATCGATTTCGGCGACAACTCCACGGCCTTCTTGAATGCCGTCTCAGCCGCGTCCCGCTGTCCCTTCGCCAACTGTACGAGCCCGAGGTTCGCGAACGTGCTGCCCTCAGTCGGGTTCAGGCGGACGGCTTCTTCGATCGCTTTGATCGCTTCGTCGAAAGCATTCAGATTGGCGAGCGCATTGCCGCGCAGCAACTGTGCTTGTACGTTGCTCGGATCCTGCTTGATGATGGCGTCGCCCCGCCCGAGCGCGTCTTGATACTTTCTCGCCGATAGCAGATACCGCCCGGCAGTCAGCTGCAGATCGAGATCGTGCGGCAGCAGATCGGCTGCCCGCACGTATTCCTCGAAGGCGCGGGTGGGATCGCCAGTCCTCGCGTAGGCGGCCGCAAGCTTCTTGCGCGCTTCGCCCGAGGTCTGGTCAGCCTGCACGGCATTGCGGTATTCGATCACCGCCTCGGCGTACTTGTTCTGCTGAACGTACCGATCGCCGCTCTCCATGAACTTGCGAGTGCGCGCAAGCGGGTCGGTGCTGCAGGCAGCAACCAGGGCCGCCACGGCGAGGAGTGTGGACACGAACGACGTGAATTTCGTGAACGGGCGTGTTCGAATATGCATGCGTCTGCAGGGACTGAGAGCAAATCGCCGTCCGGCATCAAAACGACCGCTGAATTCCCGCTAAGCAGTTCGAGAATCAAGGCCTTTGGCTAATGACCGCGACCTGGATGTGAGGTCGAAGTCTGCCTGGTTCAGGAACATTCTCTAGGTGAGTCCGGCCCTTACCTCTTTGACTGGACTCCAGAGTCGCCGGCAAGGCGTTCTCAGAACGCAGACTCCGCTCGGAGTAATGTCGGCCCAAACGCGTATTTGCCGCCGCGGCCCCTCATCGAATCGACCGCCTACTTTCCCCAAAACTGCCAAGGGATGCGTCGATGTTCTCATGCTTCGCGGGCTGATGTCGCAGGGGTCCCGGACTTGCTCTGACTGAGGCGTGTCGACTGGTCTCACACCGGGCTTGAAAGGGATTGAAGAATGAAACGTGCGTTGCTGACGGCTTTCCTCCTCGCGGCGAGTGCACTACCAGCAGCTGCTTCGTCGATCACGATCGACAGCTCGAATTGCAACAGCGGCGGCGGCTGTTATGGTCTCTCGTGGACGCTGGACATCACCGCCGGATCGTTCACCGGCCTGTTGGGCAACTACAACTATCGGGCGACGTTGAATATCGCCGACGATCCGCTGGTCTCGACAGCGTCGGGTGGTCAGACCATCAGCGCCGTGACATTCAAGGCCACGACTGACCTTGGCAACTTCGAGTTGTTCACGGCGCCGAGCAGCGGCCCATGGACGACATCCGCCAACAACCTCAGTTCCGGCGGGTGCTCGGGCAGCGGTGTTGGGTTCATTTGCAGCAGCACGCTGGGCCAGGAAGCGATCACGGGCTCGAGCCCGCTGCAGTTCGTGTGGTACTTCAATTCCAGCGATCCAGGCGTTGGCGATCTTGGCGACACGATGCACATCGGCGCCAAAATGACCACGATCGATCCCTATGTTCCTGGGAAGCTGTTGTCGGCGTCCGCGACGGTTCCCGAGCCAAGCTCCCTCAGCCTGCTGGGATTGGGCCTGCTGAGCCTCGCTGCCGGTGCTCGTCGTTTCAAGAAGAACTGACCCTTCCAGTCGGTGCGATTCAAGGCCGTGCTGTATTGCCAGCACGGCCTTTTTTCTTTTGCGCTCATGCGGTCGTCGGAACAGGTTCGAGTGCGGCTCTCTCGTCGGGAATCACGAACCACGCGATCAGGTAGGCGATGACGCCGCCAATCAACGCGCCGGGATAAATCGAGAGCACCGCAAACAGGACCCGCACGATCGTCGAATCGATACCGAGATAGTCGGCGAGCCCTCCGCAGACACCGCCGATCATGCGGCTGCTGCTCGAACGGACGAGCCGTTTCCCGGTGTAATGCGATCGCTCGCCGGCAGCGGCTTCAGGAATGAATACCCACGCAACCACGTACGCCAGCAGCCCGCCGATGAGAAGCCCAGGTACGACGGACAGCGCCACCCAGGCGAGCCGAACGAGCGTCACGTCCGCATCCAGGTATGCGGCGACACCGGCGCACACGCCGGCGATCTTCCCCTCGGATGGCAGACGTCTCAATGGGCGCGGCGCCCCGGTCGTCGAAAGGGTTGCGCCGCAGAAGCGGCAGAACGACGAATCGCCTTCAACATCCTTATGGCACTGCGGGCAGGTCATGGCACACCTCTCCGGAAACTCTCTCTATAAGGAGATACGGTCGGCGCGCGGTGTCTGGTTCAGCGAACCTTGAAGCCCCCGAGGATGTCCTCGAGACGGTGTTGGACTTCGTTGCGGAGGCCACGCTTGAGCGCCGCCGCGGCATCGATTGAGAGGCCAGGCGCCGACAGCGTGCCGCCGATCTTGGCCGGCAGGACGACGCGGTTGCCTTCGCGAGTGTAGCGCTGCAGATCGTTGCCCGCCTGCTTGCTCAGGGCCTCCGACAGCGATAAATCCACCGCGCCGTCGAGCGCCTTGTTCCCCGTGTTCAGCCTCCCCGTGCCGACCAGGTCGACGTCGGGCGAGTGCATCGAGAACGCGTCGGCGCTGAACACCTGCCGTGCGAGGGAAAAACTCGCGTCGATGCGATCGAACTTGTCTGTCGAGGCGCCTTGATCGGGAGCAGGCTTGCCGAAGAACAGCACCACGGTGCGCACCATATTCAATCGCTTGATCTGACCGTTGACCACCGAGGCGGTACCCATGCCGCGTGCGGCCGTCAACACCGACGCCACGTCCGCGCCTTCGCCGCTGAAGTTTCCAGTGCCGGTGAGCGTGCCGCTGATCGTGTCGGGAGATCCGCCGAACGCGGCGAGCTTGCCGACATCCAGACTCTCGAGCCGCGATCGAAGCGCCAGCGACATCGCGTGACCGAGATTGGCGTTGAGCGATCCCTGATAGCGTCCTCCGAACAGTTGAAACGACAGCGGCGACAACACGATGCGATCGCCGACCACCTCGAGATCAGTAGCGAACTGCTGCACCTCGACGCCGGCCGCCGATCCCTTCTCGGCGCTGACACGAGCAGCGATTCGCGGCGGAGCCACAGAACGTCGCGACGCCGTCTTCGATGGCGGTGGCGTGAACGCGTCGGCCAGCGCCAGCAGTTCGTCGACGTCGAGCTTGTTCGCCTTGACTCGCAAGCGCGCATCAACGGTCGGCTCCAGTGTGACGTCTCCCTCGGCATTGAGCGAAGTCGCCCCTGACTGCGCCGTGAAGCTACGCAGGGTCAGCTTGTCCCCAGCCAGCGCGGATTCGGCGGACGCGCGAATCTCGTGTCCGCGACTCACGATCCGAATGTCGCGCAGCACGATGGCCCGGATCGACACGATCTTCACGCCACCGCCAGACGACGGCGTGCTTGCGGTCTTGCGGTCGGACTCCGGCAGCGAGAACGGGAGCGGTAAGTCGATCCGACTGTTGGCGATGGTGACTGTCGCATCTTCGACCCGTCGATCGAAGAGCGCGTGGAGGTCGGTCGAGAGCTGGACATCGGCGAGCGTCAAGCGCACCGGTTCGCCGACGCGAATGTTTCCGAGGTTGATGGCCGCACGCGGAAAGATCTGAGCGGAGGCCCGTCCCACTCGGACCGGTTGGCCGAGCCACGACGTCGCCTGCCGTTCGATCGCCTGGCGTACTCCGTCGCCCGAGAAGAACCAGTACGCTAGTGCGGCGGCTCCACCGACGATGATGATCACAAGGGCCAGGAGGGCGAGGATCACTTTGCGGAGCACGTCGCCAGACTACAACAGAATGCAGAATTCAGAATGCAGAATGCAGACGCTGCAACGTCGTGTCTGCATTCTGACTTCTGCATGCTGAATTGCGCTGACGAAACGAATGCCCGAACTTCCCGACATTCTTCTGTATCTTCACGCGCTCCGACCTCGGGTCGTCGGGCATCGCGTGATTCGTACGCGGCTGGCGTCGCCGTTCCTGCTGCGTTCGATCGATCCGCCGCTGACGGCAGTTGAGGGCCGCGTCATTCTCGATGTGCATCGGCTCGGAAAGCGGGTTGTCTTTGAAGCCGAGCGCGACCTCTTTTTGGTCTTCCACTTGATGATCGCCGGTCGATTCCGCTGGAAACCCGCGGGCACGAAGATCCCCGGCAAGCTCGGCCAGCTTGCGCTCGATTTCGAACACGGCACGCTGCTCCTCACCGAGGCCGGCACGAAGCGTCAGGCGTCGCTGCATATGGTCGAAGGAAGGGAGACGCTCGCACGCCACAATCCCGGAGGACTCGAGGTGATGGACGCCAGTCTCGACGCGTTTCGCGAGGCGCTCCGCACGGAGAATCACACGTTGAAGCGAGCGCTCACCGATCCGCATCTGTTCTCCGGCATTGGCAACGCGTACTCCGATGAGATCCTTCACGCCGCGCGGCTGTCGCCGTTCAAGCAGACGCACACACTCAGCGCCGAGGAGACCGCGCGGCTCTACGAGTCCACGCGCGCGACGCTTGCGCAGTGGACGGCACGCCTTCAGCAGGAGGTGGGAGACGACTTCCCCGAGAAGGTCACGGCGTTTCGGCCAGAGATGGCGGTCCACGGCCGCTATCGACAGCCGTGTCCCGACTGCGGATCGCCGGTGCAGCGGGTTGTCTACGCCGCCAACGAAGCGAACTATTGCGCCACCTGCCAGACGGGAGGACGCCTGCTCGCCGATCGATCGCTGTCGAGACTGCTGCGCGAGGATTGGCCGCGGACGCTCGAGGACCTCGAGCGCCGCCGGAAGAGTACGTAGGGTCCGGCTTTAGCCGGACCCCAATCGCTTCTCCACGATCGCGCACAGCGCGTGCAGGATCGTTCGATGTACTTCCTGCGTTCGCGCCGTTGACGATTCAGCGACGTTGAGATGAATGTCGGCGTTCGCGCCGATCGGTCCACCATCGCGCCCGGTCAACGCAATCGTGATCAGACCGTGCGCGCGTGCGGCGTCGAGCGCGAGTGCGACGTTGGGCGATCGTCCGCTAGTGGAGATCGCGAATGCGATGTCGCCACGTCGGCCCAGGCCGACGATTTGCCGCGCGAAGATCTGCTCGAAGCCGTAGTCGTTGCCGATCGTGGTGAGCACGCTCGAGTCCGCGGTCAGCGCGACCGCGGCGAATGGCCGTCGATCGCGCTCGAAGCGTCCCACCAGCTCCGCCACCAGATGCTGCGCATCGGCGGCGCTGCCGCCGTTGCCGAACGCGAGCAGCTGCCCGCCGGCGGCCAGCGATTGCGCGACGGCATCGGCGGCGCGGACGGTCACGTCGAGTCGCTCGTCGGCGAATCGTCGATGTGCGTCGACAGCCCCGTCGAAGATCGCGCGGACGATCGCGGCATCAGTTGACATGCCGCTCGATTCTAGCGTGGCTTCGTCTGGCGTCGATGTTGAGCCGCCAATAGTCCAACTCGAACGGTGGAGTGTCCCTGGCCGCGAGCGCGGTGATGCGCGCAATGAACTGATCACGAAGCGAGGACTCGTGCAGGTGCGCCAGGTACGGCCGGCAGATGACGTTGGTGATGAATGCCGAGAAGTCTTCGGCGCGGGGAAAGACGACCGGCGTCCATTCGACGCTGGTACGGATGTTCGCGAAGCCGGCTTCGGCCAGCCGCGTTGCAGTTGCATCCGCATCGGCGAATTCCCAAGGCTCACGCCACGATGTGAAATGCGCCGCGAACTCTGGCTCCTGACGCAGACGATCGAGCCGTTCGTGAATGCGCGCCAGGTTCGCTCCGCCTCCACACTGCGCCACCAGCTGGCCCCCTGGTTTCAGCGCCCGATGCAGACTTCGAAACAGCCGCGGATGATCGAGCACCCAGTGAAACGTTGCGGTGCTGAAGATCGCGTCGGCACATTCGCGCAGCGGCAGCCACGCGGCGTCCGCCATGGCCAGCTGAATCCGCGTCGCGAACGACGGCTTCAGATAGTCGCGTGCAACCTGCAGCATGTTCGACGACAGATCGATCGCCAGCACGCGGCCGCGCGGGAGTCGGTGGAGGAGCTTCTCCGTGAGCCGCCCGGTGCCGCAGCCGATGTCGAGCACCAACTCATCGCCGCGAAGCGGCAGCCGATCGAGAACGACGGCGCCCCACTCGAATTGCGGATCCGAAACACGATGGTAGGTCTGAGCATTCCACTCGCGCGGGGGATGCATGAATCGATCATAGTTCGCGGGTGCTCAGGTGCGCGCGTGCTCGGGTTCTGGTTCTGGGATTCAGGGTTCAGGGTTCTGGGGATCGGGCGGCTGCGCATTTCGTAGATAGCGAATGAGCCGAGTGACGGCCGCGGAAGCACGCTTTGCGAGTATGAGGAGTGAGTCGATCTTGGCTTGCGAGAAGTAGCCGCGATCGACTCCGTCGCGCAGGTGATCCGACGTTTCCATCAGCGACCCATTCGCGATCCGGAGATACTGACTGAACTCTCGCGGCTGATAGCGGCCGAATCCTTCTGCGATGTTCCGCGGTGCCGATGCTGCGGCGTCCCGGATCTGATCGGAGAACTTCGTGTCGTGGCGGGCCTGGCTGGAATCGATCAAACCGTATACTCCTCGTTTGAGGTCGTTCGCCAGTTGCCAGCAATGGAGATCGGTGAATGAACGAGCGCCCATGCTGATGACAGAGGCATTATTGGTGCCGAACCCGAGGACCTCGAGAACCACCTGAGAACCTCAATGAACCGGCGAAGCTTGAGAACCAGTACCCAAGCACCAGCGCACTTCGTGCACCCGCGAACCGTTCGTCGGTTCGCAGTTCTTGCGATCTGGCTCATGGTGTTCGCGCGTCTCGATGCGCAGGAACCGACTCCTCAACTGCGCTGGGGAGGCGATGCGGAAGGCGGCGCCCCGTATGTTGAGGCCGATCCGAGCAATCCCCGCAAGGTTGTCGGGTACGAAGTCGAGATCGCGCAGCTTCTCGCCGTCGGTCTCGGTCGGACGCCTCGCTTCATTCAAACCGGGTTCGCGAGCCTCGAGGCCTCAGTCGCGCGCGGCGACTTCGACATCGTGCTCGATGGGATCGAGGACACGCCCGCGCGTCGCGCGCGCTTGGCCGTCACGATTCCCTATCATCAGTTCCGTGAAGTGCTCACCGTCCGGCAGGCTGATGTCGCGCGGTTTCGAACGCTCGCTGATCTGCGCGGTCGCCGTGTAGCCACGCTGTCGGCCACGCTCGCATACGAGCTGCTCACGAAGGCGCAGGCCGAATCCGGCGTCATTCCCATCACCTACGACGACGATGTGCATCCGTATAGCGATCTCGCGCTGGGCCGCATTGATGCCGTGCTGCTCGACGATGTGATCGCGGCGAGAAGAGTCCCGCAGAATCCAGGCCTGGTTAATCAAGCGACGGAAGTGGGCTCCGGGTATTACGTCGGCGTTCTCGCTCCCTCGAATACGGCCCTTCGAGATCGCATCGACCAGATCCTCAAACAGGCGATGCGTGATGGACGTCTCGAGGCCATCTTTCGAAAGTGGCAGATGTGGAACGACGATCAGCCGCGTCTCTATGCGCGCGTGACGGGCGATCCAGTGGACGTCACCGACGACGGGGCGACCTCGAACGCGACCACAGCGCCCGGCCAGTGGGAGGCGGTCAGGCGCTATCTGCCCGGGCTGCTTGGTGCGGCCTTGATCACACTCGGTCTCTCGTGTGTCTCGATGGCGCTCGCGGTCGCGGCCGGCGTCGTCGTGGCGAGCGGTCGCGTATATGGACCGAAGCCGGCGCGGCTGGCGCTGACCGCATGGGTGGAGATGATTCGTGGGACGCCGCTCCTCCTGCAGCTCTTCGTCCTGTATTACGGACTCGCAACCGTGGTGGAGCTGCCCGCGATGTTCGCGGCGTTTCTCGGCCTCGGCCTCAACTACGCCGCGTATGAGAGCGAGATCTATCGAGGCGCGCTCGAGGCAATCCCGCAAGGACAGCTGGATGCCGCGCGTGCGCTCGGCTTCAGCGAGCGACAGACGCTGGTGCTGATCCGGGGGCCGCAAGCGTTTCGTCTGGCGCTGCCGGCCATGACCAACGACTTCGTTGCGCTTCTCAAGGACAGCTCCCTCGTCTCCGTCATCACGGTTGTCGAGCTCACGAAGCAGACGTCGATTTTCGCCAACAACATCGGCAGCTGGGTCGTGCCCGGCGCGGTGTGCGCCGTCCTGTATCTAGGGCTATCGTTGCCCATCGCGCACGCGGCTCGACGCCTCGAGAACGGCTGGAGCCGGAAGCTCGTATGAAGGCGATCGCTGTCGCCGGTCTGCACGTGCGACGCGGCACTCGAGATGTCGTCCACGATGCGTCATTCGGCGCCGAACGCGGTGACATCCTCGCGCTGATGGGTGCGTCTGGATCCGGGAAGACCAGCGTGCTGCGCGCCGTTGGCGGCCTCGATCCGATTGCCGGCGGAACGATCACCATCGACGATGTGCACGTCGATGCGTCGCCGCTGCGCCCCGACGTGCGTCGGCTGCTGCATCGGCGCGTGGGCATGGTGTTTCAGTTCCATCATCTGTTCGCGCACCTCACCGCCCTGCACAACGTGTGGCTCGCACCGGTCCACGTGCTGCATCAGCCGAGAGAACAGGCCGAGGCGCGCGCCCGCGCGCTGCTCGATCAGCTGGGCGTTGGCCATCGTGTCGACGCGCTGCCGCACGAGTTGTCGGGAGGCGAAGCGCAGCGCGTCGCGATTGCACGCGCGCTGGCCGTTGGTCCACCGGTGCTGCTGATGGACGAGCCTACGGCCTCGCTCGATCCCGAGCGACGCGGAGAGCTCGCGTCGACCCTTCGTCAACTGGCTGCAGGAGGAACGACGCTCATCGTCGCGACCCACGATCTGGATTTTGTCGAGGCGTGCTCGTGTCGCGTGGTGCGGATGGAAGCCGGCAGAATCGTCGCATCACACCCTAGCGGTTGATAGAATCCAAAGCTTCATGGCCACCGAACCGCGCCTCACGACGGATTCCCTCTACATCGAGCTCGACATTCATCGAAAGATCCGTCTTCGCAACAAGCTGTATTACCGGTTCAATCACTGGCCCATCTGGATCTTCGTCTTCTTCATCGCGCCCGGACCGTGGACGTTCGATCTCTTCGAGCACGGCTTCAACTCTCGCCTGTTGACCTGGCTGGGAGTTGTCTTGCTCGGCACCGGCATCGCCGGATTGCGGGGACGATTGCCCGGCTGCGAGCCGCAGCCCTACATCATCCGCTTCACTGAAGATCGACCGAACCCCCTTTATCGCCGCGTGTGCTACACCACCGCATGGGGCGAGGTCGTCGCGTTCGCCGTGCTCAACACCGCGGGGCTCGCGTACGCCGTGTTCACAGGCGAATGGCGGCTCAAACAGATGTACATCGCCGCATACTTCCCGATTGCCGGCACGATGTGGCTGCTCGGCGCGCTTGGACTCCTGCCGCGCGTGAAGCGTTCAACAAAAGGTGAAGGACACGAGCGCCGCTACTTCTACGGATCGGTGTGGGCGGTGACGATGGCGCAGCCCGTGTTGTGGTTCTTGTGGAAAGTACTGCCGCAGACGAGGATCACTGACGCGCTCAAGCTCGCCGCCTTCGTCGGCATCCTCGCCTTCGTCGGTCATCTCTCACGCAGAGGACTGCTGCCACGCACACGACCGATCGTACCGGGCGAGTGGGCGGTGTCCGACTGACGAATCAAAGATCAGCCAATCAAAGATCGACTCTGACTGCACCCGATTGCACTGTGCTGTTTCAGCACTCATCTTTACAAACCTAGTCGGCACGTTCGATCGAGGAAAATCGATCCTGACCTCGATCAGGGGATGCACGATTCTTCGATCGCGCATTCGCAAGCTTCTGCTCGAACATTCATACTGGCGGCGCCGCCAACGACTCCCTACTCTTGATCTACCCCCCATTTTGAACACTGGAAGGTGACGCATGTCACGGAAGGGATCATTCGTTATGAGATTCGTCGGCGCCCTTGCGTGCGCCCTCGCTGTCGCATCGTCGGCAGCGGCGCAGGGAAAGAATCCGCCGCCGCAGCTCGTGATCAACACCGCGGCGATTTCGGGCGACACACTGGCACTGACTGGTGTGAGCTTCGGGACTGCACCGACGGTCTACCTGGCTGGTGAGCGCCTGCCGTTGCTGACGGTGTCGCCCGATGGAACGCAGCTGACCGCCCAGATCACGTGGCAGCTCGAGGACGGGTCGTATCTGGTGCAGGTCGCCAGAGGACCGTCGACGACGCAGAACGGTGCGTTCATCGCCTACAAGGGCGGCTACGAGGGCGGTCGCGGCGGACAAGGTCCTGCCGGTCCGCAGGGACCTGCTGGTCCTCAGGGTCCGCAAGGCGCGACGGGTGCCCAGGGTCCGCAAGGTCCTGCCGGCCCGCAGGGTCCGAAGGGCGATACGGGCGCGACAGGCGCAGTTGGTGCGACAGGCGCAACGGGTGCGACTGGTGCCACAGGTCCTCAGGGTCCGCAAGGCCCGCAGGGTCCACAGGGCGCGCAAGGTGCACAGGGCCCGCAAGGTCCGAAGGGCGACACGGGCGCCACCGGTGCTCAGGGCCCCCAAGGCGTTCCTGGCCCGCAAGGTCCGGCCGGTCCGTCCGGTTCGGGCGGCATCGAGATGTTCACCCAGTCCGGACTCGGAAGCGACCCAAGCAGTGACCTGGCGATGCTCGCAGAGGCCGTCTCGGTGACGATCGGGAGCGGCACGCAGAAGGTGCTGGTGACGTCGAGCAAGGCGTTCGGAACGTCGACCAACTTCGGCGCGTTTGGTGCGCAGGATCTCAATCTGTATGTCTGTCACGAGACGGGCGGCCTGCTGTCCGTGCTCGGTAGCGGTGTGATGGGCCTGCGTGCGGCGGCGGATTCGCGGCAGCTGTTCACGCTCAGCGCCACGGTCTCGGGGTTGACACCCGGCACCTATCGCTTCGCTCTGTGCGGCTACTCGACCGATGCGAGCAGCTGGAACTCGAACGAGTTCAGCTACACCACTGCGGTGGTGACGCAGTAAGAACGGTTTGCGGGTTCGGGGTTCGATGTTCGAGGTTCGATGTTCACGAACCTTGGATGTTGAACCTCGAACCTCGAACCTCGAACCTCGAACCTCGAACCTCGAACCTCGAACCTCGAACCTCGAACCTCGAACCTCGAACCTCGAACCTCGAACCCTTATAATCGCCGTCTCCATGACGGCCAGCATCGACGCCCTCACCTCACCAACGCTCAAGCATCTTCGCGAAGCGTGGTGGGACGATGCGTTTACCGATTTCCTCTCTGACACGCTGAAACCGCGGCCGGGCAACCGCATTCTCGATGTCGGATGCGGCGAAGGGCAGGCTGAGGTCGCCATCGGACGGCTGCAGATATCGCAGGTGCGTCTGGTGGGCGTCGACCTGGTGGTCTCGAAGGTCATCGCCGCGCGCCGCGAGACCGCATCGCACAATCAGCGCGTCGAGTTTGCTGCCGCCGATGCGTGTCGTCTGCCGTTTCGCGACGGCGCGTTCGACTCGGTGTATTCGGTTGCGGTGCTGCAGCACGTGCAGGATTTCGGCGCAGCGGTCGCCGAGTTCGCTCGGGTGACCGCGCCTCGCGGTCGGGTCGTCGCGGTAGAGCCCGACAACGGCGCGCGCTATGGTTTCAGTTCCACGCCCGCGGGACGACGGGCGTTCGAGCTCTCGGCGCAATTCTTCGTCGCGCTGGACGGCGCGCGAGGCGATCAGTCGTCGACAGTCGGACCCAATCTTCCGACGTTGTTCGCACTGAATCGCATCGAACCACTCGCGGTGAGGATCTTCCCGGTCTCGCAGACCTTGCTTGGGCCTCCCGAGGCGGGCGTGTGGCAGGCTCGAAGAGCGAGCGTGGAAACCGCGTTGAGCCGTGCGGGATCGGACGCCGCACGTTGGCTGGGGCGCGAGTACCTCGACGTGCTGTCGACGTACCAACGCGAAGCGACGCAGGCAGGTTCGAGCTTCGTGGAGATCCAGAACACCCTCCTCTTTGCGACCGTCGGACAGAAAACCGTATAGCCGTAATGCAGAACGCAGAATTCAGAATGCAGACACTGATTCGTTCGAAGCGTGGAGTGGGCGCCGCAGAAACCGCAGCTCGATCTTTCTGCATTCTGCATTCTGCATCCTGAATTACATGCCTCAGGGTTACGAAGGCTGGGACGACTACGCGCCCTTTTACGATTGGGAGAATGCGCGGACACTCGGCAGACGTGACGTGCCCTTCTGGCGCAACCTCGCGCTGCACGCTGGAGGGCCGGTCCTCGAGCTCGGCTGCGGCACCGGCCGCATTAGCCTGCCGCTCGCGAAGGCTGGCGTCGATCTCGTCGGCATCGATCGATCGGCCCCGATGCTGGCGCGCGCGCGGACACGGATCCGCCGCGCCAAGATTGCCGATCGAGCGCAGTTGGTCCGCGGCGACATCCGCTTTCTGCCGTTCACAGTACCGACGTTCGAGATGGTGATGGCGCCGTACGGAGTTCTGCAGTCACTGCTGCGCGAACGCGATCTTGCCGCGACGCTCGCGGAGGTTCGTCGCGTGCTTCGGCCTGGCGGCACGTTCGGTCTCGAGCTCGTGGCTGATCTGCCCTCGTGGCAGGAGTACAAGAAGCGGCTCAGCCTCACCGGTTGGCGTCATCGCCCTGGAGGCGCACACGTGACGCTGGTCGAAACAGTCCGTCAGGATCGCGCCCGGCGGCTCACCATCTTCAATCAGGAATTCATCGAGCGGCGAGGACGATCGAGCCGCACGCACTCGTTTGCGTTGACCTTTCGAACGCTCTCGATTCCGCAGATGGCTCGCCGCCTGGAAAAGTCGGGATTTACCATCACCGCCCTGCTGGGCGACTACCGCGGCGGCCCATGGGACCCGCGCGCCGAGGTCTGGATGATTCTTGCGAAAGCGCGGTAGAATACGCGGTCGTTCTTCCCTCGTTTTTGCTGGAGTTTCCCCATGTCTGGCCATTCCAAGTGGCACACAATCAAGCACAAGAAGGGTGCCGCTGACGCCAAGCGCGGCAAGGCCTTCACGCGCATCATCAAGGAATTGACCGTCGCCGCCCGGAATAGCGGCGGCGATCCGAACACCAACCCGCGCCTGCGCACGATCATCGCCGACGCCAAGGCCAACAACATGCCGCGCGAGAACATCGAGCGCGCCATCCGCCGCGGCACAGGCGAAGAGCCCGGCGTCTCGTACGACGAGATCACCTACGAAGGTTACGGCCCCGGTGGTGTGGCCATGCTGATCAGCGCGCTCACCGACAACAAGAACCGGACGGTCGGCGAGATCCGACACCTGCTCTCGAAGTACAACGGCAACCTCGCCGCCGAAAACAGCGTGGCCTGGATGTTCCACCGCAAAGGTCAAGTAATCGTCGAGAAGAACCCGAAGGTCGACGAAGAACAAATCCTCAACGCCGCGCTCGAAGCCGGCGCCGACGACATGAACGACGATGGCAGCGCGTGGGAGATCGTGAGTGCACCCGAGAGCTTCGAGGGCGTGCGTGATGCGGTGAAGGCGCTGGGTCTCGAGCCGGCCAGTGCCGAAGTCGCGATGATCCCGCAGAACTACGTCAAGCTTCAGGGCAAGGACGCGCAGGTCATGCTGAAGCTGATGGAAGCGCTCGACGATCACGACGACGTGCAGCACGTCTGGGCGAACTTCGACATCGAGGAGAAGGAGATCGAGGCCTCCCTGGCGTGAGAATTTTCGGTATCGACCCCGGCTCCGGGCGGACCGGCTATGGATGCGTCGAGACCGATGGCCGTCGATACCAGCTGGTCACGTGCGGGGCGATTACAGCGATCGCCACCGATTCCTTTCCACAGCGCCTCGCCCGAATTCATCGAGAACTCACTCGATTGCTGGCGACGTGCCGGCCCGAATGCGTCGCCGTGGAGAATCTGTTTCACGGCGTCAACGCGCGCAGCGCGCTGACGTTGGGTCACGCGCGCGGCGTCGCGATGCTGGCTGCTGTGGAAGCAGACTGCGAGATCGTCGAATACACGCCGGCTGAAGTGAAGCGCGCCGTCGTCGGTTACGGACGCGCCGACAAGCGACAGATGCAGCAGATGATCAAGATGCTGCTGGGTCTCGACAAGCCGCCGTCGCCCCACGATGCGGCCGACGCGCTCGCGATTGCCATCTGTCATCTGCATTCAGCGCCCGTGATGGGCCGCCTAAAGGCGGCCCCCACGACGAAGCTGTCGGCGACCCCCGCGAAGACAACCGTAGGGGCCGCCTTCAGGCGGCCCGCCTCGCACCTGAAATCCTGGCGTCAGTATCGTCCGCCGACGCACGGATGATCGCGTTTCTTCGCGGCCGCGTGCACAGCAAGCAGCCGAATCGAGTGGTCGTCGACGTGGCTGGTGTGGGTTACGACGTCTTCGTGCCGCTCTCGACCTTCTACGACGTCGGCGACGAAGGTGCGGATGTGGCGCTGCGTACGTATCTTCACGTGCGTGAGGACGCACTACAGCTCTATGGGTTCCTCACGGAACTGGAGCGTCAGGTCTTCGAGCGGCTGATTGCGATCAGCGGCATCGGGCCCAAGCTTGCCGTCGCGATCCTGTCGGGGATGGAGACGCGCGATCTCGTCGCGGCCGTGCAGCGCGGCGACGTCGCACGGCTCACTGGCATTCCGGGCATCGGCAAGAAAACCGCCGAACGCATCGTGCTCGAGCTCAGGGATCGGCTGATGCAGCTGGTCACCCCCGCAGCCGGCGGCGCGGCGCCGATGGTGTCGGCGGCCGATCGATTTCGGGCCGACCTCCTCTCCGCGCTGCAAAACCTCGGATATCATCGGCAGCAGGCCGAGAAGGCCATTGATGCTGCTGTCACGTCGGCACCAGATGCCACATTCGAACAGGCGCTACGAGGCGCGCTGCGTGAGCTGATGCGGTGAGCGATCGCTTCATCTCCGCCAGCCGCGCCGACGACGACGCGCAATACGAAGCCGGGCTGCGTCCGCGCTCGCTCGACGAGTACATCGGGCAGGACCGCCTGCGCGACAACCTGCGCGTGTCGATTGCCGCGGCGCGAGGACGGCGCGAAGCGCTCGATCACGTGCTGCTCTATGGGCCGCCCGGTCTTGGCAAGACCACGCTGGCATACGTGATCGCCAACGAGATGGGCGTGGCCGTGCATGCCACGGCCGGTCCGATCATCGAGCGTCCCGGCGACCTGGCGGGCATCCTGACCCAGCTGCAGGAAGGCGAAGTGCTCTTCATCGACGAGATCCATCGCCTGGCGCCGGCGATCGAAGAGATCCTCTATCCGGCGATGGAGGACTACGAGCTCGACATCATGGTCGGCCAGGGACCTGGCGCACACTCGGTGAAGCTGTCGCTGCAGAAGTTCACGCTGGTCGGCGCCACCACGCGCGCCGGACTGCTGACATCGCCGCTGCGCGCGCGGTTCGGCATCGTTCACCGTCTCGACTTCTACACCGACCGCGATACCGACGAGATCGTGCGCCGCTCGGCGCGGGTGCTCGCGACCAGCATCGACCCCGATGCGGCGGCGGAGATCTCGCGTCGATCGCGCGGCACGCCGCGCATCGCCAATCGGCTGCTGCGCCGCGTGCGCGACTTCGCGCAGGTGCGCGCCGACGGCCACATCAGCCCTGACGTCGCGCGCGACGCGCTGGCGCTGCTCGAGGTCGATGTGCACGGCTTCGACGAGGTCGATCGCAAGTTGCTGCGCACGATCATCGACAAGTTCAACGGCGGGCCGGTGGGCGTCAACAGCATCGCCGCTGCGATCAATGAAGAGAGGGATGCGATCGAAGACATCTACGAGCCGTTTCTGATCCAGGCCGGCTTTCTCGATCGCACGCCGCGTGGCCGCGTCGCCACGCCGCGCGCCTACGAATACTTCGGGCTCGTCGCCCCGGGGAGGGATTCTCGCCTGTGGTAACTCCATCGCCGCCGCGCACCATGTGCCGTGCGCGCATCTCCAGTCTCGCCACGTATGTGCCGCCGCGTGTCCTCACGAATGCCGATCTCGAGAAGATGGTCGACACCAGCGACGAGTGGATCACGCAGCGCACGGGCATCCGCGAACGTCACATCGTCGACGCCGGCGTGGCCACATCGGATCTCGCGGTGGAAGCCGCCAAGGTCGCGATTCAGCGTGCGGGGCTGACGCCGCCGGACATCGACTTCATCGTCGTCGGCACCACGACGCCCGACATGCTGTTTCCCAGCACGGCGTGCATCGTCCAGCACAAGATCGGCGCGACCAATGCCTGGGGCTTCGATCTGTTCGCGGCCTGCTCCGGCTTCACCTACAGCGTGACGACCGCCGCGCAGATGGTGGCCACGGGCGCAAGCAAGCACGCGCTGGTCATCGGCGCCGATGTGATGTCCAGCATCATCGACTACACCGATCGCACGACCTGCGTGATCTTCGGCGACGGCGCCGGTGCCGCAGTCGTCGAGGCCAGCGGCGAGCCCGACATCGGCATCATCGACTTCGAGAACTACATCGACGGCAGCGGCGGCGAGGCCTTGTGCATGCCGGCTGGCGGCAGTCTCCGCCCGGCGTCGCTCGACACGGTGCAGCAGCGGCTGCACTACGTGAAGCAGGATGGCGGCGCGGTGTTCAAATTCGCGGTGCGCAACACGGAGGAGGCGTGCCGGCGCATTCTGCAGCGCAACAACCTCGATCCAAGCCGGATCGATCTGCTCGTCTCTCACCAGGCCAATCGCCGCATCATCCTGTCGGCCGCGGCGAAGCTGGGCCTGCCGGAAGAGAAGATCGTCATCAACATCGAGAAGTATGGCAACACGACGGCCGCCACGATTCCGCTGGCGCTGGCCGACGCGGTGTGCGATCGCCGTCTGAAGCGAGGCGACCTGCTGCTGCTGGTGTCGGTGGGCGCGGGCTTCACCGTCGGTGCCGTGCTGCTGCGCTGGGGACTGAAGGAGTAAGGCCCCATTATCCCCACGACCGTCGATAACGCGATCCTGAAGGTCGACGGCCGCGACGTGCGGCTCACCAACCTCCGCAAGCTGTTCTGGCCGGAGCTGAACATCACCAAGGGCGCGCTCATTCAGTACTACGCCGACGTGGCGCCGTACCTTCTGCCGCACATTCGCGATCGCGCGATGGTCATGCGCCGGTATCCGAACGGCGCCGCCGGCGAACAGTTCTTCATGAAGGAAGCGCCGAGCCCGCGGCCACCGTGGATCCGCATCTGTGCGATCGATCATGGCGATGGCAAGGTGGTGAACTTCCCCGTCATCGACGATCTACCGTCGCTGCTCTGGCTCGTGAATCTAGGGTGCATCGATCTGAATCAGTGGTACTCGCGCTGCGATGATGTGAACCGGCCCGACTACGTGCACTTCGATCTCGATCCGAGCGAAGGTGCCACGTTCGAGCAGGTGCGCGCCTGCGGGCTGATTGTGCGCGATGCGCTCGAGACCCTCGGCATGACGCCGTATGTAAAGACCACAGGCTCGCGCGGTCTTCATGTCTACGTGCCGATCGTCCGCGGGCCGGAGCAGGATGTCGTGCTCACGTTCGCGAAGACGCTCGCCGGCGAGCTGGCCGCACGCAATCCGACGCTGATGACGCTCGATTACCGTGTCGCGCGTCGTCCACGGGAACGGGTGCTCGTCGACTACAAACAGAACGCCTGGGGGCAGACGCTCGCGAGCATCTACTCGGTGCGGCCGCGGCCGCTGGCCACGGTGTCGACGCCGCTCACATGGAACGAGGTTGCGAAGGGCGCCAACATCGAGGACTTTCGCATCGACAACGTACGAGCTCGTCTCAAGAAACGCGGCGATCTCTGGAAGGGATTGCTCTCACCGAAAGGACGGACTGATCTGCTGCGGTTCTTTGGCAAACCAGCGCGGCGGAGCAGCCGGAAGTCGTGAAGGTCAGCGACTTCGATTTCGATCTACCCGCCGAGCTGATCGCGCAGAATCCGCCTGCCGAGCGCGGAGACTCGCGTCTGCTCGTGGTTCATCGAGAGAGTGGCCGATTCGAGCACACCACGTTCGCGCGTCTCGTCGACTTCCTCGAGCCCGGCGATCTGATGGTCGTCAACGACACGCGGGTGTTCCCCGCGCGATTGCTGGGTCGTCGCGTTCCCAGTGGCGGCGCTGTCGAGTGTCTCCTCCTGCGTCAAGTGAGTGTTGGGAGCGCTGTCGTGTGGGATGCCCTGATGCATCCCGGACAGAAGCTGCGTCCGCGGTCGCGGTTCGTGTTCGAGGGCGCGGGCGAGCCGTTGCACGGCGAGGTGCTCGAACGCCATTTCTACGGCCGGCGCACCATTCGTCTCTGGACCGACGATCGAGAAGGCGTGCGGGCGGTCATCGAACGTCTGGGGCACATGCCGCTGCCGCCGTACATCACTCGAGTCGATGATCCGTCGGATCGCGAGCGCTATCAAACCGTGTATGCGCGTGAAGAGGGCTCCGTTGCTGCGCCGACGGCAGGATTGCATTTCACGCCGGCGCTGCTCGACGCCCTCGATGCCAAAGGAATCGAACGCGCGTCGATCACGTTGCATGTCGGCTACGGCACCTTCAAGCCGGTGCGGGTCGATCGCGTGGAAGATCATCAGGTCGACCCCGAATCGTTCACGGTATCGAGTGAGACCGCGGCTGCGCTGACCCGAGCCAAGCGAGAGGCACGGCGCATTGTCGCGGTTGGCACCACCACCACAAGAGCGCTCGAAACACTCGCCGTCTCAGAAGACGGAGCGATCGCGGCAGCGAGCGGCGAGACGCAGCTCTTCATTCACCAGGGCCACCGTTTTCAGGTGGTGTCGGCCTTCATCACCAACTTCCATCTGCCGAGGTCGTCGCTGTTGATGATGGTGGCCGCGTTCGCAGGCCGTGACCTGATTCTCTCCGCCTATCGAGACGCCGTCGCCGAACGCTATCGCTTCTACAGCTACGGCGATGCGATGTTGATCGTCTAGACGCTTCGTGCTCTTCGTGTGCTTCGTGGCTGGAAGACGAAGGCGCATTGCTGCGCCTTCGTCTGTGCGAGGCTGGTTTGTGTTGTGGGGGGGCAGGTTGTGAGAGTTCTCTAGGTCACCTCCGCGATCGATGGCGCGGAACGGGGGTCGCGTCTTTCAATTCGCGAACCCCGTTGCCGTGACGGCCCCGTCCGGCGCTTCCGCATGTCCGACGACGGCCGCGACGTGCAACCCATCGTCTGGCTCTTTAGTGTTGCCCGCCAAGGAATCGTTACAGCGATGCGGCAAGCTTAAGGCTGAGTCTGTCGGGCCTGCCCGCTGTAGCGCGCAGCGCGGAGGTGGGAATAGTCGGGCACTGAAACGGATTCCTGACTTTGTTCACTACGGTTGTGAACATCGTTTCCTGGATAGAACAGGGTTCGACCGGAGGGTTTGGAAATGGAGAAGTCCACCGTCATGCTGGGCACGAGCACCGCGATGCAGGCAATTGAGCGTGAGATTTCCGTTGCGGCCGCGTGCAGCGCGAAGGTGCTCATCACCGGCGAAAGCGGCGTTGGCAAAGAGCTCGTCGCGCGCCAGATTCATGAGCGGAGCAGCCGCAAGTCCACGCGCCTGGTGACCATTAATTGTGCCGGGTTGCCAGAGACGCTCCTCGAATCGGAGCTCTTTGGACACGTTCGCGGCAGTTTCACCGGCGCCTACCGCGACAAGCGCGGGTGGCTCGAGGCGGCAAACGGCGGGACGATCTTCATGGACGAGATCGGTGAGATGAGTCTGCGGATGCAGGCCATGCTCCTCCGGTTTCTCGAGACCGGCGAGATTCAGCGCGTGGGGTCGGATCGACCGCTGCCGCCGCTGGACGTGCGCGTGATTGCGGCCACGCACCGGAATTTGATTCAGCACGTGGCGGACAAGACGTTCCGCGAGGATCTGTACTACCGCCTCAACGTCGTGCACATCCAGGTGCCGGCATTGCGCGAGCGCCGTGAAGACATTCCGGGCCTGCTGTCGTTTTTCCTGCGCTCCTTTGCGGACGCGCATCGGATGAGCGTGCCCGAACTCACGACCGAAGCGCTCCACCGGCTCACCTCGTACGAGTGGCCCGGCAACGTGCGCGAGCTCAAGAACGTGGCCGAACGTCTGGTGATTTCCTCACGCTCGGGAGGGATAGACGTCGGATCGCTGCCCGCTGAAATCGGGTCACAGCCGGCGGCCCCCCGTTCGCGCTCCAGCGTGCCCAACCCGTCGTCGTCGTCGGGATCGAACGTGCTGCAGCAGCGGCTCGAGCGGCTGATGAAGGATCGCGTGTCGTTCTGGTCCGAGGTCCACAAACCGTTCATGGACCGCGATCTGACCCGCGACGACGTTCGCGAGCTCGTGCGCGTGGGCCTGACGCACACGCGGGGCAATTACAAAATGCTGGTGAGCGCGTTCAATATGCCGCAGCGTGACTACAAGCGGTTCTTGAGCTTCCTGCGCGCATACCAATGCCACGTCTCATTCCGGCCGTTCCGGATGATCGATGGTATGGAGGCCGCCGAGCCGGCCGAGATGGCGTGTGCGTGAGTGCACCCAGTAGGGCGACCCCTTCGCGCTGACAGCCCCGGGGGTCGCGGACTTTGACATTGCGGTTCGCCAGAAGGCAAGCGTACGATCGGCACGCTTGCCACGTGAACCGCGACATGAGTTCGACCGCACGTACTTGGATCGACTGGCGGCCGGTGACCCCGAGACCGAGCGCCACTTCACCGACTATTTCGGCCAGCTTCTGTCGATCAAACTGCGGTCGCGGCTGCGTTCGCCGGCCCTGATCGAGGACGCCAAGCAAGAAACCTTCCTTCGTGTACTGACTACCCTTCGCCAAAAGGGGGGGATCCAGTCGGCGGGCGGGTTCGGCGCGTTTGTCAATACCGTCTGCAACAACGTGTTATTCGAGCTGTATCGCAGCGA
>Ga0075424_100001346_pt1 | contig 21426 bp, 20 predicted proteins | sample SoiMethybrSBSTD3_FD_75301 | JGI IMG/M metagenome (GOLD analysis project Ga0075424, IMG submission 75301) | Bulk soil microbial communities from a Populus tree surrounding site in Tennessee, USA - Soil MetaG P. TD hybrid SBSTD3 | ecosystem: Environmental > Terrestrial > Soil > Tree plantation... | reverse complement strand
GGGGCGGTGCTGATGATGCAGTTCGCCGAGCAGGCCAGCCGCCACCTGCCCGCAGCCGAGATCGTTGAGCTGCACGCCGACACCAAGAAGGACGCGCCGTCCGGCACTTCGATCGCAACGGCCGCCCGCATGGCCGGCGACGTCCCCATCCACAGCGTGCGGCTGCCGGGGCTGGTGGCCCACCAGGAAGTGATCCTGGGCGGCGCCGGCGAGACGCTCACGATCCGCCACGACACCAGCTCCCGCGCCGCCTTCGCGCCCGGCGTGCTGCTCGCGGTCAAGCGCATCCGCGAGCTGCCGCCCGGGCTCACATCCGGCCTCGAGGCTCTGCTCTAGACCCGATCCAGCGCGAACACCGGGATCACGCGGTCGGTCTTGTGCTCGTACTCCCCGAAGCGGGGCTTGCCGCCGACCAGCGTCCGCCACACGTGGTCGCGCTCGTCGGGCGGGAGCTCGCGCGCAACCGCCTTGAACGTCTCGGTGCCGTACTCGACGGTGACCTGCGGGTTGGCGACCAGGTTGTGGTACCAGGCCGGGTTGTCGGGCGCGCCGCCCGCGGTGGCGAAGATGTGCAGAACACCGTCCAGCTCGAGGTACTCGAGCGGCAGCGTCATCCGCCGTCCGCTGCGGGCGCCTTGCATCGTCACCAGCACCAGCGTCGAGTCGGGGTAGGGCCGCGTGACCACGCCGCCGTTTGCCCGGAACTCCTCGATGATCGACTCCTGGAACGTCTGCTCGGCCATCAGGCGGCGCCGATCGGATCGCCGACGCGCAGCTCGCCGCCGTCCAGGATGTCGCCGCGCACGCCGCCGCGGTGCACCAGCACCTTGATCGTACGCGAGTCACCCAGGTAATGCTGGAGGTCGAGGCAGGGCTCGCACAGCTCGGTGGCGCGGCAGCGCAGCGGCCCCACCCGGAACTCCTTGCCGACGAGGTCGTTCAGCCGCACGCCCCTGGTCACGACCTGGCGACGCGAGCGGCCCTCGGCGAGGTCGAGGCCGTGCTCGTCGAGCACCGCCTCGATCACCTCGGCCTCGATCAGCGTGATCGCACAGCCGGTCGGGATCCAGCGGTCGGGCGGGCTGAAGTTGCGGTCGCCCTCCAGGCCGCGGCCGGCGTGGGCCTGCACCGACCCCACGGCGATCGGCGTCTCGCCGCTGCGCGGAACGATGAAGATCTGCTCGACCGATCCAGCCACTGCCGCAGGAGTTTAGAGCGCGGAGGAGTAGAATCGATCGTATGACGCGCCCCGTGCTCGGCGAGCTACTGACCGCGATGGTCACCCCGTTTGCGGATGACGGCACCGTCAACCACGAGTCGGCACGCCGCATGGCGCGCCACCTGGCCGATACCGGCTCCGACGGCATCGTCGTCTGCGGCACCACCGGCGAGGGCCCGACCGTCAACGACCGCGAGAAGCTGGAGCTGCTGGAGACGGTCGTCTCCGAGGTCGGCCCCAGCGCCAGCGTGGTCGCGAACACGGGCAGCTACGACACGCACCACTCGGTGGCGCTGACCCGGTCCGCGCTCGCGGCCGGTGTGGACGGCTTCCTGGTGGTGACCCCGTACTACAACAAGCCGCCGGTGGACGGCATCGTCGCTCACTACGAGGCCATCGCCGAGGCCGCCGAGGGCCGCCCGGTGATCGTCTACAACATCCCGCAGCGGGTCGTCCTGAACCTCGAGCCGGCTCTGCTGGCAAGGCTCAGCGAGATCGACAACGTGATCGCCGTCAAGCAGGCCACCGCCGACCTCGACCAGGCCCGCAGCATCCTCGACCACGGCGGCCTCGAGCTCTATGCCGGCAACGACGACCTGCTGGCGCCGTTCCTGCGGCTGGGCGGTGCCGGCGGCATTTGCGTCGCATCCCACATCGCGGGGCGCCGGATGCGGGAGATGGTCACCGCCGCCAGAGCCGGCGACCTCGACCGCACCGACGCCATCGACCGCGACCTGCAGCCGCTCTACGACGTGCTCTCGATCACCACCAACCCGATCCCGCTGAAGGCCGCGCTGAACCTGCTCGGCCACGATGTGGGAGGGCTGCGCCTGCCGCTTGTCGAGGCCGACGCGGCGCAGACGGCGACGCTCCAGGCCGCGCTCGAGCTGGCCGGAATCCTGCCGGTCGCCGCCGGTTGACGATGCGCGAACCCGTCAAGATCATCCCGCTCGGCGGGCTGGGCGAGGTTGGCAAGAACATGACCGTGTTCGAGTCCGGCGGCGATCTGATCCTGGTCGACGCCGGCCTCACCTTCCCCAAGGCGGAGATGCACGGCATCGACCTGGTGCTGCCCGACTTCTCCTACGTGGTCGACCGGGCCGACCGGCTGAAGGCGATCGTGCTCACCCACGGCCACGAGGACCACGTTGGCGCGCTGCCTTACCTGCTGCGCGAAACCGGGACGGATCCGCTCGTGTTCGGCACCCGGCTGACCTTGGGGCTGATCAAGTCGAAGCTGGACGAGCACGGCCTGGGCGCCGAGACGGAGCTGGTGGAGCTGGTTCCGGACGGGTCACGCGTCCCGGTGGGGCCGTTCCAGGCCGAGGCGGTGCGGGTCACGCACTCGATCCCCGATGCGGTGGCGGTGGTGCTGCACACGGCGCACGGCGTGATCGTGCACACCGGCGACTTCAAGATGGACATGACGCCGGTGGACGGCCGCCCGGTCGACATCGGTCGCCTGCGCTCGCTCGGTGACGAGGGCGTGGCGCTGCTGATGTCGGACTCGACCAACGCCGAGAATCCCGGCACCACCCCGTCGGAGATGACGGTCGGGCCGAGCATGCGCGAGATCATCGCGAAGGCACCCGGCCGTGTGATCGTGACGTCGTTCGCATCGCAGATCCACCGCCTCCAGCAGGTGATCGACGCGGCCGTCGCCAACGATCGGAAGGTCTGCGTGATCGGCCGGTCGATGGTGCGCAACCTGAACATCTCGCGAAACCTCGGCTACGCCGACGTGGACGACGATCTGCTGCTGAAGCCCAAGGCGCTGGACTCGGTGCTGCCGCACGAGGTGGTCGTGCTGTGCACGGGTAGCCAGGGCGAACCTCGCTCCGCGCTGACGCGGATGGCGCACGGCGACCATCCTGCACTGCAGGTGCACCCGACCGACACGGTGGTGATGTCGTCCAAGGCGGTGCCGGGCAACGAGGTGAACGTGGGGGAGACCGTGAACCGGCTGAACCGGATGGGCGCCACGGTGCTGACCGAGAACAACGCCTACGTGCACGTCTCGGGCCACGGCTCGGCCGACGAGCTGCGAACGATGCTGGAGCTGGTGCGTCCGCGGTTCTTCGTGCCCGTGCACGGCGAGTACCGCATGCTGCGCGCGCACGCCGCCATCGCCGAGCGGACCGGCGTGGAACCGCATGCCGTGCGGATCGCCGACAACGGCACCGTGTTGGAGCTGGACGCCGACGGGCTGTTCGTGACCGGGCAGATCGAAACCGGCATGACGCTGGTGGACGGCTACTCGGTGGGCGACGTGCGAGATGAGGTGCTGCGCGACCGCAGGCGGCTTGCGACCGACGGTGTGCTGATCGTGGTGGCCACGATCGCCGCCGGAAGCGCCGAGGTGGTGGTGGATCCGGAGGTGATCGCGCGCGGGTTCGAGACGCCCGACGGCGAGGGCCAGGAGCTGCTCGACCGGGCTCGGGACGCGGTCGACGAGGTGCTCGAGCGCTGCCTGGCGAACCGCATGACGGAGGTGAATCTGCTCCAGCAGGAGCTGCACGACGCGCTGGCACCGCTGGTGCACAGGATGACCGGCAAGCGGCCGATGGTGCTGCCGGTCGTCGTCGAGGTCTAGCGGCTGAACCAGCTGTCTCGAGCGAAGACTGCCCGACAGTGGCAGCCTTCGCGCGGCGCACTGCGAGCATCCGAGTCCCTAGAGGACTTGGCCGAAGCCAGACCCTCCAAGTCACCGGAAGGAACGCCGTCCGATACGGTGAATACCATCGCCAATGGCCAGGACCACTACGCGACGGACCCATCGCGCTCCTGGTTCACGACCGGCTCGGCGCACGCGCAAGTCCCCCATCCGCTCCCAGACCCCCCAGCGGAGGCGTGCGTCGAGTCGGACTTCGCTTTCACAGCGTCGTGACCTGATCGGCGGTGGGCTGATCGCAGCCGGAATCTTCCTCGGCTGCGTCGAGTTCCTGGGCTGGAACGGCGGCGTGATCGGCCTCAAGATCGACCATCTTCTGCAGCTGCTGGTCGGCAGGGCGACCGCCCTGGTGCCGCCGATCCTGGTGATCGCCGGAGCGATGATCTTCGTCGACAGCAAGGCCCGGCACCTGCGGCCGCTGCGCCTGGGCGCGATCATCCTGTTCACCTCGGTGACCCTGGCGCTGGCGTCGAACAACACCTTGCGGCCCGAGCACCACGGCGGGCTGATCGGCGCGTACCTGCACACCGGCCTGGAGGGGCTGATCGGCGGCATCGGCGTCTCGATCCTCGTGGTGCTGGGCATCGGAGCCGCGATCGTCCTGATCACCGGCGCCTCGATCGGCGTGATGATGCGCAGCTCCGGGCGCACCGTCGCGCGCGCGGCCGAGAGCGGCGCCCGCCTCAGCGGCGAGGTGGCCCGGCGCTACCGGGAGCGGCCCGCATCCCGCCCGACGCTGGCGGCGGTGCCCGATCCCGACAACCCCAAGCGGCGGCGCAGCGCACCGCTGGACGGCAGCCAGGAGTACGCCGACCTGTTCGGCGACGCCCCCGAATTCGAGGCTGAGGCGGATCCCCCCGCACCCGAGCCCCCGATCGAGCCCGAGCCGGAACCGGAGCCGGCCGCAGTGCAGCCCGACGCGGATGAGGACGCCGTCACGGCCGAGGTCGTGGCACCCTCGCTCGCGCTGGACGCATCGCCGCGGCCGAAGACCGAGTATCGCCTGCCGGCGGCGAGCATCCTCAAGAAGAGCACCGCCAGCCGCGGTGGCGGCGAGGATCACAAGCTGGTCGCGCGCAAGCTGGTCGAGGCGCTCGCCAACTTCGGCGTCGAGGCGCGCTGCGTGGGCATGGTGGCCGGGCCCCGCGTGACACGCTACGAGCTGCAGCTCGCACCCGGCATCAAGGTGTCGCGCGTGACCCAGCTGCGCGACGACCTGGCCTACGCCCTCGCCACCACCGAGATCCGGATCCTGGCGCCGATCCCGGGCAAGCAGGCTGTCGGCGTCGAGGTCCCGAACACCTCGCACAACACCGTCACGCTGGGGGACATCTTCGGCGAGCCCGCGGCCGGTTCCAGCCCGCTCACCGCCTGGCTCGGCAAGGACATCTCCGGGGCCGGGGTGGCCTGCGACCTCGCCAAGATGCCGCATCTGCTGATCGCCGGCACCACCGGCTCGGGCAAGTCGGGCTGCATCAACGCCGTGCTCTGCTCGATCCTGCTGCGCGCCACCCCCGACGAGGTGCGCATGATCCTGGTCGACCCCAAGCGCGTCGAGCTCAACCACTACGAGTCGATCCCGCACCTGCTCACTCCCGTCGTCACCAACATGAAGAACGCGGCGCTGGTGCTGCAGAACATCGTCCGCGAGATGGAGAGCCGCTACGAGCTGATGGGCGCCGTCAAGGCCCGCAACCTGGCGGAATGGAACCGCAAGCGGCAGCAGCTCGGGCAGGACACAGTGCCCCACATCCTGGTCGTGATCGACGAGCTGGCCGACCTGATGATGGTGTCGCCGGCCGACGTCGAGGACGCCATCATCCGCCTGGCGCAGAAGTCGCGGGCCGTCGGCATCCACCTGGTGCTGGCCACTCAGAGCCCGCGCGTGGACGTGATCACCGGCATGATCAAGGCCAACGTGCCGTCACGGATCGCCTTCGCCGTGTCCTCGCAGACGGACTCGCGTGTGATCCTGGACGTGAACGGCGCCGAGGCGCTGCTGGGCGCGGGGGACATGCTCTACAAGCCGCTCGGCACCTCCAAGATGCTGCGCGTGCAGGGCGCCTACATCTCCGAGGACGAGACCAGGCGCATCGTCGAAGCCTGCCGCAAGCAGGGCGAGCCCACGTTCGAGGAGGAGCTGCTGGAGCTGCCCGCCGATGTCGAGCCGGAGCAGCTGGACGCCGACGAGGATCCCGTGCTGAACGACGCGATCCGGCTGGTGGCACAGCATCAGACCGCCTCGGTGTCGCTGCTGCAGCGGCGGCTGCGGGTCGGGTACACCCGCGCGGGGCGGCTGATCGACATGCTCGAGCGCCGCGGGATCGTGTCCGGCTACGAGGGCTCCAAGGCCCGCAACGTCCTGATCAGCGAGACCGACCTGGCACGCATCCTGGGCGAGGATCAGCCCGCGCCGATCGACGAGCCGGTCGAGGACTTCACCTTCTAGCGTCCTGCGCGTCTAGTCTGCGCGCGTGACTGACGACTGGTACGCGCGGCTCCAGGCCAGCGGGCTGCTGGACACGCTGGCACCGTATGCACCGGTGCTGGTCGGCGCCTACCCGCTGGGCGTTGAAGCGCCCGGCTCGCGGATCGAAATCGTCTGTCGCGCCACCGACCTGCCGGCCTTCGCACGGACGCTGGACCGCACGTACGGCGGCGACGGGTTCGCGCTGTATCCGGGCAGGCTGTCGCTGGAGGACGCGGTCTTCGCCGAGTTCGAGCTGGACGGACTCCCGCTCGAGGTGGCCGCCCAGAGCGATCACGAGCACCGCAAGCTCGGGGCCGCCACCATCGGCATCTCGCGGGTGCTGGAGATGGAGGGAGACGTCAGCCGCAACCGGCTGGCGACGCGCGTTGCCGGCGGCGAGGACTGGCTGGAGGCGGCCATGCATCAGACCGGCCTCACCCGCTCGGCGCTGGAGGCGCTGGCCACCGCGAACACGGCCGTCGCCCGCCGGGTGCTGGGCGTGCGCACCCCGGGACCGTCAGTCCGCGAGTACCTGCTCCCGCTGCTGGTGGGCTTCCTGTCGGAGTTCCTGATCATCCTGGCCACGTCGTCGGGCCACTCGCAGGACTTCACCGGCCTGATGCTGCTAGTGCAGGCGATCGTGCTGGGCGCTGTGTTCGGCGCGCGCATGGGCCTGATCGCCTCCCTGGCGCCGCTGCTCCTGTTCGGCGCCGTGATCGGATCCAGCTTCCTGGTCGGCAACGAGAGCTGCGGCAGCGACGGCTGCAGCTACCAGTTTGCGAGCTACACCTTCGTCGCACTCCTGGTCGGAAGCGGCGCAGGAGTCAGCGGATTGTTGCGCGATCGCTACTTCCCGCGGGCGTAAGTCAGTAGACTGCGCCTTCGCCGTAAAGCGGCGTACCCACGCATGTTTGAAATTGGATCAGCACTCCGCGAAGCCCGAGAGCGCCGAGGACTGTCCTACTCGCAGGTCGAGGAGGGCACCAAGATCCGGGCCCGCTACCTCCGCGCCCTCGAGGACGAGGACTTCGGCGTGCTGCCTGGAGCCACCTACAGCAAGGGCTTCCTGCGCGCCTACGCCGACTATCTGGGGCTGGACGGGCACCTGTTCATCGACGAGTTCAACTCGCGCTACCACGACCCCCGCAACGACGACGACCGCCCGATCTACCCACCGTCGCGCCGCACGCCGTCGCGCCATCGGCGCGAGACCAGCATCGTCCTGATCGCGCTGGCGGCGATCGTCGCGATCGCGTCGCTGGTGTTCCTGGGCGCCGGTTCCGGCGGCACCCCGAACACTCCGCTGCCGACGCCCTCGACGACGACGCACAACCCCAAGACGGCCCAGGGTTCGACCGCGTCATCCGGTGGCTCGTCGCAGTCCACCACGAGCTCGAAGAAGCACAAGGCTGCGGCCAAGACGTACAAGATCACCATCACCGCCGCGAACGGCGACTCCTACCTGTCGGCGCACCTGGGCTCGGCCTCCGGCCCTGCGGCGAAGACGATCCACCACACCGATCTCTCCGAGTACCTGCTGCAGCAGGGCGAGCAGGCCGTGATCCAGGCCAAGGGCACCGTCGTCGTCTCCCTGGGGGCTCCCGGCAACGTCACCGTCACCGTGGCCGGGCATCCGCAGACGCTGCCGCACGGCATCTCCAGCTTCAAGATCACCAAACAGGGCATCGCCAAGGCGTGACCCGGCCCACCGCCGCGATCCTGCTGACGGGCAGCGAGCTCCTGCGCGGTGTCATCCCCGACCGGAACGCGGCGTACCTGGCCGAGCAGCTCGAGTCGCTGGGCTTCTCGATGCGCCGCACGCTGATGGTGGGCGACCCACTGGCCGACATCGAGCAGGGCTTCCGCGAGCTGGCCGGCGCCCACGATCTGATCGTCACCTCCGGCGGGCTCGGCCCCACCCACGACGACCGCACGGTGGAGGCGCTGGCGGCGGTGGGGGGCCTGCCGCTCGAGCTGGACGAGGCGGTGCTGGCCAGGATCACGAGCTGGACGGACGAGGTGGCCCAGCGCATGGGCTTCGACCGGGCCCGCTTCGATGCGGGCAACCGCAAGCAGGCGCGGATCCCGCGCGGAGCCCAGGTGCTTGGCATGGCCGGCACCGCGCCCGGCCTGGTGATGGCGGTGGACGGCTCGGTGGTGGTGGTGCTGCCGGGCGTGCCTTCAGAGCTGCGGCGGCTGTGGCAGCTCGCACCCGAGCACCCGCTGCTGGCGCCGCTACTCGCCCGCGCGCAGCCACGGCAGCGGCTGATCCTGCGCACCTACGGGATCGGCGAGTCGCACGTGGCCGACCTGTTCGAGCAGGCCGGCGGCGACCCGGAGGGGGTCGAGACCAGCATCTGCGCCCGCAACTACGAGGTCGAGATCGACATCCGCTCGACGGCCGAGGGCGAGGCCGCCGGCCTGCAGCTGTGGCAACGGCTGCAGGCCGAGCTCGAGCCGCACCTGTTCGCGACCGACGAGCGGCCGATAGCGGAGATCGTGCTGGACCTCGCCCGGGCGCGAGGGCTGACGCTGGTCACGGCGGAGTCCTGCACGGGCGGGATGGTGGCGGCCGAGCTGACCGCCATCCCGGGCAGCTCGGACGTGTTCGCGGGCGGCGCGGTCACCTACTCGGACCGGCTCAAGCACGAGCTGCTGGGCGTCCCTGTGGCCACGCTCGACCAGCACGGCGCGGTCAGCGCCGAGACCGCGCGGGCGATGGCGGAGGGCGCCCGCCGGCGGCTGGGCGCCGATCTGGCGGTGGCCGTGACCGGCGTTGCCGGCCCGGGCGGCGGCACTGAGGAGAAGCCGGTGGGGCTGGTGTACCTGCACGTGAGCGGTCCGGACGGCGAGGCCGAGCGGCGGATGCAGTGGGGCGGGACGCGGCACGACGTACGGCTGCGGGCGACCGCGGCTGCGTTGCACCTGCTTCGTGACCAGCTTGCGACCGGTTCGTGACCACAACCGCCTTGAGGTGCGTCCGATACCAGGGCTAGTATTCCGACACGAACACCCGTTCGCTATCGAGCACGCTACAACGTAGGCAGAACGCCGCAGGAGGGTGGAGGACATGGAACGAGACCAGGCACTGGACGCCGCAGTCAGCCAGATCGAGCGCCAGTTCGGCAAGGGCGCGATCATGAAGATGGGAGAGGCGTCGCACGTCGACATCGACTCGGTCTCGACCGGGGCGCTCTCGCTCGACCTCGGCCTGGGCATCGGCGGGCTCCCGCGCGGCCGCGTGGTGGAGGTGTTCGGCCCTGAGTCCTCCGGCAAGACGACGCTCTGCTACCACGTGATCGCGGAGGCCCAGCGCAAGGGCGGGCTGGCCGCGTTCATCGACGCCGAGCACTCCATGGACCCGACCTACGCGCGGCGGATCGGCGTGAACGTGGACGAGCTGCTGCTGTCGCAGCCCGACAACGGGGAGCAGGCGCTCGAGATCGCGGAGATGCTGATCAGAAGCGGTGCGCTGGACGTACTCGTGATCGACTCGGTGGCGGCGCTGGTGCCGCGAGCCGAGATCGAGGGCGAGATGGGCGACTCCCACGTCGGCCTGCAGGCGCGGTTGATGAGCCAGGCGCTGCGCAAGATCGCCGGCACGCTCAATCGCACCGGCACGATCTGCATCTTCACCAACCAGCTGCGTGAGAAGATCGGCGTCATGTTCGGCTCACCGGAGACCACGCCGGGCGGCCGTGCGCTCAAGTTCTACTCTTCGGTGCGCCTGGACATCCGCCGCATCGAGACGCTGAAGGAGGGAACGGAAGCGGTCGGAAACCGCGTGCGGGTCAAGATCGTCAAGAACAAGGTGGCTCCTCCGTTCAAGCAGGCCGAGTTCGACATCGCCTACGGCGAGGGCATCTCCTGGGAGGGAACGGTGCTGGACGTGGCGCTGGAGCACAAGATCGTGACCAAGTCCGGCTCGTACTTCTCGTTCGGCGACGAGCGGCTCGGGCAGGGGCGCACCAACGTCAAGGCGTTCCTGGTGGAACATCCCGACGTCACCGCCAAGATCCTCGACCTGATCCAGGAGCAGGTGCCCGATGTGGTGGTGCCACGCAGGGCGGGGGCCGGCGATGCACCGACCGCGATCCCGGCCCGCGGCGCGGCCGACGCGTCGGAGGACGACGAGCAGCCCCTCAACGGCAAGGCACAGATGGCCGGCGCTGAAGGCTGACACTGGACCAGGCTGCCGTGGACACCGTGCGCTCGATCTCCGCGACCCGGTCACCTGGGTCGCTGGTGTCCGTGACGCTGGCCTCGGGTGAGCGCTACCAGGTCTCCTCGGCAAGGGTGGCCGAGCTGGGACTCGCGGCCGGCGACGAGCTCGACGTATCCAAGCTCGAAGCGCTGCGGCAGGCGCATACCCTCGATCGCGCCGAGCAGCGGCTGCTGCGGCTGCTGGGAACGCGAGCGCGGTCGCGGCACGAGCTCGCCGACCGCCTGGACGCGTGGGGCGTCGAGCCGGAGCGCGGCGAGCTGCTGCTTGACCGGTTGACGCGGGCCGGGCTGCTCGACGACGAGCAGTTTGCCCGGGAGCTGTCCGAGGGCCTGCAGAAGCGCGGTCACGGCAGCCTGCGGGCACGGCACGACATGGACCGGCTGGGCGTCTCCGAGTCGGCCCGGTCCCGGGCCCTTGCGGGCCACGAGCAGGCCGACCAGCGGATCGCCCACGATCTCGTGATCGCCGAGTTCGGGCAGCCGCCGTACGACCAGGCCACGGCCCGGCGGGCGGCGGCGCTGCTCGTTCGCCGCGGATTCGACGAGGTCGTGATCACGCAGGTGCTCGACCTGGATCCCGACTAGCGCCTCCTCACGCCGGCGCGTCGGCGAACACCGCCGTCACCGCGGCGCTCACCTGGCTGCGCCCGGGTCGGGTGGGAACCGCGAGCGCCCGCGACGGTGTCAGCGCAGCCGCCGAGGCGGCGCCGTACACCGCGTAGCCGTCGTTCTGATCCTCCTGGATCGACACCACCCCGGTGATACGCAACCGCGCGGCCGCGGCCATCGCCGTCGCCTGCGAGCGGGCCTGCTTGACCGCTGCGGCCAGCGCCGCGCGATAGCCCCGCTGCTTGCTGGCGATGCTGAACACCGGCCCCTCGCTGCTGTGCGCGCCTGCGCTGACCCCGGCCGCGTCCAGCTTGCCGGCGCGCGAGATGTCGCGCACGGTCACCGTCAGCGACTGTTCCGCCACGTAGCCCGCCACGTGCCTGCCTGCTCGCGTCGCGTACTGGTCGTGCGTCTGCATGTCCCTGCCGGCCACGCCGCCGGCGGTCATGGCCGCAATCACGGCCCGCATCCGTCGGCTGGCCCGGTCCTGGGCGGCGGCCAGCGTCGGCCCGCGGCCGTGCGTGGTGAACGAGATCACAGCCCGATCCGGCTTGAGGTTGACCGTGGCCGCCCCGGTCACGTGCAGCGCGTTGCCGGGCGGCGTCGACGCCGCCCGCGCCGAGGCCGTGTCCGACCCGTGCCTGATCGTGGTGTATGCGGCGATCGCAAGCACGCACACCGCCGCCGTCAGCGTCGCCTGTCGCAGGTGCTCCCTCATCATGGCCGTCTCCTCGGCTCGTGAACTGGTCGCTGGTTCGACCGGCCGGCGCCGGCGACGGTTCCACCGCCGTAACAGACGTTGCCAGGAGCTTCTCCAGTCGATTACGATACCGGCGGAGCAGGTCTCCGCCTTCACACCATTTCGCCTGCAAACGCAGGAGTTCTTCATGCGATTCGACCAGTTGGCCATCACGGGGAGTACGTCCGGTGGGCGTCCGCGTGGTGCCGCGCGGATCTGCTGAGGCCGAAAAGAAGGCGCCCCGCTCCTGGTGACATCTTCCACGCCCGCGTGCGGGCGAACAGACCGAAGGAGTGACAATGGAGCTGGTGCTGATCGGCCTGGCCGCGCTGATCGTGGGCGTGGGGGCAGGGTTCGCCGTGCGCGCACGCATCGGTGCCGGGCGCATGGCGGAGGCCGAACGCCAGGCCACGCGCATCCTGGCGGAGGCCGAGGGCCGCGCCGAGGCACAGCTGAAGGAGGCGCGTGTCACCGCCCGCGAGGAGCTGCTCCAGCAGCGCGCCGAGCAGGAGCGAGAGCTGGGCGACCGGCGCGCCGAGATCGCCAAGATCGAGGAACGCGTCAACGCCCGCGAGGAGATCGTCAGCGGCCGAAGCGAAGAGGTCGCGCGCCGTGAGCAGTCGATCGCCGACCGCGAGACGCACGCCAAGCAGATGCAGGAGGAGCTGAAGGCCGCCAAGGACATGGAGCTGGCCGAGCTGGAGCGCATCTCCGGCATGACCGCGACCCAGGCCCGGGACACGCTGCTGGCCCAGGTCGAGGAGCGCTGCCGCCACGACATGGCCAAGATCGTGCGGCAGGTGGACGAGGAGACCAAGCTCGAGTCCGATCGCCGCGCCCGCAACATCCTGTCGGTCGCGATCCAGCGCACCGCGTCCGGCCATACCGCCGAGACGACCGTGTCGGTGGTGCAGCTGCCGTCGGACGACCTCAAGGGCCGCATCATCGGCCGTGAGGGCCGCAACATCCGCGCACTCGAGAACCTGACCGGCGTCGACGTGATCATCGACGACACGCCGCAGGCGGTGGTGCTGTCGGCCTTCGACGGGGTGCGCCGCGCCACCGCTCGCATGACGCTCGAGAAGCTGATCGCGGACGGCCGCATCCACCCGTCCCGGATCGAGGAGATGTACTACCAGTCGAAGTCCGAGATCGAGCAGAAGATCGTCGAGGCCGGTGAGCAGGCCTGCTTCGAGGCGAACGTGCACGGGCTGCACCCGGAGTTGGTCAAGATCCTCGGCCGCCTGCACTACCGCACCAGCTACGGGCAGAACGTGCTCAAGCACTCGATCGAGTGCGCGCACCTGGCCGCGATCATGGCCGCCGAGCTGGGCGCCAGCGAGAAGACGGCCCGCCGTGCCGCGCTGCTGCACGACCTCGGCAAGGCGGTGACGCACGAGGTGGAGGGATCGCACGCCGTGATCTCGGCCGAGATGGTGCGCAAGTACCGCGAGTCGCCCAGCGTCGCACATGCCATCGAGGCCCACCACTACGACGTCGAGCCACAGACGGTCGAGGCGGTGCTGGTGATCGCGGCCGACGCCGTCTCCGCATCACGGCCCGGAGGCCGCGGCGAGAGCCTGGAGCACTACATCAAGCGGCTCGAGGCGCTGGAGGAGATCGCGAGCACCAAGCGCGGCGTCGATCGGGTGTACGCCATGCAGGCCGGCCGCGAGGTGCGGGTAATGGTCAAGCCGGAGGAGGTCGACGACGACACCGCCGCCCTGCTCAGCCACGAGATCGCGCGCGAGATCGAGGGCCGGCTCGAGTACCCCGGCCAGATCAAGGTGACCGTGATCCGTGAGTCCCGAGCCGTGGACGTGGCGCACTGACCCGTCCGCTATGCTGCGAGTCTTACAAACTCCTTACATCAGAGCATTGAAGTTCGTACACAAGATTCCGATAGTCAATAACATGAAGGGTCGGGTCACCCTCATCGCATTGCTGCTGGCGCTCACCTCCGCGGTGTCCGCGTCCGCCGCGTCCGGAGCCGTCCGGCTCAACGCGCACAGCTACTGCGGGTCCCGTTGCGGGCAGGTCGCCGCCGTCCACGGCGCCGGCAAGCTGCAGCAGTGGGGCACCGGCGTCACCTACGGCACCGTCGGCCAGGGCACGATCGCGATCCGCGACCGCAGCAGCAACGGCCACCGTGACTTCAGCGTGGGCGGCTGGGATCACAGGTGGACGAAGGACGACTTCGTCTACTACTCCGGCAGGGGCATGTCCTACCAGGCGTCGACCACGTGGACGGTCAAGATCACCGCCGCCTGGGGCGCATCGACCAACACCACCGCGGTCGGTCGCGGCTACATCCAGGGCGCAACCAAGAACAACGCCTGGCTGGAGACCCACTGGACGCTCGGCAGCGGCCTCAGCCCCAGCCAGTGGCCGCACTGGCCGACGGCCGGCAAGTCGTTCTCGATCGGTCACTGACCCCGCGTCCCGCCCGACGGCTACGATAAGGGCCGATGGCTGAGAAGATCCTCATCGTCGAGGACGAGCGCAACATCGCGTCCTTCGTCTCGATGTACCTGAAGAACGCCCGCTATCAGGTTGAGATAGCCCGCGACGGCGGCGAGGCGCTGATGAAGGCCGAGAATACGAAGCCCGATCTGGTGGTGCTCGACCTGATGCTGCCAGACATCGACGGGCTCGAGGTGTGCCGGCAGATCCGCTCGACCTCGGACGTGCCGATCCTGATGCTGACCGCCCGCGACGACGACATCGACAAGATCGTCGGGCTCGAGGTGGGCGCCGACGACTACCTGACGAAGCCGTTCAACCCGCGCGAGCTGGTCGCCCGCATCAAGTCGATCCTGCGCCGGGCCACCCAGACCCAGAAGAGCGGCCGGCCGCCGGAGGCGGTGATGGAGCACGGCGCCATCAAGATCGATGCCGGGCGCCGCGAGGTCACGGTCAGCGGCGACCAGGTGCAGCTCGCCCCCAAGGAGTTCGACCTGCTGTGGGAGCTGCTCGACCACCGCGGCCTCGTGCTGACACGCGATCAGCTGCTCGAGCGGGTCTGGGGTTACACGTTTGCGGGGGACACGCGCACCGTGGACGTGCACGTGCGCCAGCTCCGCCGCAAGCTCGGTGACGAGTGCCCGGTTGCCACCGTCTGGGGCGTCGGGTACAAGGTCGCTGACGATGCTCCGGTCACTTAGAACACGGCTGACGCTGCTGTTTGCGGGGACACTGCTGCTGGCGACGGTGATCGCCGGCGCGGCCTCGATCCGGCTCTACCAGAGCTACAACCGTGACCAGACAGCCAAAGAGCTGCGCTCCCAGGTGGGCGGGGCCGCCCAGTACTTCGACGCCGCGCTGAATTCGTATGGCCAGTCCACCCAAGGTCCTCCCACCCGCGCAACGGTGGGGCAGATCGAGAGCATCTGCGGCTGCCACGTGCTGTATACCGGCAACGTGCCGCCGATCCCGTCCGCGAACAGGCTGATCAGCTTCGCCGGGAAAGGGCTGGTGCAATGGCAAACCATGCGCCCTGACGACCGGGTCACGTTCCAGTTCCAACCACCCTCCGACCACCGCACCTACATCGGCGTGGCTGCCCCCTTGGCCACTCACGGTCAGCAAGTGGGGGCGGTCGTGATGGCGAAGCCGCTGGCCGACGTCAACAGCGCCTGGACGAAGGTGGCGGGCCGGGTGGCGATCGGCACCGGCATCGGCCTGGTCGTCGCCTTCATCCTGGCAACGTTCGTGGCGCGGCGGATCACGCGGCCGCTGAAGGAGCTGGGCGCGGCCGCCGACCGCGTCGCCCGTGGCGACCTCGAGGTGCACGTGGCCGGCGACCGCACCGCCGACGACGAGCTGGGGCAGCTGGCCCACCGCTTCCAGGGGATGGTCGATCGCCTGCGCGAGGTGGACGAGCTGGAACGCAACTTCCTGATGCGCGTCACCCACGAGCTGCGCACGCCGGTGACCGCGATCTCGGGCCACGTCCAGGCCATGAACGAGGGGCTGGTCGGCCCCGAGGACATGGACACCTCGCTCGACGCCGTCAGCGAGGAGGTGCGCCGCATCGGCCGGCTGGTCGACGACCTGCTCGACCTCACCCGCCTCGAGGCCCACCAGTTCCGGCTGGTGCGCGAGGAGGTGGGCCTGGAGGCGCTGCTGGAGCAGGCCGCAGCATCGTTCCGCGACCGCGCCCGCGCCAACGACGTCAGCTTCGATACGCCCATCGCCGGCGCGCCCACGATCCTCTCCGATGGCGACCGGGTGCTCCAGATCGTGTCCAACCTGCTCGACAACGCCTTCCGCTGGACGCCCCGCAAGGGCACCGTCACGCTCAGCTATGCGACCGCCAACTCGACCGCCGCGATCCACATCTCGGACACCGGCCCCGGCATCCCCGCGGCCGACCAGGACGCGGTCTTCCACCCGTTCTACAGCCGCCGCGGCGAGGGCGGCACCGGGCTCGGCCTCTCGATCGGACGCGAGCTGGCGCACGCCCTCGGCGGCCGGCTGACCGTCGACAGCGAAGTCGGCCAGGGCACCACCTTCACGCTGTCGCTGCCATCGAGCCACCTGAACGGGGGCGGAGTGCGCTGATGCGCTACCGGCTGTGCGACACGGCGCAGGACGTGTCGGGGATCTGTGTCGAGCTGGAGCTGACCGTCGAACCGTTCGCGGACGAGGTGCCCTACGCGCTGTCCCTGCACGCCGGCGGGCTGCAGGTCGCCCAGGTCGAGCGCGGCGCGCTCACGCCCGCCGAGCTGTTCGCGCTCGGACATGCCCTGCTGGACGCCGCCGCCGACGGGTTCGGCCACTTCGTACCCGCCGATGAGGTGTTCGGGCTCGACCTGGCCCCGCCCAGCGTGCCGGTGGCGCTGCACGAGGTGGGCGTGACGGTATGGGTGGACGCGGGCCGGGCGGCCGCGACCCGGGCCACCCGCAGCGGCGTGGCGGTGCAGCTGGTGATCGACGCGCCATCGCTGGCAATGGTGGCCGAGTCGGTCTGCGACGACGCCGCGCGCGTGCTCAGCCGGTGACGACGGGCAGGCCGAGGTCGGCCGCCGCGGACACCCATACCGCGTGGTCGCGCCCCGAGAACAGCACGTGCCGCACCGTCCGCACGGTGCCCGACGCGAGCGCCGCGGAGTGGGACACCTCGAGCGCAATCGGCGCCGCCCGATCGACCGGATAGCCGAAGATGCCGGTCGATATGGCCGGGAAGGCCACCGATGCGCATCCCAGCCGCGCCGCCAGCTCGATCGACCGGCGATAGCACGACGCCAGCAGCTCCGGCTCGCCGTCATCACCGCCGCGCCACACCGGCCCCACCGTGTGGATCACGTAGTCGGCGTGCAGGTCGCCGGCGGTGCTGGACTTCGCGTCACCGGTCTCGCATCCGCCCAGCAACCTGGTCTCGGCCAGGATGGCTGGGCCGCCGGCGCGGTGGATGGCGCCGTCCACGCCGCCGCCTCCCAGCAGCGACCCGTTCGCGGCGTTCACGATCGCGTCGGCCGCCTCGCGGGTGATGTCTCCTTGCACCAGCTCGATGCTGACGGCCATCGCGCGTCAGTCCCCGTCGGCGGCCATGGCCAGCTCGCCGTCCCCCGACTCGACCACGGGACGCACGTGCTCGCCGCCGTGCACGTACTTGCCGCCCCGGAACCAGGAGGCGGCGGCGGCCGTGAGGCATGCGAAGATGGCGAAGTCGAAGGCCTCGCTGAGGCCCTGCTCGAACGGCTTGGCGATCAGCTGGGGAAAGTACTGGCGGCTGGTCAGGTAGGCGGCCTGGTGGGCACTGAGGTGGTTGATCGAGCTGCCCAGCAGCTGGTGCATCGGGTTGTAGCCGAGGAACGACGAGAACAGGAGGCCCACCGGCGGTAGCTGCGAGATGCGCTGGGCTGCATCCGGTGCGACGCCCTGGGCCCGCAGGCCCTGGTCGAGCGTGCCCGGCAGCGACCCGGCCAGGCCTAGCACCATCAGCGTGAAGAAGATGCCGATCGAGAGCACCAGCGCCGAGTTCTGGAACGTGGTGGCCATGCCCGCTCCGGCGCCGCGGCGGTTGGGCGGCAGGCTGTTCATGATGCCGGCCTGGTTGGGCGAGGTGAACAGGCCCATGCCGATCCCGACCAGCACCAGCAGGGCGGCGAACTCGGGGTAGCCGAAGTTCACGGGCAGCCGCTCCAGCAGGTAGAAGGACAGCGCGGCGATCAGCATGCCGCCGGTCGCAAACGGGCGCGCACCGAACCGGTCTGAGAGCAGTCCCGAAGTGGGACCGGCGATCAGGAAGCCGACCGTCAGCGGCAGCATGTAGACGCCGGCCCACAGCGGCGTCTGGTCGAAGCTGTAGCCGTGCAGCGGCAGCCAGATGCCTTGCAGCCAGATGATCAGCATGAACATCAGCCCGCCGCGGCCGAGCGAGGCCAGCAGGGTGGCGATGTTGCCGAAGCTGAAGGCCCTGATCCGAAACAGGGAGAGCCGGAACATCGGGTCTTCGGTGCGCATCTCGATAACCACGAAGCTTGCCAGCAGCGCAAGGCCGGCCACCATCGCGCCCACCACACGCGGGTTCGTCCAGCCCAGCACGTGCCCGCCGTAGGGCTGGATGCCGTACGTGATCGCAACCAGCACGGCGATCAGCCCGAGGGCGAAGGTGATGTTGCCCCACCAGTCGATGCGGGCCTGCTGGCGGATGCCGCGCTCCTCGAGCTTCACCCACGACCAGACCGTCCCGAACAGGCCGACCGGCACCGATACCAGGAACACCAGCCGCCAGTCGATCGGGCCGAGGATTCCGCCCACCACCAGGCCAATGAACGAGCCGGCGATGCCGGCCACGGCGTTCACCCCCAGCGCCATGCCGCGCTGATCGGAGGGGAACGCGTCGGTCAGGATCGCCGAGGAGTTTGCGAACAGGAAGGCGCCGCCGACGCCCTGGCCGATGCGCATCACGATCATCCAGATCGCGGCCGGCGGCCCGGTCATCCAGGTCACCGACAGGAGCAGCGAGAAGACGGTGAAGATTGCGAAGCCGAGCGTGAACATGCGCACGCGGCCGTAGATGTCGCCGACCCGGCCGAAGCTGACCACCAGCACCGCCGTGGCCACCAGGAAGCCCATGATCATCCACAGCAGGTAGCTGGAGTTCTCGGGCTGCAATGGGTTGAGATTGATGCCGCGGAAGATGTCGGGCAGCGCGATCAGCACGATCGACGAGTTGATCGTCGCCATCAGGATGCCGATCGTTGTGTTCGAGAGCGCGATCCACTTGTAGCGCTCGGGATGGGTGGAACTCACGCCTGCGCCTGCTCGATCTCGGCCAGCATCGATCGCACCTTCCGCCGCTTGGCCGACAGCTCGTCCTCGAGCTGCTCCAGCGATCCCAGGCGCGAACGCACCAGCAGCAGCTGCGTGTCCATGTGCGCGATCGCCTGGCGGATGATGTCGGCGCGGGTGCTCTCGTCGGGCGCCGGCCGCTCGTTCCAGCGCTCGCGCAGCCGCGCGCGGGCGTCCTCCGCGTCCATCCATTCGCGCAGCTCGACCAGCGTCAGGCCCAGCAGCTCGCGCACCCGCAGCAGGTCGCGCAGGCGCGCCTCGTCCTGCTCGTCGTAGACGCGGTGCGCGCCGTCGGAGCGATCGCTGCCCGGCAGCAGTCCCAGCTCCTCGTAGTAGCGCACCGCGCGGGGCGTGATGCCGACCCGGCGGGCCAGCTCGCCGATCCGGAACTGGGGAGGCGTCATCACCATGATTCTCACGATAACGTAAGGTTCGAATCCGCGCAAAACCCTACCAATCACAGTGATAGAGTGACGCTCGTGTCAGAAATCCGGGAGGGACGCATGAATATCGAGTGGCACGGCCAATCCGCTTTCACGCTGCGCGGCAGCGAGCGCGCGGTGCTGATCGACCCGTTCGACCAGCGCCTGCGGCCGGAGGGGATGACCATCCGCTTCGACTACCCCCAGATCCCGCAGCAGCAGGTCGACCTGCTGCTGATCACGCACGAGCACTTCGACCACAACGGCGCGGCCGTCGCCGACGGCAGCCCACACGTGGTGCGTAGCACGGCCGGAAGCTTCGACGGCACGCCGGTGGGCGAGGTGATCGCGATCGCCTCGGAGCACGACGACCAGGCCGGCACGCGCCGCGGTCCCAACTCGATCTTCGTGTTCGCGCTGGACGGCCTCCGCATCTGCCACATGGGCGACTTCGGCCAGGCCGCGCTGCGCCCCGAGCAGCGGGAGGCGATCGGCACCGTCGACCTGCTGTTCATCCCGGTCGGCGGCGGGCCCACGATCGGCGCCGACGCCGCGGCCGAGATCACGCGCGCGCTCGACCCGCGCTGGGTGGTGCCGATGCACTACCGCACCGACCTGATCGACTTCCTGGAGCCGGCCGATGCCTTCCTGGCCGCGTTCGACGGTGCGCACACGCCGGGCGCCGGCGAGTTCGACCTGGCCGGCGTGCCCGCCGGCGAGCGGCCCCGGGTCGTACAGCCGGGCCTGGCCGCCGTCCCAGCCTAGGCCGCGCCGCGGATACACTCACGGGCGTGAAGCGCTACCACGTCCAGACCTTCGGCTGCCAGATGAATGTGCACGATTCCGAGCGAATCAAGGGCCTGCTGGAGTCGCTGGGAATGGGGGAGGCGCGTGATCAGGGCGACGCCGACGTGCTGGTGTTCAACACCTGCACGATCCGTGAGAAGGCCGACGAGCGGTTCGTGGCGCACCTGATGGAGGCGCGCGCGGCCAAGCAGCGCGACCCGGGGAAGCGGATCGTGGTCGGCGGCTGCTGGTCGGAGTCGATGAAACAGGAGCTGTTCGACCGCTACCCGTTCGTCGACCTGGCATTCGGCCCGGGCGCGATCCACAAGCTGGGCGATTACATCGCCGCCGGAGGCGAGCTGCCCGAGGGCCACTTCTCGACCTTCGACCACTTCGCCGGCCACCTTCCCGGCAAGCGCGAGCGCCGCCACCAGGCCTGGCTGCAGATCTCGCAGGGCTGCAACTCGAAGTGCAGCTACTGCATCGTTCCCAGCGTGCGCGGCCGCGAGCAGAGCCGCTCGCTGGACGACCTGGTCGGGGAGGCGCGCCGGCTGGCCGCCGACGGCGTTCGCGAGCTGACGCTGCTGGGCCAGAACGTCAACTCCTGGGGGCGCGACCTGCCCGGCGGGGAGCGAGCCGGGTTCGGCGGCCTGCTCCGCCACCTGGACGCGGTGGACGGGATCGCGCGCATCCGTTTCACCAGCCCCCATCCGAAGGACATGCGCGACGACGTGATCGCGGCCATGGCCGAGTGCGAGTCCGTCTGCGAGCACCTGCACCTGCCGTTGCAGTCCGGCTCCACCCGCGTGCTGAAGGCGATGCGCCGCACCTACAGCGCCGAGCGCTACCTGGGCCTGGTCGAGCGGATCCGCGCGGCCATCCCCGGCATCGCGCTCACCACCGACATCATCGTCGGCTTCCCCGGTGAGACCGAGGCCGACTTCGAGCAGACCACGGCGGTGGTGGACGCCGTCGGCTACGACCACG
>Ga0075424_100001345_pt1 | contig 21428 bp, 22 predicted proteins | sample SoiMethybrSBSTD3_FD_75301 | JGI IMG/M metagenome (GOLD analysis project Ga0075424, IMG submission 75301) | Bulk soil microbial communities from a Populus tree surrounding site in Tennessee, USA - Soil MetaG P. TD hybrid SBSTD3 | ecosystem: Environmental > Terrestrial > Soil > Tree plantation... | reverse complement strand
CTCAGCCATTCATGCTAGATACATCTGCTACAATCTTTCCTCGCTCGAGCGACGCGGAGTTGGTGAGGCATGCGTGGCCTGGCGTGGAGCATCGTGGTCGTCGTATCCTGCGCAGCCTTGCAGGGCAGTGCGGAGGAGTACGGGCGGGCCGCGGCGGCGGACACGAGCATCTGTCCGGTCTCGGGCGCGGAGGTGATCTGCGGCGGTGGCGGCCACGACTCTGTCCTCGGTGACCGCCGTCACGGTCGCCACTTCGCCGGTGCGGGCAACGACACCCGCGACCTGTGCCTAGCCGATGCCGGCGATCATCGCGTCCGCTGTGTCCGCCCGCTGGATGCCCGGCACCGCCGGGGTGTGCCGATCCTGATGTACCACGTGATCCAGGCGCCGACCGCGAGCACGCCGCTTCCCGGCCTCTACGTCGCCCCGTCGGTGTTCGCGGCGCAGATGCGCTGGCTGGCCCACCACCACTTCCACGCGGTCACCCTGCAGGAGGTCTACGACTACTGGCACGGCGCGCCGCTGCCGTCCCGCCCGGTCGTGATCTCGTTCGACGACGGGTTCCGAAACCAATACACGAAGGCGCTGCCGATCCTCGCCCATCACCATTGGCCGGGCACGCTCAACCTCGCCCTGAGCCACTTCGCCCAGCCCGGCTGGGGGCTCGGCCCGCGCATGATCAAGGCCATGATCCGCAACGGCTGGGAGATCGACTCACACACCATGACCCACGCCAGCCTGCCGGGACTCCCGCCCGACCAGCTCAGGTACCAGGTGGCACACTCACGGGTCGTCCTGCAGAAGCGATTCGACGTGCCGGTCGACTTCTTTTGCTACCCGGCGGGCGCCTACAACAGCACCGTCATCGCGGCTGTCCGCCGCGCCGGCTACCAGGGCGCCACCAGCACCCAGCCCGGCTTTGCCCGCTGGGATGACCCATGGACGCTCAACCGCATCCGCATGACCAACAGCACCGGCCCGCGTGATCTGGCCGCGCTCCTGCACGCTTGAGCCGTGACCGACGAGCTGGCCGATAGTCACGATTTCATCTGAGCACATCCAGGGTCGGGGGTACTGTGTCGGGCATGGGCAGCCAGCAACGCCAGAACTACTTCGGTGCGGGAGTGGCCGAGCGCTACGACGACAGCAGCTCGGAGATGTTCGACCCGGCCGTGATCGAGCCGACGGTCGATTTCCTGGCTGGTCTGGCCGGGGACGGCGCCGCGCTCGAGCTCGGCATCGGCACCGGCCGGGTGGCGCTGCCGCTGTCCCGGCGCGGCGTCACCGTGTGCGGCATCGACCTCTCGGGCGAGATGGTGGAGCAGCTGAGAGCGAAGCCAGGCGCCGACCGGATCCAGGTCACGCTCGGCGACTTCGCCACCACCAACGTACCGGGCGAATTCGCGCTCGCCTACCTGGTGTACAACACGATCAACAACCTGACCACGCAGGACGATCAGGTGGCGTGCTTCCAGAACGCCGCCGCACACCTGCAGCCCGGCGGATGCTTCGTGGTCGAGGTCGGCGTCCCGCAGCTCCAGCGGCTGCCTCCGGGCGAGACGGTGCGCCCGTTCACGGTCACTCCCACGCGGCTCGGCTTCGACGAGTACGACATCGCCAGCCAGGGGTTGGTTTCGCACCACTACTGGATGGAGGGCGACCGGTTCCGCGGCCTGTCGGTGCCGTTTCGCTACGTCTGGCCGGCCGAGCTCGACCTGATGGCGAGGCTGGCCGGGATGACGCTGCACGAGCGCTGGAGTGGCTGGAAGCGCGAGCCGTTCACGAGCGAGAGCCGCAAGCACATCTCGGTCTGGCAGAAGGGCACTTGACGAACGTACGTTCGGTATGCCAGTATCCGGCTCGTGCCGGAGCACCTCGCCACCCAGCTGATTGCCACCTCGCTGAACTTCGTCACCACCCGCCGCGCGTTCGAGATCGCGATCGACGAGGCGCGCCGCGCGGGCTGGCCCGACGACGAGGTCTGCCGCGTCACGGGACTGTCGCGCCAGACGGTGGAAGCGGTCGCCGGACGGCGCCACGACGGCCGCTAGGCACGGCTAGCTGTCATCGTCCGCCGACCCGGGAAGCGATGACCCGGCCAGGTCGCGGACGTACAGCTCGAGCATCGGGTCGACGAACGCGAACTCACCCTTGCCGGTCTGCCGCAGGACGTAGGCACCGACCAGCGCGTCGCTGACCCGGTCGACGCTCCCGATCGGCACGCCGACGGCCTCGGCTGCGTGCTTCTGAAAGGGCCGGCCGCCGTTCAGCGTGACCGCCCGCAGCACCCGCTGGGCCGAGCCGGTCAGGTTTCGCCACTCGGCGTCGAGCGCGTGCTCCTCCTGGAGCTTTGCGGCGTCGAGCGCCGCCTGCCAGGCCTCGATCGTCACCGGCTCGCCCGGCTGCGACCGCTCCCACAGCTTGGAGCAGAGGAACATCGTGCGCTGCGGGTGGCCCTGTGCGGTCGACAGCACCAGCCGCAGCACGGGCCCGACATCCCTGCCGTCCGCCGCGAACTGCGCGGTCACGTACTCGGCCACGTCGGCGGGGGCCAGCGGCCCCAGCTCGAGCGGCTCGGCCTGGTTCCAGAACGCGCGCCGCTTGTCAGAGAAGAGCGAGTTCATCAGCCGCGGCTCCGAGCCGGCGAAGATGTAGGCGCAGCCGTCGGAATGGTGCTGGATCGCCGACCGTAGCTTGTCGTCCGCCGCGGGCACGGCCAGCACGTCCTGGAACTCGTCGAAGCAGACGATCACCGCCTGCCAGCCCTTGCCGGCGAATCGCTGCGGCAGGTCGAGCAGCGCGAACAGCGCCGCCTCCTCGTTGCCCGGCCTCGCGCCCAGCTTCGCGCCCGCGCCTGCGCCCATGAAGCTGACGTTGAATTCGAGCTCGATCGACGTCAGCACGGGGCGCAGGATCTTCTCGATCGGGCCGCGCAGCTGCGCGTAGGAGCGCCCCAGCCGGGTGATCACGTCGGACAGCGTGAGCACGCCCTTCAGGTCGCAGAGCACGCCGACGGTTCCGTGTTTTCCGGCCTCGTGGAACACCTTGCGCACGAGGCTGGTCTTGCCGTAGCGGCGGGGCGCGTCCAGCCGCACGAGCATGGCCGAGTCGCACCAGGACAGCAGCTTCTGCACCTCGGCGTTTCGGTCGATGACCTGCTCGGGGAGGATCGGCCGCTGGTACGGAAACGGGTTCATGCGTCGCATTCTACTCGCTATCCGAGAAGGTTTCTACTCGAAAATCGAGTAGATTGCTGCTCGCAAAGCGAGGCGCGGATCGGTGGAGGCTGATCTAGACTGCGGTCATGTCGGTGGTTCTGGTCCTGCTGGTTCTGGTTGTGCTGATGATGGCGTTCGGGTTCGGCCTGCTCGGATTCGCCCTGTCGGTGGCCTGGTCGCTGCTCTGGTACGCCGTCGTCGGCCTGGTGATCGGCAGCCTGGGCCGGGCGGTCGTTTCCGGCAACCGCAGCCTGGGGCTGCTGAGCACCATCCTGATCGGCATCGTGGGCTCGCTGCTCGGCGGCATCATCGCGAACGACGTACTCGACGTCGGCTGGTTCGGCCAGTTCCTGACCGCGGTGATCGTGGCCGCCGTGCTGGTGCTGGTGCTGGCCGGACGCAAGTCGCAGGCCGTCGAGGCGTAGCGGCCCTTGGGCCGGAGCTGAGCGTGCGCACGGACTTGCACTGGCGGACGCCGTCGGCGCGACTGCTCGTACTGCGCCGAGTCGAGGTAGCCGGCCTGACAGCCGTGGCCGCGATCGCCGCCGTCGTGTTCGGCTGGATCTACTTCTCGGCCTTGCTCGGCGTCGGCGCGGCCGCCGTGGCGGTGATCGCAGGGCTTGCCGCCGAGAGGGTGGTGGGTCGCCGCTTCGCGTCGTGGGGATATGCCGAGCGGGAAGACGACCTGCTGGTGCGGCGCGGCGTGCTGTTCTCGAGGCTTTCGGTGGTGCCCTACGGCCGCATGCAGTTCGTCGACGTCACCGCCGGCCCGCTGGAGCGGTCGTTCCGGCTGGCCACCGTCAAGATGCACACGGCGGCCGCCGCCAGCGACGCGCGCATCCCAGGGCTGGAGCGCGACGAGGCGGCGCGCCTGCGTGACCGGCTGGCCGAGCTGGGGGAGGCGCAGGCGGCCGGGATATGAGTGAGCCGGGCGTATGGCGGCGGTTGTATCCGCTGTCCCCGATCGTGCGCGGCGGTCGCGGCACGATCGGCATCGTGATCCTGCTGGTGCCGGCGCTGCTGCGCGGTGGCATCTCGGCCGGCGACCTCGTCCCGCTGGGCGTGATCGCCCTGATCACCCTCCTCGGGTTCGTGTCCTGGTTCGTCACCCGCTGGACGATCGAGGGCGACGATCTGCGGATCGAGACCGGGGTGTTGCGGCGCCGCTCGCTGCGGTTCCCGCTGTCGCAGGTGCAGGCGATCGACATCCTGCGCCCGGGCCTGGGGCGGCTGCTGGGCGCCGCCGAGCTGCGGCTGCGGATGGGTGGCTCCTCGGGTGGCGCCGCCCGGCTCTCGTACGTAGCGGCCGGCGAGGTCGAGGCGCTCCGTACCCAGCTGCTGGCGCTCGCGCACGGCGCGTCGCCCGACCAGGCAACGCCCGCGGCCGTGGCGGCCGACGAGCACGTCCTGACGACGGTACCCACCGCCCGGCTGATCGCGTCGATCCTGATCAGCGACGTCGGCTTCTACGCCGAGGCGGTGCTGGCGGCGCTGATCGCGACGGCGCTGCTTGCCCCTGCCGTCGCTTCCGCCGTGATCAGCGGCGGCGGCCTGGTCTGGCTGCTGGGCGTGATCACCGTCACCTGGCGGCGGTTCAACCTGGAGTACCGGCTGACTGTCGCCGACGCGCCCGACGGGCTGCGCCTGAGCGGCGGGCTGGTCTCGCTCACGTCCGAGACGATCCGGCCCGGGCGCGTACAGGCCGTGCGGATGGTGGAGCCGCTGCTGTGGCGGCCGTTCGGGTGGTGCCGGCTCCAGGTCGACCTGGCCGGCGGCCGCCAGCCGTCGGACGGTGACGGCACCGCGCAGCGCCGCCAGCTGCGCGTCGTGCTGCCGGTCGGCCGCCGGCCCCTGGTCGAGCAGGTGCTCGACCGGATCGTGCCCGATCGGCCGCAGCGCCAGTCACCGCCGCCCCGCCGCGTCCGCTTCAAGAGCCCGCTCCGCTACCGCATGCTGGCCTGGGGCGGAACGGATACCTGCGTGGTCACCACCAGCGGCCGCGTGCGGCGCGTCACCTGCTGGGTACCGCTGGAGAAGGTGCAGAGCCTGCGCCGCGTCCAGGGTCCAGTGCAGCGTCGGCTGAACCTGGCCACCGTGCACGTCGACACCGCCGGCAGGGCCGTGCGCGCCGCGCTGCGCGACCGCGACGCCGGCGAGGCCGATCAGGCCCTGGCGCGCTACGCCGAGCTGGCCCGCGCCGCTCGCCGTACCCGAGGCTGAACCCCCCGGGACTTAGCCCGGGTACCATCGAACCGGCATGACCTACCAGCCGCCGCCGCCACCTTCGCAGCCGGGGCCTCCGTCGCCGGCGGCACCGTCGAACGACGGATGGACGTCGCAGCGGATCGCGCTGGCGGTGGCAGGTATGGTCGCCGCACTGGTGATCGGCGTGCTGGTCGGCGTGCTGGCCGCGGGCGACAGCAACGGCGGAGGACATACGACGGTGATCACCGGCGGCACGGAGACCGTCACCCAGACCCAGACGTCGCCGCCCAGCACCGTCACCACCACCGTGACCGTGACGGAGACGGCGCCGCCGCCCAGCTCGTAGCCGCAAGGTCAGACGGCGGCGTCGGGGTACACCGCGTCCATGGCCGCGTGCGTGCTGACCATCAGCTGCATGGTGTGACGCAGCGCCATCGCCACCGACGGCCAGGCGGCGTACGCGCCCTGCTCGGCCAGGCGGCAGCAGCAGACGATGAAGTCATCGGTGGAGCAGAGCGTGATTCGCCCGGGTGCCTCCATGGAGCGCGTGAGGTCGACGTCCGCGTTCGCGCAGAACCCGACCAGGGCCGCGATCGGCCGGTCGAAGCTGGTCCAGAGCTCGTGGGTGGCGAGGTGGATGGCGTCCCGTGCCCCCTCCTGGCCGGCGAGGTGAGCCCGAGTTGCCCGCAGATACTCGAGCAGCACCGCTGATCCGCCGTCGGTGAGGCCGGCCAGCCGGGCACCGGCCGCGCGGGCGGCGTCGCGCAGCTCCGCCATCTCCGATGGCGTGGGAGCCGGCCGCTCGCGGTCGAGCGCCACCCGCTGGTCGACCTGCTGAACGGCGACCAGCACCAGCGCCGCGTCGCGTACGGCGGCGGCGACCGTTGCCGGGTCGCCGGTGGAGCGTTGATCCTGGAGCCTCATCGAAGCGCCAGTGTGTCGCTGTTCGAGGCCGTTCACCATCACCAGATCGGAGTACCCGGGATTCACCGATCTCAAGCGATTGGGAGACGATCCCCCATGTGAGGATTGTCACACCCGCGTTGCACACGTAGCGTGGGAGCATGGCTCGGGGTCTTCGCCTGGCCGCTTCGGTGGCCGTGCTCGCGGTTGTCGTGTCCGGCGCAGGTGGACGGGCGACGGCCGGCGTGCGCCATGCCGCCGTGGCACCGGTGCCGCAGGCGTCAGTGGTGATACCGGGCAAACTGATCGTGGGCTTCCGCCGTGGCGTCTCGGCCCGCGACCGAAAGCAGGCACTGGATGCGGCCGGAGCCGGCACCGGCACAAGTCTGGGCAGCAACCGCGTGCAACTGGCCACGGTTGCGCCGCGGGCGTCGGCGCGCGCCATGTCGCTGCTCGAGGGCAACGCCGACGTCAGCTACGTCGAACCCGACCGCACGATCCACCTGTTCGCCAACCCGGTGCCGAACGATCCCCAGTTCAAGAAGGAGTGGGGGCTCAACAACACCGGCCAGACGGTCGACTTCACGGCCGGCACGCCGGGCGCCGACATCGGAGCGGAGCGGGCCTGGGGCGTCACCACGGGCAAGAAGTCCGTGGTGGTGGGCGTGATCGACACCGGCACCGACGCCGCCCATCCCGACCTGGCCGCGAACATGTGGATCAACCCCGGCGAGAACTGCCCCGGCTGCCGCAACGACGGCATCGACAACGATCACAACGGCTACGTCGATGACTGGCGCGGCTGGGACTTCATCAACAACGACAACAACCCGACCGACGACAACGGGCACGGCACCCACGTCGCCGGCACCATCGGCGCGGTCGGCAACAACGGCACCGGGGTCACCGGGGTCAACTGGAACGTGCAGCTGATGCCGCTCAAGTTCATCGGCGCTGACGGCACCGGCGACGTGGCCGGCGCGGTCGCCGCACTGCGGTACGCGACCGCCATGGGCGTGCGCATCACAAACAACTCCTGGGGCGGCACCGAGTACTCGCAGGCCCTCTACGACGCCATCGCCGACGCGAACGCGCACGGCGACCTGTTCGTTGCCGCCGCCGGCAACGACGGGGTGAACAGCGACACGACGCCCACCTACCCGGCCGACTTCAACCTGCCCAACATCATCTCGGTGGGCGCCAGCGACTCGACCGACCACCTCGCCTACTTCTCGAACTACGGCCAGAGCAGCGTCGATCTGACGGCGCCCGGCGTCAGCATCTACTCGACCTGGCCGGGCAGGGCCTACAAGTCCGAGAGCGGCACTTCGATGGCCTCGCCACACGTGGCCGGTGCGGCCGCGCTGGTGCTGGCCGCACATCCGGCCGCGACCGCCGACACCATCAAGGCGCTGCTGATGCGCACCGTCGACCATCCCGCGGCGCTTGCCGGCACCAGCGTCAGCCAGGGCCGTCTCGACGTCGGAAACGCGCTCACCTGCACCAACAAGCCGCAGCTCGTGATCGACGCTCCCGGCCAGGGCTTCGTGGCCGCCGCCGGCCACCCGGTATCCGTGCGCCTGCTGGCCGGCGTCTGCGGCGACGTCGCAGGCGTGACCGTGACCGCCGCCGCCAACGGCCAGCCGATCGCGTTGACCGCCCAGGGCGACGGCAGCTACACCGGCCAGTTCGCGCCGGCTCCCGGCAGCACCACCGTCACGGCCACCGCCACCAGCAGCGGCGGCACCGACAGCGGCAGCGTCACCGGCACATCGCCCAGCCCGATCGCGATCGGCGGCGCGCCGGTGACCGTCACCTCTGGCGCCGGCGAGGACCAGCTGCTCGCCTTCGACGGCACGGCCGGCACCCGCGTGAGCGCCCTGCTGTCGGCATCGACGATCACCAGCACCACCGTCACCGTCAGCAACCCGGACGGGTCGACGGCCGCCTCGAAGACGCTGTCCACCGGCAGCGCGTTCATCGACTCGTTCACGCTGCAGCAGACCGGCAGCTACGTGGTGCGCGTCCACCCGCTGCAGGCGGGCGGCGGCAGCATGGCGATCCAGCTCTTCAACGTGCCTCCGGATGCGACGGCCGCGATCAGCCCCAGCGGCCCACCGGTGACGCTGACCACGACCGTGCCCGGCCAGAACGCGGTCGCCAGCTTCACGGGCACGGCCGGGCGGCGGGTGGCGCTGTCCACCTCCAGCAGCATCAGCTTCCTGAAGACGATCATCATCGGGCCCGGCGGGACGCAACTCGCGGGGCCGCTCTACACGAGTGCCGGCAACGGGTTCATCGACACCGTGCAGCTGCCCTCCGACGGGACGTACACGATCCTGGCCGACCCGCAGGACGAGCGCACCGGGCCGGTCACGCTGACGCTCTACGACGTGCCCGCCGACGTCACGTCCACGATCACGCCGGGTGGGCCTTCCGCCTCGGCCACCACAACCGCGGCCGGCCAGAACGCGCTGTTCACGTTCAGCGGCGTGGCCGGCCGGCGCGTCAGCCTCGGTGTCAGCTCCAGCTACTACCTGCTGAAGACGTCGATCCTGAACCCGGACGGCACGCTGCTGGCGGGGCCGGGCTACACTGGCGCCGGCACCTCGTTCGTGGACGCGGCAACGCTCAGGCAGACCGGTACCTACACGGTGGTGGCCGACCCGCAGGACGTCGGCACCGGCAGCGTCAGCTACACGCTGTACGACGTGCCGCCCGACCCGGCGGCGACCACCTCGGTTGCGGCACCGCCGGTCACGCTCACCACCACCGTGCCCGGTCAGAACGGCTCGGTCGCGTTCCAGGGCGCAGCCGGCCAGTCGGTCAGCGTCAGCTACAGCACCTCGGGCATGGCCGCCACGTCGGTGACGCTGGTGTCACCCTCGGGCGCCACCATCGCCTACGGCTCGGGCGGCTTTATCGACGCGCTGGCGCTTCCGGCCGGCGGCACCTACACGATTCGCATCGATCCTCAGGGCGCGGCGGTGGGCAGCGCCACCGTGCAGGTGCTGGGTGTGCCGGTCGACCTCACCGGCAGCATCACCGTCGGCGGAGCGCCGCTCACGATCTCGCTGGGCGGCGGTCAGAACGCCGGGATCACGTTCGCCGGGGTGGCCGGCACGCGGCTGAGCATGGCGGTCTCCGGCAGCGCGCTGCCGCAGACGCGGCTGGACGTGCGGGCGCCCGACGGCTCCACCTTCGCCACCTTCTACGTGTCATCGTCGGGCGGCTTCCTCGACACGCGCACGCTGCCGGCCACCGGCACCTACACGATCGTGATCGACCCGTCCGGCGGCTCGCCGGTGACGATGACGCTGACCGCCTACAGCGTGCCCGCCGACGCGTCGGCCGCGACCACGCCGGGCGGCGCCGCGGCCTCGATCCCGATCGCGGTGCCCGGCCAGAACGGCCTGGTCAGCTTCACCGGCGTGGCCGGGGAGCGGGTCAGCTTCCGCCTGACGACGGCGATGTCGGTGCGGTTCACGGTCACCAAGCCCGACTCATCGACCCTGTTCTCGACCATGGCGCCCGGCAACACCTTCATCGACGTGACCACGCTGCCGGCGTCTGGCACCTACACGATCGCCATCGATCCGTTCGACGCCTCCACTGGACCGCTGTCGGTGACCGTCTACGACGTGCCGCCGGATGCGGCCGGGTCGGTCACGCCGGGCGGGCCCGGGTTCACCGCGGCGATGACCGCGCCCGGCCAGGGCGGGGCGGTCACGTTCACGGCGACGGCCGGCCAGTCGCTGGTGCTGAACCTGAGCGCGGTCAGCGTGCCGATCATGCGCGTCTCGGTGCTGCGGCCCGACGGCAGCGCACTGCTGTCGCCCTCGTGGGTGCTGGGCGCGACCTCGTTCGGCCTGACGGCGCCGGTGGCCGGCACCTACACGATCGTGCTCGACCCGTACAACGACTACACGGGCAGCGCCACCGTCTCGCTGTCGTAGTCACCCGGGGCCCGAGCCCCAGGGGAAGAAGGAGTTGGGGCTTCGGTTCTTGGCCTGGCGCACCAGCTTGACGCCATGCCGGAAGCGGCGGGCGTCACCGGCGTCCGTGAACTCGCGCTGGCGTTCCATCCCCAGCTCGTCGTGGAAGGGGACGACGTAGAGCCCGTCCAGCCGGTAGACGCCACGCCAGCGCGTGCGCGTCAGTCGGTAGCTGAGCGCGTCGTGTGCGTGGGCGGTGACGGTGATCTGCCCGTCCAGCGTGCCGATCGCCAGGTTCAGGCGCTCGCACATCTGCTCGACCGCGTGGGCGGAGAATGAGCGGTCGAGCAGCGCGGCAGCCTCGAAGCCCAGGTCGGAGACGACCTGGCGGTCATCGCCGAGACGGTCGAGGCAGGCCAGCTTCGCGTCGGTTCCGTCGGCCAGCTCGGCCACCGGGGCAGACACAATCGACAGCTGGCGCTGCTCGGCCAGCCTGCGAACGATCCGGTGGCGGTCGATCTTGCCGAGCAGCGCGTCGGCCCGGTGGACGGCGCGGTCGGCGTCGAACAGCGCCGCGGCAAGGCCCGCGAGCGCTCCGCGGAGCGGCCCCGGCTCGATCAGCTTCCGTGCCCGCCAGGCGGTTTCGGCGAGCTGCGACGAGGCCGGCGCTTGCCGCGACCGCAGGCCGCGGCGGCGACGGCCCAGGGCACCGGTCTCGTGCTCGGCCCGCAGCGGCAGCGACGAGGTGCGCAGTCCCGGTGCGCGCACCTCGTAGATGCGCTCAGCCTGCTCGACGCCGGCCAGCAGGTAGGTGCCGAGATCGCGGAACTGAACGCCTGTCGACACCAGATCGCGGGTGGTCTGTGACACCAGGATCTGCCCGCCGTGACCGGCTGCGCAGATCCGCGCCGCCCGGTTCACATCGATCCCGATGTAGGCGTCGCCGATCAGATCCGGTTCGCCGGTGTGAAGCCCCATCCGCACCCGCAGCCGTGAGCCGTGCGATAACGCCAGCTGCGCCGCGATCGCCGCAGCGAGGGCGTCGGACGCGCGTGGGAAGCAGGCGAGGAACTCGTCGCCGCGGGAGTCGACCTCGCGGCCCGCGTGCGACGCGATCGCGTCTCTCAGGATCTCGCGGTGCTCGGCGACCGCGTCCTGGTAGGCGGCACCCAGCTCGTGGACGAGCAGCGTCGACCCCTCGACGTCGGTGAAGAGGAGTGTGACGGTTCCGCTGGGAAGGTCCTCCATCGCACGATCACCCTCCTCAGCGTACTCCGCTGGAGTGCCGGGGTCAGTCGTGCGCGTCGTGCTTGCTCTTCGACCGCTGGCTCTGACGGCGCGACGCCGACAGCTCGACCTTGCGCAGGCGGATCACGTCGGGCGTGACCTCGACGCACTCGTCCTCTTCGATGTACTCGAGCGCCTGGTCGAGGCTGAGCAGGCGCGGAGGCGCCAGCCGCACCAGCACGTCGGCGTTCGAACGGACATTGGTCATCTGCTTGGCCTTGGCGATGTTCACGTCCAGGTCGTCTGCGCGGGCGTTCTCGCCGACCAGCATGCCCTCGTAGCAGTCCTCGCCGGGGGAGACGAACAGCACGCCGCGCTCCTGCAGGTTGGTCATCGCGTACGTCGACGCCGGACCGGTGCGGTCGGCGATCAGCGAGCCGTTCTGGCGGCCGCTGATCTCGCCGTGCCAGGGCTCGTAGCGATCGAACACGTGGTGCAGGATGCCGGTGCCGCGCGTCTCGGTCAGAAACTCGGTGCGGAACCCGAGCAGGCCGCGGGCCGGGATCACGTAGTCCAGCCGCACCCACCCCGATCCGTGGTTCGTCATCTGCTCCATCCGCCCCTTGCGCACCGCCAGCGCCTGGATCACGGTGCCCGAGTATTCCTCCGGCACGTCAATCGTGACCCGCTCCACCGGCTCGCAGACCTTGCCGTCCACCTCGCGCGTGACGACCTGTGGCTTCCCGATCGTGAGCTCGAAGCCCTCGCGCCGCATCAGCTCGATCAGCACCGCCAGCTGCAGCTCGCCGCGGCCCTGCACCTCCCACGTGTCCGGCCGGTCGGTGTCGAACACGCGCAGGCTGACGTTACCGACCAGCTCGCGGTCGAGCCGGTCCTTGATCATGCGCGCGGTCAGCTTGGTACCGATGCGGCCGGCGAACGGCGAGGAGTTGGTACCCATGGTCATCGCCAGCGACGGCTCGTCCACCTTGATCACTGGCAGCGGGTGGGGGTCATCGGCGTCGGCGATCGTCTCGCCGATCATGATCTCCTGGAGGCCGGCGACTGCCATCACCTCGCCCGGCCCGACGTGATCGGCGGCCACCCGGTCGAGGCCCTCGGCGACGAACATCTCGGTGATCTTGGTGCGTGTGATCGCGCCGTCAGCCTTGCACCAGGCCACCATCTCGCCCTTGTTCAGCTCGCCCTCGTGCACGCGGCAGAGCGCCAGCCGGCCCAGGTACGGGGAGGAATCGAGGTTGGCGACGCGGGCCTGGAACGGCGAGCCCTCGTGGTAGCGCGGCGGCGGCACGCGGTCGAGGATCAGCTCGAACAGGGGATGCATGTCGGTACCCGGCTCGTCCTCGGTGAGCGAGGCGAGGCCGTCGCGAGCGATCGTGTAGACGATCGGGAAATCGATCTGCGACTCGTCAGCGTCGAGGTCGAAGAACAGCTGGTAGATCTCGTTGACCACCTCGGCGGCGCGGGCATCGGGCCGGTCGACCTTGTTCACGACCAGGATCACCGGCAACCGCGCGGCCAGCGCCTTTCGCAGCACGAACCGGGTCTGCGGCAGCGGCCCCTCGCTGGCGTCGACCAGCAGCAGCACGCCGTCGGCCATCGTCAGACCGCGCTCGACCTCGCCGCCGAAGTCGGCATGCCCGGGGGTGTCGATGATGTTGATCTTGGTGCCCTGGTAGCGGCAGGCCGCGTTCTTGGCCAGGATCGTGATGCCGCGCTCGCGCTCGAGCCCGGCGTCCATGATCCGGTCGACCACCTCGGCGTGCGCCGCGAAGGTGCCCGACTGCTGCAGTAGCGCGTCCACGAGGGTGGTCTTGCCATGGTCCACGTGCGCGATGATGGCGATGTTCCGGATGTCATCGCGGAGCTTGTGTGTGTGCGGGCTCACCGATGGAGGGTAGATGGCGAGCGGGCGGGCGGCGGTCAGCGAGTTAGGCGGCGACGCCGGCCGGCTGCGCCAGCGCGTGCAGCACCGCCGGTCGCGTGATCATGGCCGGCGCCGGCGATCGCAGGTAGGCCACCACCGCGTCCGCATCCGCTTCCACCGGCAGCACCGTCTTCCACGTCGCCAGGTGCCTGGGCTGGTGGAAGTCGCCGTTCGCGACGGCAGGCAGGCCGGCCTCGGCCACCCAGTCGAACACCTGCGTGCGGTTGATCAGCTCGAACCGGTGCGCCAGCGAGCGTACGGCGGGATCGTGCCACCAGCGCTGGGTGGTGCGGCCGGGAATGCTGTCGCGCCGGGCGCCGTGCGGGTGCCCCGCGATGATCGCCGCACCGTGGTCGCGCGCCGTCTCGACCGCCGCATCGAGCCCATCCTCGAGGCCCACGAACCGGTCCAGCCCGACCGCGACGGCGTGCGCCGCCCGCTGTGGGTCGGCATCGTCCCACGTCAGCTCCAGTCCCGGCAGCACCAGCAGGCCATGCCGCCGCCGCGCACGTTCCGCCTGCCGGCGGATCTCGGCCAGGTACTCGGCGTGGACGGCGGCCGTGATCATCCCTCCGTCGCGAACGACGTGGTCGGTGACGCACAGCACGTCGAACCCGGCACGCCCGTAGAGATCGACGACGTCAGCCAGCTCCAGATCACCGTCGCTCCAGCGCGAATGCGCGTGCAGCTCGCACAGGAGACCACCCCCGACCACCCTCGTGCCGTGCGAGCTGCCCATGGTCTGCATGGTCGCACAGGCACACGGAGCCGGGGTGGCGAATGGGTGTCAAACAGGAAAAGACCTGGAAATCGATATATGCCCTTACACTTGCCTTCTCAACTAGGTAGTGTTTCGGGCGCGAGCCACAAGCACGGAGGATTGGGATGAAGGACGCGAAGGTCAACAGCGCGACGGTTGCGCCCTCGACCGACTGGGGGTACATCCCGCACGAGCATGAGGAGCTGCTGCGGATGGCCGAGAAGCGGCGCGCGCTGCAGGCCGGACGCACGCGCCAGTCGACCCCGCTCGAGCTGCGGATCGCACGCTCGAACGAGGCCACCGCCTGAGCCGTTAGTCCAGCAAGTCGATCCGCCGTTCCACGCGCCGTCCGATGGCGGACAACGCCTCGATCAGCCGTCCAGTGCGCTCATCGCCCGGCCATCCCAGGGCGACTTCGTACCCATCGTCCAGGAACGTCACGACCTGGTCGGCGATGGCTGCGATCATCGCCCGCTCGGTGCCGGCCGGCAGCCCTGACGGCGGCAGCACCACCAGGCCCCAGCCGCCATCCGTCAGCGGCGTCAGGTGATCAGCGCCGCCCGCGGGCGGGTTCAGCACCGAGTCGGTCACCACCGCCACTCGCCGCGAGCGCAGGTCACCTCGCACCGGTGTCCTCCACGGCCGCCGCCAGCTTGGCCAGCTCCGCCGGCTCGTCGTAGTCGAACAGGTCCTGGCCGATCCCGACCACCCGCGCCCGTGCCACGTCGCCTCCCAGCAGATCCAGCAGCGTCTCCGTGAACAGCCCCGGTCCCGGCGTGACCGGATAGTCCTCGTCGCGCGGCTTGTCGGGGCGGCCGCCCCAGTCACCGGCGCTGGCGGTCAGCTCGACGCCCATGCTTGGGCTGCCGTCGATGCCGATGATCACCACCCTCGCGCCGGCGCCGAGGTCGGCCCGGATCTGCTCCGCCACTGGCTGGGCCAGCGTCCGGCAGTGCGACCGGAAGGCGGGCGTGTCGTACTGCTCGCGCACCGCCCAGAACCGGCGGGTGCCGCCGAACGCCAGCTCCGGGCAGGGCATCTGCCGGATCGTGGCGCCATGCTCGCGGAGCAGCCCCACCACCGGCGCCGACACGCCCGCGCAGCGCGCGCCCTCGTCGACCTTGGCGTTCGCGTTCAGCAGGCAGTGCGCCAGGTAGCAGACCGTCCTCACTCGGACACCAGCACGATCTTGCCGACGTGCCGCCGCTCGTCCATGTAGGCGTGCGCGGCCGCTGCCTCCGCCGTCGGGAACGTGCGGTCGACCGGCACCGTGATCGCGCCGTCGAGGGCCATCGCGAGCGACGTTCGGATCTCGTCCGGCCTGGCAACGCGGAAGCCGAGGATGCGGTGGCCGTGGCGGAACAGCTCGATGATGTCGAGCGGCACCACCTCGCCGGCATGCGCGCCGCACGTGACCAGCCGGCCGTCCGGCGCCATCGCCGCCAGGTGCTCCCCGAACCGCGGTCCGCCGGTCGTGTCGATCACCGCGTCGACGCCGCGGCCGCCGGTTGTCTCAGCGACCGCTTCCGCCACCGGCGTGTCGCGGTAGCAGAAGACAACGTCCGCGCCCAGAGCCCGCACCGCGTCGGCCTTCTCAAGCGCGCCCACCGAGGCGATCACGCGCGCGCCGGACAGCCGCGCTGCCTGCACCGCCGCGCCCGCCACGCCGCCCGACGCCGACGGCACCAGCACCGTCTCGCCGGCCCGCACGGCCGCGACCGACACCACCATCGACCACGCGGTCGAGACCACGCACTGCGCGGCCGCGGCGGTCACGAAGTCGTCCGGCGAGCGCAGCGGGATCACCGCACGCGCCGGCACCACCACCAGCTCCGCGTAGCCGCCCCAGCGATCCGTGCCGAACACCACAAACCGCTCGCACAAGTCGGGCCGCCAGCGCACGCAGGCCGCGCAGGTTCCACACGCGAACTGCTGGTAAGCCGTGACCGGGTCGCCGTCGTCGATGCCCTCGACCTCGGCTCCCACCGCAACCACGGTGCCAGCGAACTCCGCGCCCAGCACCCACGGCATCGTGAACGGCCAGCGCGAACTGCCGGCCCGAGAGTCGAGGTCGCTGTGGTTGAGGCCGCACGCGCGTGCCCGCACGATCACCTCGTCGCGCCCGCAGGCGGGATCGTCCAGCTGCTCCCAGCGCATCACCTCGGGGCCGCCGTACTCGCGGAAGGTCGCGGCCCGCATGTGTCAGCCCTGCATGCCGACGTATGGGATCGGCTCCGGCGCAGCGTACGCGGCCGCCTTGCTGGTGCGAAGGCCGCTTCGCCACAGCGAGTGGGCGAGGCCGGCCCCGAACGACACGCCGTCGCAGACCGGCACTCCCACCTCGTCCTCGACCGCGCGCGCCACGTCGGCCATACCTCCGCAGGCAAGGATCAGGGCGTCCGCGCCGTGGTCGGTCGCCAGGCGCGTGCCCAGCGCAACGATCGTCGAGGTCGTGTCGGGGTGGCCGCTGCCCTGCTCGGCAACGGGGATGTTGAGCGGCACGATCCCGGCGCACCGCGACCGCAAGCCGAGCGCGTCGATGCCCTCTTCCAGCGCGGGAATGCTGCGCGGCAGAGTGGTGATCACACCGAATCGCTTGGCCACGAGCGACGCGGCGATGTAGGCGGCCTCGCCGATGCCGACCACGGGTGCGGCTGTCAGCTCGCGGGCGGCGTCGAGGCCGGGGTCGCCGAAGCACGCGATCAGGTAGGCGTCGAAGTCGGGCAGCGCCTGCACCAGCGCCGCCACCTCGGCCGCGGCCACCACCGAGTCGGCGGCGCTCTCGATCGACGTGGGGCCGCGGCTAGGGTTGACGGCGGTCACGTCGCACCCCTCCGGCAGCGCCGTGCGGGCCACCCCGCCCATAGCCTCGGTGTGGTGCTCGTCGGTGTTGGGGTTGATCAGCGCCAGCCGGAACACGTCAGCCCGCCGTCGCCGTCCGCTGTCCGCCCAGTGAGTGATCCTCCTGGCAGGACAGGAAGCGGCCCGACCCCGGCTCGGCCAGGATCTCGCCGTCGGCGTACACCGTCTCGCCGCGCACCAGCGTGCGCATCACCCGCGCCCGCACGCGCCGCCCGTCGAACGGCGACCACGCGTTCTTCGAGAACTGCTGCGAGCGGGCGTCCACCGTCCACTCCGCCTCGAGGTCGTAGAGCGCCAGGTCGGCGTCCGAGCCGGGCACCAGCGTACCTTTGCGGGGGTACAGCCCGGCGATGCGGGCCGGGTTGGTGGACGAGAAGCGCGCGAACGCATCCAGCGTCATGCCGCGACGGTGGTAGGCCTCGTCCAGCACCAGCGGCACCGTCTCCTGGATCACCTGGCAGCCGAGCAGCGCGTCGAAGATGTTGTCCCAGCCCGGCTCCTTCTCCTCCAGGGTGTAGGCGGAGTGGTCGGAGATCAGGCAGTCGGCGGTTCCGTCCAGCACGAACGACCACAGTCGCTCCACGAGGGCGCGGTCACGCAGCGCCGGCGCGCACATGCCATAAGGGCCGAGGCGGACGAAGTCGTCGAGGTCGAGCAGCAGGTGGTGGGGGCAGATCTCCATCGTCACCGGCCGGCCGCGGCGCTTCTCGTCGGCGACCAGCTGGGCGCTGACGGGGCTGGAGACGTGCACGATCTGGATCCGCACGTCGGCGTGGGCCGCCAGGTAGAGCGCGCGGTGGACAGCCTCCTCCTCGACGAAGGGCGGCCGCGCCTCGTGGTGGGCCATTGGGTCGGTGCGGCCCTGCTTCTGCATGCGCGCCAGGCCGGCCTGCAGCAGGGAGTCGCTCTCGGCGTGGACGAGCACGAGCCCGCCGACGGCCTGCACCTCGCGCATGCCCTCCAGGAACTCGGCGTCCGTAACGTGGGGGTAGGAGGGATCGGAGATCGGCATGAAGGCCTTGAATCCGGCAGCTCCCTCCGCCCACTGATCCTTGATCTCGGGGATCGACGGCGCCGTCAGCGCACCCCACAGGCCGAAGTCGGTGACGACCTTCTGCTTCGCCATCTCCCGCTTCTCGCGATAGAGCTGCGCGGTGGTCACCGGCGGGTAGGTGAGCGGGTGCTCGATCACGGTGGTCATCCCGCCGGCCGCGGCCGACATGGTGCCGGTGGTGAAGTCCTCGCGCTCGGTGTGCCCGGGATCCTCGAAGTGGGCGTGCATGTCGATGGCGCCGGGAAGCACCACCAGCCCGGACGCGTCGATCAGCTCGTCGGCGCCGCTGCGGTCGGCCTGCTCGGCGATCGCGGCGACGCGGCCGTCCTCGATCACGACATCAGCCGCGAACACGCCGTAGTCGGTGGCCAGCGTGCCGCCGGCGACGATGGTGCGCTTGCCGCTCACGGTGAGGACTGCTCGGGTGGTTGCATGGCCGGGACCGAGCCTAGCAAGGCGATCGCCTCCTCGCTGGGCGAGCTTAGTTTGCCCCGGCTCCGCCGGAGATGTCCGTTCGTTCCCAGATCAGCCGCTGCCTGCTGTGGATAGTCGCGGTCACGAACACCCCTGCTCCAAACATCGCTTCGTCGAACACCCTCAGACGTTCGGTGCGAAAACGGTAGAACCGGTAGGTGGAGAGGTCAGGCGTCGCGTACCCCGGAAAGCGGGCAGCGTACAGGGACTCGGCGTACGCGACCTGGGTTGCTGGGAGTTGACGCGTCGATCCAAACAGCTGAATGCCGCGGTCACGTTCTCCCCAGACCTGATGGGAGTCGAAGACGGCGATCGCCGTGCTCGGCCGAGCGCGGATGTTACGCGAATGCGTCGCGGCTGGGTCGGATAGCCAGAAGACCTCGAAGTCCCTGGTCCACACGAAATACGCGGTGTGGACGTGCGCAGTGGTGCGGGGCGCGGCCGTTGCGATGGCGCACAGGGTCGACGCATCGAGCAGCCCAAACGCAGCCCGCTCGATTCGAAGTCGAGCAACCGGTCGCATCGATCGAGGGATGACGCGTCGATTCTAATGTGGAAGCCGCCCGCGCACGGCTTCGTGACACCGGCAACGTCAGGCACCTGCGTTGCCGAGCCGGCCAGTAGGATCATACCGGTGGGTCGGAACGAGTCGTCGCTGCGATCGAACGCTTCCGGCGCGCATGTGCCGCACCCTCTGCCGCCCCTAGCTCAAGGAGATCGTCACGTGCCATTCGACCTCGTTATCGACATCGAAAACCGGCCCGGCGCGCTGGCCGAGGTCGCCAGGGCGATCAGCGACGCCGGCGTGAATATCGCGGCCGCGACCTGCATCGGACCGGGCGACCGGGCCGAGATCCACATCCTCGTTCCCCACGCCGAGGCGGCCAGGCACGCGCTTGCGATCTCGAACCTTGCTGTGAGCCGCGAGCGCGAGGTGATCGTGGTCGAGGTCGAGGACCAACCAGGCGTGCTCGCCGATCTCACCCGCCGGATCGCCAGGGCCGGCGTCGACCTCGACCTGGTCTACGTCGCCACCCGCAACCGCGTCGTCTTCGGAGCGCCCGACCTGGCAGGGCTGATGGCGGCACTTAACTGACCGGGGAACCGGTGGGTTCCGGTCCGCCTCGTGATACCGGCAGAATCATGCACCGCCCGGGCTCAGGTCACGCCGTTAGCCATTCTTCGTTCTCATGCCGCGACAGATGCTGTGTCAGAATCCCGGTGCGCCGAGCTGCCGTAGGAACTCGACGGTGTCCGTCTGCACCCACTCCTCGGCAAGGCGTCCGCCATCGGTGTAGCGGAAGATGTTGTGCAGTTCCCACCGCGCCTGCTTGCCCGTCGCGGTCACGTTCCCGACCGGGGTGTAGGCGAAGTCACGGTCGAACCGGCCGGTCATGACCGTGCGCGCCGCCGCGTAGTTGCCGTCCACGAGGATCTGTGCCCGCGAGATCGTAAAGTCGCTGAAGCTCGCCCTGAGCGCCGCGAAGTACGCCTTGATCTCGTCGCGGTTGAACTCGCCCGCCGGGCTGTGGAGGACGTAATCGTCTGTGAAGTACGCGTCGAGCAGGCGGTCGTTGCTCTTGGCGACGGCGTCCTCGCCGATGCCAACGAGGCCGTCGGCGAGCGCCTGCCGATCAGGTTGGGCCATGCGGACTCCTTTCCGCGCTGTACGGCAAACCGCGTGGTGATAAACCGACCGATCCTACCCGCCCCAGCCCGCCTCAGTCGGCCAGGTCGGGGCGAGACGTGGTGATATATCGGCAGAGTCAGGCGCCTGAGGTCCCGCAGGCCACGAGGTGAGCGTCGTCATACCGACTGAGTCAGGCACCTGGCGAGCGTGGGACCGTCAGACGCCCCGATCCGCTCTGAAGACGGGTGCTGAGGAGCGCCGCGCCGTCAGGAGGAGAGCCGGGCGCGAGGGTGCAGCTTCTGGAGGTCCGGTGGTGACACCGACCGCGTCTCGTAGGCGGCGAACCGCATCGTGATCCTGGCGAGGTTCGCTGGGTTGGCGCCCGGGTCGCCGACCGTCACGAACTCGAGCGCCTAGCAGCCACGGCCGCGGGGTATCTGGTCAAACCGTCTCCAGGCGACGAGGAACACCTCGTTGACGAGGTCGTCCACGACGCCAGGCTCCGCTCGCCTACGGACGCATCCGGCGTCCACCGGGTAGTGGGCCCGGAACAGTCGCTCAAAACGGGCGGTTCGACCATCGCGATCCACTGGTTGGACATGTCCCCTTGGTTGCCGACGAGCGGGCGAGCGTTGCAGCGCAGGCCACTGGACGCAGCGGCTCGTTACCCCGCGCCGTCCAAGGTCGCCAGAGTGCCCGCGAGTAGCTGGATGGCGGTGGCGACGTCGGCCTCGTCGGTCAGCTCCTCCGGCCGGTGGCTGACCCCGCCGTTGCGGCTGCGGACGAACAGCATGCCGCAGTCGACGCCGGCCTCGGCCAGGATCCCGGCGTCGTGACCGCCGCCCGAGGCCAGGTCGGCCAGCTCCAGTCCGGCGGTCGCGGCCGCCTGCCGGATGGCGTCGCCGACACGTGCCGACATCGGCACCGGCCGGCTGCGCCAGACCGGGTCGAGCACGACCGCACAGCCGCTGGCTGACGCGATCTGCGAGCACGCCTCGCCCAGCCCGTCGATCAGCTGCTCGAGGCCGCCGGCGGTGGGGCAGCGAGCGTCGATCGAGATCGTGACCTCGCCGGGGATCACGTTGGCAGCGGCGTCGGCGATGGTCAGCCTGCCGACGGTCACGACCGCTCCGTGGATCCGCATCGCGCGCTCACGCAGCGCGAGCGCCAGCTCGGCCGCGGCCAGCAGCGCGTCGCGGCGACCTTCCATAG
>Ga0075424_100001344_pt1 | contig 21433 bp, 18 predicted proteins | sample SoiMethybrSBSTD3_FD_75301 | JGI IMG/M metagenome (GOLD analysis project Ga0075424, IMG submission 75301) | Bulk soil microbial communities from a Populus tree surrounding site in Tennessee, USA - Soil MetaG P. TD hybrid SBSTD3 | ecosystem: Environmental > Terrestrial > Soil > Tree plantation... | reverse complement strand
GCGCTGGGCGAGCCCGACGACGGCTCCGCAGACGGATCGCGGGCGGTGCGCGCGGTGCGACGGATCCTGGTCGAGCTCGAGTTCGAGACGCTCGGGTCGGTCGGCCTGGGCGAGGATCACCTCGACGAGCTGGCCGAGAACGCGCTTGCGGACTACTTCATCTCGGTGGCGCCGTCACCGTGGTCGCACGACGACGTGGTGGCGGCGCTGCAGGCCGGGCTGGCGCTGGGCGACAGCCGTTAATCAGTCGGCGGCAGAGGTGCGTCGGGCTGCTGCTGGTCGAGCCTGTGGCGCTTCTGCAGCTCGTTGCGGGTGGCGAGGATCACCGCCGGCGTGGCCAGGATCGACCAGAACACGCCGTAGAAGGCGGCCCGGATGGGCGGCTGGTTGAGCGGCCCCAGGTGCAGCAGGAACAGCAACACCGAGAGCGTCGGAAACGCGATCGCGATCTGCACCGGCACCGACAGCCGCTCCCACGGCGCCACCAGGCGCAGGCCGACCGCGGCCAGCCGCCGCTCGATCGGGCGCCACACTGCAGCCAGCGCGCGCCAGGGTGAGAAGCTTCGAGCCACACCGACAGGGTAGCGTTGGGCATCGAACCAGGAGGAGCCATGAGCGAACAGGAGCTACCCGGACCTCGCGGCGCCAGTGTCTCGCTGGACGGTGCGGTGGCGATCGTCACCGGCGCATCGAGCGGCATCGGCGAGGCGATCGCCCACGAGCTGCACGCACGTGGGTCACGGGTGGTGGTGTCGTCGCGCTCGGCGGAGCGCGTCCAGGCCGTGGCGGACCAGCTGGACGGCCTCGCCGTGGCCTGCGACGTGGGCAGCTATGACCAGGTTCAGCGGCTGGTGGCGACGGCCGTGGACTGGGGCGGCAAGCTGACGGTGATGGTCAACAACGCCGGCCTGGGCGCGTTCGGGCTGCTGCACGAGATCGACCCGGGCAAGGTCGAGGTGATGATCCGTACCAACGTGCTGGGCGTGATCTACGGCATGCGCGCCGCCGGTGAACAGCTGATGCGCCAGCGCAGCGGCGGCGGCATCGTCAACATCTCGTCGATCGTAGGCGAGTTCCCCGATCCCGGCGGCGGCGCCTACGCGGCCAGCAAGGCCGCGGTCGACCTGCTGTCGCGCACCGGCTACCGCGAGCTGCGCGACCACGGCATCCACGTGGTCAACGTGAAACCGGCGCTGACCGACACCGCGTTCTCGGCCACGGCTCGCGGCGTACAGCGGCGGATGGGCGGAGATCCGCCCGAGAAGGTGGCTCGCTGGGTTGCCGAGGCATTGGAGTCAGGTTCCACAAATACCGGGTACAGGTAGGATTCACGTATGCCCGCCACAAGCACCGGCCCCGCCCTGCTTCCCTGGACGGAGGACGATCAGGCCAACCGGCTGCTCGCGGAGGACCCGAACGCCCTGCTGATCGGCTTCGCGCTGGACCAGCAGGTGACCGTGCAGAAGGCGTTTGCGGGGCCGCTCGTGCTGAAGCAGCGGCTCGGCCACCTCGATCCGGCCCGGATCGCGGCGATGCCGCCTGACGACCTGGTCGCGGTGTTCCGCGACCGGCCCGCCATCCACCGCTTCCCGGGCGCGATGGCCGAGCGCGTGCAATCGCTCTGCCGCTACCTGGCTGAAACCTACGACGGCGACGGCTCGCGCGTGTGGACCCAGGCCACCAGCGGCCAGGACATGGCCAAGCGGATCGGCGCGCTACCCGGTTTCGGCGACATGAAGGTGCGCAGCCTGGCTGCAACCCTGATCAAGCAGTTCGGCGTCAAACCCGATGGTTGGGAACAGGTACTGCCATCCCATCCCACACTCGGCGACGCCGACACGCCCGAGGCCCTGGCCGCCTACCAGGCGGCAAAACGCGAGCACAAGCGACAGGTGCGCGCTCAAAGAGAGCGAAAGGAATAGCACCGTGCAGACAACCGCAGCCGCGCCACCAGCAGACGTGATCCCCGACTCGAGGGTCGGGTGGAAGCAGAAGGGCACGATGCTGGCCCTCACCATCATCCCCTTCGTCGCCTTCGTCGCCGCCGTGGCGCTGCTCTGGAACACAGCAGTCGGCTGGACCGACCTGGGCCTGCTGGTCGTGCTTTACGTGTTCTGCGGCTTCGGCATCACGATCGGATTTCACCGCATGCTCACCCACAGCGCCTTTGAGGCCGTGAAGCCGCTCAAGGCCAGCCTGCTGATCTTCGGCTCGATGGCGGTGCAGGGCTCGGCAATCACCTGGGCCGTCGACCATCGCACCCACCACGCCCACTCCGACAAGGAGGGCGACCCGCACAGCCCCCACCACGGCTTCGGCGGCGGCCTGGGCGGACAGCTGCGGGGACTGGTGCACGCGCACATGGGCTGGATGTTCTCGCACCCCGCCGGGCAGGAGCGGGAGCGCATGGCCCGCGACCTCTCGCAGGACCGGCTGGTGCGGTTCATCGACCGCACCTTCGTGCTCTGGGCGGTGCTCGGATTCGTGCTGCCGTTCGCGCTTGGGTTCGCGCTCACCGGCACCTGGCGCGGCGCGCTCACCGGCCTTCTGTGGGGTGGCCTGGTGCGGCTGTTCCTGAACCACCACGTCACCTGGAGCGTCAACTCGATCTGCCACTACTTCGGGCGCCGGCCGTTCCCCGCCTACGACCTGTCCACGAACAACTGGCTGCTGGCGCTCCCGTCGCTGGGCGAGTCGTGGCACCACAACCATCACGTGTTTCCGACCTCGGCCTTCCACGGCCTGGGCAAGATGCAGCTCGACGCCTCCGGCCTCATGATCCGCGCCTGGGAGAAGATGGGCTGGGTGACGCAGGTGCGTCGCCCCACCAGCGACCAGATCCTGCGCAAGCTCGGCCGCGGCGACTGAGAGCCACCCGCCGCGGGTCGTAGACTGGCGGCGTGGAGGGCGACCAGATCCTGCTCGGCGACAACCTGCGCCTGCTGGGGCAGTACCCCGACGGGTGCTTCCAGCTGATCTACATCGATCCGCCGTTCAACACCGGCCGCCGCCAGCACCGGCGCAGCCTGCGGACGGTGGCCGACCCGGACGGCGACCGCACGGGCTTCGGCGGCCGCCGGTACCGCACGCAAGAGGTCGAGGCCACGGCCTACGACGACAGCTTCGACGACTACCTCGCCTTCCTCGAGCCGCGGCTGCGCGAAGCGCGACGGCTGTTGGACGAGACCGGCACGCTGTACGTGCACCTCGACCCGCGCGAGGCCCACTACGTGAAGCTGCTGCTGGACGACCTGTTCGGCCGCGACTGCTTCCTGAACGAGCTGATCTGGGCCTACGACTACGGCGCCAAGACGCGCCGGCGCTGGCCGACCAAGCACGACACGATCCTGGTCTACGTGAAGCACCCGACCCGCTACCACTTCGACAGCGCCGCGGTCGACCGCGAGCCGTACATGGCCCCCGGCCTGGTCACCCCGGAGAAGCGCGAGCGCGGCAAGCTGCCGACCTCGGTCTGGTGGCACACGATCGTGCCCACCAACGGCTCCGAGAAGACCGGCTATCCGACCCAGAAGCCGGAGGGCGTGCTTCGGCGGATCGTGCAGGCGTCGAGCCGCCCGGGCGACCGCGTGCTCGACTTCTTCGCGGGCTCGGGGACGCTGGGAGCCGTGGCGCAATCGCTCGGCCGCAGCTACGTGCTGATCGACTGCAACCCGGAGGCGGTGGCGGTGATGCGGCGGAGGCTGGCCGCTCAGGCCCCGGTTTGAAGCACACGCACGCCCTCGCCGCAGGCCACGTAGGCGGCGGTGGCCATACCCAGGAACAGGCCGTGCTCGACCACCCCCGGGATCTCGTGCAGCCCGGCCGCCAGCCGGGCCGGATCGCCCCAGTCGTCGCGCCGGCAGTCCAGGATCAGGTTGCCCTCGTCGGTGATCCACGGGCCGTCGCCGTCGTCACGCAGCACCGGCCGCCAGCCGGCTGCGACCAGCAGGCGCTGGCACAGCGGCCGCGCGAACGGGATCACCTCGACCGGCACCGGCGCCCGCTCCCCCAGCCGTGACACCAGCTTCGTCTCGTCGGCCACCACCACGAACCGCTCTGCCGAACGGGCCACGACCTTCTCGCGCAGGTGCGCGCCGCCAAGCCCCTTGATCAGCGACAGGTCGGGCGCGATCTCGTCGGCGCCGTCGATCGCGAGGTCGAGGCTGGGCCGCCGCTCCAGGTCGATCAGCGGTATGCCCAGCTCGCGGCAGCGCTGCGCCGTGCGCTCCGACGTGGGCACGCCCGCCATCTCCGACAGCGTGCCGTCCGTCAGCCGCCGTCCCAGCCCCTCCAGCAGCCAGGCAGCGGTCGAGCCGGTGCCCAGTCCGAGCACCATCCCGCTTCGCACCTCGGCCTCGATCGCGGCCTCCGCCGCCTCGCGCTTCAGCGCCTCCAGGTCGACGGTCACGCCAGCGCCTCGGCCACGGCCGCCGGGTCGGTCAGCGGCGCCCGGCAGGCGAAGCGCTCGCAGATGTACACGGCCGGCAGCCCGTCCACCAGCGACTTGCCCGCCAGCAGCGGCAGGTCGTCGGGGGACCGCCCGTCGCCGAAGGCGTAGACGGCGTTGGGATGGAAGCCGGAGCGTGCGGCCGCCACCAGCAGCGGCGTCTCGGGATGGTCGTCCGGCCCCACGACCGCGATCTCCTGCGGCGGCGAGAGGTGCATCTCGAGCGCGCACAGCAGCTGGCCCAGGGCGGGAGCGGCGCGCTCCAGGTATGGCTCCGCCAGCCGCAGCACCGCGACCGCCTCCCGCTCCATCCGCTCGTCGCCGCGCAGCCGCGCCAGCCGTAGCAGCACGGTCGCCATCAGCGACTGGCCGGCCGGCGTGGGGTTGTCGTCGAGCTCCTTGTGGCGGGCGATCAGCTGCTCGCCGTCGGCGGCCGAGTAGAAGAAGCCGCCTCGCTCGGCGTCGGCGAACCGCTCGCGGACGCTCTCCACCAGCCGCTCCGCCGCATCCAGCCAGCGGCGCTCGCCGGTGGCGGTGTACAGCTCGAGCAGCCCGAGAGCGACCGCGCCATGGTCGTCGAGGAAGGCCGGGATGCGGCCGGCACCGTCGCGGGCGCTCCGCAGCAGCCTCCCCCGGTCGTCCCTCATCGCCTCCAGCAGGAAAGTGGCGCAGCGGCGTGCGGCGTCCAGGTATGCAGGCTGGCCCAGCCGCCAGCCGGCCTCGGCCAGCGCCGCCAGGGCGAACCCGTTCCAGCATGCGATGGCCTTGTCGTCCCGGGCCGGCTGCGGCCGCTGCTCACGCACCCCCAGCAGTGCCAGCCGGATCGCTTCCAGGTCGCCGGGCGGCGGCCCGGACGGGCGCAGGATGTTCGCGCCCTCGAAGTTGCCAGGCTCGGTGACGCCGTAGTAGGCGATGGCACGCTCGGCCGCCGCCGGTTCCAGCGCGGCCCGGATCTGGGCCGGCGTCCACACGTAGGTGAGGCCCTCCTCGCCGTCGGTGTCGGCGTCCAGAGCAGCGGCGAATCCGCCGCCGGGCAGCAGCAGCTCGCGCAGCATGAAGTCGAGCGTGCGCTCGCACACCTCGCGGTAGCGCGGCTGCTCGGTGACCACCCATGCGTGCAGGTAGGCCGATGCCAGAAGTGCGTTGTCGTAGAGCATCTTCTCGAAGTGCGGCACCAGCCACTGCTCGTCGACCGAGTAGCGCGAGAAGCCGCCGCCGAGCACGTCATACATGCCGCCCAGCGCCATGCCGTCCAGCGTGGTGGTTGCGATCTCGAGCGGATCACCCTCGCCGGTGCGCCGCCACATCCGCAGCAGGAACTCGATCGCAGGCGCGGGCGGAAACTTGGGCGCACGACCGAAGCCGCCCCACTCCGGGTCGAACGCCTTCCGCATCGACCCCACCGCCGCCGCCAGCTGCGGCTCCGCCGGATCCGCCTCGCCCGCGGCCAGCTGCGCCGTCTCGCGCAGGTGCTCGGCCATCCGCGCGCCCAGCTCGTTCACCTGGTCGGGCTGCTCGCGGTAGGCCAGCTCCACCGCTTCCAGCACCTGGCTGAACGAGGGCATGCCCATCCGCGGCTGAGGCGGGAAGTAGGTGCCGCCGTGGAAGGGCTCGCCGGTGGGTGTCAGGAACATGGTCATCGGCCAGCCGCCGTGCCCCTGCGTGAACTGGACGACCGCGTTCATGTAGACGGCGTCGAGATCGGGACGCTCCTCGCGGTCGACCTTCACGTTCACGAACAACCGGTTCATCAGCGCCGCGGTCTCCGGATCCTCGAACGACTCGTGGGCCATCACGTGGCACCAGTGGCAGGCGGCGTAGCCGATCGAGAGCAGGATCGGGCGGTCCTCCCGCCGTGCCCGCTCCAGCGCCTCCTCGCCCCACGGGTACCAGTCCACCGGGTTGTCCGCGTGCTGCAGCAGGTAGGGGCTGGTCTCGCCCGCGAGCCGGTTCACGCCACGACCTGGCGGATCTGGTGCACCATCACCATCACCGCGGAGGCATCGTCGACCTGGCCGCCGGCGGTGTTGCCGACCAGCGCCGTCAGGCGCTCGTAGGGATCCGAGCGAGCGGCCAGGTACTCGTCCAGCGCGGTCTCGATGCCGGCCGCGCCCGCGCCCTCGATCACGTGCGCCACGATCTGGCGGCGCAGCAGCCGCAGATCGTCCAGCTGCGAGCGCCACGCCATACGCTGCCAGCGCGTGGTGGCCGGCTGCCGCGAGACCCGCTGCTCGACCGTGTTCAGGTACAGCCGCTCCCCGACCAGGAAGAAGGCGTGGGCCACCTCGGGGATCGTGCGCCCGGTCTCGCGGGCGACCGCGATCACGTCGGGCCCGTAGACCAGGTCGGGCACGGTCGCCCCGAAGCGGGCCGCCTCCGGCGGCACGTGCTGCTCCTCGAGCCCGCCCAGCCGCTCGTCGAACTGCTCCTGCCAGGCGGCGGTGGCCACCTCCTTGAGGTGTGCCAGCAGCTCGGCAAAGCCGGGGCGGTCGCGGGCGATGGTGGACGCCAGGCCCAGATCGGGGTCGTTGCGCAGGTACCAGCGGGTGTACTGCTCGACCATGCGATCAACGCCGATCATCAGGTCGGCCGCGACATCGGTCGGCACCTCGCTGGTCAGCGCCTCCACCCGGTCCCAGTGCTTGCGGGCGTCGGTCACGTCGCGGGCGATCAGGAATGCGCGGCAGATCTCGTCGGCCGAGGACCCGGTCTCGGCCGCCATCCGCGCCACGAAGGTGCTGCCCATCGAGTTGATCACGTCGTTGACGAGGATCGTGGCGATGATCTCCCGGCGCAGCGGGTGCGTGACCAGGTGCGATCCGAACCGCTCGACGACGGGACCGGGGAAGTACATCGCGAGGTCGTCGCCCAGATACGGGTCGTCCGGCAGCGAGGAGGGCAGCAGCTGGTCGCGCACCAGCCGCTTCGCGTAGGCCAGCAGCACGCACAGCTCGGGCCGGACCATGCCGGCGGCGGCGGCCTCGCGCTCGGCCATCCGCTCCACCCCCGGCAGGAACTCGAGCGCCCGGTCGAGCAGACCGGCCTGCTCCAGCTCTTCCATCAGCGCCTCGTACGCCTCCATCCGCTGGGGCGAGGCGGCCGACTCCTGCGACAGGATCTGCACCTGCAGGTAGTTGTCATAGAGGACGTGGCTGGTGACGTGGTCAGCGACCGACTCCAGCAGCTGGTTCCTGCCCTCCATCGTCAGCTCGCCGGCCTCGATCGCCTGGGCCAGCAGGATCTTCAGGTTGACCTCGTGATCCGAGCAGTCGACGCCTGCCGAGTTGTCGATCGCGTCGTTGTTGATGCGGCCGCCGGCGACGGCGAACTCGATCCGGCCCCGCTGCGTGAAGCCGAGGTTGCCTCCCTCGACGACCACCCGGCAGCGCAGGTCGGCGCCGTCGACGCGCAGCACGTCGTTGGCGCGGTCGCCGACCTCTGCGTGCGACTCGTCGGAGGCCTTCACGAACGTGCCGATGCCGCCGTTCCAGAACATGTCGACGGGAGCGCGCAGGATCGCCTGGCAGAGCTCGGTCGGCGGCAGGCTGTCTGCCTCGATGCCGAGCACCGCGCGGGCCTGCGGCGAGAGCGGCACCCCCTTGGCGGAGCGCGGCCAGACCCCGCCGCCCTCGCTGATCAGCGCCTTGTCGTAGTCGTCCCAGGAGCTGGCCGGCAGGTCAAACAGGCGCTGGCGCTCCGCCAGCGCGCCGGGCGGCGGGCTGGGGTCGATGAACACGTGGCGGTGATCGAACGCCGCCACCAGCCGGATCGCCGGAGAGAGCAGCATGCCGTTGCCGAACACGTCCCCGGACATGTCGCCGATGCCGATCACCGTGAACGGCTCGGTCATCACGTCCTGCCCCAGCTCGGCGAAGTGGCGCTTGGCGCTCTCCCATGCGCCCTTGGCGGTGATGCCAAGCGCCTTGTGGTCGTAGCCGGCGGAACCGCCCGAGGCAAAGGCGTCCCCCAGCCAGTGACCGTACTCGGCGCTGATCTCGTTGGCGGTGTCCGACAGGTGGGCGGTGCCCTTGTCGGCGGCGACCACCAGGTAGGCGTCGGGATCGCGGTCGAGCACCCAGACACCCTCCGGCCGGCGCATCTCGCCGCCCACGATGTTGTCGGTCAGGTCGAGCATGCCGCGCATCAGCACGATGTACTGCCGGCGCTCCTCTTCCAGCAACTCTGCACGGCCGGCCGGCGGGTTCTTCAGCACGAACCCGCCCTTGGCCCCGGTCGGGACGATCACGGAGTTCTTGACCATCTGGGCCTTCATCAGCCCGAGGATCTCGGTGCGGTAGTCCTCCAGCCGGTCCGACCAGCGGATGCCACCGCGGGCGACGAAGCCGCCGCGCAGGTGCACGCCCTCCATCTCGGTCGAGTACACGAAGATCTCCCAGCGCGGCACCGGCTTCGGCATCCCCGGCACGTCCTCGCAGCGCAGCTTGAACGACATGTAGGGCAGCGTGCCCTCCTGCTTGAAGACGTTCGTGCGGACGGTGGCCAGGATCATGCCCAGGAAGCTGCGCAGAATGCGGTCGTCGTCGAGGCTGGAGATCTCGTCGAGGCGGGCCACGATCTCGGCCTCGAGCTGCTCGGAGGCCGCGTCACCGTCACGGGAGGGGTCGAGCCGGTGCTCGAACAGAGCCACCAGCTGCGCCGCCAGCTCCCAGTTGCGCACGAAGGCGTCGTTCACGTAGCGCTTGGTGAAGCCGCCGCCCAGCAGCTGCCGGTACTGGCGGTACGCGCGCAGCACCGCCACCTGGCGCCAGCTCAGCGCCGCCGACGGCACCAGCCGGTTCAGCGAGTCGCTCTCGGCCCGGCCATCCCAGACCGCCCGCACCGTGTCGGCCACCAGCTCGCCCACCCGGTCGAGGTCGAGCGGCCAGCCGTTGGCGCCGAGCACGCCGAAGTCGTGCAGGTAGCGGCCGCTTCCCTCGTGCTCCTGGAGCCGGGTCGGCACCTCCTCGACCACGGTCAGGCCCAGCGCCTCCAGCACCGGCAGCAGGTCCGACAGCGGCGCCTTGCCGCCGGTCTTGTACAGCTTCAGCCGGGTCAGCGGCTCCGCCGTGCCCTCCTCGTTCTGGAGCGCGACCGTATAGGGGCGTTCGGCGCCCAGCGACTCGAACTGGTCGACGTCGAACCGGGCCATGCGGATCGGCGTGGCGGACTTGTAGTAGTCGGGGAACAGCCCGGAATAGCGGCGGGCCAGGGCCTGGCCCTGCAGCTCTCCGTGGCTGCCCACCAGGGCGTCGGTGAGGGCGTCGTCCCAGGTGCGCGTCGCGGCGAGCACCTCGCGCTCGAGCTGGTCGAACGACACGTCCGGGATGCCGCCCTCGGGCACGTGCACCATGAAGTGGAAGCGGGCGGGATCGGTCTCTCCCAGCGACAGGTGGTAGTCGATCGACTCGCCGTGGTAGCGCTGCTCGAGCAGGTTCTGCAGCCGCAGCCGCAGCTCGGTGGAAACCCGGTCGCGCGGGAGGGCCACGGTCGCTGTGACGAACCTGCCAAGCAGGTCGGGGCGCACGAACAGCTGCACGTGCCGCTTCTCCTGCAGCCCCAGCAGCGCCATCACGGTCTCACGCAAATCCTCGGTGCCCGACGCGAACAGCTCGTCTTTGGGGAAGCTCTCGAAGATGCTGACGACCGCCTTGAAGTCGTGCGACCCGGGGAACAGGTCCTCCGACTCCATGATGTAGTCGAGCTTGCGGCGGATCAGCGGGATCTCACGGGCCGGCTCCATCAGCGCCTTGCTGGTGAACAGGCCCACGAAGCGCAGCTCACCCACCAGCCGGCCGTCCTCGCCGACCCGTCGCACGCCGATGTAGTCCATCTTCACGCGCCGGTGCACGGTGGCCTCGCGGTTGGTCTTGGAGACGATCACCAGCGGGCTGTCCAGCACCCGCTCGCGCACCCCGGCCGGCAGCTCCGACAGCGGAACCGGCTCGGCGAACTGGGAGCCCTCCGCCTTGGAGAGGATGCCCAGCCCCGAGCCGGGGACGGCCTGCAGCGTGGCGGCGTCACCCTCGCCCGCGGTCGCGTACTCGCGGTATCCGAGGAACACGAAGTTGTCGGCGCGCAGCCAGTGCAGCAGCGCCACGGCCTCGCTGACCTCGTCCTTGGGATAGCGGGTGACCGCGCCCTGCGCGAACTCGACCATGCGGTCGATGCGATCGACCATCGCGTGGAAGTCGCGCACGCACAGCCGCACGTCGCCGAGCACGCGCGTCACCGCCTGGGCGAGGTCGTCCAGCTGGTCGTCCGGCACGCGCCGGTCGACCTCGAAGTGCATCATCGATTCGCGGTGCAGCGCGCCGCGGGCCGGCCCGACCGACCGCACCCCGCCCTCGTCGGTGCGCTCCACCCCCATCACCGGGTGCACCACGTGGCGGACCTCGAGGCCGCGGCCGCGCAGCGCCTCGCTCACGGAGTCGATCAGGAACGGGGCGTCGGCGGTGTTGGCCTCGACCACCGTGCCGGGAGTGCGGTACCCGTCCCGGTCGACGGTGGGATTGATCACACGCACGCCCACCTCTCCGCGACGGGCGTCGACGAACCCGTACAGACCGCGAACCTGCGCTGCCAGCTCGACCGGGTCGAGCGGCTCCAGCCGGTCGAGCCGCACCCGGTGCGCGTAGGACTTGGCGAACGTGGCCAGCGGGCCATCGCTGACGCCCAGCTCGGCCAGGAGCGCTGTGATCAGCTCGGCGTCAGGGTCGCCGGGAGGGGTCGCAACGGGCGGTGCTGCCTCACTGCTCACGTTCGGTGATGCTACCAGCGTGCGCGCGGGCGCCCGCCAGGGCAGATCAGCCGAAGCGGCCCGTCACGTAGGCCTCGGTGCGGGGATCGCTGGGCCTGATGAACAGATCCGAGGTGGGGCCGTGCTCGACCAGCACCCCGCTGCGGGTGCCGTCGTCGCGCACGTCGACGCTGAAGAAGGCGGTGATGTCGGCCACCCGCGCAGACTGCTGCATGTTGTGGGTGACGATGATGATCGTGTACTCGGCCTTGAGCGATTCGACCAGGTCCTCCACGTGCTGGGTCGAGATCGGGTCGAGGGCGGAGGCCGGCTCGTCCATCAGCACGACGTCCGGCTCGATCGCAAGCGCGCGGGCGATGCAGAGCCGCTGCTGCTGGCCGCCGGACAGGGACAGGGCGCTGGCCTTGAGCCGGTCCTTGACCTCGTCCCACAGCCCGGCGTGCGTGAGCGCACGCTCGACGCGACCGTCCAGGTCGTCCTTCATGCCGTGCAGGCGCATCCCGTAGGCGACGTTGTCGTAGATCGACTTGGGGAAGGGGTTGGGCCGCTGGAACACCATCCCGATGCGACGGCGCAGCTCCACCGGATCGACGTTGGACCCGTACAGGTCGTGGCCGTGATAGCTGATGCGGCCGTCCACGGACGCGCCCGGGATCAGGTCGTTCATCCGGTTCAGGCTCCGCAACAGCGTCGTCTTGCCGCAGCCGGAGGGGCCGATGAAGGCCGTGACCAGGTTCCTGTGCACCGCCAGATCGACGTCGCAGATGGCGGGCTTGCCGGAGTAGGAGATGGTCACCTTGTCCAGCTGGAACACCGTCTCACGGCCCTCGGTGGGGTTGGACTCATGACCGGAGGCCAGCTCCGCCAGCCGCGCTGCCGGCTTGGCCGTCGTCACCTCCGGCGCGTCGCCGGGGTCGCTCGATTGCGTGTCCTGCTGGTCAGCCATGGATGGGTCGGGTGTCCGATCTCCGCGAATTGTGTCAGACATGTGCAACTCGTTGGGTGAAGAGGTGGTAAGGGATCATCGCATCTGCTCGATCTGCCGGCGTGTCCGCAGGGACAACAGGCGGCCGGTGATGCTGCCCAGCAGCACGAACGCCATCAGCAACAGCGCGGCCGCCCAGGCCACCTCCTGGTCGTGATGGCTGGGCGACTCCGAGTTGGTGAAGATCGCAAACGGCATCGAAGCCATCGGCTGGCTGGGGTCGGTCACGACCGCGTTCGCGAAGATCGACGAGGTGAACAGGATTGGCGCCGTTTCACCGGCGGCACGGGCGACGCCCACGATGGTGGCGGTGACGATGCCGCCGAAGGCGCTGGGCAGGATGACGGACACGACCGTGCGGGCGCGGGTGGCGCCCAGCGCCATGCTGCCCTCGCGCAGGGTGGACGGCACAAGCAGCAGCACCTCCTCGGTCGCGCGCGCGATCACCGGAAGGATGATGATGGCCAGCGCGATCGACGCCGCGAAGGCGCTCTGGCCGTTGCTGACCACCACCAGGCCGAAGATGAAGATGCCGATCACGATGGTGGGCACGCCGGCCAGCACGTTCAGGGTCATCCGGATCGCGACCGACACCTGCGGCGACGCGAACTCGGTGTCGAAGATGGCGAGCAGCACACCGATCGGCACCGCCATCGCCGTGGCCATCGCAGTCATGATCAGCGTCCCGATGATCGCGTTCTTGATGCCGCCGCCCTCGACTCCGAACGGAGCCGCTACCTGGGTGAACAGATTGGCGTTGACTGCCGGCAGCCCGCGCTTGGCCACCGAGAAGATCACGATCAGCAGCACCACGATCGCAACCAGCGCCGCGAAGCTCGCGAGCAGCTCCATCAGGCGCCCCTGCAGCTTGCGGCGGCGGGAACGGGGGCTGACGACGGTCAGCGGGTTGCGGTCGTCCTGCGCGCTCACGCCTCGCCTCCCAGCCGCCGCTGCAGCCTGCCCGAGATCAGCTGCGCCGCGATGTTTGTGATCAGGCTGATGATCAGGAGCAGCACCGCCAGGTATGCCAGCGACGAGCGCTGCAGCGAGGTCGCGGTGCCCGCGTACTGGGCGGCGATCCGGCTGGCCATCGTGTCACCGGGCGGGAACAGCGACCTCGAGATGGCATTGGCGCCGCCGATCACCTGGGTGACCGCGATCGCCTCGCCCACCGCGCGGCCGAAGCCGAGCATGGTCGAAGCCACCAGCCCGCCGCTGACGTAGGGGAGCATCACCGACCGCACCATCTCCCAGCGGGTGGCCCCCAGCGCCATCGCGCCCTGCTTGAGTTCGCTGGGCACGCTCAGGAACAGCTCGCGGCTGATGCTGGCCACGATCGGCACCACCATGATGCTGAGCACCACGCAGGCCGGCAGCACACCCTGGCTGGACGGATACCCCGAGAACAGCGGGATGAAGCCCAGGTGGTCGGACAGCCACGGCTCGACGTGCTCTGCCAGGAACGGGCCCATCACCAGGATGCCCCAGAGGCCCAGCACCACGCTGGGGATGGCAGCCAGCAGCTCCACCATCAGGCCCACCGGCGTACGCAGCACGCGTGGTGCGAGCTCGCTCAGGAACAGGCCGATCGCAATCGCCATCGGCACCGCGATCACCAGTGCCACGACTGACGTCAGCAGCGTCCCGATGATGAAGTTGAGGGCGCCGAACTGGGCGGTGACGACGTTCCACTGGTCGCTGGTGATGAAGCCGAGCCCGAACTCCTGGATGCTGGGCCAGGCCTGCCGGGCCGTCTCGTAGACCAGTAGGGCCATGATCGCGACCAGCAACAGGGCGGTGGCCGCGGTCAACGCGCGCAGGCCGGTCTCGCCGATCCGCGGGCGGCGGCGGGTTGGCAGAGGGATGCTGGAGGGATCGAGGTTTGTCGTCGTCATGTGCAGAGAGGTTGTACAGACGCCAAGGCGCCGGTGCCACCCCTGAGGGAGACACCGGCGCCCAGGAATGTCAGCGTCAGGTGGTGATCTTCGCGATCACCGTCTTGCTGTGTGCGACGATCGCACTCGGCAGCGGCGGGAAGCCAAGGGCGGGCCCGAACGCCTGGCCGGTGGGGCCGATGGCGTAGGTCAGAAACGCCTTCAGCTGTTTGGCCTTGGGCGAGGTCTGCGGGATGATCGCGTAGCTGTAGGTGGACATCGGGTAGGCATCAGCTGCCGATGCCGGCGGGTTCACCAGCGGCACCGAGCCGTCGGGCTGGATCGTGGTGACCGCGTCGGCGGCGGCCGTGATCCCCTTCGTGGTCGGCTCCGGATAGTTGCCGGCCGCGTTCTGCAGCAGCGCCTCGTCCAGCGAATCGGCGGCGATGTACGACACGGCCACGTAGCCGATGGCACCGTCGGTCGCCTGCACGGCTGCCGCCACACCCGAGTTCTTCTCGGCGCCCTGGCCGGTCGGGAACGCGGGCTGGGTGGATGCACCGACCTTGCTCTTCCAGTCGGAGCTGACGGCCGACAGGTAGCTGGTGAACACGAAGCTGTCGCCCGATCCGTCGCTGCGGTAGATCGGGGTGATGTGGGTGGAGGGCAGGTTCACGCCCGGGTTCAGCGACGCGATCTGGGAGTCGTTCCAGCTCGTGATCGAGCCCGAGAAGATGGCCGCAAGCACCGGCCCCGTCAGCTTCAGCTTGTCGGGCACGCCCTTGACGTTGTAGGTCACGACCGTCGCTGCCAGTGCCCACGGGATCTGCAGGCAGCTCTTGCAGGCGGTGGCCTGGTCGCTGCTGAGCGGCGCGTCGCTGGCACCGAAGTCGACGGTGCGGTTGGTGATGGCGTCGATGCCGCCACCGGAGCCGATCGCTCCGTAGGTGATGGTGATGCCGGCGCTCTTGGCGTAATCCGGCTCCCACTGCGAGATCAGCGGCGCCACCAGCGTGCTGCCGGCGCCTGTCAAGACTGTGCTGGTGCTGCCACCGCCACCGGAGCTCGAGCCGCTGCTCCCGGACGATCCGCAGGCTGCGGCCAGCGCGACGACGGCAATGCCCATCGCCACCGCGGCGGTCTTCGTCACTCTCTGCATCCCATTCATCTCCATGTCGTTTGCCTCTGGCGGCAGGATCGGTCAACGCGTCTGCAGGCGGGGGTTCAGAATGGTGGCCGTTTGGTGAAGATACGGTGAACCGGGCTTGGGAAGGCCCATGCCGGGGAACGGTTCTGCCAGACTCCCTGCCATGGCAAGCACACGACAGTCCTTCCAGCAACAGCTCGACGCGGTCGAAGAGGAGCTGCAGAATCACGGCCGTCTGGTGCTGCGCGCGCTCGACCGCTCGGTGCAGGCGCTGCTGGCCGGGGACGAACAGCTGGCGGACATGGTGATCGCCGAGGACGACGACAACGATGCCTCCTACATGAACATCGAGGAGGAGGTGGAGCGGCTACTGGCGCTGCAGACGCCCGTGGCGACCGACCTGCGGCTGATCCTCGCGATCCTGCACGTCAACCTGCATCTCGAGCGCATGGGCGACCAGTGCGTCAACATCGCCAAGCTGACCAAGCTGACGCTGGGGCTGGTGATCGCATCGGAGCTGCTGGAGTCGTTCCGCAAGATGGGCGACCAGGCCGAGGCGATGACGACCGAGGCGATGGCGGCCTTTGCCGAACGCAACGTGGAGCGCGCTGAGCGGCTGGTGATCATGGACTCCGTGATCAACGCCGAGAACCGCGAGCTGTCGCGCCGGATCATGGCGCTGGGCGGTGACGAGCGGATGCGCGAGGCGGGCCTGCGCGCGATCCTGATCTCGCGCTGCATGGAGCGGATCGGGGACAACGCGGTGGACATCGGCGAGCGCGTGGCCTACCTGGCGTCGGGCGAGTTCCGCGAGTTCACGGACGCGTCACATCCTGGCGAATAGCCAGGCCAGGTCAGGGTCAGACAGGAGCCAGACCCGCTGCCGCCGCCTCATCCAGCAGCCACTCCGCGCCCTGCACCATTCCCGCCGGTAGCTGCTCCCCCGCGCTGATGCGCCGGATCGGGTCGGCCTTGGCCGCGCCGGCGACCAGGAACACGGTGCGCCTGGCCGCATCCAGCGCGGGTAGCGTCAGCGTCAGCCGCGACATGCCCTGCACCACGTCGGGCGGCGCGATCACCCAGCGCTCCGACTCCAAGAGCGACACCGAGCCGGGGAACAGCGAGGCCGTGTGCCCGTCGTCCCCCATCCCCAGCATCAGCAGGTCGAAGCGCGGCGCTTCGCCGAAGAACGCGCGCAGCAGTCCCTCGTACTGATCGGCATCGGTGAGGGGATGGATCTGGCCGGCCGGAATCGGCACGTGGTCGAGCAGCGACTGGCGCGCGTTGAAGTAGTTCGACCGGGGATCATCGAGCGGAACCCGCCGCTCGTCCCCCAGGAACACGTGCCAGCGCGACCAGTCGGCACGGCCCCGGTACTCGTCTGACGCCAGCAGCCGGTGCGTCGCCTGTGGCGTGGAACCACCCGTCAGGCAGATGGCAAAGCGCTCGCCGGCGGCGGCCTCGGCCTCCAGCACGAGCTCGGCCGAGGCTCGCGCCAGCGCTTCCGTGTCAGGCAGCACGCGCGCGTTCATGCCGCCTGCGCCTCCGCCAGCGCATCCTCGAACGGCCGCTCGGCGCCCAGACGGTCGAGCTCGCCCGCCAGCAGCAGCGCGACGGCGGAGCTGGGCAATGCCACCGTCCGCGGCGCAAGCCCCGGGCCGCTGGCGGTGCCGTGCTCGTTCCGGCCGGAGCGCTCGACCAGGAACGACTCGTCGCCGCAGATCAGCCGCACCCGGTTCACGCGCACGGCCCGCCGTGTCTCCAGCCCCACCTCCCGGCCCAGCCGCGAGCGCAGCCACCCGGCCAGCAGCGCCGACTGGTTGCGGGGCCCGCTCACCTCGACGGCGACCAGATGATCGAGCAGCTTCCGCTGGCTGCGTCCGTCGAACAGGGCCGCGATCGCCTCCCGCCAGGGCCCCGTGCGCACCCAGGCCAGGTCGACCAGCCCGGTCGCCATCGCGTCCACGCGGGCAACCGCGTCGATGCCGGCCTGATCGGAGTCGACGATCATCCGCGTAGTCATCTCGATCATCTCCTCGAGCACCGCGTCTCCCTCCGGGGGCAGCTCGCCCTGCCACCACAGGAACACCGGCAGGTCTGCCACCAGCAGCGACGTCACCGAGCTGGGCAGCGCGACCCGGTTGCCGCGCAGCTCGACCAGCTCGTTGAACACCCCGTGCCGCTGGTCGCTGCCGCTGTCGCTGGAGACGCGTGCGCGCGGAGTGCCCGTGGCCGGCATCACGATCATCGCGCGCAGCGGGCGGCTGGAGCCGATCCGGTCGAGCACGCGGTTGGCGATCTTGAGGTGCTCGGCGTTGCCGCAGCGCACGACCAGGTTGAGCGTGGTCGCCCGCACGCTGGGATGGCCTTCGCCTGCGCGGAGCGCTGCCAGCGCGCGCTCCACCTCGCTGACCTCGATCCACCCGCTCTGGTGCCTGCTCACGGCCGCCTCCAGCGCCGTCCGTCGCGTGCCAGCAGCTCGTCGGCGGCGTCCGGCCCCCACGAGCCCGACGCGTAGGCCTGCGGCTGGCCGGTCTGCCACTGCTCGATCAGCGGATCGCAGATCTCCCATGACCGCTCCACGCTGTCCTGCCGCGTGAACAGGGTGCTGTCGCCGCGGATCGCGTCCAGCAGCAGCGTCTCGTAGGCCTCGGGCACGTCGGCCAGGAACGAGGAGCCGTACTGGAAGTCCATGTTCACGCTGCGGATCGAGAGCGTCGGCGTCGGCGCCTTCGCTCCGAACCGCAGCGAGATGCCCTCGTCCGGCTGGATCCGCAGCACCAGCGAGTTGGCCTCGAGATGCTCCGCCGCCTCGCGCGAGAACGGCAGGTGCGGCGGCCGCTTGAACTGCACGGCCACCTCGGTCACGCGCTTGGCCAGGCGCTTTCCCGTGCGGATGTAGAAGGGCGTCCCGGCCCACCGCCAGTTGTCGATCTCGAGCTTGGCGGCGATGTACGTGGGCGTGTTCGAGTCGGCCGGCACGTTCGGCTCCTGGTGGTAGTCGAGCACCTCCTCGCCGGCCACGTAGCCGCTGCCGTACTGGCCGCGCACCGAGTCGGAGAACACCATCGGCCGCGTCGCGCGCAGCGCCTTGGCCTTCTCGTCGCGCACGGACTCGGGCTCGAAGGCGGCGGGCGGCTCCATCGCCACCAGCGCCATCACCTGCAGCAGGTGGTTCTGGACGATGTCGCGGACGACGCCGGTCTCCTCGTAGAAGGCGGCCCGGTGCTCGACGCCCAGTGACTCGGCCACCGTGATCTGCACGTGATCGACGTACGAGTTGCTCCAGATCGGCTCGAAGATGGCGTTGGCGAACCGGAACGCGTAGATGTTCTGGACGGTCTCCTTGCCCAGGTAGTGGTCGATCCGGTAGACCTGACGCTCGTGGAACGAGCGGTGCACGGTCTCGGCCAGATCGCGCGCGCTCTCCAGGTCGTGGCCGAACGGCTTCTCGATCACGACCCGGACGAGGTCGGTGGGCCGGTTCAGCTTGGCCGCTCCCAGGCCCTTTACGATCACGGGGAAGAAGCTGGAGGGCGTGGACAGGTAGAACACGCGGTGGGCGCCGCCGCCGATGTCCTCGTCCAGCCCCTCGATCGTGCCGGCCAGCGCGTGGAAGTGCGAGGCATCGTCGAAGCCGCCCGCGTGGTAGTGCAGCATCGAGGCGAACGCCGGCCAGAAGCGCTCGTCGATGGGCGTGCGCGAGTGGGCCTCGATCGCGGCCTTGGCGAAGCGGCGAAAGGCCGCCTCGCCCATGTCGGTGCGCGCGTAGCCGACCACCCCGAAGCGGGGTGGCAGCAGGCCCCGCTTGGCCAGGTTGTAGATGGCCGGCAGCAGCTTTCGCTGAGCCAGGTCGCCGGTCGCGCCGAAGATCGTGAACAGCGCCGGCTCGCTGGCTCCGCCGACCCGCAGGCCCTCACGCAGCGGGTTGTCCTCGGGCCGTGCGCGTGGGCTCACTCGCGCACCACTGCGTGGCCGCCGAACTGGTTGCGCAGCGCCGCGATCGCCTTCATCGCGAACGGATCGGGGTCACGGGACGTGAAGCGCGCCATCAACGCGATCGCGATGGCGGGGGCGGCCACGCCCTCGTTGATCGCCTCCATCACCGTCCATCGGCCCTCGCCGGAGTCGTCCACGTAGCCCTTGATGTGCTCCAGCTTGGGATCCTCGGCCAGCGCCCGCGTGAGCAGGTCGAGCAGCCACGACTGGATCACCGAGCTGTGCCGCCAGACCTCGGCGGTGGCCGGCAGGTCGAGGTCGAACTCGCTCTTCTCGAGGATCTCGAAGCCCTCGCCGTAGGCCTGCATCAGCCCGTACTCGATGCCGTTGTGCACCATCTTCGTGAAGTGTCCGGAGCCGACCGGCCCGGTGTGCAGCCAGCCGTCGGGCGGCGCCAGCGTCTCGAAGGCGGGCGCCAGCGCCGCCACCGCCGCGTCGCTTCCACCCATCATCAGGCAGTAGCCGTTGGCGTAGCCCCAGACGCCGCCGGAGGTGCCGCAGTCGATGAACTCGATGCCGTGCTCCGCCAGCGTCGCCGCGTGCTGCTGGGAGTCGCGGAAGTTCGAGTTGCCGCCATCGACAACTATGTCCCCCTGCTCCAGCAGGCCGGTCAGCTGCGTGACCGTGGCCGATGTCGGAGCACCCGCCGGGATCATCAGCCAGACCACCCGCGGGCGCTGCTCGAGGGCGGCCACGGCGTTCTCGAGCGTCCCCGCCCATGTGATCCCGTACTGCTTCTCCAGCGATTCGTCGCCGCTGCGCGTCCAGCCCACCACCGTGTGGCCGGCATCGGTTAGCCGGTGCGCCATGTTTCCGCCCATCCGGCCGAGGCCGATCATTGCCAGTTCCATGTCACCTTCCTTGGTATCGCACGTCGGCGGGCGCTCAGGCCGCGCCGCGGGCACCGATCCGGTCGAGTCGCTCCCGCAGCGTCCCCACCAGCGAGTCGAACGAGTCCGAGAACGACCTGACGCCGTCCAGTTCCAGCCGGCGGGTGACGTCGTCGAGATCGACGCCGGCCTGCTGCAGCCGCTCGAGCTCCCGGCGGGCCTGATCGACATCCTTGTCGACCGTGCGCTCCACCACCCCGTGGTCCATGAACGCGGCGATGGTCGGATCCGGCATCGTGTTCACGCACTCCGGCCCGATCAGATTGTCGATGTAGAGAACATCCGAGTAGGCCGGGTTCTTGGTGCCGGTGGAGGCCCACAGCGGCCGCTGCACGCGGGCGCCGTGTGCGGCCAGCGCCTGCCAGCGGTCGTCCGCCTTGATTTCGAGGTAGCGCTGGTAGGCGAGCTTGGCGTTGGCGATGGCCGCCTTTCCGCGCAGCGGCGATCCCTCGGGCAGAATCGCATCGACCGCCGTGTCCACCCGCGAGACGAAGAAGCTGGCCACCGAGTGCACGTCGTCGATCGGCTGACCCTGCTGCACCCGCCGCTCCAGCCCGCGGATGAAGGCCCAGTGGATGGCCTCGTAGTTGGCCAGCGAGAACAGCAGCGTCACGTTGACGTTGATGCCGGCGGCGATCGACTCCTCGATGGCGGGCACGCCCTCGGCCGTGCCCGGGATCTTGATGAAGATGTTGGGCCGGCCGATCCGCTCCCAGAACTCCGGCGTCGCCCTGGTCGAGGCGGCCGTGTCGTTGGCCATCGACGGCGGCAGCTCGAACGAGACGAAGCCGTCCAGGTGGCCGGTGGCGTCGTACACGCCGCGCAGCTGGTCGGCCGCCTCCTGGACGTCGGCGATCGCCAGCTCGAAGAACACGTCGCCGGCATCCTTGCCCGGCGCCGCGGCGGCCGCGAGCGCGTCGTCGTAGTCGTCGGAATCGGCGATCGCCTTCTGGAAGATGGTCGGGTTTGACGTGACGCCCACCACCCCGTCGTCCACCCACTGCCGGAAGGTGCCCGAGCTGAGCCAGCTCCGGCGGATGTTGTCGAGCCACGGGCTGGTGCCCGCGGCCGCGAGCTCATGCAGCCTGGTCATTGCGCAATGCCCCCTTCGCGGATCAGAGAAAGTACGCGCACGGCCTCGTCCGCGACGTGGCGTGGCGTGAAGCCGAGGTGATCGAGCACCTCCTGGCCGGGCGCGGAGGCGCCGAAGCGGTCGATCGCGACGATCGCGCCCCTCGGGCCGGCGAACCTGTCCCAGCCCAGCGACGCCCCAGCCTCGACGCAAACGCGGGCCTCGATGGCGGGCGGCAGCACCTCGTCGCGATAGGCCTGCG